>Ga0307479_10004849_pt1 | contig 12375 bp, 8 predicted proteins | sample atmos_gasesECM4C_FD_203743 | JGI IMG/M metagenome (GOLD analysis project Ga0307479, IMG submission 203743) | Hardwood forest soil microbial communities from Morgan-Monroe State Forest, Indiana, United States - atmos_gasesECM4C_515 | ecosystem: Environmental > Terrestrial > Soil > Temperate...
GAGCAATTAACTCAGGCAGCGGCACGAATATCGGTTTGGGCAACATACTGAACGGCCTAAGCAGCAATCTCACCGCCGGCACATGCGGACCGTCCAGCGCCGTCAGCATTTTGCCCACGACGGCGACCGTGGCCTCCGGGGCCACTCAGCAGTTCACCGCGACCGTGACGGGCTCGACCAATACGGCCGTAACGTGGTCGGCCACAGCGGGCTCGGTCTCGAGCTCCGGGCTCTTCACCGCTCCGACCGTGAGCACCAACACGACCGTCACCGTCACGGCTACCAGCCAAGCCCTTACGAGCCAGTCCGCCTCTGCTACCGTCACCGTAACCCCGTCGGCGCCGCCGAACACCTTTGGGTATGCCGTCCAAGGTGCGAGCGTCGGGGCCACGATGTCGAACTCTGTGACGGCCACGCGATATCAAATGGCCGGCCAGAACGGCACCGTAACCTCAATGTCCGTCTTTATCGCCTCGCCCGTCTCCGCATCTCCTAATAACCAATTCCAGGTTGCCATCTATGCCGACAACAACGGCACGCCTGGCGCGCTGATTGGCTCCAGCGTGTCACAGGCTATCGTGCCTGACGCCTGGAATACCGTCCTGATCAGCGCGCCGGTTACGGCAAACGCCTACTACTGGCTCGCCTACAACACAAACGGTCTTGCCGCAAACACGAACAACCTTCGATATGATGCTGGAGGAGCCACTTCCACGTGGATCACCTTGGAGTCTTTCGGTATTTGGCCTGCCATCTACGGACCGGTAGGAGGGTCCAGCAACTACAGTTCGTCCATGTATTGTACCTTTCAATAGCCTTGAAACGTCCTCCAGCGTGCAAAACGCGCAGGATCTCCTTGATGATGGTCTGTGGTTAGGGGCGATTAGGTAGCCCGAAACTATCCAGGCCCATGAGAATATGATTGACGACTTCAGTCAACATTTCGGACATTACATAGTAGCGTCGGCCCTTCGAAATGTCATTGCGGTCGCACTGGAATTCCGGAGACATAAGAGCCTCGAGCGCCTGGCGGTACAGGCGCGCGTCACAACCGAACAGCATCTTCTTTAGCTTTTCCACGCTATTCTTGCCGTCCGGTGAAATGAACTCGTGCAATACAATCCGGGCACCGGTGTCTATGCCAGAATCGATGAAAAAGACAGTCACTCCTGTACGTTCGCTCTGCAAGACCGACCACTCAGCAACGGACCGGCCGCGATATGCGGGAAGAATGCCTATGTGTGCATTGAGAATGCCCAAGCGGAACGCCGAGATCACCGGCTCACGGTAGATCACATTGGCAGCATGGAGACCTACGTCGCACTGGAGGGATCGGAGGCGCTCCGTTGAGCTTGCGTCGTCCAAAGCTCGACTGAGGATAATTAGTCTATGTAATCGTACATAGCGCCACAGTCTTGCCGGGGTCCAACGCCCGAAAGACTTGGCCAGCAGCACAAGTTCTCGAGCCCATCGCAGCAGTGCGGGCCTCATTCCCACATTGCAAACAACGATAAATACATCGACCCCGGGGAGGTTCTCTATTTCTGCGGCGACGCGTACGCCCGCTGCAATCGAGCTTGCGACTACAGCTGTCCGCATTTCAACCAATCCGGCTTGGACAGCAGCTGCGTATAGATGCACAACCAGAAAGCAAGAAGACGAGAATTCGCCCGCATGCGAACCAACGACCGATGCGGAAGCTCGTAGAAATAATTAAGAGCGTCTAACGACCGCAAATCACGAGCGACCAGCGCCCGAATGCCCACAAGATTCAACCTGAGCAGCACACCGGCCACGTCAAATGCCCCTCCCGCCTCGATCTTCGCACGGTCCGTCACCATCAACTGGCGCAAGAGTTCTTCGGCAATTTCAAGCTCGCTTGGGGCGGCGATGTTCACGGGACAACGGTATCGCACGCACAGGAGTTTGAAGCCGTCCGCGCTCGCCAGCCTTTTGAGACTCGCGAGGGACAAAGGCGCCGGAGTTCTGTCTCCCGGGCGGCATTCTATCTTTTTCGCCAGAGCAAAGGCCTGCAAGCAGCCCCAGAAATCCGCGTCACTACACAGCCAAGTGAAATGGTCAAGCAGCGGCCAACCGCGAGCCGCGTCCGGACCGGACAGGACCGCCCCGACCTCCGGCGCAATTGGCCCCAAGTGCTCCAGGCAATCCGCCGAGATGAGATGTTTCCAGGATTTCCGGAGTTCGGACCGCCTTTGGAGAAGCGCTCCGCACAAGATTCCATTGCGACGGTCAGGCGGTACGGACTGTGAATGTGCCGTCTCTGAGTCCATGGGCTACATCCGTAAGCGTCACGGTCTTTACATCCGGCGAGCGAGTGAAAGTCGCGGCGAACCGCTCGATGTGAGAGAAATCAAGAATGTCTTTTGTATGGTTCTCCAGAATGACCGGGACCCGTGCGAGACCGGATTTTGCTGCTTGGTCTCGGATATTCGCCATCATCCGGCACATCATCGGGTAGTTCAGCCGGCTAAGATCCGCAATGTGAATTTGGCCCCATATATACCGCCTGAACATTTTTCTTAGGAGGCCAATCACACCGTATTCATCTTTGTTGGTCCACTCGTCGCCACTGCGTCCGCGGGATAACGCCGGCATCGACCGGCTGTTTCGGTTTCTGAGCCTCTGGATTTTGCGCCGCACTACCATACGTGCCTTACCGAAATCACGCCGGAGTAGGGCAAGACGTGCACCGAAAAATCTGTTCGTAGGTATGCAAACTATAGGTTCCACGGAACGAGATATCCGACGTGCGTCATACATATTAGGGTAGTAGGGTGCGAATGGCTCCTCGCATCGCGTGTAATCGAGTTTGCATTGCGGTGTATCGTAGCGGATTCCAGCCACGATACTCATATCAAAAACAAATCCCAGTTCGCTAAGAACTGGCAGCAGTGAATCCGAAGGTGCTGCGCACCACGATCCGGCACGGAATGACACACAAGCGTAAGCCGGATCGATTTTGCGGAGCAGCGTTTCCAAGTACTGCTTGCCAGACGCGAGCATCGCTCTGATCTGCTGGTCTCGATAGTTGAGGATCGACCATTCACCGTCAACCTTCCAATTGCCGTCGCCTTCGTACTGGGCGGCCAACCATTGCGGATGAAGATGCAACTGAATGTCGTGCCCTTGACGAAAGGACTCCAGAACCACGTCTTCCCACTCGTCCGCCACAACCTTCAACTCGGGGAAACGCTCCTGGAGTTTCCGATACGCGAGTTGCTGCATCACTTCCACGTTGAACGAGCCTCGTATTCCGTACTTGTTGAAGATCTTGACCAGCTTTCGCATGGGCTCAAATTGAAGCACCCTGGGGTCCCCGGTGCCATTGCCCCGGACTTCCCAGTCATCCACGAAGGCAAGGTAAATTACCGGTTGCATGCAATGTGCTCCTATTAGAGTGAGTGCGGCACGTGCTACGGTCGTGGGCAAACACCTGCGTCCTTACGCAGCTAACGGACTTTGCGGGCCAACGTTGCCACATCAACATCCAGCAGACTTACACGAAGTTCAGACCCTGAAATTCGCTCTTCAGAAAGCGCTGAGCATGGGGTTCTTGGTCGAGCCCACGACGAGCGGCCGAACAACAATCGTCGAGTTCCAATGCTCTTGCGCTAGTCCAGCTGCGTTCATGGTTTCTCCCCAAATCATAACCCGATTGGATAACAGCTGTTAGCTGTCGATCCCGACAGTTAGTCTTGCTCCCAGGCTACAGGAGCCGGTCTGCTGCTCATTCAAGTCTCTTCGAACCCGTCTCGGCCACGGACTGCTAGGGAGCCGTGCAGGTACCTGGAGTCAAGTTGATGCTTAGGCCGTTTAGTTGGTTGCCGGAACCGTTGTCACTGCCAAAGGCCGCGTAAATACCGCCAATAAGTCCTGTTCCAGCGACGAAGACGTTGTTGTTGATGCAGGTGTTGGGGGCCCCCGGCGCGTTTCCGGTGGCCGAATCCATTTCGATCCCCAACGATCCCGGCCCATTGATTGTAGCGCCCGATACAGAGTCGCCGGGTGCCTCTAGGAGGATAACCGCCTCCGCTGAATTGCTTCCCGTATAAGTTCCCCCGACGATAGCATTGGCGGCGTCTGTTCCTAGACGGAGGGCATCGAAATAGCCGTCATAAAACTGTACGTTCCCGTTTCCTGTAACCGAACAGTTGCTGAAGACGTTAAATTGATTGAAATTTCCGAGGAGGTTGATGCCGGCATTGCCGGTACCCGATCCGGACTTGCCGTTATTGGTGACCACGCACTCGTTAAAGGTGTTGTGGGAAGAATAATACTCGATAGTTACTCCATTGTCATAAGTCTGGGAGCCGTTCTGAACCGTTACGGAATTTAGGATATTCCAACGGGCGGCAGCGGTTTTGAACGGGCGACCGTAGGCTCCGGTAGCGTCCACGGTAAGATTAGTAATCGTACTGTTCGCTGACCCCGTAAGCGAAAATCCGAAGGCGCCTGCGTTGATGAAGCATGTGCCACTTCCCCCCGCCTGTTGCTGATTCTCCTGGGAAATCGACAGTGTGTTCACCGACAAGTTTCCCTGCTGTTCAAAGTGCGCGGCCGCTCCACAGTCCTCGCTGCCAGCTTGAGTGACGGTTATGTTGCTCCACGCCACGTTAAAATCCCCGCCACCAAAGATAGCCGCGCCCTGCACTTTTCTCGCTGTTACGCCGCTAACCGTCGAGTAGGCGACTCCGGCCAGCACCAATCCGTAGGCGTTGGTCCCGTTTCCGTCGAAGGTGATGTTTTTCACGGTGATGCCGGTCAGGGGGCTCGATATCTTTTGGGCCACCGCAGAATTTGCCACCGGGTCGTAGGTGTCATGTAGCGCGGTGGTGACGGTAACTGCGTTCCCAGAAACCGAGGCTACCTTCAAGACCTCCCCGCGACAACCATCCGGATCGCAAGCTGTATTCCCGCTGCCTGTGGAAGAGTCTTCGCCCCCCTGCTGTAGGCGGACGTAATCTCCCGGATTCACACCCAAACCGGAGACCGTGGTGAAGCTAGGGGAGAGTTCGTTTGCGGTGGCGCTCAATGCGACTGTCGGGCCATAGTTAGCATCAATGCCGATACCGGTCCCGCCAATGACCATAATCTTTCCTGTTGGCGTCCCGGCGTTGGAATATTGGTCCTTGATGATGGCGCAGCCCGAGCCGTCCACGGTTACATCCGAAAGGAGGACTCCATGGCTATTCTGGATGATTGTTAATTGGGAATTGATCAGATAAGTGCTATTCGTCGTGCATGGAAACAGCAGCGTATCGCCCGGCTGCATAGCCGCAATCGCAGCATTGATCGCGGACGTATCATCGTGTACTCCGTCGCCGACAGCGCCGTAACTTAGGACGTTCTGTACGGTTGCATAGACGGGGGCCGGGCAAAGCGTAAAGGCGGCAAGTAGAAGTAGGAGATGATTTGCCCACACTGACCGGGACCGAATAGACTGGGAACCGAAACGGTGCTTGACGTTGAACATTGGTGTGCTCCCTCAGATTTTTTTGAGGGCGGGCAGAAACAAGAATTTGCCTGCTGACGTGACTAGAGCTGTCGGCATTTTGAAAACCTACCGTGACGCTAAGCTCACATCGCGGGCCCGAATTCTATAGCCAGTCGCAACGGCGCGCCAATCGGACAGATACCTGATTTGGGGCGGGGGAAATACCTGAGACTCTCAAATTTCGCTTTTCAGAAAGCGTTCAGCACGGACCGCCGGGTCGAGCCCACAGCAAGCGGTCCAAAATAGATCGTAGAGTTCCAGGGCGCTTGCAAACGATAGTTGGGGACCGTCAGTGTCGTATAGCTGGGACTCACGTATCCAGGTGGCCGGGTGAATAAGGTCGGGATCTTCCGGTTCGAGTAGTACGGGGCCGAGAAGTTGTCCAAGTACCACTCGACGATTCCCCTGCTCGGGTCCCACTTGATACGCAAGAGTACCTCGTACCAGTGGTCCCACTGGAGGGGAGGGCCATTGACCCAGACAATGTTCGGAGAGCAGTCGTTGCCGCCCATGATACGCAAGGCAATATGCACGTTGCTCGTTCCCACGACACCGCTTTGCGGCGGGTCGTCGGTCTTCACATCGAACGCTATGTTCGCGAATTCCTTCGCGCAGCTCGGCATCGTGCTGCTATCGTTGTGAAACTCCAGGAACCAGTTCCACTCCCCCGTGGTGGGCGCAAAAGGCGCTTCCCCGCTAAGGCCGCTCGATGAGATTGTCGCGGCGGACGGGAACATGAGCGAAGTGCGCAGCCAGATTTCGTAGGGCTGGTGATTCCAAAACTGCCCCGGCTCCCACAAATACACGCTGTCGCTGTTGGTAGCCGGCGAAGCATGCGAGGTAGGAGTGACGGTCAAACCGGCGGCCCTACGTCCCGCAACGTTGGGGTGATACCACAGGTATCCACCGCCGCTGGTGTTTGAGCCTGTGTCAGTGCCCAATCCGAAGTCCCGATGGGTCCATTGAGAAAGATCTCCGGTGGACAGGTCGCGATCGAGAAAAACAGTATTCCCCGCAGAACCAGTGCACGCCGTGATCTTCGCGACTGTGAACGAGAGTAGCAACAACAGGAGTGGGCTTGGCAATCTTCTCCATGAGCTTCGTGATACAACTGGTGGCTCAAACATTTCTGATCATGTTTTGTTTTTCTTACAAAAGGATTCCAGGAATGTGCTCTCCAACTCAGCTCGAAACTCAGCTCAAACCCACGATGTGTTCCGCAACCGCGCAGAAAATGTCGTTCACGCACCCCTTCCGGCGGACAACGGTATGCTCTGCAGATTGACTGGCTGGGTATCTAAGGGAACGGGTCCGGAGAGGGCCTGAGGTGCGGTCACCGGAGAACCAATGTACTGCTTCCACCACAGAGCGAGGTTCAGCAGCGCCCATCCTCTCTTTTTCAGGAACGGCGAGACTCCCTCGAACTGAAAGAGGTCCGTATTTTCGCAGAAGTCTTTCATCTCTTTCGTAAGGTACTCTCCGAATTTGGTGTAATACCATTCGTAGACCGGTACACCGAAGCCTTGCTTCTTCCGATCGATGAGCTCGTCTGGAATTACACCCCTGACGGATTTCTTCAGAATATATTTGAGCACTCCGTTTCTGGTTTTTACCGCTTCAGGAATGCTCATGGCCAGCTCGACGAACTTGTGGTCGAGAAATGGGACGCGAGCTTCCAAACTGACGGCCATACTCATCTTGTCGACGCGCATGAGCAGGAGTTCCGGTAATCGTAGATTCAAATCGAGATAAGTCATCCAATTGAGGGGCGATGGCTCCCAGGCTCTTTCCTCGAACCTTTGTCGAATCGGCCGGAGGGCCTCCCAAGAGCTTAGTTCACTGAATTTCTTGCCCAATCGTGGGGAGAGGAACTGCCGCTTCTGCAAATCGCTGAACACCTCCGCACCGCCCCAGAAGACCGGCCGCTTTGACAGGGCTCTGCGCAGAACTTCACACGAAAACTGGCGCCGATAAGAGGCGTTTCGGCCCCGCTCCACCAAATTGAGACCGGCGAGTCCCAAGTTTCTCAGGGAGTTTGGAATGGGCAGCAAATCACTAAAGCGCTGCAGCCGTAGGGAGGCCTTCCAATATGGGTAGCCACAGAACAGTTCGTCTGAGCCTTCTCCCACCTGGCAAACGATAACGCCAGAGTCGCGCGCCAGTTTTGAAACGTAGTAGACCGGCATGCAAACCGGGTCTGCCAAAGGTTCATCCTGATGGCGAATAATCAGAGGAAGAGAGTCCAGCAGGTCTTTTTCCTGAAGCAGCAGTTCATGATGTTCCGCGCCCACCGCGTGCGCCATCTTGCGGGCATAGTGAAGCTCGCTTGGATAGCTCTCGTATTCTCGGTCGTAGCCAATCGAGAAGGTCCGAACCGGCTGGCCCTCTCCTTCAGAAAACAGCGCTGCGTTGGTGCTTGAGTCGATGCCACCGGAGAGAAAAACACCCACTGGCACGTCACTGATCTTGCGCAGCTTAACGGAAGTCCGCAGCTCCGATAGGATGCGTTCGGCAATCTCCGCCTCGGAAACATTCGTCAAGGGCTGCGTGTGATCCAAAACGTCCCAGTATCGGCATTCTTGGACGTGGCCGTCCTCGTTGACTCTTAACCAAGTGCCTGGAGCGAGTTTCTGGATGCCCGAAAAAAGAGTGAGCGGCGCTGGCGTGGCATTGAACGACAAATAGTAATAAAGCGCCTCTTCATTGACGCCCCGTGGCTGCTCCGCGTCCTCCAGAAGGGCCTTGATCTCTGAAGCAAACGTGATGCGGCCATGATGAATGCTGTAGTACAGCGGCTTGACGCCGATGCGGTCACGAATCAACCATAGCTGACGCTTTTTGGCATCCCAGAGCGCAATGGCAAACATGCCGCGAAACTTCTGAACGCAGTCGATTCCCCATTGCTCGAAGGCATGCAGAATCACTTCCGTATCAGAATGGTCCGTCTTCCAGCGGTGTCCGCCTCGACTTTCCAGCTCCGCACGAATTTCCGCGTGGTTGTAGATCTCGCCGTTGAAGACCACCCATAGCGTGCCGTCCTCGTTGCTCATTGGCTGCATGGCTCTTTCCGAAAGGTCGATGATTGCCAGCCGGCGAAACCCCAAGCCAAGCCGTCGGTCCGGCGAGATAAAGTTCCCGGCCCCATCCGGTCCGCGGTGCGACATGACATCGCGCATGCGCGTCAAATACGGCTCCGAGACCCGGAACGTACTGTTAGTGAACGAAAGAACTCCGGCTATGCCGCACATTAGTAGCTCTCCTCAACTGCATGGCGGATCCTGGGCACTTTTCGAGCTTCCCAGTCGCCACCACTATGCTGCGATGATTCTCTTCGATGGAAAAACGTACGCGTTCGGCAGTCATCCCCGTGGCCAGCACAATCACGCGAATAGCAAACCATCTGGTGCAAACCTCTTTTTTAAATGACGCTCGTTGTCGCTGTGGCCGAATTGTCGGCGGTGCTGGGATCAAACGTCGTTGAACTCACGGTTGCGGTATCTAGGATCGAGCCAGAAGCGGCCGTCACGTTCACGCAACGCGCACCCGGCGTGGTCAGGATATCTGGGCGGCAGCGGAAATCGCTTATCTTGTTAGAAATAAAGTACTGATTACTAGTAAGGATCTTGCATAATGCCTTTGATAAACAGGGGACCCTTCTTCACACAGTCCCACCGCTGGTTCCGTGCTGAAATCAAAGGAGTTAACGTCGCAAGCTCTGCCTTGCCTGACGTTGACCGATTTTCATGAGGTTTCGCGGGCCGTAGGCCCTAAGTGACACTTACACAAAAACCGGGGGGAGGGGGTATATTGTTAACTAACACCCGGAGCCCGGCTCCCCCGCCCTTCGAGCAGTCGGCGAAACAGTTCAGCTACCTCCCTCGCCCGCACGTCCCACGTGCAGTTGCGAACTGCCTTTTGTCGTTCTTTGCGCTGGGAAAGTGTGTCGGCGGAAAGCGATTCTTCAACCATCGCCATGAACTCTTCGGTCGACCGGTAGATTCTGACCCCCGGCGTGTGGAGGTACTCGTACAGCGGAGAAATCACTACAGGCTTACCAGTTGCGAGATATTCACGAACTTTTATCGCGCTTCCGTAGCTGGTGAATGCGTTGTGCTGATCCCACGGCAATACGCACACATCGATATGTCGGTAGTAGCGGGGAAGTTCGGAATAAGGTTTGGGGCCGAGAAAATGGATGTTGGGGGCAGCCAGCTGCACTACATTCGATTTCGAACCGATGAAAACCCAGTGCCAATCGGGCCGCCGCCTGGCCACGTGTTCGATCAAAGGTACATCCATCGTGTACCAGTCGACGGCGCCTACGTATCCGAGCACTGGCCGAGGAATTGCCGCAATATCCGCAGGCGTCTCAGAAGGCAAGTTGGCGAACCGCTCGTAGTCCACTGCTTGTTCGAGGAAATAGCGGTGGCGGATTTCCGCTTCCTCGTAAAGCTTATGCCCGGAATACATCACCACTGCGGCGCGCTTCTTCAGGCGAGAATCCATTTCGCGAATTACGGCACGAGATAGCGCGCTGTCTTCGTTGACATCATATTTGTCAGAAACCTGATAGACCAACAACTTGGCACCAAGCGAGCTCACGACGTCGGCAGCGGTAGGAATGGCCACCCACACAATAGGATGGCGCAGGTTGAGAATGAACATCACGAATCGGAGTTGTAGCACTAGCAGCAGGCGATTCAGCGCGCGCATCGCGGCTGAGCCGTACAGCGGCACGTTTATCGGCGTCATCACCCACAGTCCTTCGGGCGCCTTGCGCAACCAGCGCAGATAGCTGCGAAGTTTGCGCCGGATTTTTTGAAAGTAATCTGGACTGCTGATCGAAGGCAGGCCCATCGTGATGGAGTTTACGAACAACACCCGGTTATGTTTGGCCAGCCTCTTAAGGAGGTGGTTCTTTGAATGGGGATGGTGGTACCACCAGTCCTCGCCCGCGAAACATACGATGGACTCGCCCGAAAGGGGGTAGTCCGCTGACGGTACACTTGCCGCCAAATCTCCTCCAACGGGAACAGGTGCGGAAGCGGAACGAGCGAAGTTCATGGCTAGCAGACCCTCTAAGCGACCGCGTCACGAAGCTTAGTCTTGTTTGTAGAGTCGTGTTGGCCCATCGTCATGTCGTTCGCGTCGGTCCACGAGATACGAGTGACGATGCGCGCGGGAAATTCCGTCCTTCCCCAAATGCGCACCTTCACTGCCGGAACCGTTACGCTATAGGTAGTACTGATGAGCGATTGCTGGATTGTCCCCTGAAGACCAGCAGGCCCGAAGACCGTGAACTGGACTTGACGATCGCCGAGTACGCGGCACAAAATCCCGGTTTCGGCCGGAGCTAGTTCTGCGGTTTGATTGGGCGCAAGCTGAAGATTGAGCTCGAAATCGTGAACGCCGTCGCCCTCAAGGTCGTCTTCGATGACAAAGGCCCGTTCGCCGTCAAGAACGCGAATCGTTCGAGTATGGGTCACTCCCAGCGAGCGGTATCCGGTATGCGAAGCGCGCAGGAAGTGTCCCCGCGCCTCTTTACCTACTTGTATTTGGCTTACAGCCGCTTCGTTTCCGAGGGTGAAAAGTCCGAGCGGGCCGGTGTCGATGCGGTTCTGTTCAGCTCCATCGATCAGCAAAGTGTTGTGCGCGGCGGTGCTACGGAACCGGTTTCGTGTTGCCATATCGCGCGTGTAGCAGCCCGTACCGGAGTCACAGAGGACTTCCTGACCTCCCACTCGCAAGACGAAGCTGAGCTTGTCATTGTGCGTGTGGCTGCCTTTGCCGAAGATTCCGTTCGGAATAGCGAAAAACAATAGTTCAGCGGACCCGTGTTGCAGGACACTAATCCCCGATTTCGGAAGAACTTCGATGGGGCAGGCGAAGCCAGAACGGATCGGAGGTTGGGAATAATAGGGGATTCGAGTGGTGTCGGTGAAACCGTACCACGCGGCATCGGCCCCCGGGCCGGCGCCCTCGCCGAAAAGCCGTTGCCCCAACCCAAGCAAGTTGGGTACCCTCAGCGAATTCCTCTTAGCTACCGGACAGGAGATCATCTGCTCGAGGTCGTCAACCAGCAGTTCGGTGCGACCGTCGTCGCAGTCGCCCACCTGTGGTAATTCGCCCGAGGCGCTGGCAACTGTGCCGAGGAACCGGAACATCATCCTAAGGCGCTCGACGAACGCCGGCCTAGTCGGAACACCGCGCTCGGTGCGCATCAGCAGCAATGCGGTCGTGAAAAGCTGCGTGACCAATATGTGGTAACCGGTAGAAGCCTCGTAATCCCCACCGTCTTTGTATACCTGCTGTGCCATTTCAACTTCGATTCGCCGCCGGTATTCGGAGCGCCTCGCTGCCATGCCCTCGCCGTCGAGGAACATGGAAAGGCAGTAGAGCCCAATAATGTCGCTCAGATAGTGATTGCTGGTCAAGAAGTGCGAAAACTCGATGTTCGCTTCGATGTAGTGTAAATGTTGCGCAAGGGAGCGGGTCACGGTGGCGAGCCAGGGTTCCTCCTCACGACGGAGGGGAGAAAGCAGATTTAATAGGAAGCAGATGCTCAGGGCGCGCAGAGCCGCCTCCATCGCTATTGTCCAGTTCACTCCCACCGGAACGGGATTTGAATGAATCCAGTGCGACAGGAGGTCCTTCGCCGCTCGGCGATGTGAGTCGTCGCCCGTGAGAACGTGGGCCTTGCCAAGGACCGGCAGGAATTGCAGACGCGAAAGCTCGTACGGCACCTTGACGTCCGAACCGTCGTGGCGAATGCACTCGCGGCCCTCGCACCGCACATAGGGCCAGTCGGTACCGGATAGGAAGTCGAAGTTCCACTTCGGGCGTGTTCCGAGTTCCGCTGT
>Ga0307479_10004850_pt1 | contig 12375 bp, 6 predicted proteins | sample atmos_gasesECM4C_FD_203743 | JGI IMG/M metagenome (GOLD analysis project Ga0307479, IMG submission 203743) | Hardwood forest soil microbial communities from Morgan-Monroe State Forest, Indiana, United States - atmos_gasesECM4C_515 | ecosystem: Environmental > Terrestrial > Soil > Temperate...
CTGCCCAAAACTTCTACTGGAAAAATTGACCGCGTAAAGTTGGAGTCAGATCCCGTGCTGGCGCGCTAGGTTCGAAAACGGGAATTCGACGCAGAATTCGGCACGAAAGAGCCATTAAGTTTTAGCGGTAACCGAAGTAAAATCATCGCACTCTAGAGAGGGAACATGATCGAGCAGGCAGAAGTAAAAGACCGGATCCGGGAGTATGTAGTGGAAGAATTTGCCAAGAGCAAGGGCATCAATCAGGTTTCAGACCAGGAAGTCCTGACCAAGAATGGCATCATCGATTCCATGGGTATTTTCCGCCTGGTGGCGTTTCTGGAAGAAACTTTCAATGTCCGCATTGGCGATGAAGAGATCACGCACGACAATCTGGAAAGCATCGATGCCATTGAGCGGCTGGTGATTTCCAAATCGAAAAAGTAGCCGGAATGCCGGCACTCCGACGGGCAGCACCTCCTTGTTGCCCACATTTATTTTCAGCTAGTTGATCCTCCCCTATAAACGCACCAATTCTGGTAGCTCGTTTTCTCAGGATTACTCATGGGCGCGAATCGTAAATTCTTTTCCAACGGGTTGAAGGTTTTTGACTTGCTGCTGATGGTGGCCGCCTTCGTGGTGTCCACATTGCCCTTGTTTCACCGTGTCGGAAGGTTCAGTCTGGCCGAGTTCTTCGAGATGCGGGTGAAGCTCGGGAACCTGATCCTGTTCATGGCTTTCCTGTTGGCCTGGCACATTCTGTTCAACGTGTTCGGGTTGTATGCCTCGAAGCGCATGTCGCGGCGCTGGGAAGAATTCAGGGATATCGCCGCAGCCACGACTCTGGGAACGTGCATGATTGCGGTGTCGGCACTGATATTCCGCATCTGGGTGGTCAACCGGGTTTTCCTGCTGTTGTTCTGGTTGATGACCACCTTCGCCGTGATTTTGAGCCGGGTGGTGATTCGGGCTTCGCTGGCCTATGCGCGGCGGCATGGACGGAACACGCGCAACCTGCTGGTAATCGGGACCAACCAGCGCGCCATGACACTGGTGCAGCGGATTCAAGGGAAGCCGGAACTTGGCTACCGCATTCTGGGCTTTGCCGACGAGGAGTGGGCTGGCTCGGAAGAATTTCGAAGGCAGGGATTCTCGCTCGTCGCTGACCTGGAAGAACTGCCCACCTACGTGCGGCGCAATGTTGTGGATGAGGTTGTGCTGGCGTTGCCCATCCGCTCTTATCACACGGTGGCTTCCACCATCGCCGGGGCCTGCGAGCAGCAGGGCATTATCGTCCGCTTCATGCCGAACATTTTCGACTTGAAAGAAGCCAAGCACCGAACCGACGAACTGGGCCACGACGACGTCCTGGTCAGCCACGACAGCACAATCGCAGATGCCTGGGGACTGGCCATCAAGCGCACCATCGACATCGTAGTTTCGGCGGCGGCTATCATTTTGCTCTCGCCGGTGATGGTGTTGACTGCGATGCTGGTGAAGTTGACCTCCCCGGGCCCGATTTTCTTTATCCAGAAACGGCTGGGCCGCAACAAGCGGATGTTTGACATTTATAAGTTCCGTACCATGGTGGTGGATGCCGAGAAACGGCTCAAAGACCTCGAACATCAGAACGAGGCCGACGGAGCCGTGTTCAAGATCAAGGACGATCCGCGCATCACTCCCATCGGACGCTTTCTGCGCAAGACCAGCATCGACGAACTGCCGCAACTGTTCAACGTGCTGAGGGGCGATATGAGCCTGGTTGGTCCACGGCCGCTGCAGGTGCGGGACTACGAGCTGTTCGAAACGTTTTGCCAGGACTGGCAACGGCGAAGGTTCAGCGTCCGGCCCGGAATTACCTGTTTGTGGCAGATTAAAGGGCGCAGTTCCATCCCCTTTGAGAAGTGGATGGAGTTAGATTTGCAATACATTCGCACGTGGTCGCTGTGGCTGGACTTGCAGATACTTGCTAAAACAGTCCCTGCAGTTTTGAGAGGTTCCGGGGCGGCGTAAACGCGCCCAAAGGTAAATATGTATTCTGTAAAATCCCCAAGTTTGCCAGCGGAAATGCCGGCACCCAATGTGGTGCACGCGCCGGGAGCCCCCTGCGTTACGGAATTGGTCGCCCAGCAAGCAGCCGCAAATCCGAACGCGCTAGCCGTGCGCGCTGGTCACGAAGTTTTGTCCTACGCCGAAATGGACCGCCAGGCCAATCGTGTGGCCCATTATCTTCGTGCGATGGGCGTTGGCCGGGACACGGCTGTGGGACTTTACCTGGAACGTTCGCCCGCCATGGTGGTGACTGCTCTGGCGATTCTGAAAGCCGGCGGCGCCTACATTCCGCTGGATCCGATTCAGCCAGTGGCGCGGCTCGCCTTCATGCTCACCGACTCGGGAGCGCGAGTGGTCGTAAGCACAGCAGAGTTAGCCAAAAGATTGTCTGCGGGATCGTGGCAGGTGGTGACGCTGGACGGCGATGCCGAGAAGATTGCAGCCCAGCCTGAGTCGCAGCCCGAAAACACCGTGATGCCGGCGGACCTGGCCTACATTATTTATACGTCGGGTTCCACGGGACAACCCAAGGGAGTCGAGGTTCCGCACTCTGGACTGTCGAATCTGGTGGCGTGGCATCGACGAGCTTTCCAAGTGAGTGCGGCGGACCGCGCCAGCGCGCTGGCTTCCCTCGGATTCGACGCCGCGGTTTGGGAGTTGTGGCCGTATCTGGCCTCGGGCGCTAGCGTACACGTGCCGGAGGAGTTTGTCCGTAGCGATGCCAGAGCTTTGCGCGCCTGGCTGGTGTCGCAGGGAATTACGATCTCATTCGCAGCCGCTGCGATGGCGGAAAGCTTGATGCAGCTTGATTGGCCGAAATCGGCCGCGCTGCGATTCCTGCTCACCGGCGCTGACACATTGAAAAAATATCCGTCGCCGCGGTTGCCATTCGTTCTGGTAAATAACTACGGTCCGACCGAAGGCACCGTGGTAAGCACTTCGGGCGTAGTAGCTCCAGATAGTTCGACGAATCAGTTGCCCACGATTGGCCGCCCAATCGATGGTGTGCAGATTTATATCCTCGACGAACATCAGCAGCCGGTGCCGGGAGGAGCCGCCGGAGAAATTTACATCGGAGGCGCAGGCCTCGCGCGTGGCTACAGAAATCGTCCCGACCTGACCGCTGAGCGTTTTGTCCAGAATCCATTCAGTGTCGAAGCCGGCGAGCGTCTCTACCGCGCCGGCGATCTGGCGCGCTGGCTTCCCGATGGGCAGATCGCGTTCCTGGGGCGGATTGACGAGCAAGTAAAGATTCGTGGCTATCGCGTTGAGCCCAGCGAGATTGCCACGGTTCTGGGCCAGCACGCTTCCGTGCGAAACAGCGTGGTGGTGGCGCGCGAAGACGTGCCAGGCGAGAAGGAATTGGTGGCATATGTGGTTTTGTCTTCCGGCGCGAAGCTGAACGCCGGAGAACTCCGCGACCATCTCCGGAAGCGCCTGCCCGATTACATGGTGCCAGTCGAATTCGTACCCATCGCCAACGTGCCGGTGACGGCGAATGGAAAGCTGGACCGGGCGGCGCTGCCCGCGCCCAACGGCAACAGGCCGCACGCCGAAGCTTACGTCGAGCCGCGCACTCCGGTGGAAGAAGAGCTGGTGAAAATCCTCGCTCCCCTGTTGAAGCTGAAGCGAGTGGGCGTGAATGACAACTTCTTTTTGCTGGGCGGCCACTCGCTGCTCGGAACCCAGTTGATCGCCAGAATCAGCGAGACCTTTGGCGTCGACCTGACGCTGCTGAAGTTATTCGATCATCCCACCGTCGCCGAAATGTCCTCGGAAATCGAGGAACTCATCCTGCTCAAACTTGGCAGCAGTGACGCCGAACTCTCAGGAGACCGCAACCGCCGTGTCGCCTAGCACGAAGACCCCACGCGCAGAAAACCCGGACTCGGTATTGAGCCTGTATCACCTTCTTGATCCGGAGGTGCTTGCCAATCCCTACCCGCTTTTCCGCCGCCTGCGCTCGGAAGATCCCGTGCATTGGGATCCGTTTCTCCACGCCTGGGTGGTGACGCGTTATCCCGACGTGCTCGAAGTGCTGCTCAACTTTTCAGCCGACCGCACACCGACTCCGGCGCAGCTTGACGAGATGGGGCTTTCCTCGCTGAGTCCGATTGCGCGGGTGATGGTGAAGCAGATGCTGTTTATGGACGCGCCGGCGCATACGCGATTGCGCGGGTTGTCATCAAAGGCATTTACTCCCGCACGCGTTGAAGAATTGCGCGGACACATCCATGACATCGTCAACCACCTTTTGGATGGAATTCAGGCCAAGGGCGAAATGGATGTGATTGCGGATCTGGCGGAGCCGCTGCCGGCAATCGTTACGGCTGAGATGCTGGGCGTTCCGACCAGCGACCATACGCAGTTGAAGCTGTGGTCGGCGGATTTCGCGGAAATGCTGGGAAACTTCCAGCACAATCCGGAACGCTACCCGCGGGTGCTGAAGGCGGTGGCGAACCTGACCGAATATTTCCAGAACGCGATTCGCGAGCAGCGCGAGGATCCCCGCGAAGGCTTGATCCATGCACTGTTGACCGCGGAGATCGATGGCGACCGGCTGACCGAAGAGGAAGTGATCGCCAACTGTATCGTCACCATGGTGGGTGGCCAGGAAACTACTACAAACCTAATTGGCAACGGACTGCTTACCCTGGTGCGCAATCCCGCCGAGATGGGGAAGCTGCGCAACGACTTTTCGCTGATTCCATCCGCCGTCGAAGAGATGCTGCGCTACGAGAGCCCGAGCCAGCACACGGCGCGCATGTGTCCATCGGATCGAGAAATGGGTGGCAAGTTGATTCGGAAGCGGGAGGCGGTGATTGCTGTGATGGCGGCCGCCAATCGAGACCCTGAACGTTTCCCTGATCCCGACCGTTTCGATATTACGCGTAAAGACAATCGTCATCTGGCATTCGGCTACGCCGCTCACTTCTGCTTTGGCGCTCCGCTCGCGCGTGTGGAAGGGCAAGTTGTGTTCGAGGCGCTCCTGCGACGGTTTGCCGATTTCACACTGGTGCCGGAACCGATCGAGTGGCGCTCGAACCTGGGATTGCGCGGACTCAAATCTCTGAAGGTTAAGTTCGGTGCCGAGTCAACTGCAAGATCGCGGCAGGAGCCGCAGCAGGCCAAGCCCGCGCCGGTTACACCTGGCGCTTCTCAGGGCCGGTGCCCGTATGAAGGGCATGGATCCAGCGCGAAGCCGGAGGAAAAGGCGGGAACGCAGGGTGGCAAGCAGGATCTGATCCGGAAATATTTGCAGGCGCGCAGATCGCACCAGACTGAAGAGGCAGCAGCCATTGCCCGCAGCGAGCGCGGGCCTGCTCCGCTCTCTTTCGCGCAGGAACAAATTTGGCTACACGGCCAGTTTGCCAAGGATCTGTACAACGAGTCTGTGACGGTTTACCGGCAAGGGCCACTCGACGTGCCGACGCTACAGCGCAGCCTCGCGGAGGTCATCCGCCGCCACGAAGCCTGGCGCACCACCTTCCAAGCCGTCGATGGGCGGCCGGTGCAGATTGTACAGCCTCCATTTGAGCCGGAGATCGAAGCAGTGGACCTGCGGCAACATCCACAAGATCAGCGCGAGGCCGAGGCGCTGCGGCTGGCGCGCGAGCAGGCCAGAATTCCTTATGACATGGAACGCGGCCCACTGTTGCGAGCCATGTTGGCGCGGTTGGAAGAGGAAGAGTATCGCTTGTATCTTTTCCTGCACCACATTATTTTTGACGGCTTCTCCATCTATCGCGTTTTCCTTCCGGAGTTGGTCGCGGTTTACAACGCATTCCTCGCCGGGGAGCCATCTCCACTTCCGGAACTGCATTTGCAGTATTCCGACTTCGCCCATTGGCAGCGGGAGTCGCTGGGCAGCGCGCAGTTGAACGAATCGCGGGCTTACTGGTCGGCGCAGTTGGATGGCGAGCTTCCGGTGCTGGAGTTGCCCACGGATCATCCGCGGCCGGCGATGCAAAGTTTTCGCGGAGCCATGCAGCGGTTCGCGTTTTCAAAGAATCTTTCCGACCGTCTGCATCAGTTGGCACAGCGCGAGAACACGAGCTTCTTTACCACGATTCTGGCCGGCTTTGCGGCTTTGCTGCGGCGTTACAGTTCGCAGCAGGATTTCGTGATTGGCACGGTCACCTCCGGGCGCAAGCGCTCGGAGCTGGAAGCTCTGCTCGGTTGTTTTCAGAATCCGCTGGCGTTGCGCTTGAAGATGGCGGGCGATCGGAGCTTTCGCGAATTGCTGGCGCACGCGCGCGAGATCACGCTGGGGGCTTTATCGCATGATGACGCTCCGTTCGAGCGCCTGGTTGAAGAACTTTCTGTGCGGCGCGACACCAGCCGCAACCCAGTGTTTCCGGTGATGTTCTCGCTGGTGCCGCCGACGGCAGCGTTCGAATCCGGATGGGACTTGAACCAGCTCGATCTCGAAATTGGCACGGCCAAGTTCGATCTCGATCTAGAACTGGACGACCGTCCTGACGGACTATTCGGCCGCTTCGTGTACAGCACCGACCTGTTCAACGCCAGCACCATGGCGCGCATGGCGGGACATTTCGAGACGATGCTGGAAGCCATCGTCGCCGATCCCGACCAAAAGATTTCGCGTCTGCCAATGTTGACCGAAGCGGAGAAACGACAACTCACGGATTGGAACCAGACCGAAGCCGAATTTCCGCGTGAGCTGTGCATGCACGAACTGGTGGAAGCGCAAGCCGCACGCGCACCGGGCGCGATTGCGGTGGAGCACGCCGAGCAGCGCCTGACTTATCGTGAACTGGAACAGCGCGCCAACCAGTTGGCACATTTCCTGAAGAAGCGCGGAGTCGGGCCGGAGTCGAGAGTGGGCATCTGCCTGCGCCGCTCTCTCGAATTGCCGGTCGCCTTGCTTGGAGTGTTGAAGGCGGGAGGAGCCTGCGTTCCTCTAGACCCGGCGTACCCGAAAGAGCGTCTCGAATACATGCAGGAAGATTCGCAGACCGCGCTGGTGCTTACGCAGCCTGGCCTGCTGGCGGAAGTGACTGACTTTAACGCTGAGATTGTGACTCTCGATCCCGATTGGAATTCGTTTTCCCAAGAGAGTTCGGAAGCCGTGCGCAGCGGCGTGACGCCTGACAATCTCGCGTACGTCATATACACTTCGGGCTCGACGGGCAAGCCGCGAGGAGTGCTGCTCAGCCATCTTGGCCTGGTTAATCACAACACGGCCGCGGTGAATCTGTTTGGCATTACGCCCGCGGACCGGATGGCCCAGTTTGCCTCGATCTCCTTCGACATCGCAATCGAAGAAATCTTCCCCACCTGGATCGCGGGCGCCGCGCTGGTGATTCGCGAAGAAGATGCCTCGCTCGCGGTCGGCGACTTTCTCAGCTGGGTCGAAGAGTGCAAGGTTACGGCTTTGGATCTTCCTACCGCTTACTGGCACGAGGTGGTCGGAGAACTTTCCGATTCGACGCTGCAATTGCCGAAGAGCCTGCGGATCATTATCGTAGGCGGCGAGAAGGCTTCTTCCGCGAAGCTGTCGGCCTGGCGCAAAATCGCCGGCTCGCGCGTGCGTTGGGTGAATACTTACGGCCCCACCGAGACCAGCGTGATTGTGACTGCATTCGAGCCGAAGAATTCAGAAGAGATTCCCGCGATTCTTCCCATCGGCCGTCCTATCGCCAATACGAAGATTTACATCCTCGATGCAAATTTGCAGCCGCTGCCGGTGGGAATTCCCGGCGATCTTTATGTGTCAGGACCAGGCCTGGCACGCGGTTATTTGAACCGTCCGGAAGTCACAGCCGAGAAGTTTATTGCCGATCCCTTCAGTGGTCAGCCCGGAGCGCGGATGTACAAGACGGGCGACGTGGCGCGTTATCTGGCGAACGGCGAAATCGAATTTGCCGGACGCACCGACGACCAGGTAAAGATCCGCGGCTATCGCGTGGAATTGAAAGAGATCGAATCGGTGCTGGGATCATTTGCCGGAGTGCGCGAAGTTGTGGTGGTGGCGCGGGAGAAGGAAGGCGAGAAGAACCTGGTGGCTTACGTCGTACCTTCACACGAACAGGCTCCCACAGGCAGCGAGTTGCGCTCTCAGCTGAAGCGGCGGCTGCCGCACTACATGGTGCCCTCCGCTTTCGTTCTGCTGGAAACGATGCCGAAAACTCCCAATGGCAAGGTTGATCGCCGCGGGATGCCGGCTCCGAAGCCTGCGGATTTCACGGAACCGAACGAGTACGTTGCCCCATCGGATGAACTGGAAAAGCAGCTAACCAAGATTTGGGCTGCTGTTCTCAGCAAAGATTCGATCGGCATTCGCGACAACTTCTTCGACCTGGGCGGACACTCTCTGCTGGCTGCGCGCCTCATGCATCGCATCGAACAGACACTGGGACAACGGCTTCCGCTGGCGGCGTTGTTACACGCGCCCACAGTCGAACAATTTGCGGCGCTGCTGCGGCAGGAGGGATGGTCGGCCTCGTGGTCACCGCTGGTTGCGATTCAGCCGGAAGGTTCGCACCCGCCATTTTTCTGCGTACATGGCGTGGGCGGCAACGTGGTTGGCTTCCGCGACTTGGCGCGTCATATGGGAACGGATCAGCCTTTCTACGCCCTTCAGCCGCAAGGCCTCGACGGCAAGCGCCCGTGCCTGACCAGCATCACGGAAATGGCAGAGCGTTACATCGCGGAAATTCGCCGGGTGCAGCCCGAAGGGCCGTATCGCATTGGCGGCTATTCTTTCGGTGGATTGGTGGCCTACGAGATGGCGCAACAGCTTCGCGCGCAGGAGCAGGAAGTCAGCCTGCTTGCGTTGTTCGACACCTATCCCGGCAAGATGGAATCGCGAGCATCCGCGCTGCGCAACTTGTCGAAACTCCCGCTGAAAGAAGCCGCAACCTTCCTGCTGAAGAAGGTCAGCTTCGTGCTGATGACGCTGCGCAAGCGGCTCGAACTCCGAATGCTGCCGCAGGCGTTGCGCAATGTGCGGCAAGCCTGCGCCAAAGCCGCCGCGGGATACGATGTTCAACCCTATGACGGCCAGATCACTCTGTTTCGCGTGAAAGAAAAATCTGTGGGCAGCCTCGATGATCCTTACGCGATCTGGTGGCGGGTGGCCGCGGGTGGAGTTGACCTTCGCGAAATCAGCGGCGACCACCTCAGCCTGCTTAAAGAGCCGCAAGTCCGGCTGCTGGCCGAAGAATTGAACGATGCGCTCGATCATCCTTCATCCTCTTCAGAGGGTTCGCTCGTTGCAGCGGTGAGTTACTAAGCCGGCTGCGGACGAATCGCTCGAGACAAAACTTCAAAAGTAGAGATAAGTTTCACCCCTAAATAATGAGCTCCTCCAACACAGAAGAATTGCTCGACCCGGAATTGTGCAGCGATGGTCTCGCCGGACTCGGGGACACGCCCGGCAAATCCGACGCCGGACGCTCGGGCAAATTTGCTCGCTGGGTCACCAAGGGCGGTCTAGCGGTCGTCGATCAGGGACTGATTTCCGGCTCGAATTTTCTGATCGGCATTCTGCTCGCGCGCTGGCTCATGCCTGAGGCGTACGGCGCTTTTGCGCTGGCATTTTCGGTGTTCCTGCTGCTCTCGTACGTGTATCAATCATTCCTGGCCGAGCCCCAGGCGGTGTTCAGCGGATCGGCCTACAGCGGATCGCTGCGTGGTTATCTGAAGACGCTGCTTGGCATCCACCTGATACTCACCTTTTTTGGTATCGTTCTGCTGGGAGGCGCGGCCGCCATCGCCGCCGTGCTGGGGAAAGGAAATGGCCTGCCCGGAGCGCTGGCTGGAGTTGCAATCGCTTCGCCCTGCATCCTCTTCTTTTGGCTGATGCGCCGTTCGTTCTACATGAACATGGCGCCGGGCCGCGCCGCGGTGGGAGCGTTTCTTTACTTCGTAGTTGTCACCGGCGGGTTGTTTGTCGCCTACAAGCGGTCGCTGATTTCGCCATTCTCCGCGTACCTGCTGATGGCGATCGCAGCTCTGGGCACCGGCTTTTATCTGCTCTCGCAGATTAATAAAGTTCTGCCGCAGGATACTGCCACTCCGCCCTCAAAACGCGAGGCCTGGCACAAGCATTGGGAGTATGGACGGTGGGCGCTGGCGGTTTCCGTGGTGACCTGGATTCCTTATTACATGTACTACCCGCTGGTCAGCGCGTTTGGAGGCATGGCGCAGGCGGGGCAGTTGCGGGCGCTGATGAATCTCTCGCTACCCATGGAACAAAGCTACACTGCGCTTTCAATTTTGTTTCTGCCGTACGCAGCTCGGGTCTGCGGTGAAAAGGGTCTGTCCAGCGCCGGACCGCTGGTCAGACGAATTACGTCGCTCTTCGTGGTGGGCGCGATAGCCTACTGGGCGGTGCTCATTCCATTCAAAGGCCCGGTGTTTCGTCTGTTGTACGCGGGCAAGTATCTGGAGGTCGCGCACTTCATTCCATACGTAGCGTTGGGAACCACCATGTGGGCGGCGGCGTTCGGTCCTGCGATCCTCTTGCGCGCCATCGAGTCGCCCGACTCCATTTTTTACGCGCGCCTCGTGGCCAGCGTGCTTTCGCTGGCGGTCGGTGTGCCGGCTACGAAGTGGTTTGGGCTGTGGGGCGTAGTGTGGAGCGTCATCATCGCCAATCTGGCGGCATTCTTGATCTCGATATACATACTGAATCGCAAGTCGAAGTCGGTCCCCGTATTGAATCCGGTTTTACAAGGTGAAGGCTGATTCCTCTATGAACAAGCTGAAAGAGCTCCGTTTCAAAGCATCGCGAACCAAACTGCGCGCTCCGAAGGGCTGGTGGGAGCACCGTGGCCTGAATAATAAAGACGTTTATCTTGCCTCGTTCGAGCGTTCAGGTAACACATGGCTGCGTTTCGTTCTCATGGAAATTCTTACCAAAGATAATGCCGGCTTCCTCAACGTGAATCAGATATTGCCGGAGCTGGGCACGCATATCGCCATGAAGCCGGCGCTGCCCAACGGCGGCCGCCTCATCAAGACCCACTACGAATATCGTTCCGCTTACAAGCGTGCGATCTATCTGATCCGAGATCTGCGTGACGTTATGCTCTCCAACTGGGCGCGCGACAAAGAGATGGGATTCTCGCAGTATTTCGATAACGGAATGGGCATGGACGGTTACGTCGAGTCTTTCCTGAAAGGCAAAGTGACGCGTTTCGGATCGTGGCAGTCGCACATCAATTCGTGGCTCGATTGTCCACTGGCCAAGAACGGAAACCTGCTCGTGGTTCGCTACGAAGACCTGCGCAAGGACACTGAGGCCGGACTCCTGGAGATGCTGGATTTCCTCGGTATCGACGGCGATCGCGAGCTTGTCCGCCGCGCCATCGAAAATAATTCTCTGCGCAACATGCGCGAGAAGGAAGAGAAGGCCAAGAATTCCGGAGCGACCCTGGGCAAGGGAACTCTGTTGCGCAAGCATCGCGTCGACAAAGAAGACGCGCGTTTCGTTCGTAGCGGATCGGTCGGTGGATGGCGAGAGAAGTTGAGCGATGTGCAAATCGAAATGGTGACCCACTATGCCGGCGAAGCCCTGCTGCGGGCCGGGTATCCAGCAGGCCTGGGCATGCCGACACAGCCCGAAGAGGCAGCCTCCGAAGTCCGGGCGTAACCTGCAAGCCGATGACTTTCGTACCCAAGCAAGTTCTTCTGCTTCTGGCGATGATGGCGCTGTTCGCTCCTCTCGCTTTCCCCCAGGCGAAGGACGCCGGTTCAGAGAACGAAACGTTACGCCAGGCTGCCGAGAAGTCGCACTTCTGGGTGGGCACGACGATTCAGGGCAGGATGTGGAATCGCGACCCGGAATACAAGCCGGTTTTGAGCCGTGAATTCAACGCCGCGGTTTCCATTGTTTTTCAAGGCATTACCCAGCCGCAACGCGGCCGCTTCAACTGGGATCCGATGGACGAGGCCATGAGCTTCGCCCGGCAGCACAACATGAAGCTCATGGGTCACTGCCTGGTCTACAAGAACGCGGTTTCAGCGGCGTGGCTGAACTTTAATAATGGCACTTGCGGGGGATGGTCGGCGAAGGAACTGGACGAGATACTTAAGGAACAGATTCAGCGGGTGGTCCGGCACGGCGGGGACAGCTACTACGCCTGGGAGGTAGTGAATGAGCCGACCGAGCCCAATCACAACGGCTGCTGGTCGCGCATTCTGGGCGAAGATCAATACATGGTGAAAGCCTTCCAATACGCGCGCGAAGCGAATCCGAATGCATTGCTCATGTTGAACGATACGTTTGGGCAGGGTGGAATCGACAAGGCTCGCGCCGACGAATTCTGGGCCCTGCTCAAGAGACTGAAGGATGCAGGCGCCCCGATCGATGCC
>Ga0307479_10004851_pt1 | contig 12373 bp, 10 predicted proteins | sample atmos_gasesECM4C_FD_203743 | JGI IMG/M metagenome (GOLD analysis project Ga0307479, IMG submission 203743) | Hardwood forest soil microbial communities from Morgan-Monroe State Forest, Indiana, United States - atmos_gasesECM4C_515 | ecosystem: Environmental > Terrestrial > Soil > Temperate...
CATCCCGTTCTTTATCGGCTGCCTCATCATCCCGGTTATCTTCTTTCTGCGCCGCACGCTGGAAGAAACGCCCGAATTCCTGAAGATGAAGAAGCATCCGACCGCGAGTGAGGTATTTGCCTCGGCGATCGCCAATTGGCGCATCGTCGTTCTCGGCATGATGATCGCTGTGCTGACCACGACGACCTTCTACTTCATCACGGTGTACGCACCCGGTTTCGGCAAGCAGCTCAATCTCTCGCCAACGGGGACATTGCTCGTGACCCTTCTTGTTGCGGTCACGAACTTCATCTGGAATCCGGTCGGTGGCGCGGTTTCCGACCGGATCGGCCGCAAGCCTGTGCTGCTGGCGATTGCAGGCTTGTCGTTCGTGACTGCTTACCCTGCGCTTTCCTGGCTCGCGGCAGAGCCCACACTCGGAAAGCTGCTGGCAGTCCAGATGATGTTCTCGTTCTACTTCGGCGTCTACAGCGGCACGATGCTGGGATGCCTGGTCGAGATCGTGCCGGCCCATGTCCGCACCACCTGTTTCTCGATAGCGTTCGCGTTGGCTGCAGGCATATTTGGCACGTCTACCCCCTTTGTATCGACCAAGTTGATCGAAATAACCCACCAGGACAAGGCCTCGCCTGCGTACTGGCTGATGTTTGGCGCAGCGCTGGGCATCATCGCGGCGCTCACCGTCTATCGCGGCGGCAAGACCATCGAAACGCGCGAAACCGTCACCGCGTAGAACTCCTCCACGCGCTGCAGGCCGGGCAGACCCCGGCCGGCTGCCGCTTCTTATTTCCATGCCAATAAGATAACAAAATCGCATGGTCGATTTTTCTCGCAAGTTTGACGTGCTGGTGATCGGCGGCGGCAACGCCGCGTTGTGCGCCGCGATCGCCGCGCGGCGGTCGGGCGCCTCCGTGCTGGTGCTGGAAGGCGCGCCGAAATTCTATCGCGGCGGCAACACCCGCCACACCCGCAACATGCGCTGCGCCCATGACGCGGCAACGGACATCTTGACCGGACCCTATACCGAGGAGGAGTTCTTCGAAGACCTGTTGCGCGTCACCGGCGGGGATACCGACGAGGAACTGGCGCGCCACATGATCAAGGAGTCCAAGGACATCCTGAACTGGATCGTAGAACAGGGCGTGCGCTGGCAACCTTCGCTCGGCGGCACGCTGAGCCTCGGCCGCACCAACTCGTTCTTCCTCGGCGGCGGGCGGGCCATGCTGAATGCGCTCTATCGCACCGCCGAGCAACTCGGCGTCGAGGTCCTCTACGATGCCGAGGTGGTCGATCTCGACGTCGACAACGGCATGTTCCTCTCGGCGACCTTGCGGCAGGGCGACGGCCGCGTCGCCGCCAAGGCGTCGACGCTGGTGGCCGCGGCCGGCGGGTTCGAGGCCAATATCGAATGGCTGAAACAATATTGGGGCGAGGCCGCCGACAATTTCCTGATCCGCGGCACGCCCTATAACCGCGGCTCGATCCTGAAGATGCTGCTTGAGAAGGGCGTGCAGGAGATCGGCGATCCCACCCAGTGCCACGCGGTCGCGATCGACGCCCGCGCGCCGAAATTCGACGGCGGCATCATCACCCGCCACGACTCGGTCGTGTTCGGCATCGTGGTCAACAAGCATGCTGCACGCTTTTACGACGAAGGCGAGGATATCTGGCCGAAACGCTACGCCATCTGGGGCCGGCTCGTCGCAGCGCAGCCGGATCAGATCGCCTATATCATTTTCGATTCGACGGTGGTGACGAGTTTCATGCCGACGCTGTTTCCGCCGATCGGCGGCCAGTCGATCGCGGAGTTGGCGGCAAAGCTGGATCTGGATCCGGCCGCCCTCGAAAAAACGGTTACGGACTTCAACGCCGCCGTGCGCCCCGGCACCTTCGACCACACCATCCTCGACGATTGCCGCACTCAAGGATTGACGCCGCCGAAAACCCATTGGGCGCGCAGAATCGAGACGCCGCCCTATTACGCCTATCCGGTGCGGCCGGGCATCACCTTCACCTATCTCGGCACCCGCGTGAACAAGGAGACGCGCATGCTGATGAAGGACGGCAAGCCTTCGGCCAACATGTTCGCCGCCGGCGAGATCATGGCCGGCAATGTGCTGGGCAAGGGCTATGCGGCCGGCATGGGCATGACCATCGGCAGCGTGTTCGGGCGGATCGCGGGACAGGAAGCGGCGAAGAATGCGAAGAACTGACGCATGATGGTTTCGAGCCTGTGGCCGCGTACCCGAGCCCACCGCGCCCCGCTTGCGGGGAGAGGTCGAAATTTGCGCGAAGCGCGAATTTCGGGTGAGGGGGACTCTCTGCGAGCGCAATTCGTGGAGGCAGCCTCTCACCCCACCCTCTCCCCGCAAAAGAGCGGGGAGAGGGAGAAACAAGAGGGAGGAGCCATGTCACGCCTTGCAGCCGCTGCGGTCGCGGCGATTCTGATGGCCTCTCAGGCGGCGAACGCGGAAGAGCCGATTGCGTTGCGCGACATGGGATCGTTCCATGTCGGCGGACGGCTGGTGGAAATTTCTGGCAAGCCGGTCAAGGAAGTCACCTTCACGCCGGGCGGCGTGCCGGCCAAGGTCGATCCCAATGGAGTCTACCAGGTCGAGCAGATGTATGTGCAATACTTCCTGCCGGCGAACGAAAAGGGCGCCTATCCGCTGTTGCTATGGCATGGCGGCGGGCTGACCGGCGTCACCTACGAGACCACCCCAGACGGGCGCGAGGGCTGGCTGAACTATTTCCTGCGCAGGGGTTTTAGCGTCTACAATTCGGACGCGGTCGAACGCGGGCGCGCCGGATGGGCGCAATATCCCGACATCTTCAAAGGCGAACCGGTCTTTCTCACCACCGCCAACCCGTTCGAGCGCTTCCGCATCGGCGATGGCCCGGGCTCCTACGATCCCGATCCGGCGAAACGCAGATTGATGCCGGGCAGCCAATTCCCGAACGAGGGTTACGAGAATTTCGTCAAGCAGAACGTGCCGCGCTGGACCACGACCGACGACGCGACGATTGCCGCCTACATCGCGGAGATTGACCGCGTCGGTCCCTGCATCATCCTGTTCCACAGCCAGGCCGGCACCTTCGGATTCAAGGTGGCGCAGGTGCGGCCCGACAAGGTCAAGGCGCTGATCGCGATCGAGCCCGCCGGCGTCGGCGATCCCGCCAAGATCGACGTGCTGAAAAACATCCCGACGCTGTTCGTCTACGGCGACTACATCGACCGCGATTCGCGCTGGCCGAAAATCCGCGCCACCGGCATCGCCTTTGCAGACGCCATGAAAGCCGCCGGAGGCAGCGTCGACATCGTCGACCTGCCGAAGACCGGCATTCACGGCAATTCGCACATGATGATGATGGACAAGAACAATCTCGAGATCGCGGCCCTGATCCAGAATTGGCTGGAAGGGAAAGGCCTATTGAAGAAACCCTGAGCAACATGCACGGAACCAAGATCCTCGACGAGGCCGACCGTCTGATGACGGTGTGCAATTCCTGCCGCTATTGCGAAGGGCTGTGCGCGGTGTTTCCGGCGATGGAGATGCGCCGTGCCTTTTCCGACGGCGATCTCAACTATCTCGCCAATCTCTGTCACGCCTGCGGCGCCTGCTACACCGACTGCCAGTTTTCGCCGCCGCATGAGTTCAACGTCAATGTGCCCCGGACGCTCGCGATCGCGCGCGCGGATTCGTGGGTAACCTATGCCTGGCCGCGGGCCCTTTCCGGCCTGTTCGCCCAAAACGGACTGGTGATCAGCATCATTGCCGCGCTCAGCGTCGCTGCCTTCATCTTCGGCTTTGCCGCGTTGAACGACAGGCAGGTCTTCTTGGGCATCCATACCGGGCCCGGCGCGTTCTACGCGCTGATGCCGCACAACGCGATGGCCGCACTGTTCGGCGCGGCGTTTCTCTACGCCATGACAGCCCTGATCATGAGCGTGCGCGCGTTCTGGCGCGACATCGGCGAACCCATCGGCATGAAGGCGGATGCGGGCTCGCTGTGGCAGGCGATCAAGGATGCCAGCCAGTTGCGCTATCTCGACGGCGGCGGGGTCGGCTGCTTCAACGAAGACGACCAGCCGACCGATCGGCGCAAGATTTTCCATCATTTGACCTTCTACGGCTTCATCCTGTGCTTCGCCGCGACCTGCGTGGCGACGCTCTATCACTATCTGCTGGCGCGCGAGGCGCCCTATCCGTGGTGGGACCTGCCCGTCGTGCTCGGCACGCTCGGCGGCATCGGGCTTCTGATCGGCCCCGCAGGATTATTGGCCGCGAAGTCGCAGCGCGATCCGGTACTCGCCGATTCCAAGCGCAGCGGCATGGACGCGGCCTTCATCCTGATGCTGTTCCTGACCAGCGCGACCGGCATCGCGCTGTTGCTGCTACGCGAGACCGCCGTGATGGGACCGCTGCTTTCGATCCACCTCGGCTTCGTGTTCGCGCTGTTCATCACGCTGCCCTACGGCAAGTTCGTGCACGGCCTTTATCGCTTCGTAGCGCTGGTGCGCTACGCGCGAGAGCGGAAGATGATGGGGCATGTTTGATTTCGTCATTCCGGAGCGCGCGTCAGCGCGAACCTGGAATCTCGAGGTTCCGGCTTCGCTCGCTTTGCTCGCGCCCCGGAACGACGGCGGCCTTACAAATCCACCACCACGTAATCGCTCTCGACCGCGACATGGATGGTCTCCGCGACATACGGCCCCTTCACCACGGCCGAGCCCGGCTCGACATTCACCGGATACGCCTTGGCCCGAAACCGCCGTGGGTCGCAGTAGGACTGACCGGTGCGGATGTCGAACTCCCAGCCGTGCCAGGGGCAGCGGATGATCTCGCCGAGCCTGGTGTATTCGATCTCGCCGGGATCGGTGGATTGCGCGAGCCCGATCAGCGGGCCTTCACACAAGGCCGCGCCCTGATGCGGACAGCGGTTCAGAAGGCCGAAGAACTCGCCCTTGACGTTGAAGACCGCGATCGGCCGACCGTCGATGGTCAAGAATTTTCGCGTGCCCGGCGGCAGCTCGTCCACCGGGGCGATGACGTGTCGCGTCATGTTACTTTCTGCGCATGATCTTTTTCGGAAAACCGGTTCCCACTTTGCGCTAACGCGGCCCTTTGGGTCCGGATCATGCGACCCCATACACCTTCCGCGCATTGCCGACATAAAACGCTTCGCGGTTGGCTTCGGAAACGCCAGGTGGCAGCACCCGCGACGGGTCGTCGTAATCCCAATGCGGATAATCGGTCGCGAACAAAAGCTTGTCCCAGCCGATCCAGTCGATCAATTCGAACAAGTGATCGCGCCGCTCCGGGTCCTCCATCGGCTGCGTGGTCCACCAAATGTGGTCGCGGATATATTCCGATGGCGGACGTTTGACGTGCGGCACCTCGCTTCTGAGCCGCTGCCATACCTTGTCGAGCCGCCACGCCAGCGACGGCGCCCAGCCGAACCCGGCCTCGATCATGATCATCTTCAGTTTCGGAAAGCGCTCGAACACGCCTTCCAGCACGAGGCTCGAAAGCGCGGTCTGCTGGCACTGCGAGTGTCCGACCATCTCCTCGATATAGAAGCTCGGCCACCCCGAGGCCGTGATCGGATTGCCGCCGAAGCCGAAGGCGTGCACGCCGACGGGAAGGCCGGCCTCCTGCGCCGCCTCGTAGATCGGCCAATAGCGGCGCTGGCCGAGCGGCTCGACGTTGCGGCTCAACAGCAGCACCTGCACGAAGTTCTTGTCGCCCGCGCGCTTGTGGATTTCGGCGGCTGCGGTGGGGCCATCCTCGTTGCCGACCACGATCGACGCCTTCAGCCGCGAGTCCTTGGCGGTCCATTTCTCGATTTGCCAGTCGTTGATCGCTGAGCAGATCGCGGCGGCCAAGTCATGATTGCGGATGCCCTGCCCGGTGTTGAGCGGATTGAGCACGCCGAGCACCACATTGTTGGGATCGAGATGCTGCTGCTGCATGAACGACAGCGAGGAACCCTGCGGGCCTCCTTCCGGCGGATAGGCATCGCGGCGCGACGCATTCGGCTGCGCCTTGGGATAGGGCGGGCCTTCCATCATGCCCTGATAGGGATGCTTGTCGTAGGTCTCGAGATGCTCGTGCCAGCGTTTTGCCAGATATGGATAGAGTTCGGTCTTGGTCGCGCGCGCCGGATGGATGTCGCCATCGGCAATCGCGGTCTTGGCGCTGGCGGATGCGGCGGGCTCAGGACGTTCGCGGATCTGGACGTTCATGGCGTCGTCTCCTTGGTAAGCTGCTTGAGCCGGCCGTAGGTGGCAAATGGATTATCGATCATGATCTTGCGCACGAGATCGGCGGATAACCCTTGCGGCAGCGCTTCGTCGCCTTCGAATTGCCAATGCGGATAGTCGGTCGAGAATAAGAGCAATTCGTCCGACTGCATATGGTCAAACAGCCGGTTCAAGACCGCCGGATCCGGCGGAGCGTCGACAGGCTGCAGCGAGAAGCGGATGTTGCTGCGCACAATTTCCAGCGGCGCGCGATCGACCCACGGCGTTTCCATGCGGATGCCGCGCCAGAACTTGTGCAGCCGCCACAGGAACGGCGGCAGCCAGGTGAAGCCACTTTCCAGCATCACCATCTTCAACTTCGGATGCCGCGCGAACACGCCCTCGACGATCAGGCTGGTGAGCTGGGTCTGGAAAGCTTGCGCCTGGGCGACATAATCCTCGATGTGATAGGAACCCCAACCCACCGACGTCGGCGGGTTGTGATAGGCCGAGCCGGCATGAACGCCGATCGGCAAGCCGAGCCGCTCGGCCGCGGCATAGATCGGCCAATAGGCCCGCTTGCCCAAGGGCATGTCGCCCATCACCAGCATCAGCACCTGGACGAATCGGGCGTCCTTGGCGCAGCGCTCGATCTCCGCAACCGATTTTTCCACGCTCTGGGTCGGAATCAAGATTGAGCCGCGCAGGCGTTCGTCCTTGTCGAGCCACTCCCTGGCGAGCCAGTCGTTGAGCGCCCGGCAGAACGCGTCCTGCATGTCCTCGGAGAACACCATCTGCACGCCGAACAGCGGATTGCAGATGCCGAAAGCGACCTTGAAGGGGTCGAGCGCCTGCTTTCGCATATCCTCAAGGTTCGATCCCGGCTTGCCCTGCGCCGGCCGCCAATCGGGTCGCGAGGAGATCGGCGAATGGGTCGGATAGGATTGCGACACCAGGTCGGTCATGCCGCGCGTGGTCACCTGGTCGCGCCAGTAATCGTTCAGATAGGGCAACAGGCTGGTGAGATGCGGGACGGCCGGATGCAGGTCGCAATCCACGCCGCCGGGAAGCGGTGACGTCATTAGGCCGGTTTCCTCGTTCGGGCGCTTGGCCGCGCCGCTTCACTGGGTGCATTGAAGCAGGCCCGCTTGTCGCCCGCAACTCGGCAAGCCATGCATTCCTGTGCTAGGAGTGCAACAGCTGACGCTGGGGAGAGTTTCATGATCCGGACTGCCATTGCCATTGCCTCAACCGCCCTGTGGCTGGCCGGAAATGCCTTCGCGCAACAGCAACCCGCGCCGGCAGCTCCCCCGGTCGATTTCTCCAAGGTCGAGATCAAGACCACCGACCTCGGCGACGGCATCTACATGCTCGAAGGCCAGGGCGGCAACATCACGGTAGCGATCGCCAACAACGGCATCATCATGGTCGACGGCGAGTTCGCACCGCTCCATGACAAGATCAAGGACGCGATCTCGCTGGTCTCGAACCAGCCGATCAAATATCTGATCAACACGCATTTTCACGGCGATCACACCGGCGGCAACGCGCCCTTCGCCAAGGACGGCGTCGTCGTGGTCTCGGAAGTCAACGTCAAGAACCGGCTCGCGGCCGGCACCACCAACGGGCTGACCGGGGTCAAGACGCCGCCGGCGGAGGCCGACGCATTGCCGCAAAAAACCTATACCGGGGCGTTCAAGATCAGGCTCGACGGCCGGGTCGCCGATCTCAGGCATATCGCCAACGCCCATACCGACGGCGACACCTATGTGTGGTTCAAGACCGCCAACGTGCTCGCGACCGGAGACACCTTCACCAACGGCCGCTATCCCAATATCGACTTCGCCAATGGCGGCAACATCAAGGGCATGATCGCGGCGACCGGCCTCTATTTGAAACTCGTCAACGACAGGACAAGGATCGTGCCGGGTCACGGCGCGATTGCCGACAAGGCGCAGCTCGCTGCCTATCGCAGCATGCTCATCACCGCGCGCGACCGCATGGCGAAGCTTGTCAAGGACGGCAAGAGCGAGGACGATGTGGTGGCGGCAAAGCCCTTCGCCGACCTCGACGCCAAATGGGCACCGAGCGAGCTCGCCAGCAAGAATTTCATTCGCGTGGTCTATCACTCGCTCGCGGACAAGCCTGAAACCAAGCATCCGTTCCTGAAGCGGCTGCTTCGACGGAGCTGACAAAAGATGAAAGAACTCGTTGCCATCGCCGAACAGATCGCCGCCAGACTGATCGAGCGCAAGGAAACCATCGCGGTCGCGGAATCCTCGACCGGCGGCTTGATCTCGGCGTCGCTGCTCGCGGTGCCCGGCGCCTCGGCCTATTTCCTCGGCTCCGCCGTGGTCTATACCCGCGACGCGCGGCGCATCCTGATGGAGATTCCCGATGAGGCGATGAAGGGAATCCGCTCGGCCTCCGAAGCCTACGCCGGCCTGTTGGCGAGTCGCGTCCGCGAACGCTTTTCAAGCCATTGGGGCCTGTCGGAGACCGGGGCCACCGGCCCGACCGGCAACCGCTACGGCGACGCCGCCGGCCACAGCTGCATGGCGGTGGCGGGCGTTGCGACGACGGTCATCACGCTGGAGACCGGAAGCGCCGACCGGCTCGGCAACATGCACACGTTCGCTGGCGCAGCACTGAATTTGCTGCTGAAGGAATTGTCGCGGTGACAACCAAGCAATCGGTGTCGTCCCGGCGAAGCGAGCGGGTCGCGCGAATGCGAACTCCGTCATTCCGGGATGGTCCGAAGGACCAGACCCGGAATCTCGAGATTCCGGCTTCGATGCTTCGCATCGCCCCGGAATGACGGCTGACGCCGTCACTTCTCCCGGAACGCCCGCATCAACTGGTCGTTCAGCGGCTTCATCAGGTAGGACAGCATGGTGCGGTCGCCGGTCTGCACGAAGGCTTCTGCCGGCATGCCCGGGATCAGCTTGGCGTCGCCGAGGCGGGCTATCTCTTCCGGCGGCATCGAGACACGGATGGTGTAATAGCTCTGCCCGGTGCGCTGGTCCGTGGTGACGTCGGGCGACACGCGGCTGACGATGCCGTTCAGTTCCGGCGTGGTGCGCTGGTTGAAGGCGGACAGCCGCAACAGCGTTTTCTGGCCGACCTGCAGCTTGTCGATGTCCTGCGGATTGACCTTGGCCTCGACCTGCAGGTCGTCGGTCTGCGGAACGATCAGCATGATGGCATCGCCCGCGTTGATCACGCCGCCCACGGTGTGAACGGTGGACTGCTCGACGACGCCGTTCTGCGGGGCGCGGATGTCGACCCGCCGCAACTGGTCTTCGGCGGTGACCTTGCGCTCAATCAATTCGCCGATCTTGTCGTTGGTCTCGCGCAAATCCTTGGAGACTTCGCTGACCATGTCCTTGTCGACCTGGATGATCTGCAATTCGGTCTCGGTGATCTTGCCCTTAGCCTGGGCCCGCGAGGCGATGTACTGCGCGCGCTCGCCATTGAGCCGCGCGGCGTCGCGCTCCAGCGTGGTCAGCCGCGAAATCTGCACCAGGTGCTGCTCGTAGAGCTGGCGGACGCCGGTCAGCTCCTTTTCCACCAGCGCGGTTTCCTGGTTCTTGGCGGTCTCCTGTGCGGTGAGTCCGTCGATCTCCTCCTTCAACTGCGCGATGCGCTCGCGCAACTGCGCCTTTTGCCCGGCCCTGCCGTTGACGCGGACATCGAACAGCTTGGCCTCGCTCGCCATGACGTTGGCGACGTCGGGATCGCCGGCGCGGTCCATCAGCTGCGGGGGGAACTTGAGCTTGTCCAGCCCACGCTGTTCGGCTTCCAGCCGCGCGGCGCGCGCCATCGCGGCATCGAGGTTCTTGGTGACGATGGCAAGGTTCGCCTTGGTCACGGTATCGTCGAGCCGCACCACGACGTCGCCAGCCTTGACCACCGTGCCGTCATGCGCGAGCAACTCGCCGACCACGCCGCCGGTCGGGTGCTGCACCTTCTTGACGTTGGTTTCGACCACGATCTGTCCCGGCGCAATCAAGGCGCCCGAGATCTCCTGCGTCGAGGCCCAACCGCCGAGGCCGCCGGCGAGAACCGCAACCACCGCAAGGCCAACGATCAGATGCAGCCGTATCGAGCGCCGCGCGCCCTTCAGCTCGCTACCACGCGTGATTTCCAGACTTATGCTGCGCATGATTTGCAGAATTCTGCCGATCATCGCTTCTAGAGCGCTGCCGATCATGATTTGGCGACCCCTGAATCGGAGACGATCTTGATCGGGGTCGGCGCCGCGACCCGCGGCTGCAGCACCTGCGCCAGCACCTGCTCCTTGGGACCGAACGCCTGCATGCGGCCGTCCTTCAGCACCAGGATCTGTTCCACCGCCTCGATCCCGATCGGCCGGTGCGCCACCACCACGACAATGGCGCCGCGTTCGCGCGCACCGCGCACCGCCCGCGTCAGCGCCTCGTCGCCCTCGGTGTCGAGATTGGAGTTGGGTTCATCGAGCACGATCAGGAACGGATCGCCGTACAGCGCCCGCGCCAGTGCCACGCGCTGGGCCTGGCCGGCCGACAGCGCGGCGCCCTGTTCGCCCACTTGCGTGTTATAGCCGTCGCGCATCTTGATGATCATGTCATGGACGCCGGCTTCCTTGGCGGCGGCGATGATGGTGTCGGACTTGGCCTCGGGATCGAAACGGCAGATATTCTGCGCGACCGTGCCGCCGAACAGCTCGACGTCCTGCGGCAGATAGCCGATATGGCGGCCGAGCACATCCGACGTCCATTGATCGAGCGCAGCGCCATCGAGCCGGACTTTGCCGCGGAACGGCTGCCAGACCCCGACCAGCGCGCGCACCAGCGATGATTTTCCCGAGCCGCTTGGCCCGATGATCCCCAGCCCGTTGCCGGCCGTGAGCGCGAAGGTGACCTCCTGGACGATGACCTTCTGATCGCCCGGAGGCGCGATGGCAACCCCCTCGACCGACAGGCGGCTCATCGGATTCTGCAACAGCGTAGGCGTCGGCCGCACCGGCATCTGTTCGAGCAGCTGGTTGAGCCGTTCCCAGCTCTGCCGCGCGGCGACAAAGGCTTTCCAATGCGCGATCGCGAGATCGACCGGCGCCAGCGCCCGGGCGCTCAGGATCGAGCCCGCGATGATAATGCCGGCGGTCGCCTCCTGGTGGATCACGAGATAGGCGCCGACGGCGAGCACCGCCGACTGCAGCATCATGCGCAGCACCTTGGCGATCGCGCCGAGGCCGCCGGCAACGTCGCTGGCGTGCTGGTTGCCGGCGAGATATTTTTCGTTGGCTTCGCCCCAGCGCTGCGTCAGGCGCCCGGTCATCCCCATCGCGACCATCACTTCCGCATTGCGGCGGCTGGCGGCGGCGAGATCGTTGCGGCGCGCCGCCAATCCCATCGCCTCGCGCGCCGGCTGCCGCGACATGTATTCGGTGACCAGCGTCAGCGACACCAGAATGATCGCGCCGACCAGCGCGGTGAGGCCGATCAGGACATGGAACGCAAAGCAGATCGCGAGATAAAGCGGCAGCCACGGCAGATCGAAGAACGCGCCCGGCCCCATGCTGCCGAGAAAGGCGCGGACATTGTCGAGATCGCGCAACGGCTGCAGGCCCTCGTTGCGGCCGCCGACCAAGAGCGGCAGCCGCACCACGGTATCGAACACCCGCGCATTGAGGGCTTCATCCAGCGAGGTGCCGATCCGTCCCAGGATGCGTCCGCGGATCAGGTCGAGAATGCCTTGCCCGATGTATAGCCCGGCGGCGAGAACGATCAGGCCGACAAGGGTCGGCACGCTGCGGCTCGGCAGCACGCGGTCGTAGACCTCGAGCATGAAGATCGAGCCGGTCAAATAGAGCAGGTTGATGATGCAGCTCATGACGCCGACGCCGACGAACGCGCTGCGGCAAGCGCGCAGCGCATCACCGAGCTCGGAACGCCGGACAACGGGCGCGGCTGCCATCAATTCCTATTCTCTCAAATGGGCGAGCGGGCCCTGATTCGGTATATGATTCCAAGGAGATGCAACGGCCGAATATTACAGTCTCCTATGCAAATGGTCCAACTAGAGTTGGATTAACCTAAACGGCCCCTCGGAAGCTGGCCCAGACGGAAAGTGGGCCGCCCCTGCGCG
>Ga0307479_10004852_pt1 | contig 12373 bp, 11 predicted proteins | sample atmos_gasesECM4C_FD_203743 | JGI IMG/M metagenome (GOLD analysis project Ga0307479, IMG submission 203743) | Hardwood forest soil microbial communities from Morgan-Monroe State Forest, Indiana, United States - atmos_gasesECM4C_515 | ecosystem: Environmental > Terrestrial > Soil > Temperate...
GCAAAGTCCGCATCCTTTCGATTCCTTCGATTCGTGACCGGGTGGTCCAGGGAGCTCTTAAGCTCATTCTGGAACCGATCTTCGAAGCTGACTTTCAATCGGGATCGTATGGATATCGACCTAAGCGAACCGCACATGAAGCGATAAACCGTGTAGCAAAAGCAATCGTCGAGGAGAAGACCCGAATCATCGACATCGATCTCAGCGCTTACTTTAACTACGCCGATGACCTGGCGATCTGCTGCCGAGGCCGAGCGGAAGAAGCGCTTGCCAGGATGCGAGACATCATGACGAAGCTGAAGTTGACGGTGAATGAAACGAAGACGCGGGTCTGCAAACTGCCGGAAGAGAAATTTGACTTTTTGGCGCACACGTTTGGTCGGTGCTATTCGCCGAGGACAGGGCGCGCGTACATCGGTACGGTTCCCTCGAAGAAGCGGGTGATCCGCGTCTGCGAGGCGATTAGCGAAGCGACTGGACGGGATCAAACTCTGCTGGACCAAGAGATCGTGGTAGCGAAGCTCAACCGCACGATGATTGGGTGGGCCAACTACTTCTGTCTCGGGCCAGTCAGCAAGGCCTATCGGGCAGTGGAAAGCCATGCCTGTAAGCGGCTGCGTCAGTTGTTGTGTGCCAAGCACAAAGTGATGTCGGGGACCGAACGGTTTTCGGAGGCCTCCCTGCACGACGTGCTGGGTCTCGTCTGCCTTAGTAAGTGGACGCGCAATCTCCCGTGGGCGACCTTGTGACCCTTTCTCCGAGAGCCGGAAGCGGGCAATCCGCACATCCGGTTCGATGAGCGGGATGTGGAAACGGAAGCATTGTGAGGCTAGTGAGGCACCGGCAGACGAAAGGGCCGGCAACAGATAGGCCGCACCTCCACCATCGCGCCACATCTCGACTCCACACAAGTGTAGGGACCAGTACCCACACATGTACCGCGTTATTCAGGACTTGCCCATCTTCGCTAAACGGCAAGTGAGATTCTCTAACTACTCAATGCCAGCAGTTAGGGGTAGACTGACCGTATGACCGCCCGGGCCAACAAATCTTCCGGGTCTGAAGCCCCAATAAGATCTCAAGATGGGTCGCACCCAGTCGCTTATGCCGTTTTGTCGGGTATTGGCGTCGGTCTGTTTCTGCCGGTGGTCGGCCTTCTCCTAGACTCTCACGACACTTACTTCAGCGTGCTTCTTCCCGTTTCGCTTGCAGGTGGTGCCATCGTCGCTTTTTTCGTTTGGCGTCGCGAACGCCAGACCTCGTTTTTTGAGCCCCACGGTCCATTTGAGAGTGGTGACAAGCACACTGACGCCAGCAAACTCCGGCCCAAGGATGTTTGGACGCCGGAACCCAAGCACCTTGTTCCGTTCGGTCCTGGTGGCGTGGGCCAGTGGACTGCTCACCCCATCGGGCTAGTCATCGTGATTGGCTTAGTGCTCATGGGCCTAGTTTCTCGAACCCCGGTGAGTGAGCTCATGTTCTTTTCCCTTCTAGGTGGTGCCGTTGTCGGCTTGGTCCTGTGGCTATATCACCGGTAATCAAATCCGATTATCAATGTACGAGTTGTCGGTCAGACGTTAACTCCTGGTCGGATAATCGGAACCTTGAAAAATTCACTTGTCCGGTTTCCGCGTTTACCAGGACTCACCCGATGCACAGACAATCTGGTTTGCACAATTGAATGGTCGCTAGCTTGAGGGTATTCTCTGACTGTTTAGTTGCATAGGCAAAACCCGGCAGGCCTTTTGCGGGGAGGGAACCTCAATGCATAGGTCACGATGTTACGTCGGCGGCGTACTGCTTCTTTTATTTGTTGGAATTTCCACCAAGTTACTGGCCCAAGAACAGAAATCGCCGAGCCATGAAGAGCGTGCAAAAGCCGTCAATTTCGTCCGGTTGATAAACACCGCAGAGAACTGGTACGACAGGGGTGGGGCTGGGGTCAAGGCCCATGGCCGCTACGCTTCTTGGGGTGAGCTTAACGACAGCGGCGTCTTGAAAACCGTGCAGGGTCACTTGCCCATGGCAAAAAACCTTCAGGTTTTCTCAGGTCCCGAAGTGATGCAAGGTTATCACCTCGATTTGCTGGTTTCCGCAGACGGAAAGTCGTACTCCCTCGCGCTGCACGACACGAGAGATGGTGACGGCCTCTTCTCTCTCTTCAGCGACCAGAACGGAATCATTTTCTTAGGTTCCCCGCTCTAATAGCGCCGCGAGGCCCTTGAAACGACGGGACGACTCCTGGTACCGGACATTGGGTCTGGGCCGACTTCTCCGGTAAGCGCGTTAATCAGGACTTACGCGGAGGTTCGGCTTGACGGCGAACCGAATCATTCGAGATGCCACGAAAGCAACGGTTAGAACGACAATCCAGAATACTGCTAAGAACGTAAAATCTTGCCAGCGGGTCGGCGCAATGTAGTGCTCGTCAGCTTTGAGCTTGGGAAAGAGAATATAGTCGTAGTACATTCCTCGTCCAACGATGTAACTGAAATACAGGCTCGGCAGCAAGATGGCGGTGCCAACCAGACCCGCGAGGCTTCTCTTTAGGCGTAGGAACCGTTGCATGGACGCTCAATGGTGGCACACGGTATTGAGGCTTGTGTGGGTAACCTGTTGGTGCGCTGCCCAAACCACAACACCGGCAGCACTGAGGGCCGACCGCATCGTTGTTGAGAAATCGGCGCGAACGATGACGCTGATGCAGGGTGCCAAGGTTCTGAAGACCTATAAAGTGGCACTAAGCCGCAAACCCGCAGGAGCGAAGGAGCGTGAAGGGGACCATAAAGTACCCGAAGGTGAGTACGTAATCGATTCAAAGAATTCGCATAGCCGCTTCCACCTCGCGCTCCACATCTCCTATCCGAACGCCGCTGACCGCGAAAAAGCACGCAAGCTAGGGGTAAGACCCGGAGGCAATATCGAAATCCACGGCTTGGACAGCAAGTACGCTTGGGTCGGCAGTTTGCAACGCCAGGTGGACTGGACTGACGGGTGCATCGCTGTAACTAACCCGGAAATCGAGGAAATATGGCCGATGGTTCCGGTAGGAACGCCCGTCGAGATCCGCCCCTAATTTCTAGCTGAGGCGGGGTTCAAAATTGCTCCTCAAATCCACTTGGACGGTAAGTCGGCAAACCGTACAAGTGCCCCGTCAGCTTTCGCTGTCGATTCCACTTCGACGGTAACGGCGTTTACCAGGACTTTAGCAGCACTTAGACTACACGGCTGGTGTGACTGCCTTCGCTGTACGCCGACGCTCCCGGAACCAGCGAACGGCTTTGATCAGGAACCATAATCCGGGAACGATCACGATCAACCACGGGATGATGGCCGCGACGGCAGTGATGAGCGCGGCGAGGCTGTCGCCGAGGACGGAACCGGAATCGCGCAGCGCTTCGCCGACGGACGCGAAGGCACCGCGGCTAACGGTGCGCTGCTCGGCGTGGAAGGCGATTTCAACATAGACTTTTTCGGTTTCGTTGGCGAGGATCTTGCGCTGCGTCGCTTCGCTGTCGAGTTCCGCCTGAGCTTCCGCGAGTTTCTCCTGGATTTGCAGCAGATCGGCGACACTGACGCCGGGCTTGGTCAGCATCCTGCGCAGACTGTCGCGAAAATCGGTCTGGTTTTTGAGTTTGGCTTCGACGTCAACGACTGCCGCAGTCTTGTCTTCCGACTCTGTGGCGTGCTGCGCAATTTTTCCTTGTTTACCGGCGAAGTCGAGGAATTTGTTCAGGTCTTGCGGCGCGACGCGGGCAGCGATGTTCCCTGAGGGAGATAGTAAGGCCGTTTCATTGGTGACGCTCGAAGAAAGCACTTCGCACTGAATGGTTCCGCAAAACACCACCACCGCTTCGACAGATTTTGCCAGCCCGGGGCCTGCCTCCACGATTTCAAGCTTGTGCCGCACGGCGACGAAACGCGGCGCGGCAAAAACTTTGCCTGCATATCCAGCTCCGCTGCTTCGGAGGGTCAAATAGGCAGCGTGCCCAGCCAGCCCACTTTCGTCCTCTGACAAGCCGGTCGCCTTCTGGTACATAGCCGCTCTCTTAGCGCAGCCGGCACAAAGGATTGCGGCAAGACAGAAAAACGGGAACGATTTGCGCAACATGGGCGTCCTCCAGAGCGAGCCATTCTCGCCCAGCAGACATTAGAACGCTAGCGACTGCTACCTCTTGCAATCTTAGACACCAGAGCGTTCCTGAGAGTTGCTGTCCTTGCCCAACAACAGCTCCTCGGGCGACTTCAACGGTTCCTGAGGGCTTCGTTTTGGCCAGGGGAGGAAGCTAACTCCCGGTTAGTCGCCTAACCGGACATGTGAAAATCCCCTTGTCCGAGAAATGGCACTAGGGCGGGTAATCAAAGTCGTGTGGATGAGTATAATGAATTGACCTTAGGGCTGGATTGGGGAGGGCACCATGAAACGAACGATTTTTGTACTCCTATGCGCTTCAGCGACATGGCTCATGGCCCCCAGAAATTCAAGCCGGGTGTATGCACACACGTCTGCTGGCTCCCGCCAATCGGATATGAAGTCCGCGGCGGCGCCGAACCTCGCTCGCATGGAACAGGTGATTCAATCGTTCGTTGCAGATAAACAGTTCATGGGTGCTGTGCTCGTTGCACGCGGAAACGACATCTTGCTCGATAAGGGCTATGGCTTCGCCAATCTCGAGTGGAACATTCCGGACTCGCCGAAGACGAAATTTCGATTGGGATCAATCACGAAGCAGTTCACAGCGGCATCGATCCTGCTTCTAGAAGAACGAGGAAAGCTGAGCGTAAACGATTCAGTGAAGAAATACATGTCGGACGCCCCGGCGGCGTGGGACAAGATCACAATCTTCAACCTGTTGACGCACACGTCCGGAATCCCGAGCTTCACAAGCTTCCCTGATTACGCAAAGCTCGAACCCTTCTCGGCAACGCCTGCGGAGCTCATCACGCGCTTCCGCGACAAGCCGCTTGATTTCCAGCCGGGCGAGAAATGGAGTTACAGCAATTCGGGATACGTCTTGCTGGGATACCTAATTGAGAAAATCAGCGGCGAAAGCTACGCGCACTTTGTGCAAGACAACATCTTCAAGCCTTTGGGCATGACGGATTCCGGCTACGACTCGAACTCTGCCGTCATTCAGAATCGCGCGTCGGGATACACGCTGGGCCAAAACGGATTAGTCAATGCGGGTTACATCGATATGACGATTCCACTCTCCGCGGGCGCGCTCTATTCGACAACCGAAGACCTGTTGCGCTGGGAACAAGGCTTGTTTGGAGGAAAGCTGATTTCACCTGCCTCATTTAGAAAGATGACCACGCCGTTCAAAAACGACTACGGATTTGGCCTGGGCATACGCACCGTTAACGGCCAAGAACAAATCGAGCACGGTGGCGGAATCGAAGGCTTCAACACTATGCTGGCCTATTACCCTGCCGACAAGCTCACTGTGGTGGTGCTCGCGAACTTGAACGGGGCGGCGCCGCAGGAGATTGCCGCGGATCTGCACACCATCGCTGAGGGTGGAACCGTGGTGCTCACATCGGAGCGCAAGGTGGTGAAGATCGATCCGAAAATATTCGACGGCTACGTGGGCAGCTATCAATTGGCGCCAAACTTCATCCTGAAGATTACGCGGGAGGGCGATCGTTTCATAACCCAGGCAACCGGGCAAGGACAGGTCGAGGTATTCCCCGAAGGCGATCATGATTTCTTCGCCAAGGTCGTCAATGCACAGATTACGTTTGTGACGAACAGTCAGGGACGGGCGACCGAGCTAATCCTGCATCAGGGCGGCCGCAATCAGCATGCACCTCGAGTCGAAGGGGCCGCCGCGGAGCAGAAGGAGCATAAGGAAATCCAAGTCGATCCGAAGATATTCGATGGTTACGTCGGCAACTATCAATTGGCTCCGAACTTCTCGATCGCAATCACCCGCGCAGGGGATCACCTGTTCGAGCAGGCCACCAATCAACCAAAATTCGAAATCTTTCCGGAGAGCGATAAGGATTACTTCTTGAAAGTGGTCGACGCTCAGATCACGTTCATAACGGATTCCCAGGGCCGAGCCACTGAGTTAATCCTGCATCAAGGTGGAGCCGACCAGCACGCTAGGCGAGTGGAATGACTACGAACCCGCGTGCCTTTGCTGTTGGCCCTGGTCAAGAGACCGATTTCAGCTCAAGTGCCTGGTAAGTCGCGTTCCCGGACATGTGCCTTTTCGCGATTCTACTTTTCTGATTTCCGCGTTAATCAGGACTTGGCGTTCAATTCCAGCTGCACTATGATGCCCACGCCAAGGAGACGGTATGCCAGAAAGGAAAAGCTATGGCCATCACTAGAGTAGCCTTCCTTAGTGTGCTGTTGCTCTGTGCAGCAGGACAAAGCAGAGGAGCAGACTGCAATTCTCTTGCTAAGGATGCGATCCGTTACCTGAAGCTCCCCGGACATCCCTTTGGCACCATCGCCTCAGCCGATGGATGCTGGTTGTTTGTCGCACTTGACAGTTCGAATCCGTCCGAGGTCAATGGCGTGGCCGTGCTGCGGCGCAATGGGAACGGCGACATTCGGCTGCAGCGTGTCGTGCCCGTAGAAAACGGTCCCTCTGTCATGGTCATGACCCACGACGGCAAACTGTTGATTGTCGCTGACGATGAGTTTGTCGTTTTTCTGGACGTGCAAAAGATGATGAGCGGCGGCAGCGATGCGATCCTGGGATTCCTCCGCGATCAGCGCGATGCCGGGAGCATCTATGTCAATGTTTCGCGCAACGACAAATACCTCTTCGTGAGCGACGAAAGTGCCTCCAGTATTAGCGTCATTGATCTTGAGAAGGCTCGAACGAATGGCTTCGACGAGAAGGCAATCGTCGGCAAAATTCCTACGGGCGTGGCACCCATAGCGCTGACATTCTCGCCAGACGAAAAGCTCCTTTACACGACCAGTGAGCTCGCGGCTAAAGACTGGGGCTGGCCAGCGAAGTGCAAGCCTGAGAGAGAGGACCCGGCGACCGCGAAGGCCGAGCGTCCGGAAGGCGCGATCGTAATCGTGGACGTCGAGAAGGCCAAAAGCGATCCGGCGAATGCGGTGCGGGCGCGCGTTCCCGCGGGTTGCAGCCCGGTGCGTATGAGCATCATGCCGGATGGTGCGTCCGTGTGGATCACGGTGCGCAACAACGATGCCGTCGCGGGTTATGACACGACCAAGCTACTAAGCGACCCGGAACATGCACGCATAGGCTGGGTGCCCGTTGGGCGTTCGCCGGTCGGTCTGACCATTACCGGCGGCGGAAGGTATGTGGTCCTTACGAACTCGAACCGCTTCGCGGTCAACGCAAACACCGCGCAAACGCTGACGGTCATTGACCCGAAGCGGGCAGCTGAGGGTGCGGCGGCGGTGGTGGGTTCGATCGAAGCCGGCGCGTTTCCGCGGCAGTTCGGTGCCTCGCCCGATGGCAAGACGATCTTCCTGGCAAACTATCTTTCCAACACGCTCGAAGTGATTGACGCCGAGCATCTGCCGTTCAAGCCAGCGACAGCATCAGGCGAACAACAGAAATAATAGATCACAGCTTGCAGAGCACGGAGCCGATCTCCCCCCAGTGGTTTGACTTAAATCAGGCACATTTCTGGCCATGGCTATTGATCCCGAATCTGGTTGTTTGGCGACCAATCGCCCGATCCCGAGTTGTCTGTCAGTTGCAGCGGCGGGCTAACTCCTTCCATGAGAAGGAGTTGAGCGAGAGTCAGTTTGTATTCTCTCGACGCTGGCCTTAATCTGGCCCTTCAATGCTTGGAAAGGGGATTAACGCAATGGATTGGAGGTTTGTCGCGGAGAATGGTTCGATACCCTCTGTCAATCCGGCCGACCTTCGAAGCGTTTGTGCGGTACAACGCGACGTTCAGTCGCGCTTCTCAGGTCAGCAGGTTCTTATGGACGATGATGCCTGGAAGGACGCTTGCAGCCCTGGAGCCGACCTTTTCGCGATATGGTATCGCATCGCTATGCTGGAATTGTTGACTGAACAAGGACTGCTCTCACCTTGGCTGCACGATGGCGAACTGGACGATGCAGTATTCAAGGTTTTGGCAACATTCCCCATCAAGAGAATCCAGAAGGGTGGCCAAGATGGATTTCCTTTCGATATTCAGGAATTGACGAAACAGATTGTGAAGGAGGCCAATGCGGAGGAAACCTAAGAGTGACAGATAAGATAAAGCTGTCAACGCTCGATTAGTCGCCTAACCGGAGAAGTGGTTTTGGGACCATTTTGACTTGTCCGGTTTCCGCGTTTACCAGACTTAGCTCGCAGCTTTCTGATACTTAAGAAGAGCAACCGGCACTTTGCCGTGTCAGTCCACTTGGCTGCGGCTACCCTCGCAGAGTGGTGATCTGGAAAGCTTAAAGTTACGGCTTCAGCGTGCCGCTTGCAACGCTGGAAGCCTCGCAGCGACTACGGCAGAAGGATTTTTCCGTCTGCGGTCGGCATTGTCAATCCCACTTCATGCGCCAGCGTCGGCGCTACATCTCTCATGTCAATGACGCCGAGCGATTTCCCAGCGGGTACGCCCGGTCCGACCAGGAAAAACGACGCGCGCAATTCGGGCAAGTCCGGCCAAGCGCCATGCGTTCCGCCGACCTTTGCTGTTTTGGAAACGACTGGCCCGTCAAGAGCAGCGCCAGTTTGCCAACCCGACTTAAGGTTCACAAAAAACGAAGCCGTGGGAAAACCGCCGCGCTTATGCAGTTCGTCTGCCTCAACGACGCGATCAATCCCATTTGCTGGATCTCCCGCCAACTTGACGAGCAACTCGCGCACCTGCGCCAGAGTCGTCGCGTCGCTTGGATCCTTAAGCACAACCGCGATGGAACCGCCGGTCATCCACGGCATCGCCTTCCAAGCCGTGATTTTTCCGTTGTCATTCACAGATATCAGCTTCGCCTCACGAAACAGAGGAACGACATCGAGCTCCGCATCGGCTCGAACGAAGCCGTGGTCGGAGACCACTGCAATATAGGCCCGTCCAGGCGCGACCTTCTCTGCAACGTCGCGAATTTTGCCAATCACCCCATCAATCGTTTCGAGAACGGCGAGGGATTCGGGACTGAAGGGCCCGGTCTCGTGTTCTACGCCGTCGAGTGCGGTCAGATGGAGCGTCAACAGAGCCGGATGTTTTTTCTCCAGAATCCACTGCGCGTATCGCCCTCGGCTCTCCTCTCTTTCCGCCGGCTTGTCAGTCGCTCCATCATAGTCACCGAGCTCAGCCTTCGCCTCTTCAAGTAATCCCCGAGTCGAGATCGCGCGAAGCAACTTTGCGTCATCCGGCCGGAACGCGGGGATGTTCCACGTGATGCGCGCGCCAACGGTCACCGGCCACTGCACGCTGGCCGTCGTTCGCCCGACTGCGGCAGCCGCGTCCCAAAGTGTCGGCACCCGAATGTCTTCCGCGTACCAATATAAGCCTTGATTGCTCTGCCGGAGCGGGTCGAACGTCGTGTTAGCCAGAATTCCATGCTTCGCGGGCCACACACCGGTGACGAGCGTGGTGTGGCTCGGGTATGTCACTGTCGGCACAACCCCAGTTACGCCGTCAGCATACGTGCCTTCCTTCAGGAATCGCCGCAGATTCGGAACCTTAGCGCCGTGCGCATCCGCCGCGGTGATGTAGTCCGGCCGCATTCCATCCACTGAAATCATCACGAGCAGGGGTGGTCCCTGCCCTCGCGCCGAGGACCCAGAGCCAAGAAGAACCCCGCCGAGCAAACCAACAAAAAAACACAGCCGGAAGCGCTGCAACTCTTTGCTGCAAAATAGGTTTTCGTGACCCATCGTCGAGAGAGTATACCTCAACCGTGTGCGGCATTTTGCAAGTGTGACGAAGGGCCAGGATGTCGTTGCGATCAGGGTGCTGACTATCGAGAAGGATGTCAAATTGACTAGCAACGGTGACTACGAAGTTTCACAGCCGGTGACTCTAACTTCTAAGGTTCCCCTGAGACGGCAGCCTGACGATGACTGAGACGCTGGGCAATAGCGATTCGGGGCCATGGTCCTAACATATTACGCACCAAAGTCCTGGTAAGTCGCCTAACCGGAGAAGTCAATCCACTTGTACGATTTCGGCGTTTATCAGGCATTTGAATTGTGTCCACACAAGGAGAAGCGTAGGATGCACTAGCCGGAGGTGCAAATCGGAAATTTCGGTCCAATTCTGATGCTCGTCATGCACTCACGACTAATACTGGCCAGCATCCTCCTTGTTCTTAATTCTTTGCCCGCTGACGCGCAGCAATCACCACTCAAGGTGCTTATTTCGGCCGACATGGAAGGTGCTGCCGACGTCACCAATTGGAAGATTGACTCCCAGCCGGGAACACGCGACTACGCGCAGATGCGCCGCCTCATGACCTCTGAAGTCAATGCCGCCGTCACTGCCGCGTTTGATGCCGGAGCGACAGAGGTCACTGTTGCCGACTCGCATGGTGATTTCGCAAATCTCGACCCGGAGGCCCTAGATCCACGTTGCCATCTCATCCGCGGATGGCCGCGACCGCTTGGCATGATGCAGGGGCTTACGTCCGATACGGGGGCAGTCGTCTTCATCGGCTATCACGCACCTGAGGGCTCCTCCAATGCGATACTCGCTCACACCTTCACGGGTAGCATGGTCCTTCGCCTCAACGGCAAAGCCGTGTCCGAGGGCAGTTTCAACGCCGCTGTAGCGGCTGAACTCCTTGTGCCCGTCGTCTTCTTGTCGGGTGACGATCAAGCAGTAGCAGATGCGAGAACGAATATCGGCCCCATAGAGACCGTCGCGACTAAAAAAGCTTTGGGCTTCAATTCTGGCGTTATGACAGCCCCCGCCACCGTCACTCGCGATATTCATGAAGGGGTATTCCGCGGTATACGCCGTCGGGCGGAATTCCATCCTTCTGCACCCGCTACACCGATTACCCTCGAATGGCGTTTCAACAACGTGACGCAGGCAGAGCTTGTGAGCTATCTACCAAACTCAATGCGCATCGACGGCTATACTGTCCGGTTTACTGTTGGCAACATGACGGAAGCCTCTCGTCTGCTCACGGTTGTTGATCTCATTTCCGCTGTTTCGCATGAGTAGCTCGGCCGCATTCTAATCTGAGCATCCAGTTGAATATCTAGTCGACCCCGCGTTGAGTCGCAAGTAAACGTATAGTTGCCTTACCGGACAAGTCAGGTAATCGTACGGGACTTGATTGCGCGTTAATCAAGCACTAGCCCAGGTGCCAGAGTTCAGAGATCCGGAGAACTTCCCTATTTCTTGGGCCTTGATTCCGGCGGCACCAGGCCGTTGATCCGGTAGTAGACCACCAGCTGGCCATAGTGTTCGTTCGAATGCCCGATCAAGCCGTAAGCTAGGTCGTACAGCCGGTCCAGATGCGGCCCGCCATCATCGACCGTTTCCATCAAGCCTTTGTCGCCCTTGGCCTTGATCTCCGCGGCGCCGTCTTCCACGCACTTCGTCACAAAGGCCACAAGATCCGCCCGGGTCTTCACGCCGACGTCCTTAGGGTCGGCGGCGTAGCTTGACGGCCGCGGTTTCTTCCCCGCGGCGGTATCCGTGAAGAAGTACATGGACGCCGAAGCATGCACCAGGTTCGCGACAAACGTCCGAGATTCCGCCTGCGGCTTGTACGAAAACTTGTCCTCCGGAAAATCCTGCGCCATGGCAATCAATTTCCGTCCGATGTCATTCCACGCCTCCAGCACGCCTTCCGACTGGCTGGGAGCCGGCCCCGGGGCTTGCTTCGGGGCTTTCTGCGCCCGCAGGGGAGCCAATGCAAAACCCACAGCCAACCATACCAACGCAAATCTGGAAAAACGTTTCATCTCTTTTCTCCTTTGAGCGTTGAGGCGAAGGGCTTCCTATCCCCCTTCAGATGTATCGCCTCTCCGGATGTTTCACTGAAGTGGGAAAAAGGCAGGCCAACCGGCCCTTGGCCGAATGCGCCCAGCGACCAGTGTTTACCGGTCTCAATATTAGTCCAGCGAAACGCGCTAGTGTTACCTATTCAATTCCACTTGCCTGATAAGTCGGGTGGTGTCAATGGGTCAACGCAACACCCGGCTCGGACCCGCATTGCATTGAAAACAAGAGCTAAAAGCGCCCACCAGGTCAGAATCACCCAAAACGCAATCCTGGTTTGGGGTTAAGCGAGTAGAGCTAAACAGGTCCGTTTCCCTGGAGAAGTTATTGTAGGGCCAACTGACCAGAGGGTGTTGCATCGACCGTTTGAACCGGCACGGCTTACCGGAGAAGTCCGTACTAAAACCCACTTCGGCGGTTAGCGCGTTTACCCCTCAGGTGCAGTGTCGCAGAGGGCGACCGGCCCTGA
>Ga0307479_10004854_pt1 | contig 12368 bp, 8 predicted proteins | sample atmos_gasesECM4C_FD_203743 | JGI IMG/M metagenome (GOLD analysis project Ga0307479, IMG submission 203743) | Hardwood forest soil microbial communities from Morgan-Monroe State Forest, Indiana, United States - atmos_gasesECM4C_515 | ecosystem: Environmental > Terrestrial > Soil > Temperate...
ACGAAGAGCTTGGCGGTGGCGAGCGCCATGCCGGACGTCGCTGCTGTGATGACAGCTACTTTTCCTTCGAGCTTTCCCATGACTGTTCTCCCTTCATGCGTGCGATAGATTAATGCGAGAGCCCGCTGCCATGTCGTTATCAGCGGCGTCTCGGGGCTGTTGCGTTGCACAAACCTCGGTCTGCATCTCGCTCATTTTGAACGCATACCTCATGAGTTCCCTGATCGCTCTGCGACAGTCGCTAGCGCGGTTTGTCGGGAGTCGGAAACCTCGCGTCCAGGCAAATCATCAACTCCACCGCATTGTCGATCGATTCACGTTCACCTGCTTCAGCTGCTGTGGGTTCCGTGACAAAGTGTTGCCTCACACGCCCACAAGAAATTCCTCATTTACGGAGAGATGCCCGGTTTGCGCGTAAACGTCCAAGTGGATTTTCCCCGAGAAATTAAATCGTCACTTTGCGGCATCTCGCGTTAAAAGTGAAGGGAGAAGGATAGCCTATATTGCGGGACCGTTGCTGTGGCCGACGAGTTTCTGGAACTCCGGATCGTCGTGCAGGCAATCTAAATCGGTATCGTTGGCCGCCCACGCCGGGTTGCTGTATCCGGCCGCGAACGACCTCTTCAGCGTCTCAAGCGCCTCGGCTTTTCTGCCGAGGACGCCGTAAGTGCAAGCGGCATTGTAGAGGACGCGCGAATCCTTCGGATGCAGCGCGACGGCGGTCTGCAAATGCCGCATGCTTTCGTCCGCGTCCTCTTTGAAGCACGCAAGCTGCGTAGCCAGCAGGATTCGCGCGCGCACGTCCTCCGGCACCAGATCGAGTTGCTGGCGAAGCGCCTTGATAAACCGCTTCTTGACGTCGTCCGCTTCTTTCTTCCGCCCCAGCCGTTCGAGGGCCCGGCCGTAGGCGATATACGTGTTGTAGTCGTCGCCGTTTGCTTCGATCGCGCGCTCGGTCAGTGCCGCGGCCTCTTCGAAATGGCCGGACGCGAAATACGCCCGCCCGAGAATGTCCCAGGCTCCGTCGCAGTCGGGCTTGCGCTCTATGGCGCGCTGCGCAAGTTTTGCCGCTTCGTCGTATTTCCTCTGTCCATAAAATATCGACGCGCGCGCTACCAGCACTTCCGGCAGGTCGGGCGCCAGCGCCGAAGCCCGGTCGCAAGCAGCCAGTCCCCGTTCGATCCATTTCGGGCTCTGGTCGCGAAGCTCGAAGATCAGCCCGCACAGGTGCGCGATTCCGGCGTGCACCAGAGCGAAATTCGGATCCAGTTGAATGGCTTGTTCGTACATCTGGAGCGCGTAGTCCATGTTTTCGCGGCGCGCGTAGCTCCTGCCGCGCAGGAAAAAATCGTAGGCTAGCGGATTTTCCGTGGGCTTGCGCGCGATGATTTTTTCTTCCTGCGGCGTCAGCGTGATGCGCAGCGCCTGCGCGATGCTCCGCGCGATTTCTTCCTGAATCGCGAACACGTCTTCCAGTTGCCGGTCGTAGCGCTCGGCCCACACCGAATGCCGCGTCGACGCTTCCACCAGCTGCGCGGTGATTCGCACGCGATTTCCCGCGCGGCGAATTGATCCTTCGAGGACGTAAGCGGCGCCGAGCTGCTGGCCCACTTGTTGCGCCGTCACCGGTTTGTCGCGGAACGCGAGCATCTCGGAGCGCGGGAAAATTTGCAGCTGCGCAATTTTTGAAATTTCCGTGACAATGTCTTCTGTAATCCCGTCGCGGAAATATTCGTCCTCTTTCGCGCCACTTTGATTCTCGAAGTAAAGCACCGCGACCGATTTTTGCCGAGCGACAGCAGCGGGCTGCGACCCCGAACCCGGCACGCTCTTCTCCGCGGCGGGACGCCGGCTCAATTCCATGTCCCGCTGGAGGCGCTTCAAATCGGCGCGGAGTTCGGCAGCCGTCTGGCAGCGCAGGTCGGGATCCTTTTCGAGCGTCTTGCCGAGAATCGTTTCCATCGCCAGGGGCAGGCGCGGGTTCACTTCCTTCACGGATGTTGGCGTGGAGTGCAGAATCCCGTCGTAGATTACGGCCGTGGTCGTACCCGAGAACGGCACTGAACCTGTGGCCATCTCGTAGAGCACCACCCCGAGCGAAAACAAATCCGAGCGCGCGTCCAGCTCCTCGCCGCGCGCCTGTTCTGGCGACATGTACGCCACCGTGCCCATTGAGCTTCCGGGACTAGTCAGGTGCTCTTCGTGGAGAACATTCGCTGACGTCCGCATCGCTCCTACTGATTCCGCGGCGGGCTGATTCACAAGCGTCAGTTTCGCCAATCCAAAATCCAGAATCTTCGCCTGCCCGCGCTCGACGAGGAAGATATTCGCGGGCTTGATGTCGCGGTGAACGATGCCCTTTGAGTGCGCGGCGTCCAGCCCGTTCGCGATCTGAATGCCGATTTCCAGCAGCTCCGAAACTTCGATGGGCTTCCCGGAGATGCGGTGCTTCAGGGTGCGGCCTTCGAGCAGCTCCATGGCGATAAACGGCCGCCCCTCGAATTCCCCAATATCGTAAATCGTGCAGATGTTCGCGTGATTGAGCGCCGACGCAGCGCGCGCTTCGCGGCGGAATCGCTCGGTCGCCTGAGGGTCCTGTGAAATGTCGTCCGGCAGGAATTTCAGTGCAACGCTGCGGCCCAAGCGCGTGTCCTTGGCCTTGTACACCACGCCCATGCCTCCGCCCCCCAGCTTTTCAAGGAGGATATAGTGCGAAATCGCGCGGCCAACAATCGAGGGAGTATCCGCCACAGGCCGAGAATCTTACGCTAGCGCCTCCCTGCATGCAATCGCACAGCGCGTGACGCACGTGACGGCTACGCGGCTAAGTCCTGCTTGGTTCTATAAGAGGAGTCAAGAAAAAAACACTTCTCCCGTGGCCGGAGTTTTTCTGGACGTCCAGCCCACCCCATTGAGCAGGATTGTTCTTGCCTTCCGTTCCTGGATCTCGGGACGCTACGAAAGTTCTGTAGCGTTTTTGGGTTTCTCTATCAGCGGTTTTCATCACCTTCGCGATGAAGCCAGTCCGTTCTGAGACCAACAAGCAGTAAGGTTGTCAGATGGCAACCATGGTTCTATTGGGGACTCGCGGTCCATAGCTTTTTCGGGTTATCCGAGAGGGCCTAGGGTCGAGTGTGAGACCGGCATAACAACTAGGTTCCTGCGAAGTCATCCCACCGCTCGGCGTGGGCAGCTTGGTATGCCGTTTCGGTAAGCGGGTTCAGCCTCAATCCGATTTCTCCAGTTTTGCAGTTAACTTCAGTTCGGACCCGCGCACAACCATGATTTGCTGCGACCAATTCCTGTAATCCTTTGCGAACATTCGAACGTAATGTTGCCCCGGTTTGAGGTTCAAGGTGACGGGAGCTTTTCCTACCATGGAATCGTCCACGTAGACCTCGGCTCCACTCGGGTCGGATGCCAACGAAACAGTTCCGGAATTCTCGGGAGTTCCTGCGCTGCCTGTACTATGGGCGGGCGCAAGGGGCGCGACCAGATGTTCCGAGGCAGCAAGCTCGATTTTCTGTTTCGATTTTTCTGACTCAGGTGTCGTGGTTGCGTCCGCTTCCGCGGCGGTCTCTTTAACTTCTGGCTCTAGCTCGGCGGAGATGTTTACCCTACCGCTGCTGACTTTGATTTTCCTCTCCCAAGCCTTGTATCCATTCCTCTCTACACGGATCGTGTGGTCGCCGGGCGCAACACCGATGGCGGAAGGAGTGTCGCCTACAAAATTCCCGTCCAACTCGACATCTGCGCCTGGCGGCGTAGATCTGATGTCGATTGAAATATCGACGCTCAGTTGGGATTGATTCGCGACAGTCGCCGCAGAACCCGGTTGAGGCGTTTGCGTTTGGTAAGTCGGCAATGCGGCTAGCTGCGGTTTCCATGGGGCAGATAGAATTGCCTGACAAGCGTCTTTAACAGAATTGCCTAATTCTCGTGTTGAATCGCTGAAAATGGCGTCACCATCTCGATTAAAAACGACGATCTTATTGCGATGCCGAAGATATCCTTTGCCGCCCTCATGGTCGAGCGTGACAGCGAAATTGGCCCTTTGAATGTTATTTGTAACCGTAACTCCTGGGCAGCGCTGGTTAAACGTCTTGATGATCTCGGCAGTCTGCGGCCTAGCACCACCAGCCGTGTATCCTCCTCCACTAAGACTCCCACTACCATCCGCGTTTCTGTTTCCAGAAACTCCCCAACCGCCACGGATTTCCCAAGACTGACTGTTTGTGACGTACACATAGATTTTCTCTCGTGTGTGCTCTCCTGGTTTCTCTTGTGCTGCATTTTGTGCTCCCGTAATGTGAAGAGAAACGGCTAGCCAAGTCACGAAACCGATCAGAAAAAGCAGGCGGCTTGAATTCATCACGAGCGATCCTTGGATGACTTCACTTGCAATCTGACCCACAGGGCTTGCCGTAGGCGGGGCGATATCCTGCTTTCTGCGCTTCGCACTCGCTCATGTACTTGCCCTCTTTGGTCGCGCCATACCAACGCGTTCCTGGGCAATGGTAGACACCGCTATGTGTATTCACCCAGACCCTGGTTTCTTTCTTCTGTGAATCGTCCTGTTGGGTCAGAGGTTGTGTCCTGGTTGCGAGACCACTTGGAACCGAGAGAAGACACAGCGCTATTAGGAAAGCGCCAATCAGTCTGACTTGTTTCGTAGCCTGCCTCCTTCGCGACGAGTGTTGACGCTAAGTTACCCGGGTAGTATATCAACTCCCTTATCACTGTAATTGAATCCACGTCAAGCGTGATTTGCAAGTCGAGCCGAGGCAAATTATGAAGATTCAATCCCGTTTTATTCTTTCTCGCGCATTTTTAATCGTGGGTCTCTTGATGGTCGCGGGATTTGTCACGGCGCAAGAAACAAACTTGCTCTTGCATATCGACGACGTCATGACCTCTCAAGAACTGAAGGAGACCGGCGTTTCAAACCTGACTCTTACGCAGCGGAAGGCATTGAATGTTTGGCTGACCCGCTATACCTTGAACGTAATGAAACTTGCGAACAATCAGAACGTGAACCATGCTGCACCGTCTGGGCCAAGCGCGAGGGGAGATTGTGTCCCTGCAATCGAGAGCACCCTAGTGGGCGACTTCAACGGCTGGGAAGGTGAAACCATCTTTAAGCTAGACAACGGTCAGATTTGGGAGCAAGCCGAGTACGACTACACTTATTCTTACGCGTATCGACCCGACGTCACGATTTATCAGACTAGCCGAGGGTGTCGGATGAAAGTCGAAGATGAGCCGGAGACTATCTTGGTGCGTAGGATTCGATAACGAAGCGGGACTACTTCCCAAACCCCGAAGGAGACTAGAATGTCGCGCGCTAAGACGGACGCTATGAGGCTCGCAGGTGCGCTGACTGCTGTAAAACCCTCGCGAATCCAGGGCTGCTCGACGCTGCAATCACAGCGAGTTAGAGCGACAGATTGACTGTCCACAAATCAGATGATTTCCGAGTCCTGCCCCCTCGGATCTGAACTCGGAAGTGTTCGAGAGCTCGCTTGGTCTCCGCGCTGCGGCGGCTCACTGGAAGAGCAACTACTGCAGCTTCGCGTATTCGACCTTGGCTTGCTGCAGGATGGGGATGTCGGGGTCGGCGTCTTTCCAGAGGGTGAGGAAATCTTTGTAGGCGGCCAGCGCCCGGACGCGGGCGGCGTCGGCATCCGCTCTCTGCGAGGTTCTCGACTGCAAGGAGTTGGCGCGAGCCACTCCCAGATGCGCCAGCGCTCCCGTCCAGCAGTTCCAGACGATCCCGTTATGGTCGAGAATCTTCTGAAACTCGGTGGCGGCAGCGCTGCCCTGCCCGGCGGCCAAGTTAGCCTCTCCGCGCACGTACACCGGATAGAGACACGACAGATTGACGACGAACTCAATTTGCCCGAACTCGATGGCCGAACCTGCTTGCAGTGTGCCGAGAGCGGAAGCTGGGTTTTTTTTGTCCAGCGCCAATTGCGCCTGAATCGCCGGCAGCCAAAGCGACTGCATCTGCGTGTTCAGGGGAAAGCGCCTCGCTAAGTCGCTGGCCAGGGATTCGGCTTGCGCCGTATCGCCCGCCATGGCAAACGCAAGAGCTGCTTCGCTCTTCGCTCCTTGACTCGCCGGAGCAAGCTTCAAAGCCGATGCCGCTGATTGCCGCGCTTCTGTCGTGTTGCCGTAAGCCGCCTGTAGCAAAGCAGCATTCGCCCGCCATATCGCGGCATCTTCTCTGCTGTCAGCCTGAATGGCGGAGTCAACGGCCCGCTTGGTCAACTCCCGTGCCTTGCCAAGATGCCCGGCATACGCCTCAGTGTCAGATGCGAGCGCCAGTTCGACGTTTTCGTATTCGGGCTTGCTCGCGAACCACTGTCGTTGTTCCGTCATCCCGGCGGAGTCAGAGCCGATAAAGGCCAAAGCATAGAGAGCATTGTGAAACAGCACACTATCGACTTTTCGCGCCTGCGTCTCGCGGATGATTTGCCGAGCGTCATCCAGGCGCTGCAAGGCAAGAACGTGGTTGGCCAGATTCGTGTACCAACGTGCGGCATCCGGTGCAAGGGGCACGGCTTGTCTCGTGATATCTGCGGCTTTCTCATACTGCCCCTCGCTGGCATACACGATGCCCAAGCTGCCGTACGCCCCGGGCCTCCGCGGGTAACTCGCAATCTCCTCTTGAAACGTCTGGGCCGCTTTATCCAGTTCTCCTGTTACCTTCCAATAGTAGTCGGCGGTGATGTCCAGCTTTTCCAGCTCGCTGGCATGCTCCCGCAACTGGAATGCTTTGGTCAGGTACTCACTGGCCCGCCCGACCTCGCCTAAACTGGCGTAGTCGGCGCCCACTGCGTCGTAGCCTTCGGCAAAATTCGGATCGAGTTCGATAGCTCGCTGATTGAAAGGCAGAGCAGCGGCGAAGCCTTTTTCACTCGTTGCTTTCAGTCCAAGGCTGTACGCCTTCAGAGCTTCGAGCGAAGACGTGGTGGCCTGTGCGAGTGGAACATCAAACCTCTTCACCGTCGCCAGCGATTCGCCTAGCTTCTCGCGCATCTTGGTAGCCGACTCGCCCAGCGTGTCCAGCACCTTCTCCTTGGAAGCGGCCGTTACTTGCTCCTGCGCCAGGATGCCTCCGTTCTGGCAATTCACCGCCTTCAGCCCCAGCACATATTCGCTGCCCAAACTGGCAATCGCCCCCGCGATGTAAGCCTTGCTGCCTGCACGCTGGCAAACCTCGCGGGCTATTTCGGGTGTGAGCTTTGTGCCGGCCGGACGCGTCATCTGTTGCAAGGTCTTCGCGGCTTGGCTATCGGAGAGCACATTCAAATAAGGCGATTGCTGCAGCGAAACGTTAAGGGCTGTTTTCAGCGTGTCGTCGAAGATCGCGTCTCCGGTGCTGTTGGAAAAATCGGCGAGAACGATCGTGTCTTTATCGGTGAGCCGTTTGCTTTGTTCATGCAAACGGAAGTAGAACAGCGCGCTGATTGCCGCTGCGACAAGGATCACGGCGGCGGGAACCTGAATCTTCAAAAGCCTTCCCCGCGAAACCGGGCGCGCTTCTACCGCGGACGCCGTGCCGGACTTAATCGCAGAGCCGCCGCCAGTCTCGGAATCACGCTTCAGCCGCTGCAAATCCGTTCGTATATCGGCTGCGTGCTGGTAGCGAAGATCGCGATCCTTCTCCAACGCCTTGCCGATAATTGTTTCGATTGGCTGCGGCAGTTCTGGATTGATCTGCGTGGCCGGACGCGGCTGCTGGTGCAGGATCGCGCCGCAGATTTCTCCTGAACTCGAACCAACGAATGGCATTTCGCCCGTCGCCATTTCGTACAACACCGCGCCGAACGAGAACAAATCGCTGCGCGCATCTAGTTCCTTCGCGCGCACCTGCTCGGGCGACATGTACGCCACAGTTCCCAGCATCGTTCCAGGGCTCGTCAGTTGGTGGGAATCTGTTTCCGCCGCGATATTCGCCGTTACCATTTGGCTCGCAGAACTGCCCGTGGCCGCAACCTTCGCCAGTCCGAAATCCAAAACCTTCACGTGGCCGCGCTTGGTGATAAATATGTTGGCCGGCTTGATGTCACGGTGGACGATGCCTTCGGAGTGCGCAGCGTCGAGCGCGTCCGCAATCTGAATCGCCAGCGCAATCAGAATGTCATTCTCGATTCCCTTTCCGCTGATGCGATGCTTCAGCGTCATGCCGCTGAGAAATTCCATGGCGATGAACGCCTGGCCGCCCTGCTCTCCAATGTCGTAAGCCGTGCAGATATTGGGATGGTTCAGCGCGGATGCGGCTTGCGCTTCCCGTTGAAAACGGGCGAGTGCCTGTGCGTCGCGGGCAACGTCCTGCGGCAGAAACTTCAGCGCGACGAAGCGATGAAGCCGCGCGTCCTCCGCCTTGTAGACGACGCCCATACCGCCGCCACCCAGTTTTTCTAGGATGCGGTAGTGCGAGATGGTTTGGCCGATCATGGTGCAGGCCACACTTTTGCGGGCATCTTAGGCCGCGGCCTCATGGCAAGTCAATGCATCGCAGGCTGTGTCCAATTTTGTGCCCTACCTAGTTCAAAAGTGGTGGCAATTGGTAGTCACGAGCGAGAACGCGATTCGTAGCTAATGGTGCGGAGAAACAACGTGGTAGCTAACCCTCACACTCCGTCATCATCGCCACTTTCAGAACTCATAATCCGTTGGTCACAGGTTCGAATCCTGGCGGGCCCACCAATGTTTTCAAGAAGTTGCCGCGATTCCATGTCCGGCAGGCTTTCTTCAGGTTGCGGAAAGTTGGGGAGTTGTTGCAGCATCCAGCTTATCAACCCACGCAATATCGGCACCTGGGACCAAATGTCCGCAGGTATCGACGGTTACCTGTATCGAGCTGTGGCCCATTTGCTCCTTCACGTACGTAAGGCTGGCGCCCGCCTGAATACTTTAGCAAGGGGTTTGATTCCTCCCGGCCAACTCCCGGAAGCCTAATTCACCCAAGTGTTCGCAGGTGTTGAGTTGTTTTCGGTCGAAATCTTTGAAGCGATGAACGTCTCGAGCTTTGCAGCCGCATCTGGTTTGAAATCGTCATCCGCTTTATAGGAGGCCAGGTCGTGTCTGGAAAGAGTTCGCTTAAGAATGAAAAGGTCAGAAACCAGAAGTGCCGGAATGAACCAACCGCCACCGTCTGCCGTCTTAAACAGTACAGTTGTTCTAAGGAGGATGCGATGTCTGCATGTCGCCGAACTGTTCTGGCTTTCACTACGCTCATTGCCCTTCTTCTTCCTGGCAGCTCCCTGGCGCAATCTGACTACCTTGATCTCGGCAAGTCTCATGTCATCATCGTCAAGATCCCCGCCGGCACCTTCCGCATGGGTTCCGATCAGCTCATCCATGCTGACGATGCCTGGAAACCCTGCGCAACCTGCGCTCCCCGCAATGAGGTCGAGCGCCCCGTCCACCAAGTCACCATCAGCAAGGATTTCTGGATGGGCCAGTTCGACGTCACGCAGAAGCAATGGGAGGACGTGATGGGTAACAATCCATCCGCCAACCGAGCAGCCGGTCCGGATGCTCCAGTCGAGCAGGTCAGTTGGGGGGATGTGCAGTCCTTCTTGGCAAAAGCAAACGCCGTGCAAAACCGTTGGACTCTCCGGTTACCGACAGAGGCGGAGTGGGAATACGCGGCTAGGGCCGGCAGCACTGGCGAGACCTATGGGCCACTGGATGAGATCGCCTGGCATAAGGGCAACGGCGACCGTACGACCCATCCAGTGGGGCAGAAAAAACCGAATGCCTTCGGTCTTTATGACATGCTGGGAAACGTCTGGCAGTGGTGCCAGGGCTGGTTTGGTCAGTATCCCAGCGATCCTGTGACCGACCCGCAAGGAGCGCCGACCGGCGATAAGCACCCCACCCGCGGTGGTTGCTATTACTGCGACGCCGTCCATGAACGCGCCGCCAGGAGGAATCGCGACCTCGAGGACCATTCCTCCCGCAGCATTGGCTTTCGGATTGTGGCGGTCCCGCGAAAAGCGACCGCGCTGAGACAACGAGAGTCAGAATCGGAGCCTGACCGCCCAGTTTACTGGTGATAACAGGCGTTTAAACGCCCCCTCTTTGCCTGCTGTTTCCCCGTACGATATTCCTTGCGCCAGTCATAAATCTGACTGACATGAACTCCATGCGCCTGAGCCACTCGCGTCAACGAAGCTCCTGCAGCCATCGGCTCTTGGACAATCCGCTTCTTCTCCTCGTCGTTACGACGCTGTCTTTTCGGCCGCTTGACCGCAATCGCCTTGTCCGCCAACTGTGTTTATCAGGCATCAGAGCGTCGCACAGTTGCTCACGTTCGCCGTGCCTGCTCAACCATTTCTACCAGAACCTTTCTGGCTTCTGACGGACTCCTCACCTCCCGCAAGAATGCGATGCGGGCACCCCGCGTGCCATCTTGGGTCTTCAAGCGTACGTGAAAGCCGAGGCGGTCGACCGAGGTCATCGTCACTTCCTGAGACTCGATTTCAGCAAATGCCCGGGCAAGCAGGATGAGCGCATCCCTGTGATCGGTATTCATGTGCTGGATGATGTCGGTTGCAGTGTCAACCAGCGGGTCGGGTTGCCCGCTGTCATATTCCGAGGCAGAAACCCAGCCCATCACCCCGAAGCCGCCCACGTAGTAAACGTCCACCACGTCCATCCGGTAAAAGGAAAAGTCGTCAAAGTCGACCCAGTATTTGCTGTTGGCATAACGCGCCACGTAGAGTTTCCGTGCCTCAGCCACCTCCTGCACAGGTATCGGCAGAGTATTTCCGATCAACGTGACCCTGGACGCTCCCAAGGGATCACCGACGGTATCAGGTTGGTTCACTAAGAGGCTGGAACGCGGGTCTGCCTGCACATTTTGAGTGTGCATGGCCATCGTGCTGATGAGGAAGACAGGATTCGCATGGTCGTCCAATCCATAGGGCATCACAGATCCGAAAGGGAACCCCTGCTGTTTGCGTGAAAGTGTCGAGAGACTCCCAACTCGTCCCAGATACACCAAAGTACGCGCTCGTTCGGCAAACGTAGGCTCAGCAACCGCAGGTTGGTTACTCCCTGCCCCCGAACCTGCGTGTTTCCCTGCCGTTAATGAAGACATTCCTGTTCTCCCATATGGATTCGGCACATGATCCGGGATTCTCTTGTGTCCCGGGTCCTTCGAACAAGCTAACACGTTGTGGCTTGAGCTGTCTGTCTAAAGGGAATGTGCCAGCTATGCCAGTTTCCGATACCGCTTTACTCAGGCATTTGCCTGATTGGCTTGGGATATGGGATAGCGGATGATTGGGGTTCCTCGCACAGAATGGAAAAGTCGTAAAGGCGAATGACTAGATCACGGCGAAGAAGAATCTCCGGAAGGGATCGTGGTGGACACAGAATCAAAATGTCCGGTCAGCGGGAAGCGTAAGTACTCAAGCGAAGTTGACGCTATGGCGACAGCCGCACACCAGATCGCAACCGCCAATGCGCCGAAGGAACTTCGTGCCTATCTATGCTCCTGGTGTGACGCTTGGCATCTGACGAAAAATACAGGAAGAGCCGGAAAGGTTCGTAGATAATAAACTAAATCGTCTAGTAAAGTTGATCTCCCTTCGAGTGTGCTCGAATCGTCCCCATGGACGCTCACGCAGTTATAGGCAAATCCAGTACCAAATGTCCAGAGGGAGGAGCGGCTGGCAAATGTCCTTTGGAATATTGGTGCTGGTGCGGGCCGGATTCCCGGCGGTGCGGCCCGGCAAGGGGAAAGCGTTGAAAAAATCAACCACATGGGAGGCTGAGCGACTCGGAGCTGCATTGAGGAGAAGCCAAAAACTTGAAGCGCGGTAGTCTCCTACATCCAAGGTTGACCAGAGCCGAATACGCGAAGCTGAAGTAATCCTCATTAGTGTGTCCTGACGCCTTTCGTTGACGCTCTGTACGGGGAGTTCTAAGATTGCGCCAGTCTCTGCCCATGATTGGCCAAACCATCTCGCACTACCGCATCGTCGAGAAGCTCGGTGGCGGAGGGATGGGTGTCGTCTATAAGGCTGAGGACACGCGGCTTCATCGCTCAGTCGCCTTGAAGTTCCTTCCTGAAGATTTAGCTAAAGACCCTCAGGCTTTGGCCCGTTTCCAGCGAGAAGCGCAGGCCGCATCTGCCCTGAACCATCCGAACATCTGCACCATCCACGAAATTGACGACCAGCACGGCGAAGCGTTCATCGCCATGGAATTTCTCGACGGCCAGACTTTGAAGCACCTTATCGATGGTCGGTCTCTGCGCCCGGAACAGGCTCTGGAATTAGGAATTGAGATAGCAGATGCGCTCGAAGCTGCCCATGCCGAGGGCATCATCCACCGGGACATCAAGC
>Ga0307479_10004855_pt1 | contig 12368 bp, 6 predicted proteins | sample atmos_gasesECM4C_FD_203743 | JGI IMG/M metagenome (GOLD analysis project Ga0307479, IMG submission 203743) | Hardwood forest soil microbial communities from Morgan-Monroe State Forest, Indiana, United States - atmos_gasesECM4C_515 | ecosystem: Environmental > Terrestrial > Soil > Temperate...
CGCGATCGCCTGGTCCTTGTGACCCAGGGCCGCGTGACCGCGGGCCAGCCCGAGGTGCACCGGCCAGACGTTCGGGTGGAGCTGGGCGTTGGCCGTGAAGACCTCCATCGCGTCGGCGGGGCGGTGCATCGCGATCAGCTGACGGCCGATGAGATGGATCTCGACCGGGCCGGAGCTCGGGTCATGGATCGCCTTCACGAGCATGGCCTTCCCCTCGGTCGCCTTGCCGTTGGCATCGAGCGCCATCGCCAGGGTGAAGAGGGTCGTCGAGTTCTCCTGGCCGCCGAAGTTCGGGTCGGTGCCGCGCCGAGCCCAGAGCAGAGCGTCGTCGAGGTGAATCTTGTTGGCGAGGCAGAACCGGACTGCCGTCGTCCAGCCGCGCCAATTGAAGCCGCCCTTCGAGCGCAGCTCCTGGCGGATCTCCTCGACATAGAGCTCGTTGATGTTCTCGACCTTGATGGCGAACGGCAGTTGGAGGTCCTCCCAGCGCAGCACGGCCGTTACGCTGTCGCGCTTCTGGTCGCGGAACTCGTAGGTGAGGTCCTCGTGATACTCGCTCGGTTGGGGCTTCGCCGTGACCCGCAGGGCATCTTCCTTCGCGTCGTAGTAGAAGCTGCCCCAGGAGGTGTAGTTCTTCGAGAAGATGATCGTCCACTCGTCCGCTTCGGGGATGAAATGGAGGCCGTAGGAGCCGGCCGGCAGGCGCTGACCCTGGATCGTGACGTCGTGAGTCGTGGTGAAGACGGTGTTCTCGTTGGCGCCGCCGCGCCACGGGCACTGACTGCCGCAGCTGCCAAAGACGAGGTTCGTCATCCCGTATTCGACGACGTTGCCCTTGCCCCAGATCTTGCCCCGTCGATCGACTCCGGTCGGGCTGTGCACGTGCGGACTGCTGTAGTCGATCGTCACCCGGACGAGGCCGATGCCCTGGCTGACCAGGGCGTGCTGAGCGCCTCCACGACTATGACCATCGATGTCGCTGTCTGACGGGGGTATCGTGACGCCGCTGAACAGCTGGGCGGCCGCGGGGGTGGCGAGAAGGGCCGCCACGGCGAGCATGGCGAGGCTTCGGCAGGCTCTGATCATCATCTCCTCCGACGTTGCGGTCCGCCCGCGCCCGTGTTCGGACAGGCGAGGACCGAACCGAAAGGGATCCACAGGGGGTGGTGCGCCCCTGGGAAGCTGGTGCATTCTTGCTGCTCAGGCCGGCTCTCGCCCAGATCCACTTCCGACCCGCCGCGTAAGACCACTTGGCTTGGCTCTCCGGTCGTGCCGTTGACCGCCGGTAGCCACACGGTCGCCGGCAGCCGCGACTGCCGCGTACCGTCCGAGGTCCACCGATACCATGGTATAATTGCCACCGGGTTTCACGCGGTCTATCGTCAAAGAAGCTATGCCGCGCATGGCAATTGCGGACTTGGGGTTCGCCCAGGCCCTCCTTACCGGTGAGAGGCGGCTTCTCGAGCTGGTCGCGACCGGCGAGCCCCTCCCGGTCGTCCTCGACGCGCTGTGCACGATCGCAGAAGCCACCGGGAGCGGTCTGCATTGCTCGATCTTGCTCGTTGATAGGCATGCGAGGTTCCATTTCGGCGCAGGCCGGACCCTGCCACCCGGTTTCGACCGGGCCGTCGAGGACGTACCCGTTGGGCAGGACGTCGGGCCGTGCGGAATTGCCGCGTCGCTCAAAACGCAGGTCGTCGTTGCGGATCTGGCCGTCGATCCCCGGTGGCAAGGGCTCGCTTGGCGTACAGCTGTGATCGACTTCGGGCTGCGCAGCGCCTGGTCGACGCCGATCCTGTCGCGATCCGGAGCCGTTCTCGGTACCTTCGCCATGTGGCACGAGCAGCCAGGAGATCCTACCGCGCGCGATCAGACGATCATTGAGCAGTTCACGCACATCGCGAGCATCGCCATCGAGCGATCGCAGCGTGAAGCTGATTTGCAGCGCAGCGAGGCGGCGCTCGACGAGGTGCGGTCAGAGTTGGCACGCGTCGCTCGGAAGACGACGTTCGGCGCGCTCACCGCCTCGATCGCTCACGAGGTGAACCAGCCGCTCGCCGGCATCGTCACCAACGCGAGCACGTCGTTGCGGATGCTCGCCGAGGATCCACCCGACGTCGAGGGCGCTCGCGAGACTGCGCGACGCACCATCCGCGACGCGAACCGTGCTTCGGAAGTCATCGCGCGCCTCCGTGCGCTCTTTGCCAAGGGCGCCGCCTCCCCCGGGCTGCTCGAGCTGAACGAAGCGACTCACGAGGTGATCGCGCTCTCGGCGCAAGAGCTGCAACGCGAGCGCATCACCATCCGCTGCGAGCTCGCTCCCGACCTGCCGGCCGTCCCGGGGGATCGCGTGCAGCTGCAGCAAGTCGTGTTGAACCTCCTCCTCAACGCGAAGGAAGCTCTCCTCGACGTCGTCGAACGCCCGCGCGAGATCACGATACGAACGCGACGCGACGCCGAGGGCGTGCTCTTGGCCGTGACGGATTCGGGGGCGGGTTTCGACGGACAGGATCCGGAGCGCCTGTTCGATGCGTTCTACACCACGAAGAGCCAGGGAATGGGGATCGGTCTGTCCGTCAGCCGGTCGATCATCGAGAGTCACCATGGCCGTCTGTGGGCCGCGCGCAACGAGGGCCCGGGAGCGACGTTCTCATTCTTCCTGCCCATCGCGAGCCACTGATCTCGGTCGTCGACGACGACGAGTCCGTTCGCGAGTCGCTACCGGACCTGCTGCGGCAGCTTGGATTCGCGGCGGAGGCGTTCGCCTCGGCGGAGGAGTTCCTGGATTCAGAGGCCTGCAGTTGCACGCGCTGCTTGATCCTCGACCTCGCGATGCCCGGCATGTCCGGGATCGAGCTCCAGCGCGAGCTGCGCGCCCGGCGGCGGTGGATCCCCATCGTCTTCATCACCGGACATGCGGACGCGACGACGCGCCCCAGCCTGCTGCGCGAGGGTGCGATCGAGTGCCTCTCGAAGCCGTTCAGCGACACTGCGCTGCTCGCGGCGGTTGAGCTGGCATTGCGGGGGACGGGGACATGAGCTCGCCCGGCGGGATGGTGTTCGTGCTCGACGACGACGTATCGGTGCGCGAAGCGCTCGAGCTGCTGATCCGCACCGCGGGATGGGAGCCGCGGCTCTTCGCGACGGCGGCGGACTTTCTCGCCGAGCCACCGCAGGCCGTGCCGAGCTGTCTCGTCCTCGACATGGCGCTGCCGGACCTCGGCGGCCTCGACGTACAGAAGCGCATCGCCGGACGCCAGGGCATGCCGGTGATCGTCATCACGGGCTGCGGCAGCGTGCCGATGACGGTCGAGGCGATGAAAGCGGGAGCCGTGGAGTTTCTGACCAAGCCATTCCCGGACACCCTGCTTCTCGACGCCATCGCGAGCGCCCTGCAAGAGAGTCGACGGGTCCTCGAGCGAGACGCCGTGGACCAAGAGCTAAAGCGTTGCTACCGGTCGCTGACTCGGCGCGAGCGCGAGGTCATGGGCCTCGTCGTCTCGGGCCTCCTCAACAAGCAGGTCGGCGCTCGGCTCGGGACGAGCGAGATCACGGTCAAGGCCCATCGCGGCAGGGTCATGCGGAAGATGGGCGCCAGGTCGCTTGCGGACCTGGTGCGCATGGCGGATCGCCTGGGTCTCCCCTCGGCTCCTCGCGGCGATACCAAGGTATCGATCGATACCTTGGTATGATCGACCGCGTGCTTCCGTCTCCTCTAGTCTCGCCACGAGCGAAAGGAGGACGTATGAAGCTGATGATGGTTGCCCTTCTCGCGGTCGGCTCCGTCGCCGCGGCGCCGCGACCCAAGCCGTCGATCGTTCTCGTCCACGGCGCGTTCGCGGACGCCAGCAGCTGGGCGAAGGTGATCCCCATCCTCGAGCGCGACGGCTACGAGGTCTTCGCTGTCCAGATCCCCCTGACTTCGCTGCCTGACGACGTCGCGACGGCGAAACGTGTCATCGACGCACAAAAGAGGCCTGTCGTGGTGGTCGGGCACTCTTACGGCGGCGTCGTCATCACCGGTGCTGCGGCCGGCAACTCCAACGTCAAGTCGCTCGTCTACGTCGCCGCATTTGCGCCAGATGCGGACGAGCCCATTACCGCCACCGCGTCCAAGTTCGATCCCCCGCCGGCGAATGCGGCCTTCGTTCCCGACGCGGCTGGCTTCCTCTACATCGACCGTACAAAGTTTCACGACGTGTTCTGTAACGACCTGACCACGCCCGAGGCGCGGATTCTTGCCGTCACCCAGAAGCCTGTCAACGGTTCGGTGTTCGGCGCCACCGTGGCTTCGGCGGCGTGGAAGACGATTCCGAGCTGGTACATCGTGTCGACCCAGGACCGGGCAATCAATCCAGACCTCGAGCGTTTCTACGCCAAACGCGCCAACGCCAAGACGACGGAGCTCATGTCAAGTCATGTAGCTTTCCTTTCGCGTCCGCGCGACGTGGTGAAGGTGATCGAGGAAGCCGCGCAGTGAGCTGATCCCTCTTCCTGGAAGACCCGTGAACTGACGGCAGCAGCCGCCGCAGCAGCAAAGCAGTGAGGGCCCGCGAGGAACATGCCGAAAGTGCAGCCTAAAGTCAAGCGGTGTTCCTGGGTCAACGTCGACCATGAGCTGATGCGGGAGTACCACGATCGGGAATGGGGTGTGCCGACCCACGATGACCGCAGACACTTCGAATTCCTAATTCTCGAAGCCGCGCAGGCTGGGCTCAGTTGGTCGATCGTGCTCAACAAGCGCGAGGGCTACCGCCGCGCATTCAGCCGGTTCGATCCGAAGAAGGTAGCGCGATACTCCCAGGCGCGAATCGACGAGCTGACCGTCGATCCGGGGATCATCCGGAACCGGGCGAAGATCGCGGCCGCCGTGAGGAACGCTCAGGCCTTTCTGGTCGTGCAGGAGGAGTTCGGAAGCTTCGATGCATATTGCTGGCAATTTGTCGATGGACGGCCACGGCAGAATCGCTGGGCCTCTCTCCGCGAGATTCCTGCAACGACCCCCGAATCGGACGCATTCAGCCGCGATCTCAAGCGCCGCGGGTTCGGCTTCGTCGGATCGACGGTGATCTACGGGCACATGCAGGCGGTCGGCATGGTCAACGACCACTTGATCGACTGTTTCCGATATCGAGACGTCCGCCGGCTAGGCATCAGCGGCGGACCCAGGTCGACCTGAAGGTCGGCACTGCAGCCGCGGTAAGGACTGTGAATCATGACGGAATCAGCGCCGCACCTCGCGAAGCGACGGGCGGAGGCTCATGGTTGGCTGAAGTGGTCGCCTTGGGCCCCGTAGCCGGAGAGCAGGCCGCGAGCGCCGCGTGATAGATTTCATCACACAGGTTTGGAGAGAGATCGGCTCGCGGACCGCGTAGGCGCCGGTAGCCACGTGCCACGGCGGGCACCAGCATCGGGGAGGTGATCCCATGAGTCGACCCGCCCTCGCGGCGGTTCTCGCGTTGCCCGCGCTCCTGGCCGCACCGGCGGCGGTGGCCGGGCCGATCACGCCCGAGCGCATCCCCGAGGCGCTGAAGCCATGGACGGCTTGGGTCCTCGCAGGGCATGAAGAGGAGCTGTGTCCGTTCCTCGCCGGATCGGAGGAGCGGCGGTGCCTGTGGCCGGGGCGGTTATCGCTCGATCTGGACGAGCGGGGCGGCCGGTTCGCTCAGAGCTGGACGGTGTATGCGGCAGGGAAGGTGCCGCTGCCGGGCGAAGAACGCTTGTGGCCCCAGGAGCTACAGGTTGACGGGCAGCCGTCGGCGGCGCTGGCGGACCATGGCTCTCCGGTCGTGCCGCTGGCCGCCGGCAGCCACACGGTCGCCGGCAGCTTCCGGTGGGACAGCCTGCCCGAATCGCTGCAGGTGCCCTCATCGATCGGGCTGGTACTGCTCACCGTCGGCCGCAGCCAGGTGCCCTTTCCAGAGCGCGCCGCGACCGGGAGGCTGTATCTGCGACGCTCGCGGGCGGCACCCGCCGAGGAGGACCGGCTGCAGATCGGGGTCGAACGGCGCCTGGTCGACGAGGTGCCATTCGAGCTGGTGACGCGCATCGAGTTGTCGGTCTCGGGGCGAGCGCGGGAGGTGCTGCTCGCCTCGCCGCTGCTGACCGGCTTCCTGCCGGTGTCGCTCACCGGGCCGCTGCCGGCGGGGCTCGAGCCGGACGGTCGCCTGCGGGTCCAGGTGCGCCCGGGCGCCTGGACGATCGAGCTCGCCGCGCGTCATGCGGGCCCGGTTACGTCGCTTGGCCTCCCGCCGGCCCCCTCGGGCCTTTGGGCCGACGAAGAGATATGGGTCTTCGAGGCGCGGCCGCGCCTACGACTGGTCGACCTTGCCGGGGCGCCGGCCGTCGATCCGCAGCAGACCCGTCTGCCCGAGAACTGGAAGAAGCTGCCGGCCTATCGTCTGCGGCCGGGCGAGGCGCTGCGCCTCATCGAGCGCCGCCGCGGCGACATGCCGCCGGCCGCGGACCGTTTGCAGCTGCGGCGCACGCTCTGGCTCGATTTCGACGGCTCGGGCTATACCTTCAAGGACCAGGTGTCCGGCACGCTCCATGGCGACCGGCGGTTGGAGATGGCGCCGGCGACGCGGCTCGAACGGGTGGTAGTCGGTGGCCGCGATCAGGTGGTCGCCCGCGAGCCGGGCGCGACGCGAGTGGGCATCGAGGTGCGGCAAGGCGTGGTGGATCTGGAGGCCGAAGGGCGCATCGAGGGGAGCGTCTTTGCCTTTCCTGCCGTTGGCTGGGACCGCGATTTCGAAGCGGTGCATGGCGAGCTTCACCTGCCGCCGGGCTGGACGATCCTTGCTGCCACGGGTGTCGACGAGGCCCCTCAAAGCTGGGCCGCACGCTGGACCCTGCTGGATCTCTTCCTGGTGCTGGTGAGCGCCCTCTCCGTTCGCCAGCTGTGGGGCAACCGGTGGGGCCTCGTGGCGCTGGCAGGCCTGGTCCTGACCTGGCAGGAGCCCGGCGCACCGACCTGGGAGTGGCTGGTCGTCCTCGCCGCCGCGGCGCTGCTGCGGCTGCTGCCGGCCGGGCGAGCGCGCACCCTGGTGCGCCTGCTCTCGCTGGCGGCGGCAGTGACGCTGGTCCTGGTCACCGTGGCCTTTCTCGTACAACTCCTCCGCCAGGCGATCTTTCCAGCTCTCGAGCACCCCGACGTTGCGGTGGGCGAACCGGCGACGTGGGCAGGGCAGCTCGAGGCCGAGAAGGTGCAGAGCTTCCCTGGGGCGGCGGCGCCCAAGGTGGAGCTACGGGGGCGTCTCGCCGCACTCGGCTACCTCGGAAGCGGCTCGTACTCTGCGGAGCCAGCGGGCGTCGCTGCCCGCCGACGGATCGAAGACATCGACCCCACCGCCGTCGTCACGACGGGTCCCGGGTTACCGAATTGGCGGTGGAACAGGGTGGAGCTGCGCTGGGACGGGCCGATCCACCGGTCGCAGCGGTTGCGCCTGCTCCTCGTGCCACCGGCCGCAAACCTCCTCCTGGCGCTGCTTCGCCTGGCGCTCCTGAGTCTCTTGTTGCTGCGCGTCCTGCCCCTGCCGGGGGGCGGCGGCCTGCACCGACTGCCCGGGTGGCGCCTGCTCGATCGGCAACCGGCACTGTCGATCCTCCCCTTCATCGCGCCGTCCCTGCTCGTTGCCTCCGGCCTTCTCGTGGCCTCTCCCCGCGCGGCCGCGGCCGACGTGCCCTCCCAGGAGATCCTCCAGCAGCTGCGCAACGCGCTTCTCGCCAAGCCCGCCTGCCACCCGGACTGCGCCACGTCGCCACGCCTCGTGCTGGAACTGGCGCCGGCGGCGCTGCGCGCGCGCGTCGAGGTCGGCGCGGCGGCGGCGGTGGCCGTGCCGCTCCCCGGCGGCGCTCAGCAGTGGCTTCCCTCCCAGGTCCTGGTGGATGGCAAGCCACCGGCGGGCCTGGTGCTGGGTGGCGACGGCCGCCTCTGGCTGCAGGTCGGGCCGGGTCGCCACGACATCTTGCTCGAGGGGCCGCTGCCGCAGCGCGACGTGGTGGTTCTGCCGTTGCCGTTGAAGCCCCACCGCGTCGAGACTGGCGGGGGCGGCTGGACGGTCTCCGGAATCCATGAGGACGGTGTGCCGGACGACAGCCTGCAGCTGACCCGCGTGGCCGGCGGTGCCGGCGCGGCCTCGGGCACCGCACTCGCCCCGAGCGCTCTGCCACCGTTCCTCGCGATCGAGCGCACCTTGCACCTTGGCCTGCTCTGGTGGGTCGATACCCGCGTCGTCCGCAAGAGCCCGGCCGGGACGCCGGCGACGGTGGAGGTTCCGCTGCTCGCCGGCGAGTCGGTGACCAGCTCAGGAGTGCGGGTGGCGCAAGGCAAGGTGCTGGTCAGCATGGGTCCGCAGAGCGGCGAGCTCGCGTGGACCTCGGACCTGCCGATCACCCCGCGAATCGACCTGTCGGCGCCGCGCACGCTTGCCTGGACGGAGATCTGGCGGCTCGACGCGGCGGCTCTCTGGCATGTCGCCGCGGCGGGGATCCCGTCCGTGGTGCCGGCCGACGATCAGCAGGAGAGGACTCCCGAGTGGCATCCCTGGCCGGGCGAGCGCCTGGCGCTCACGATCAGCCGGCCGGCAGGCGTCGGTGGCGCCACGGCGACCATCGACCGCAGCCGCCTGACCCTCGCTCCCGGCGCGCGTTCGACCAGCGCGACTCTCGAGATCGAGCTGCGCAGCAGCCGGGGCGGTCAGCAGGTGGTGACCCTGCCGGCAGGCGCGGTTCTCGAGTCGGCCGTCGTCGGCGGCACCGTGCTGCCTCTTCGCCAAGAGGGGCGGCGAGTGACCCTACCTATATCGCCGGGCGCGCAAAAGCTGTCCCTCACCTGGCGTGAGCCGCGTGGCAGCCGCTGGTTCTTCCGTACGTCGCAAGTGGACCTCGGAGCGGCGAGCGTCAACTCCACGACCTTCGTGCAGGTGCCGGCCAGCCGCTGGGTGCTGCTCACCGGCGGTCCCCGGCTCGGACCGGCGGTCCTGTTCTGGGGGCTGCTTCTCGTCCTGCTGCTCGTTGCCGCGGGTCTCGGCCGGCTCGGGCTCGCGCCGCTTCGCCTCCGCGACTGGTTCTTGCTCGGCATCGGCCTGTCGCAGATCCCGCTCGCGGCGGCCGCCGTCGTCGTCGGGTGGCTCCTGGCCGTGGGCTGGCGCCGGGCGAAGGGGGCCGGGATCAGGCGGCCCTTCGCGTTCGACCTCCTGCAGATCCTGCTTGCGTTCTGGGGCCTGGCCGCCTTGGTGACCCTCTTCCTCGCGGTGAGGGAGGGCCTCCTCGGGCTGCCGGAGATGCAGATCGCCGGCAACGCCTCCTCCGGCTCGGCGCTGCGCTGGTTCGCCGATCGAGCCGGCTCGACTCTCCCGAGCGCCTGGTTCATATCCCTCCCGATGGGCTGCTATCGCCTCGCGATGCTCGCCTGGGCACTCTGGCTGGCGACCGCCCTCCTCGGCTGGCTGCGCTGGGTCTGGCAAAGCCTCAACGCCGGCGGCGGCTGGCGACGACTCTTCAAGGAGCGCAAGGCGGCAGCTGCTGCGCCGGCACCCTGACCGCGGCGTTTCTCAGGGCGCCGAGCGGGCATTCGCGGAGCCGGACGATCTCGACGCCCGGCCCCGCGGCGGGCTCAGTTGACCGGCTTTCCTGCCTCGAGATTCGCGCTCACCTCATGCGCTGCTTTCGCCGAAGGTAGCCGGCGCGAGCACGCGCGCGGCTTGCCGCGGCGCCGCGGTCAGGGTTGCGCGGCGGTGGTGGCATCCACGAAGGCGGCGATGTCGGCCTTGAACTGCCGCAGCGACGGCTCGTGCAGGTACATCATGTGGCCCGCCTGGTAGAGCTTGATCTGGATGCGGGAGTGCGCCGACGGTTCGAGGCCGAGATGATCGATCTGCGCTTCGGTGCCCAGGAACGACGTCGTCAGATCGTAGAGGCCGTTGGCTACCAGCACGCGCAGGTGCGGGTTGACGAGCATGGCGTGCGCCAGGTCGGGGCTGGTGTTGACGAACGGCAGCGGCGGCCCGCCCGGGAGCTTGTGCTTGAAGTCCCAAGCCGCGTTGGCGTCGTAGTTGAGAAAGCGATAGGTCTTGCCCTGGCCGAACTTCAGATCTCCATGATAGTAGTCGAGGAAGGCGGCGGCGAACGCCAGGGAGGTGTACTCCAGCGCCGGATCGTGCTCGGCGTCCTCGGAGAGCAGGTCGAAGGGCGAGCCGGTGAAGCGGCCGTCGAGCTGGCCGGTGATGCGGTGCCGATCGCGGAACAGCTCCTGGGTGAACTGCGAGTTGCGCACGCGCAGCTGCGCCTGCTTGACGAACTCCACCGATAGGCCGGTGTACTCGTGTAGCTTGGCGGCAACCGCGTCACGCTCCGCGTCGCTCAGCGCATCTCCCTTGAGGAGCGCCGCAGCGTACTCGCCGAGCGCGAACTTGCGCACCTCGGCGAGGAACGGCTCGAGCTGGGCGGGTTGGTGTGGCAGCGCATGGTGATAGGCGGCGACCGCGGCGAAGGTGGGCAGCTCGTACATATAGGGCCGGTCGTTGGCCGGCCAGGCGGCGAGGGCTTCGAAGTCGAGCGCCACCGAGACCAGGACGACGCCGTTGAAGGCCATGCTGTCATGGGTCTGCAGGTAGTCGACGATCCCGGCCGACCGGGTGGAGCCGTAGCTCTCGCCGAGCAGGTACTTGGGTGAGCTCCAGCGGCCGTTGGCGCTGACGTACTGCTCGATGAAGCGGGAGACCGATTCGATGTCGGTATCGACGGTCCAGAAATCCTTGTCCTTGGCCGCGCCGACGGCGTGGCTCAAGCCGGTGCCCACCGGATCGATCATGACCAGGTCGCTCTTGTCGAGCAGGCTGTAGGCGTTGTCGACTACGCGATAAGGCGGCGGCGTCGGGCCGGCGTCGGCGGTGACGACGCGCCGCGGCCCCAGCGCCCCCATGTGCAGCAGCACCGAGGAACCGCCCGGCCCGCCGTTGTAGGCGAAGGTGAGCGGGCGTTTGGCGGCGGCGGCATCGCGCTGAGTGTAGGCGACATAGCCGATCGAGGCGTAGGGCTCGTCCTTGTCATCGTGGACGATGAGGGTGCCGGCGGTGGCGGTGTAGGAGATCGTCTTGCCGCCGATCGCCAGGCTGTGCTGGGTCACCGATTGCTCGGGCTTGGGCGCTTCGGGCACCGGTTTCTTGCCCTCGTCGCCAGCGGGCTTGTCGGCGGCGGCGGCTACGGCGCAGAGCAGAACGGCGGTGGTCATGAAGCAAGCAAGCGTCTTGTTCACGTGTCCCTCCTCGGGTAGATGCGGATGGCCCACAGCACACCTGGTACGTGCACGGCGCCACGCGAGTTGCGGTGCCGGCGCAGGTTGCGCCCGTAGGGCGAGCAATCAGGCAGGTTCTGCCAGCCCGCGCACCTCGACGGTTGAGAAGCCCTGGTGCTTGATCACGATCACCTGCTGGGCGAACTCGTCTCGCAGCTCCGGGATGTGGGTGATGATCCCGACCATGCGGCCGCCGACCCGCAGGCTCTGCAAGGTCTCGGACACCAGCGCCAGGGTGTCGGGATCGAGCGTGCCGAACCCCTCGTCGATAAAGAGGCTGTCGAGGTTCACCGCGCCGACGGCCCGCTGCACCTGGTCGCTCAGCTCGAGGGCGAGGGCCAGCGAGGTCAGGAACGTCTCGCCGCCGCTCAGCGTGTCGCTGATCCGCGTCTCGTCGGCGTTGTCATGGTCGACGACCCGGATCTCCTCGTCGTCGAACCTCAGGGAGTAGCGCTCCGCGGTCAGCGTCAGCAGCCGCGCCGAGGCGCCCCGTACCAGCTCGGTGAACACCTCGCGCAGGAGGTACGCCTGGAACCCGTCGCTGCGCAGGTCGCCGGCCAGCAGGTCGTAGACCCGCAGCGCCGCCTCGTCCTTGCTCAGCGTCTCGCGCAGCTCCTGCTCGCGCGCGAGCCGCTCCTGTATGCGCCCGATCTGCTCCTCGAGCTGCTTTTCCCGGCCGATCGCCGCGTCCACCTGGGCCGCGATCTCCGCCGCCAGCTTCTCGATCTGCGCCAGCCGCCGATCGGACACTCGCTCGTCCCCGAGCTCGGCGGCAAGCGCGGCGCGGCGCTCGTCGACGGCATGGCTCTCCTGCAGGTGCCGCTGGACCTGCTCCTTGAGCCGGCCGGCCACGGCTTCGTCGAGCAGGGCCGCGTGGACTGCGGCCTGGTTCGCGAAGCCGGCGCGCGCGATCTCGGCGTCCTGGCGTTCGACCCTCTTCAGGGCGTGCTCCAAGGCCGACAGGGCCGCGCGAGCGGTGATCCTCTGCGCCGCATTGGCGGCCGCCAGCCGGTTGCGAGACGCCGCTTCCTCCGCGGCGGCCGCCTTCTGGGCGCCTTCGATCCGCAGGATG
>Ga0307479_10004857_pt1 | contig 12365 bp, 13 predicted proteins | sample atmos_gasesECM4C_FD_203743 | JGI IMG/M metagenome (GOLD analysis project Ga0307479, IMG submission 203743) | Hardwood forest soil microbial communities from Morgan-Monroe State Forest, Indiana, United States - atmos_gasesECM4C_515 | ecosystem: Environmental > Terrestrial > Soil > Temperate...
CGGTCGCCTGGCCGATCCCGCCGGTGCCGCCGGTGATCAAGGCGACTTTGCCACCGAGGTCGTAAGGCCGGCGGGTTGGTGTTGCATATCTTTGAATGTCGACCATAATATTATGACTGTAAGCTAATGCGGTATGGTGAGTCAAGAGGCGAGTCACTCAGCGGAAAGGACGACGGTGGCGAGATACGACGCGACGCACAAGGGCGAGACGCGGCGCCGGATCATCGACCGAGCGGGGCGACGGTTGAAGCGCGACGGTATCGACGGTTCCGGCATTGCGGCATTGATGTCGGACGCGGGTCTCACAAACGGCGCCTTTTACGCTCACTTCGGATCGAAGAACGACCTCGTGGCCAGCGTGGTGGCCGACCAACTAGGAATCCAAGCGGCCACGATGAAGGCGCTCCCTCCCGGAAGAAAGGCCATCGAGCAGTTCATCCGCGAGTACCTCTCCCGGGATCACCGCGACGACCCCGCGATCGGTTGTCCGTCGGCGGCGCTGCTCGATGAAATCGGCCGCTGCGACAAACAAGTCCGAGACTCCTACACCGAGGGCGCGCAAGCCATCATCGACGCAGTGGCAGCACACCTGTCGCCAGATGATCCGACGACGGCTCGGAGCAGGGCGACCGGGTTGTTCACCCTTCTGGTCGGCAGCCTGCAACTCGCGCGGGCCGTCACCGACCCGACACTTTCGGCCGACGTGCTCGCAGCAGGGATCAGCGCCGCACTTGACCTCCTAAGCGTGGAAAGCCGGTCATAGCAGATGGAACGCGGCGCTTCGAGAAATGTTGGGAGGCAACGTTCGACGACTCGCTATTGCGTGTTGATTACCCCCAACCCGATCTCACCCACGTTTGAGAGGCACGCCCAATGACCTTAGAAAAACCAAAGCAGCTCAACTCGCGATTTGTCTTGGTGACCACCCGCTACCTGAGCCGGGCCCACGCTTTCGTCTACCGCATCAGCCGAGGGCGCTTCGGGGGCAACCTGCGCGTCGGAGCCGGCTTCCGCAAGCCGGCCCCAACGCTGTTGCTCGACCATCTGGGGCGAAAGTCCGGCAAGCGCTTCACTACGCCGTTGCTGTACATGAACGATGGATCCGACGTCATCGTCGTCGCGTCGGCGGCAGGACGTGACGAGAACCCGCAGTGGTATCGCAACTTGCTGGCCAATCCCGATACCCACGTCACGATCGGCGCCAAGCACCACGCCGTCACGGCGCATCAGGCCGACACCGACGAACGAGCGCGACTTTGGCCGCGCCTGGTGGACACCTACGCCGATTTCGATTCATACCAGAGTTGGACCGACCGCGAGATCCCCGTCATCGTCCTCAAGCCCCGATAGCAGGAGCATCGAAAAGCACTGCGCCGCAGACATTTCGCGAAATGCACTGACTAGTCAGGACGAGAAGATATGACCATCACCACCAACGATCGAAGCCGAAGAGGGCTGCAGTGGACGCTGGGGCTTTTGGCAGCGGCGCCGATGGTCAGCGGCGTACGCGAGGTCCTGTGGGGGGCACGAGGCGCGCCGGGCGACTCACCCGAGGTCTCGGCGACCGTGGACGGTGAACTGCGCTACGCCAACGTATTCAAGATTGCGGTCGGACCCGTCATCCTCTCTCAGCTCAGCCATGTCGAGCGCTCGCCCGTTGTGAACTTGGCCCTCGGCACCGTGTTCGTCGGGGGGCTGGCCCGGCTGCTGTCCTGGCAACAGCGGGGACGACCCCACCCCAACTCGGTGGTCGCCATTGGGCTGGAGACCGCGGTCGTTCCCGTGCTCATCGCCTGGCAGAGGCGACTTTCGTCGCAGGTGATCGTGGGCGCCGTTGCATTATGTCTATAACGAAGTTATACTCAACGCATGCGACGTAACATGTCAGGTCGAAAACTTGTTATCACCGGAGCCGCTCGTGGCATCGGGGAAAAGGTGGCACGTCTTGCCGCCGCCCGAGGTGCTCGCGTGGCGTTGATTGGACTCGAGCCTGATCGGTTGCGTGCCCTCGCCGAGGACCTCGGTCCTACCGCGTCCTGGTGGGAGGCCGATGTGCGGGACGGCGCCGCTCTGCGCCTGGCGATCGATGATTGTGCACAGGTCATGGGTGGCATCGACATCGTCGTTGCCAATGCCGGGATTGCGGCCTATGGGACCATCCGACAAGCGGACGAGGCGTCGTTCGAGCGAGTCCTGGACATCAACCTGAACGGCGTCTTTCGCACCCTGAAGTACGCGACCCCTCATCTGCAGCGCAGTCGAGGACACGCGATGGTGGTGGCGTCAGCGATATCTTTCACACCGCTTGGCGGGCTGGCCTCGTACGCCGCGAGTAAGGCCGGGGTCGAAATGCTCGCGCTGGCCTACCGGCAGGAGGTCGCGCACCTTGGCATCACGGTCGGCGTTGTGCACCCCTCGTGGATCGACACGGACCTTGTCCGAGGCGCCGAGGCCGACATTCCTTCCTTTCAGGAGCTGCGCGGGCGACTGCCGTATCCGGGCAATGTCACGACGAGCGTCGACCGCGCGGCCGCTGCGATCGTCCGTGGACTCGTTCGCCGGCGCAGCCGTGTGTATGTTCCGCGCGCGGTCATCGTGGCCAACTGGGCCAAGGCGGCCCTGAACTCACCGGCAGCATGGCCGTGGATGAGACGCTTTGCGGCCCAGGTGACTCCGGCCCTCGAGCGGGAAGTCGCGGCATTGGGACGCCATGACCAACTCGTGCCGGGCACCGAAAACCGCTCGGCCTCAAGCGCTCCGGCCAACCCTGCAGCGATCGAACGCGTCTAATGGACGCGATCGGCCAGCGCTTGCGGGGTGGGAAGACCCGGTCGATCATCGGGCGTCATGTAGCCCCTCGTATTCAAGGCTATAACGAAGTTATGACATGTCTCGGGACCACGACCGGCACCTGTGTTAGATCCACATCTGGTCCCCTCAGCCGCACCTCAGATGAAAGATGAAAGTAGAAAGCAATGAAGGCATTGGTCGTCGCGAAGTACGGCAAGGACGGCCTCCGCGCCGCCGACGTAGCTGAGCCGAAGGTCGGCAACAGTGACGTCCTGGTCAGGGTGAGCGCCGCCAGCATCAACCCACTCGACAAGATGGTCCGCAACGGTGAGTTCAAGCAACTCCTGAAGTACAAGCGCCCCTTTGTGCTCGGCCACGACGTCGCCGGAGTGGTGACACGGGTCGGCGCGGGCGTCCGCGACTTCAAGGTCGGCGACGAGGTGTATGCCCGCCCCCGCGACCTGCGCATCGGAACCTTCGCCGAATCCATCGCGATCGACCAGGACGATGTCGCACTCAAGCCGATCTCGCTCACTCTGCACGAGGCCGCCGCCGTTCCGTTGGTCGCGCTGGCAGCCTGGCAGATCTTAGTCGAGAAGGCTCAAATCAAGCCGGGTCAGAAGGTCCTTGTCCACGCCGGCGCGGGGGGCCTCGGGTCCACCGTGATCCAACTCGCCAAGCACCTTGGGGCGCATGTGGCGACCACCGCTAGCGGCGCCACCGAGCAACTCGTCCGCGACCTCGGGGCCGACGTCGTCGTCGACTATAAGAAGCAGGACTTCTCCCAGATCCTCTCCGGCTACGACCTGGTGCTGGACTCGCTCGGCGGCGAGAACCTCATGAAGTCGCTCACCGTACTCAAGCCCGGAGGGCTTGCGATCGGCGTCGCTGGCCCGCCCGACCCCGGGTTCGCCAAGCAGCTCGGCGCCCCCAAGCCCTTCCAGCTGGTGATGTCGCTCCTGAGCCGCAAGGTCCGCAGGGCCGCAAAGAAGCTCGGTGTGCGCTACTCGTTCTTCTTCATGCGGGCCAGTGGTGCGCAGCTCCGCGAGCTCGCCGCCCTCTACGACGCGGGTCACCTCCGCCCGGTCGTCGACTCAACGTTTGCTTTCGACCAGACGCTCGAAGCGCTCGCGTACGTCGAGAGCGGAAAGGTCTCGGCCGGGAAGGTCGTCGTCACGCTCGACTGACGTTGATGGCTGACGGGTGGGGACAGCATTCAACGGTTTTCGCTGCCCATGGGTTCGGGATGTCCCGAGCCGAATCATGGTCACGCCGTGGTGAAGTTGCGGGCCATGTCCGCAGCCGCGAATTCGCTGACGGCCCGGTCCGCGGCGGTGGAGGCTTCCAAGCGGTTGATGATCGATTCGAGATCGCGCGCCGGAATTGCGCACATCAACTCGTCGTCTGGGAGGTTGGTTCGGGTCCGGCTGACCGCGCAACCAGGGCTGACGGCGACCTGCCCGGAGTGCGCGAGGGGAACAATCACGCATTGCGGCTTGCGGGCAAGCGTCAGATCGGGGACGGCGCTGTGCAGGGTCATCAACGCGGTCGGCGAGAGTCGGGCCAGGACCACGTCGGGGTTCTCCGCTTCGGCCGAAGGCTGGTAGGTGATCGACGACGGGCGAAAGGGCAACGCAGCGGCGGCCATCAGGTCGGCTTCGCCGACCCAGCCGCTGCCCACCAGGGTGGCGGTGTCGCTGCCGGCGGCGGCCTGTTCGAGCGAGATCAGTCCGTGCGTGTAACTGCCGACGCAGCAGTTCGCGTGATCGGCCGCAACGGTGTCGAGGCGGCGCTGCTGCGCCGGTGCCCAAAAGCAGCATCCGGCCGGCTGCGCCGGAACGGGCTCGGTGGCGTCAGCGCCCGGAGTCGCATCAAAGCTCACCGCGACGGGTGCTTCGGTAAGGCCGAGGAGCTCGGACAGTCGGCGGGCCAAAGCGGCAGGAGTGCTCACGCGAATCACCTTTCAGGAGTAGGTCAAGCGGACCCGGTGGGTATCGATTTCGAGGTCGATCGCCACGGCACTGGGTTGTGATCGACGCCAGGTGTCGCAGGGGTGGTCGTCGATATAGAGCGAGATCGTTGCGCCGGCCGGCAGGTTGTCGACCGTGAACGTCGTTGGCGTTCCCCGTCGCGACGGAGTGGCGGCGAAGGTGTCGATCTGCAGTACTCGACGCTGAATATTGTTGTGCGTACGGCGAATACCGATCAGCGGGTAGTCGAGGCCGCGCACGGTCGGCTCGTGGTACATGGTGGTATTCGGGGAGGTGAACACTCTCGACCAGGCACCGGGTGCCGCGCATTCGACCATCATCATGGTGGCATTGATCTGGCCGCGCGGCCATGACTCACCTCGCCCGAGCCAATACCCGAAGCGGCTGTCGTCTTCGCCGAAATACCGCGGCTCGAACTGACTTTCCGACACCGCACGCAGCCGTTCCCAGGTGGTGGTGTCGCCGACTTCGCGGGCCATCCACAGGGCATTGGACAGCATCTGCGGGTCATCGGCCAACTGGACGACCGGGACCTTGGGGTTGCTCCAGCCCAGCTGCCGGACCGCCGATTCATACAGGTCGACGCCGAGTTGGGGGTCCTGCGGATAGAGGTAGTGCAGCAGGCAGATTGCACTGTAGGCGTTCACCGGCCCGGGGAACGTCATGGTCGCGTTCTCGATCGGGTCGTAGAAAAACGCCACCCAGTCGATGCGGCCGTGCCGGTCACGTCCCATGTAGTGCTTCTTGGCGAACGCGATCCATTCGACGAACGGTTCGTTGACCGAGGTGTGCAGCAGCGCGTCATAGAGCTTGAGCCCCAGCCCGGCCGCGCTCATGCAGAACGGCCAGATCTTGGTGTTCTCGCAATGCGCGCCCTGCGGTCGCGCTGTCAGCTGATCGGAGATGAACTGGGCGATCCGCTGATGTGTCCAGGTGAACCTGCGGTTCTGGTAGCCGGAAACCTCGAACGGCGCATCTTGTGTCGGCTGTCCCGATACGTAGTGGCGCATGCCCAAGAGCAGGTTCAGCCAGCCGCGGTAGAACAGGTTGCCGTCGCAGCCGACCGGATCCGGCTGCAGCCCCCACGGTTCGATGCCGTTGCCGGTCCAGCCCGGCAGGGAGTACCGGCCACGCAGATGCTCGGGCACAACCGTCAGCCATTCGGGGGGATACTTGTCGACGTTCGGGTCGGGCCCGATGAGGGTGTTCCAGTCGATGCCGCCCCAGAAGGTCACGTAGCGGCGCGCCAGCTCGTCGAGGATACGGGTATATCCTTCCCGCCACGCTGGAGTCGCTTCCAGCATCATGGGCAGCACGTAACCCATCTCGGCGAGGTCGAAGCGCGGGAACGCGCAAAACGGGGGCTCGCTGTAGCGGTCCCACCACGGGTGTGGCTCGCCCTGATCGGACCAGTCGTCCTCGGTGGTGGCCTTATCCCACAAGAACCTCAGCCAGCCCAGCGATCGGTCGTTGAGTCCCTCCGTGGCAGTCGATGTATCCGCTTGCATCGTGTGCGTCACTGTCATGTCAGGGCTCCAGCATGGGTTCGTCGGTGCAGCTGCGGACCATCGACAATGTGGAGCGCGCTTTCCAGGCGGCCGTCCAAGCGGGATCCAGGCGCACGACCGCGGGTTCGATGAGGATGGTCTCGGCCCCGCATGCGGCGGGATCGTGGGCGATATACGCATCGGGTATGCGGTAGCGGGGCCCATCGGCGCGCCCGATCTTGACGAACTTTCGGGTCAGACCGTAGAACCACAGCAGCACGAAGGCGCTGCCGTGAAGCTGGACCGCGCCGTTGTGGAGGCCAGCGACGAGCTTGTCGACCGTCCGCGGCGAGCTGAGCATGCGCAGCGCTTGCCAGCTCGAGTTGATATGCACCGAGCAGTCCGCGGCGGTGGCATGCCCGGAATATGTTGTGGCGCGGCGCAACTGCCCGTCGAAGACCCAATGCCGGGCGACACGGTCGCCGGCAGATAACTCGAAGGTCAGCGTTCGGGTGATCTGCGACCGCACCGACGGCATGAACCGACACCCTCGGGCAATGCACTGCCCGAGGAACCACAGCAGCATTCGCAATGCCGCGTTCGACACCGGCTACCCGTCCGCGTCTGTTTGCTCGGATGGCCGGCTCGGAGCAGGCGCGGCTTGCAGGTGACCGACCAGGAACTCCGTTTGGTCGGTGACCAGCTTCTCGAACGCCTCACCGAGGTAGAAGTCGAAATGTCCTGCGTCATAGAGCCGAACATCGCCGTGCGGCGCTTGGCGCGCGTAGCGCTCCGTTTGGGCGGGAGGGGCGACCGAATCGGTTGCGCTGATGCAGATGAGGATCGGCGCGGCAATGCGTTTGGCCGATCGGCCGGGCCGATATCGGAGCAGGCTCACTACGCTGCGGGCCGCGGCGCGGTTGACCCACTGATAGTCGGTCGGCAGCAGCGCCAACATCCCGGACAGCGCATCGGGTGCGGTCATGAGCCCCGGCTGGCCGGGCGCGGCTGCCACCGGGACGCAGATCGGCTCCTTCCCGCGAGCCTTTGCCAGGAGGTCGCGAGCCACAAAACCGAACAGCACCAGCGACTCCCGCACTCCCAGCGCCCCCGCCGAAGCCAGCCCATCGGTGAACGGACACTGGGCGACGGCGGCGCGAAGTTCCGGATGCCGAGCGGCGACGGCAATGGCGTGCCCTCCGCCCAGCGAGCTTCCCCACACCGCGACCCGGCTACCGTCGACTTCCTGGAGGTTGACCGCGTACTCGATCGCGGCGTCCCAGTCGGCGAGTTGCTTGGTCATGGACAGCACCTGGCGCGGCTGGCCGCCACTATCGCCGAGATGGCGGTAAGTGAACACCAGCACCGCCAGTCCGGCCGCAGCGAATCGCTCGGCATAGGGCGCCAGCCCCATCTCCCGTGTGGCGCCCAGACCGTGCCCCATTACCACCACGGGCACCGGGGCATCGGAAACAGCGGCCGGCAGGTAGAGCCAGGCCGAGCAGAAGGAGTCGCCGGACCGGAAATCCACTGTGCGGCGCCCGAATTGGTTGGTCGCTTTTCGTGCCATTTCTTCACGTCCTCGTTGTGGTACCGACCGCGGCGTTTCCGTACTGGAGGGCTGCGGCATATCCGCCGGGCTGATACAACGGCAACTCACCGGTTTCGGCGGTATCGCGCAGGTAGCGCAACATGATCTCCTGCGCCCGCGGCTGGGGCAGGGCGGCCAGGAACTCGGCGCGCTCGAGCTGCAGGCCCTCGGCCATCGACAACGATCCACCCACATTCACCGCCCGCTTGATGGCGCCGATCGCCTCGGTTGGCCGCGCAGCGAGGTACGAGGCTCGTTCGACGGCCCGTGGAATAAGCAGATCAGGCGGGACGATCTCGTCGATCATCCCGATTGCTAACGCTTCCTCAGCGGGGAAGGGTCGCCCTTCTAGGATCGCGACCAGCGCCCGGTGTGAACCGATGAGCCGAGGGAGGCGCTGGGTGCCGCCGCTGCCCGGTGGAAATCCGAGCAGAACCTCGAGATGCCCAATGAAGTAGTCGCCTTTTGCCATCAGCCGCAGATCACAGGCCCACGAAATCTCTGCGCCCAGACCTAGCGCCGAGCCGTTGAGGGCCGCCACGAAGATCGTGGAGCTGGTGGTCATCCGCACCAACGTTTCGTGCATGTGGTCGAGCTGGATCGCCCCCATCAACGGTGTCTTGCTCGCCAGCCATCGGGTGAGTTTGTTGCGGCCAAATTGGCGGGCGACCTTCGCCACCACCCTGGTGACGCGGCGACTTACCGGCGGAATGACCGAACCGTCTTCTTGCAGCCATTGCAGATCAGCGTGGCTGACGAATCGGCGCGGATGTGACCCGGTGAACACCACAGCGCGAACGCCGGGATCGCGGTCGACACGCTCGACGAGTTCGAACAATTCAGGGGCAGCCTCGCGGCCGAACAGTCCCAGCTCATTGCCAATGAAACGCGCGACGATCACTCCGCCGTCGTGCTCCTCGGTCTGTATGTATTGCCCGCCGCGATGTTGCTGAGCCATGGAAGCTGCCCTTCGATAACAAATTCAGTGTCGCATCCCTACCAGGAGGGGCGCCTACTCATAAAATTAAAACTTCGTTATAGAACGATAGTGGACTGTGCCACATAGGACAAGGCTTGCCATCTCCACCTCGGTGCGTCGGCCAACTCGTAGCGCGCCCGACCCGGTAGCGGTTTCGTTTGTGCCATGCTGCGGATAACCTCGTTTTACATGCCCTGAACAGTTCGAACAATGGATGGATGCCACTCCGATGCCGAAACCCAACACCGCGGCCACCGCGCGATTGACCCCTCAACAGACGGTTGAGCGGCTGGTCGAAGCGGCCACCACACTGCTCGCCGAGAAGGGGCCTTCGGAGATCAAGGCGCGATCGGTATGCGAGGCCGCGCGGGTTTCCACGATGGCCGTGTATTACCACTTGGGGGGCGTGCCCGAGCTACTCCAAGCCGTCGCCGACAAAGGATTCCGGGATCTCGGTCGGGCCTTTGTTAACGTGCCGGCCAGCGACGATCCGGTTACCACTCTGTTCGCGATGGCGTTGGCTACCCGCAAGTTCGCCCAGGACAACCCGCACCGCTATGACTTGATGTTCGGCCTGTCAACACGGGGAACGTATCGACCGCAGAAAACTTCCAACTCGGTCGCCAGCGGATCCGACGAATTTCAGGCTGCCTTCGCGCAGCTCGTCCTGGCATGCATCCGCCTGGTGCGCAGCGGTCGGATCCGCAGCGGCGAGGATCCCGAGATAGTCGCCACCCAGCTTTGGAGTGCTGTCCACGGATTCGTCACGCTGGAGTTGGGTGATCATCTCGCTCAGTTTTCGGATCCCGTCCGCGAGATCCTGCAACCGATGATGGTCAACGTGCTCGTCGGATTGGGCGACACTGCCCAGTTGTCCGACGCCTCGCACACGGCTGCGGTCGTTGCGTCGCGCGCCCAATGAACGCAGCCACCATGTGAGCCTTCACTTCACTGCGCCGCCGGCCTGCTGTCTGTCCGTGATCGAGTCGTAAAGGCGCGCTGCCGTCTCGTGTGAGGCCCGGGCACGTTCCCGCGTATCGCCCAGTCCGACAGAGAGATTGACACCCATCGGCAACAACACGTGCGTGACCGGGTCGCCGCAGTCGAGGAATGTTTCGGCCAGTTCGAGAGTGATGAAGCCGTGCACGAAGCTCCACAACTGGGCGGCTAGCACGTCGGGCTCCTGGTTGCTGCGGATCCGCCCGGAGCTCACCAGTCGTGCACATGCTTGTGCGACGTGTGCGTAGGCAGTTCGGAAGGCTGGTGAGCGTCCACTCAAACGCACGTCCGAATTTGTGAGTGGTCGGTATGTGGCGCGAGTGGACAGTCCGAACATCAGGTCATACAGGTGGCGGTTCTCGCGGGCGACCCGCCGGCATGTCAGCGCCTGAACAGCGAGATCCGCGATCGGATCATCGGTCACCGGTACTTGAGAAAACGCTCGCTCCAGCTCCCCGAATCCGCGCTCGACAACTGCCTGTACCAGCTCGGGGACCCCACCGAAGTGGTGGTAGAGCACCATCGTCGACACTCCGGCCGCCGACGTCACCGTTCGCGCCTTGACAGCGGACGGGCCATGCTCGGCCAGCAGGCCGATCGTGGCTTGGATGAGCCGCTCAGCAACTCCGTCGGATGTCGGCCGCTCGGTTGTCCCTCGCATGTTCCACCTGGCTCTCCGGCCCCCATCAACCTAGGTCACGGGCCATCTGAAGTGCTATTGCCAATCGATTGTAACTTCGTTATAGTACTCCATAACTTCGTTATACATATGGAAGGAACATCCCATGAAGGGCCATCTTGAGATCGAGGATCGCGGAGCCGTCCTGATCGTGCGGGTCGACGGCGGCCCGCACAGCCTGTTCGGTCTCGACCTCGCTAACCAGCTCGAGGAGTTGGTGAACCGCGTGGACCGCGATCCGAGTGTTCACGCCGTGGTGTTCACCGGGGCGCGTCCCGGCCGGTTCGTCAGCCATGCCGACGTGCGGTGGTTGCAGGCCGAGGGTGCTGCGGTTCCGGAGTTGAGCCGACGCGGCGCCTCTGCGGCTCTGCGACTCGCCCGAGGCGTAGACCGCGCCCGAGTCCCCGAGCCGGTTCTGCAGAGAACCCCGCTGCGGGGAGTCGCCCAGCTCGACCGCTTGCACGCGACGTTCCTGAAGATGAACGCCAGCGGGGTCATCTTCGTTGCGGCCCTCAATGGTTCGGCTCTGGGCTTGGGCGCCGAATTCGCTTGGGCGTGCGATCTGCGTGTCATGGCCGACGGGGAGTTCTTCATCGGTCAGCCGGAAGTCCTCCTCGGAATCATGCCGGGCGGTGGCGGCAGCCAGCGGCTGACCCGCTTGATCGGCACCCATCGAGCCTTGGTGGCCATCCTGGAGGGCAAGCCGTTCACGCCCGCGCAGGCGCTGGCCAACGGGGCGGTCGATGAGGTCGTGGCTCCCGACGACGTCGTCACGCGGGCGGCCGAACTTGCGGAGTACTTCGGCAAGCGGACTAAAGGATCGGTCGAGGCCATCAAGCGCTCGGTCTACTTCGGCGGCTCGATGTCGCTATCGGAAGGCTTACACCTCGAGCGCACCGAGTTTCTCGGCACCGATCAGTCCCAGGAGGGTCAGGAACTGATGCTCCGGTACCTGGCGGACACGGAGTCCACCGGCGAGTTACCTCTGTACCACGGCGACACCTACGCGCAAGCGCTCGAAGCCGGCCGGGTGCCCGGCGTCGGCTCCACCAACGGGGCGGCGAAGAAATGAGCACCGCGCAGTCCTTCATCCGCCACGACGTCTCCTTCGCTTCCGGCAAGGACACGTGTGCGGCATGGCTCTATGTGCCCTCAGGCGTCACTTCGCCGCCCGTGGTTATCCTCGGGCACGGCCTCGGCGGCACCCGAGAGATGCGCTTGGATGCCTTCGCCGAGCGTTTCGCGCAGGCCGGCATCGCCGCCTTGGCCTTCACCTATCGACATTTCGGCGACAGCAGTGGCCAACCCCGCCAGCTGCTTTCGATCAAGCGACAGCTCGCCGACTGGGATGCCGCCATCGCGTGGGTGAAGAAAAGTCATGACGTCGACAGCAGTCGTATTGCGGTCTGGGGCAGTTCCTTTGGCGGCGGGCACTCGATCACCGTCGCGTCGCGCCACCCCGAGTTGCGGGCCGCGGTGGCCCAATGCCCATTCACCGACGGTTTAGCCTCCGCCCGCGCGCTGGGCCCCGCTGCAACCCTGCAGGTACTACCCTCTGTTACAAAGGATCTCGCGTCCATGATCGGGCGCCGGACGCCCGCGATGATTCCACTCGCCGGCCCACCCGGTTCGCTGGCCCTGATGAACGCACCCGACGCCCTTCCCGGCTACGAAGCGCTGATGCCGCCCGGCACGACACTTCGGAACGAGGTCGCGGCGCGGGTCGCGCCCACCATCATGGCCTATCGACCCGGGCGCGCGGCGAAGAAGATCAACTTCCCCATCCTGTTCTGTGTCAGCAACACCGACACCGTCACGCCGCCCGCCCAAACCTTGCGATACGCGCACA
>Ga0307479_10004858_pt1 | contig 12364 bp, 13 predicted proteins | sample atmos_gasesECM4C_FD_203743 | JGI IMG/M metagenome (GOLD analysis project Ga0307479, IMG submission 203743) | Hardwood forest soil microbial communities from Morgan-Monroe State Forest, Indiana, United States - atmos_gasesECM4C_515 | ecosystem: Environmental > Terrestrial > Soil > Temperate...
ACCACGCGGGCCGCTGGTGGGGATCGCTGAATGTCGAGGCCACCGACCTGCACCCGGCCCACCGGCACCCGGCCCCCCCTGACGGCGACCGGGGCCAGTGGGTCGGCATCGACCGAGGCTTGTCGGCATTTGTGGTCGGCGCCGACGCCGACGGTCAAGAGGTTGTCCGGATCACCGATGCCCCCAAGGCGCTGGCTTCCGGCATGAAACGCCAACAACGCCTGGCGAAGTCGTTGTCACGCAAAGAGAAAGGATCACACAACCGCCACGCCGCTGCTGCCAAGTTGGGGCGTCACCACCATCATGTCGCCAACATGCGGCGGCATTTTCTGCACCAGGTCTCCAACGCGCTGGTCAAGACCCACGACCGGCTCGTCATCGAAGACCTCAATGTGTCAGGGATGCTGGCCAACCACCGTCTGGCTCGTGCCATCTCGGATGCGGGCTGGGCCGAGTTCGCCCGTCTACTGCACTACAAGCAGGCCTGGCGCGGCGGCGAACTTGTCGTCGCCGACCGCTGGCACCCGTCGAGCAAGCAATGCCCGCAGTGTGGTGTCGTCCGCGACGACCTCACGCTGGCTGATCGCGTGTTCACCTGCGGGTGCGGGCATTCCGCTGACCGCGACACCAATGCCGCGACTAACCTCGCCCGCTGGGCTAAAACCCATCACGATCCATCCCTCCATCCCCGGACCCCCAAGCAACGGGGCCGGGTCACCAACGCCCGCCGACGGGACGGCGCTGACCAGCACTCTTCGTGTGCCGGTGAAACCAGCCCGAATGAAGCGGGAACTGACGTTCGCACCGCACCAGCGGCCTGAACCGACGACGCCCGAGAAGGGCGGTGCCGAATACTCACCAGAGTTGTTCCACACGCTTTAGCCTTCACCCTGTGACACGACCCCATACCGGCAGACGGCGCAATGAAGACGCCGAGCAGGCGATCCTGCAAGCGGCCGCCGAATTGCTCGCCGCCGGAGACGGCGCGCTGATCACCGTGGGCGCCATTGCGGAACGGGCGGGCGTCGGTAAGCAAACGATCTACCGCTGGTGGCCGTCGAAGAGCGCGGTGCTTCTCGACGCGATGATTCATCGGGCGGCAGAGGTTGCGCCGTCGCCCGATACTGGCGATCTGCAAACCGACCTTCGGCTTTTCCTGCGGTCGACGTTTGCCGCCGCGCCCGACAACCGCAGCTTGCTCTTGGGTGTGCTGCGGGAGGCGTTGGGCGATGCCGCCACGATGGAGCAAATCGCGGTGTTCACCGCCGCGCGGCGCGACGCACTGGCTCAGATCCTCGACCGAGCACGCGACCGCGGGCAAATCCCAGCAACCGCAAGGCTCGACACCGTCGTCGACCAGGCGTTCGGGTTACTGTGGTATCGAATGATTTTCGCGCACCATCCACTCGATGAACGCGCCGCCGACGACATCGCGGCGGCGCTCGCAACGCAGGTCGGCGTGAACCAGGAAGGTTGAGAAAATGGGCTTCGCGGTGGAACGATTCGACCATATCGTGTTGAATTGCCACGATGTTGAGGCCACCGCATCGTGGTATGAGCGGGTCCTCGGCATGACGCGACAGACGTTCGGACCGTCCAATAGGACCGCCCTGTGCTTCGGCAATCAGAAAATCAACCTGAGACCCGTTGGCGCGCTGGCCGATGATCCCGACTGGGTCACCGGGTCCGTCGAAGCGGCCGGTTCCGAGGACTTGTGCTTCATCACCCGTTGTGCCCCTGACGAGGTACAGGCCCATCTTGTCCGCTGCGGAGTTGAGATCACCTCGGGACCAGTAACCAAGGTCGGCGCATTGGGTCCGATGACGTCACACTACTGCCGTGACATCGAGGGGAATCTTATCGAAATCGCGGTCTACTGAACCCGGTACCCCTCAGAGCGGATACAGGGCCGGCAGATTGACCACGATGGCCTCTTGGGTGCTGCGCGCGATCACGACTTCCGCGGGTGTGCTCGGATCGGGGTTTTCTTCCCGGTGCGGCAGAAATGGCGGGACGAAGATGTAGTCGCCGGGCTGGGTTGAGATGCGCACCTCTTGGACGCCGTCGTGAAACACGAAGTCCGGGTGGCCGCTTCGTACATAGATTGCGGTCTCGGCTTCGCCGTGATGGTGGTTGGCCGACGCGGTTGCGGGAGACACATGCGTCTCACCCATCCACAGCTTCTCGGCGCCGACCGATCGGCCACTGAGCGCGGCGAAGCGCCGCATTCCCTCCGATTGTGCGGTGTCCGAAGAGATGTCCGACGCCTTGACGTGGTGCACCCTGTTGCGCGTGACTTCCGATGTCCTCGCGTCGAAGTCGGGGTGAAATCCGTCCGAGGTTGCCATGACCGCTCCTTGTCAATTATCGCCCTGAGACGTCCTGAGCCGAATCCCGATAGGCTTCAAGAAGTCTCAGCCACAATTCACTGATCGTCGGGAAGCACGGCACCGCATGCCACAACCGAGCGATGGGCACCTGGCCGGCGACCGCGATGGTGGCCGAGTGCAGCATCTCGGTGGCACCCGGGCCGACCAAGGTCACGCCGAGCAGATACCCCTGATCCTCATCGACCACCATGCGCGCCCGGCCGGTATACCCGTCCGCGTAGAGCTTGGCTCCCATCACGACATCGCCGATCTCGACGTCTACCGTGCGTACCCGGTGACCGTGTTGCACAGACTGCTCGGCCGTCAGTCCCACCGCGGCGGCTTCGGGGTCGGTGAAGAAGGCCTGCGGCACCGCGTGGTGGTCGGCGGTGGTCGCGTGCACTCCCCACGGCGCGGTGTCCAACGGCGTCCCCGCTGCGCGTGCCCCGATAGCCGCGCCCGCGACGCGCGCCTGATATTTGCCCTCATGGGTGAGCAGGGCCCGGTGATTGACGTCGCCCGCCGCGTAGAGCCAACCGTCGTCGATGGCCCGCACCCGGCAGGTGTCGTCCACGTCGAGCCAGCTGCCCGGGGTCAGGCCCACTGTCTCCAAGCCGATGTAGTCGGTGAGCGGCTCCCGGCCCGTGGCGAAAAGCACTTCGTCGACCTGCAATTCGGTGTCGTCGTCCAATTCGAGGGTCACCGGCCCACCGCGGTCGGGCCGGCGCAGTGCACGGACCGACACACCCACCCGGACATCCACGCCCGCGTCGGCGAGTCCACGGCGGATCAGTTCGCCAACAAAGGGCTCCATCCTGGGTAGCAGGCCGGATCCCCGCGCCAGCAGGGTGACCGACGAACCCAAGCCCTGCCATGCCGTCGCCATTTCGACGCCTACACCGCCGGCACCGACGACCGCGAGCCGTGCCGGGACTTTACTGCTATCGGTGGCTTGGCGGTTGGTCCACGGGCGGGCTTGGGCCATGCCGGGTAAGTCGGGGAGCGCCGGGCGGCTTCCGGTGCAGATGACAACCGCGTGCCGGGCGGTAAGCACCACTTCATCGCCGCTCGACGTGGTGACCACGACACGTCGGGGGCCGTTCAACCGCCCGTGGCCGCGTACCAGGGTCGCGCCGATTCCAGCCACAAAGTCGGCCTGGCCGGTGTCGTCCCAATTGCTTACATATCGGTCGCGGCGGCCGAACACGCCGTCCGCGCTCATCGAACCGGTGACTGCCTCGCGTGCACCATCGATGTGGTGGACTTCGGAGAGGGCAATGACAGGACGCAGCAACGCTTTACTGGGGACACAGGCCCAATACGAACATTCGCCTCCGACGAGTTCGCGCTCGACCACCGCGACCCGCAGGCCGGCGGCCAGGGCGCGGTCGGCGGCATTCTGTCCGACCGGTCCGGCGCCGAGCACCACGACGTCGTAGCCCTGCTCCCGTTGCTCCATGGTCGAAGATCCTTTCGGTTCGGCTCCGTGGGCTACGCTACGCATCCGGCTTGTTGATGAGTCGCTCGGCGAGCTGGCGCAGGTCATCCACGACGAGGTTGGGTTGCGGCAGGCCGTCAACCGGCAGCGGTGGGTTGCCCCACCGCGTGATAAGAGCGCTGCTGAAGCCGACATTTTGTGCGCCGAGCGTGTCCCAGACGTGGGCCGCGACCATCATGCAATCCGTGGGGGCTACCTCGAGCTCCTGGCACGCATACCGATAGACCACCGGCGACGGCTTGAAGGCGCGACAGGGATCAACGCTGAGCTGGCGCTCGAAAAGCCCGGCTAGCCGGGCGTTTTCGAGCGGCGTCGGACCGCCGGGGTTGGGCGGTGAGTTCGTCAGGGTGGCCAGACGAAAGCCATTGTCGCGCAATTGGGTAAGCCCGTCCACGGCGTCGGGGTGCGCCGGCATGGTAAGCATCGCCGCTTTGAGACGGAGCACGTCGTCATCGGTGATGGCGACCCGATAGATGTTGGCCAGCATGCGCAACACGCCCTGGCCGAGCGTGAAGAAGTCGACATAGTATTCGGACAAGGTGGCGGTCATCGAGTACATGACGAGCTGGCCGAACCACTCGCGGAGTACCCGCCGATCGCCGAACAGCTCTCCGAAAAGCGGTGCGATGGAGTCGATATCGATCAGCGTTTCGTTCACGTCGAACACAAGTACCGACGGAGAAGGAGTGGGATCAGTTGTCGTCATCGTGCTCGCCTCACTGCGTAACGTTCTTGTGTGCGGGAACATCCGGGCGTAGGCACCCGATCAGGCAAAAACAAATGTCAACTGGATGACCCGGAAGTCGGGTGCGTAGTCGGCGGCGAGGTCGAAGCCGACCTGGCCGCGGTGGCACCGCAGCGACCGGTCTGGATCGGAAACAGGCAGGACGATAACTTCGAGCGTCGCGTTCATTACGGGCTCCCGGCAGGGGTTTTCCCTAGCACCTCATCGGTGTCGAGCCCGGGGTCAACACCATGGGGGATGACGGTTTGGCCGGGCTCGAGCTGTAGCTGTTTGCCGTCGAGGTAGACGTCGATCTTGTCGGGTTCGAAGGACACCAAGTTGCTGACTCGCCGGACCTCCGTCCAGGCGTTTACGTAGGACCAGGCCGCGCGTTTGTGGCTGCCGATGTCGTAGTAGGAGGCGATGCCTTTGTACGGGCAGAAGGTTTGTCCTTCAACGGGTTTGAGCGCTGATTCGTCGATATCCGCGCGCGGCACATACCAGCGTGGCGCGAAGCCGGATTCGTACAGCGCCAGCGGGTGCTGGGTATCGGCGATCACTTGCTCGCCATCTCGCACCACGAAATGCCGCGACGTAGAACGGATGTCGATGCGGTGGTAGGCGTCGGCCGCGTGGCCGACGATCCGTTCGTCTTCTTCGTAGAAGGCGTCCATGGCGCGCCAGGCGAATGCCAAGCGCCCGTCCAGAACCGCCGCATGATTCGGCAGCCCCGTGTGTTGCCAAGCGCCGTGGTTGGCCTCTCTTCCCGGTTGCTCCGGAACCTTGACGGCGAACCACCGCGTTTCGCCGAGGTCCTTGTGCTGAGTCACCCGGTCCTCGGCGATCAGAATCCCCGATTCGATGTCTCCCTGCGGGAAGTAGGCAACCGGGTAGCGGCCCGGCTCGTGTAACAGGATGACGTCTTCGCTGTCGGCGATCCACCGGTCAGCAAAACGCACCCGCATGCGGCGGCGCAACGGCTCAGCGAACAGCAGTCGCGGCGGCAGCGGCTGCTCGGTGAGGAAGTGCCCCACCGACCCGGTGGCCAGCGGGCCTTGCTGCCATGCCAAACCCATCGTCGCATCCTCTCCTTAGCGAAATCAGTTACCAAAACCTGTGTTTGCGGCCCGCATTAGTCCATGACAACAACCATCTTGCCGCCGGCTTCTCCCGCCTCCATCACTCGGTGTGCCTCATGAATCTGGTCGAACGGGAAGACGCGCGATGGCTCTGCATCGAGCTTGCCCTCGGCCACCTGCCGTGCGATGTCTTGTAGCGGCACGTCGGAGAGGGGGAAACCCGGAGCTCCAAACACAAAGCTGCCGAAGAAGTTCCAATTCACGCCGCTGGCCATGCGCAGCAGCGGATTGAAATCCCCGATGGGATCGAGTCCACCCAGCCATCCGGCCAGGCAGGCCGTGCCGCCGCGGCGCAGCATGTCCAGCGAGTCGAGGATGGTGCTGTTGCCCACGAGGTCGAGGACGGCGTCGATCTGCTTTGATTCGGCGATGTGGGCGGCCAGGTCGTGCCTCTCCAACTCGACGCGCGAAGCGCCCAACTCCTCGAGCATCGAGAACCGCTTAGGGCTACGCGCGGTGGCAATGACGCGCGCATCAGCGGCGACGGCCATCTTGAGCGCGGCCTGGCCGAACGATGATGTCGCCCCTCGCAGCACGAGTGTCTGTCCGGCTTCCAGGTTGAGGTTGCGGAACAGGCATGTCCAAGCGACCGCATACGTTTCGGGCAATGCCGCCAAAACCGACCAAGACAGATCGGACTCGATGAGAGCGACGTTCGCCGCGCGCACCCGTGTGTACTGGGCATAGCTGCCGTTGATGGTTCGCCCCAGGCCTCCCATCAATGCCGCCACCTTGGCACCGACCGGAAACTCGCCTCCCGGGCAGGAGTCGACGATGCCGACGCATTCGATGCCGCTGACTTCGGCGGCTTCGGCCCATTCCCCCCGGCGCATGTGCAATTCGGCGTGGTTGATCCCGAATCCTTTCACTTTGATCACCACTTCGCCGTCCTTCGGCAGCGGCTTGGGGATGTCGGTGTATACCAGGCTGTCGAGCCCGCCGAACCCCTTCAAGATGATCGCGCGCATGGTTTCCCCACCGGACTGCTCGCGTACCACGGCCGGCGCGGTGGGCAGCGTGCTGGTGGCACTAGTGCTGGCGGTTTCCATCGAATTTGCCTCCCTAGAAATCTTCGAGGTTATTGCTGAAACAAATCTGTCGATACCGGCCGGCGGACATTACATGCCTCGTTCCAAATCGTTAGTGGGCCTTATGATGTCGGCGTGTGCAGCAAAGCCACGGCCGAAGATCCTCAGGTGTCCGCATCAAACGAATGGGCCAACTAACCCATTATTATGGGCTAAGAAACCCAAACATGTCTAGGGTCCAGGGGCTGGCAAACTGTATTTGCGCCGGTCAGGATTTGGGTCCGCGGCGGGATCGGCTGCTGCGGGCCTTGGGCTGCGGCGCAAAGGAGCGCACATAGTCGACGGCGGCGTTGACGGCGGCCCGGAGCGGTTCCGCTTCGCGGGTGACATGAGTGATCATCGCGCCGCCCTGGTGCGCGATGACCAGCGCCACAGCGAGGTGCCGCGGGTCGGCGTCGTCGCGCAGATCGCCTCGGCGCCGCATCGCCGTGAGGCCGGTCTGGAATAACTCAAGCCACTCGTCGTACCCGTCGGCGAGATCGTCGCGGATTTCGTGGTCGGCGTCGATCAGCTCGCCGGCCAGCGAACCGTAGACGCATCCGCCCAGGCGGTAGACGGTGTCGATGTCGGCTACGCAGGCGTCGGCCCATGCTTGTAGGGAGTTGAGACTGTCGAGCACGCCGAGCTGCGGCTGAGTGTGAAACGCCACGACATCGTTGCGCCGTGAGGCGATGACCTGGCGGGTCAGATCGCGCTTGTCGCGAAAGTAATGCGAGATCTGGGATCCGCCCACTCCGGCGGTGGTGCGCACCTCGTCGATGCTGGTGTTGGCGACTCCGCGCTCGAACATCAGCTTTGCGGCGGCGCCGACGATGCGCGCCCGGGTCGCCAACCCCTTGCGGGTGAACCGAAATGTGCTGTCTTCACTCATCGGTGAGCTTTTGTTGTCGCGCGCCTGCCGCGGGGACGCCGCGGCGGGCGCGGAGCCCGTTCGGCGGGATCGGTAGCGAACATGCGCAGATAGTTGACCGCGAATCGGATGGCGTCGGCGTGCGGCCATTCCGCCCGATAGGTAAAGGCCAGCGTCCCGCCGCCTTGGTGAGCGCTGACAATGGCCAATGCCAGTCGGCGCGGGTCGGCTTCCCCGACCAGAATGCCGCGATCCTTCATCCGCTGGATCGCCGCTTCAAGCAGCCCGATCCACTGCCAATAGCCCGCGGCCAACGTGGCACGGGTCGTGTCGTCGGACTTCGCCAACTGCGCGGTCAGGGCGTGGTAGGTCGGCGTGCCGCCGGAGGTTCCGATGCGCCTGAGGTAGCGCATGTTGAGGTCGATCCACCGTTCGAAGTCGTCGAACGAGTCCAAGTCCCGAAGCGTGGGCTGCCGATGAAAGTCCAGCACCACGCCGATCTGGCGCCGGACGACCGCGCGGATGAGCGCGCTCTTGTCGGTGAAGTAGTGGGCAAGTTGAGAGCCGCTGACCGACGCGGCATTGCGCACGCGCTCCATGTTGGACGCCGCCAGGCCCTCGGTGACGATCAATTCGGCGGCCGCCTGCACGATCCGATCGCGGGTGGCGCGCCCCTTAGGGGTCAACCGTTGTTCGTCCTGAACGTCGGGATGGGCCATCGCGTCAGGCTAACCCTCGGGCGCCTCCGAATATGGGATATCCAGCCCATTGCGGGGGTGCCGCTCGCGGGTCCGCGTCAGGCGGGTACGTGCACCTTGGCGAGGAAGTTTCGGATCAACTCAGCGACTTCCTCTAGTGCGGACTCCAGCAGGAAGTGCCCACCGTCGAGAAGGTGGATCTCGGCATCGGGCAGGTCGTCGGCGAACGCCTCAGCGCCGGCGGGGCCGAATATCTCGTCACCGCGACCCCACACCGCCAACAGCGGCACCCGGGTGGCGCGGAAGTATTCGTGCACGCGCGGGTACAACGGCGCGTTGGTGGCGTAGTCGCGCAACAGCTTTAGTTGCACCTTGTCGTTTCCGGGCCGGGAGATCAGCGCGTAGTCGTGATACCAGGACTCGGGGTCTACCAGCGTCTCGTCGGACACGCCGGTGAGGTATTGCCATCGAGTGGCGTCCAACGTGAGGAACTGTCGCACGGGGGCCTCGGTGTCGGGCGTCTGTTCCGTTTGATAGGCCTCGACGACCTTCCAGAAGCTCTCGACGAACCCAGCATCGTAGCCGTTACCGTTTTGGCTGATGATCGCCGTGACCGCGGCCGGGTCGCGCAGCGCCAGTCGCCATCCGATGGGGGCGCCGTAGTCCTGCACATACATCGCGTACCTGTCGATGCCGAGCGTGCACAGCAGGCCGGCGGTCAGGTCGGTCAGGGCGTCGAAGGTGTAGTCGAACTCCTCGACGGGCGGCGCGTCAGAGAGTCCAAACCCGAGATGATCCGGCGCGATCACGCGATAGCGGTCAGCAAGCGCCGGAACCAGATCCCGGAACATGTAGGAGCTGGTCGGAAACCCGTGCAGGAGGACCACCACGGGCGAATCGGGGTCGCCCGCTTCACGGTAGAACAGCCGATGACCGTCGATTGTGGCGTAGCGGTGATGAACAGCGGGCATGACGTTCCTCCTGAGGCCATGTGCGATTCACAATCGAGCGCCACCTCGGCGTTCGACGGAAGTTGACGCAACCCACCACGTGTAGTTCTGGGTTGTATGACCCAGTATGCACCAAAACGGGCGGCGCGCAACAGTGTCCGCCGCCAGGTGTTGCCACGTGCGCTGGGTTGGAATATTCTGGGCCAACCATCCCAATTTAGGCCCGATCTGAGCGATTGCTGCGGGCGCGCAGGCGGTTGCCCGCCTACCAGACCGGAGGAGTAAGTGCGCGATGGGTAACGCGTTGCGGGACAAGATAGTCGTGGTGGTCGGGCGCAGCAGCGGGATCGCGCGTGCGGTCGCTTTGCTGGCGCAATCGGAAGGCGCGCGGGTCATCGTGGCCGGACGCGACCGGGCAAAGCTTGCCGGCGCCTACGGTGGCAGCGACATCGCCGCCGAGATCGTCGACATCACCGACGACCAGTCGATCGCCGCCCTCGCCGACCGGGTGGGCGCCGTCGATCACGTGGTGTCAACCGCCTCTGCCCGCGCCCGCGGAAAGCTGGCCGACCTAAAGCGCCACAACCTGCAGCAATCGTTCGACACCAAGGTCATCGGCCCCACAATGCTGGCCAAATACTTTGCGCATCAGATCAATCCGGGCGGCTCGTTCGTGCTGTTCTCGGGGGTGCACGCGTTCAAGCTCAACGTCGGCTATCTCGGGGTGGGCATCACCAATGGCGCCGTCGACTTCCTCACCCGCTGGCTGGCCGTCGAGCTCGCTCCGATAAGGGTCAATGCGATTTCGCCCGGAGTCATCGATACGGGCGCTTGGGACTCGCTCGGCGACGATGGCAAGCGGGATTACTTCAAGGACATCGCCGACAGCAACCCGGCGCGGCGGATCGGGACACCCGAGGATGTCGCCAACGGCGTATTGTTTGCGATGACCAACACGTTCATGACCGGTATGACGTTGAAGATCGACGGTGGCGAACCGCTTGTCTGATGCTGAGGAGACGCCTTGGACAGGCTTGTTTCGGTAAACGTGGGCATGCCCAAAAACGTGCAATGGCGGGGCAAGACCGTATACACGGGGATATGGAAGACCCCGGTCGAGGGACCAGTCATGGTGCGCCGCATCAACATCGACGGCGACGGCCAGGGTGACCTCGCCGGGCACGGCGGCGAACAACGCGCGGTGATGGTGTATCAAACCGAGTCGTACGACTTCTGGAAGATCCACTTGAATCGCGACGACCTTGCGCCGGGTCACTTCGGGGAAAACTTCACCGTCACCGGGCTCGCCGACGACGAAGTCTGTATCGGCGACCGCTACCGCATCGGGGACGCCGAATTCGAGGTCACTCAGCCCCGCGTCACCTGTTTCCGGGTCGGCCTTCGCCTCGACGAACCCGAAATGCCTAATCTGCTTGTCTCGCAGCGCCGTCCAGGCTTCTACTTCCGTGTCATCACCGAGGGGCACGTTCGGGCCGGTGATGACATCGTGCGGACCCGGCGCGGGCGTCACCAGCTCCGCGTCGCCAAGGTCGACGCGTTGCTGTATCTGCCCGAGCGCAACATCGAACAACTCCGCAAAATTGTCGATGTACCGGCGCTGAGCCCGGGATGGCAGCAGTCGTTCAACGACATGCTGGCGGCGCACGAGAGTTCCACGACCGCCGCGGCGCCGCCAATCGGAGTCGAGCCGGGGTGGAACGGATTTCGTGCGCTGCGAGTCAGCGCGGTATGCCGGGAAAGCGAGAACGTGCTGTCGATCCGTCTGGAGGCCGACGACCACACCTCCCTTCCGCGGGCGCTTCCGGGTCAGTACCTGACGGTGCGAATTTCCGGCGCCGGGGACCCGGCGCCACTGCGCAGCTACTCGCTGTCCGGCGACCCCGGCGCCGGGGTCTACCGCATCAGCGTCAAACGCGAAGAACACGGTCTGGTCAGCCAATGGCTGCACGCGCACATCGAGCCCGGATCGGTCATCGAAGTGGCCGCCCCCCGCGGCGACTTCTATCTCATCGACGATGGTTTGCCGGTTGTGCTGATCTCGGCGGGAATCGGCGTTACCCCAGTCCTTGCTATGCTGCACGCGCTAGCGGCCGCGGGCAGCAGCCGCGGGATCTGGTGGCTGCACACCACCCGAAATCCTGAGACCCACGCGTTTGAAACCGAAGTCTCGACGCTGATCGAGTTGTTGCCGCATGCGCACCGGCAGGTGTTCTACACCGAGACGCAGGGGCGGATGGACCAACGGTCCATCGCGGCGCTGGACTTGCCCACCGAAGCCGCTGCTTATCTTTGCGGTCCGACGCAATTCATGACCGACATGCGCGATGTGCTCACATCGATCGGATTTGACCCCGCACGCATCCACAGCGAACTTTTCGGTGCGCTGCCGCCGATGAACCCGGGCGTCGTCGGCACGGGGCAGCGTAAGCCGCCGCACCCGCCGGCCGGAAAGCCAGGCAGTGGACCTTCGATCACCTTCTCGCGCAGCGGGCTTACCGTCAACTGGTCGCCGAACTACGACAATATTCTCGACCTCGCCGAAGCGTGCGACGTGCCAACCCGATTCGCGTGCCGAAGCGGGGTATGTCACGTGTGCGTCACCGGTGTCGTCGCTGGGGTGACAACGTACGTCCAGTCACCACTGGAGCCGCCTGAGCGCGGGACGGTGCTGATCTGCTCGGCGGCCCCAGAAACTGACCTCGTGCTGGATCTTTAGCGAAAACCCGTGTGTTAAGCGGCAATCGCGCGCTGACCGCCGGTCGCGTGCAAGACCGCGCCGTTGACATAGCTGGCTTCCGCGGAGCTTAGGAAGACGACCGCGCTGGCGATTTCACTCGCCTCGGCCGGCCGGTTCAACGTCGTGGTTGCCGCTACCGCATCCAGCACACCCGGCATAACTGCGACTCCCGGCGTGTCAGTTGGCCCCGCGGCCACCGCATTTACCCGTACCCCCAACGTGCCGAACTCATCCGCCCATACGCGGGTCAGCTGTTCCAGGCCGGCTTTGGTTGCTCCATAGATCCCCGC
>Ga0307479_10004859_pt1 | contig 12362 bp, 12 predicted proteins | sample atmos_gasesECM4C_FD_203743 | JGI IMG/M metagenome (GOLD analysis project Ga0307479, IMG submission 203743) | Hardwood forest soil microbial communities from Morgan-Monroe State Forest, Indiana, United States - atmos_gasesECM4C_515 | ecosystem: Environmental > Terrestrial > Soil > Temperate...
GACCTCTCCTTCTTTCACTCTAAACTCCGAAAGATGGAAGTAGAGGCTCAGCAAGCCCTGTCCGTGGTCGATCACCACACAGTTTCCTTCGAAGTACAGGAAGCGCGCCAGCAGGATGGTGCCCGAGTTCATGGCGGCGACTGGCGTGCCGGTGTGGACGCGGTAATCGAGTCCGAAGTGCGGGCGCTGCGCCACGCCGTTGAAGATGCGCTGCGAGCCGAAGACGTCGGAGGTGGCAGCATCGACGGGCGCAGCGAAGTTGCCGTCCCATTCGCGCTCGGGTGTGACGCGATTCAGGTAGTCCTCCTTGACTTTGACTGCTTCGGCGATCTGAGCTTGTTGCTCGGGACTGGGTTCCGTGAATTTCTTCTCCACGCTCAGCGGAACTCTAATCTGGGGATACTTGGCGCGGGCGACCGCGAACTGGCGGGTGAAAGCGAGTTTGCCGCCGCGCTTTACCTCGCTCGGTTCACCGCTTAAAGCCAGCGCGTATTTGCCGGGCGTTGTTTCAATGCTTATGCCCGCGAGTGCGAACCATGTTTTAGTCGAAGTGTTGCAGCTGAAGATGATCTGGTGGCCGAGCCAGGTTCCGGTGAGGGTGCCGAGTTGGATTGGCGGTTTCACCTGAAAAAGGACCGGTGCGCCATTGACCAGACGGGGGGGGCGCGCGGTCGCGGTCCAGTTTGCGGCCTTGGCCTGCGCCGCGGAGAGGAAGAGCGCACACGTGATAATGGCGGGCCGTCTCCACACGAGAGGCGACCATCGCGCGTTGAGCCTAAGGAACATCCTCTCCAGCCTAGCACTTGAGAGATTTCTCCCATCTATAATCTTGGCCATGCGCATCCGGATTCTTACCGCCTTGACGGCACTGCTGCTGAGCATGCTGGGCGCGGCGCAGGAGGCCGCCCAACCGGTGCTCCATGCGGATCGCGTGCTGGTGCTCAAGAAAGAACGCACGTTGCAACTGCTCCGTCAGGGGAAAATGATCCGTTCGTATAGAGTTGCTCTGGGCGGCGACCCGATCGGTCCGAAGACGCGGCAGGGGGATCATAAGACTCCCGAGGGCCTTTATGTGCTCGATTCGCGCAACCCGCACAGCCAGTTTTACAAGTCGATTCATATCTCGTATCCCAGTGCGCGGGAACGCGAAGGGGCGCGGCAAAGAGGCGTTTCACCGGGTGGGGATGTATTTGTCCATGGCTTGCCGAACGGCTACCGGTGGGTGGGATCGTCGCATCGGCTGAAGGATTGGACCGACGGATGTATCGCGGTTACGAACGCGGAGATGGACGAGATCTGGCAGGCCGTCGCGGACAGCACTCCGATTGAAATCCGGCCTTAGAAGTTCAAAAGTCAAAATCGACGATTCACTCTCGCTGGCCAGCGGCGGAACTGCTTCGTTATGGGAGCAGGCCGACGGCCACGGTATTGGTCCGCAGGTGAGTCTGCATGCCATCCTCACCGGTTTGCCACTTGACCAATACCGCTTTCTGCGATCCCAGCTTTTTGGCGATGAAGTCTCTCGCTTCTTCGTTATTGGCCCCGAACGACGTGTAAACGTAGGTGATCATGTCGGAATGCTTATTCACCAAGTGCTTGTAGAAATCCGGGATCACCGTGGTAGGTGGATCGCCCAAGCCCATCCATATGTCGACCAGATAAATCGACGAGAACGGATCGGTCCCCTTGCTGGTCAGCAAGCGCCTGCCGGGCTTGTAGCCGCCCGAGAAGAGATAGAGGATCTGCGAGGAGGGGCTAAGGCTCTGGTCCTGGACTGTGCTCATCAGTTTGGCATAGCTGTCATCGCCGTCTACATGATGGTTAACGGCAACGAAAATGTGAAACCGGGACTGAATGCTGCTCATGTAGTTCCACATGTATACGCCGCTCGAGACGGAAATCTTCTTCTTTTTCTCGCGGTGAATGCCGTCGAACTCATCCTGATCCACGGGGATGCCGCCAAATACCACTAGCAGCGGAGCCTTGGGGTCGGATGCGACTGAAAGCTTCCCGAGGCCGGATACGTCAATAGGACTGCCCATGTCACTCTTTCCTTTCTGCAGGCTCCGATTCCAGGCGTCACATTGTACGCCTGTGTTGCTTGTTCGTATCCCGGGAAACGGCAACTGTCTGGTCACAACCCCGCCGACCGGGCACATCCCTCTGGTGGAAAATGGCAGAGACCAGGGGGCCGCGAGAGAAAATTAAGGACGCCCGGGACGCCCAGCCTTTGATTTTTCTGGTCGCAACCCCATGGAGCAGAGGCGGATATGGCAACCCGGATGCCGCTTTTCGACTCTGATTCCATTGCTCACAAAACGATCTGGAGGTAGGATGGTGAGAATGCAGATCCGCCTGGGGTCCTGGATTTTAGCTTCTGGAATATTACTTGCGGGAGTAACTTCCACTTGGGCCCAGGTGGAATCTCACGCCGTCGTCGTGAGGGCTACCAAGCGAGCTTTTTCCCCTCCGCTTAGCCAGATAGCGCCACTGCCCCCCGCTGCGGGCGGGCAAAGCTCTGATCCCGACGCTGGCGGGATGCGGTTGCGTCGGGCGGTCGCACCCCGAACCGTTCAAGATGCAGCCCTTTCGGCCTCACCCGAAGCAGCCTCACTCGCCACTCAGGCTGCCCTCTCGACGAATGCGGGAGTCAACATTCTCGGGCTCGGGGTCGGTTTTACTGGTTACTCGACCCAGGCGATTATTCCTGACACCAATGGAGCCGTGGGGTCAACACAGTTTGTTCAGTTTGTGAACGAGTCCTTTGCGGTGTTCGATAAGTCCACTGGCAACCCGATTCCTGGTTTTGGCCCCATCAACGGAAACACTTTGTGGCAGTTCCTGGGAGCGCCCTGCTCGACTAATTCACAACAACTTGATGAAATCGCCCAATACGACAAGCTGGCGAACCGTTGGGTGATGCTGATGCCGCTTTTCATCACTCCCCCTTATCTGTGTATCGCCGTTTCAGCCACCTCGGACGCAACTGGCTCCTGGAACCTTTATGCGTTTCAGATACCCCCGAACAGTACACTGTGCGGCGGCTGCAAGCCGACGCCAGACTATCCCAAGTTAGCGGTTTGGCCGGATGGCTACTATATTGCCTATGATCAGGCGGTGAGTCAGGCGGGGACGCTCACTTATGAGGGTCCGGCTGTCTGCGCGGTAGAGCGCAGCGCGATGCTGAACGGGACAGCCGCCAACATGCAGTGCTTCACGAATAACGGCGCCGCCAACGGCCTGTGGCTAGCTGGGGATTTGGACGGGACCACGCCACCTCCCAGTGGCTCGCCGGAATACCTCCTCAATCTGAACCCTAACGATACATCCCTCGACCTCTGGCAGATGCATGTGGATTGGACAACACCTAACAATTCCACCTTAACCGGTCCGACGAGTATTTCTCTGCCAGCGGCGTTCACCGAGCCTTGCGGCGACACCGCACCGCTATTCACTCCTGTGGACAACTGTGTCCCGCAGGCGGGAACCACGCAGATGCTCAACGCCTACGGAGACCGCCTGATGTACCGGCTCGCTTACAGGAATTTCGGTGCTTACGAGGATCTGGTCGCCAACCACACGGTTCAGCTGGGGACAGGCAGTACTCTCCAAACCGGTATCAACTGGTACGAGCTACGGAACACGGGCTCGGGCTCCGCATTTGGAATTTACCAGCAAGGAACCTACGCCCCCGACTCCAGCTATCGCTGGATGGGCAGCATCGCCATGGACGGAGCGGGTGACATTGCTTTGGGTTATAGCGTGTCCAGCAGCGCCGTCAGCCCATCGATTGCCTACACCGGCCGCGTACCTAGTGATCAGTTAGGTCAAATGGAGAGCGAGATCGATATTTTGTCCGGCATAACCCACGCCTCGCAAAACAATTCTGCTACTTTCCATTGGGCCGATTACAGCAGCATGGCGATTGATCCGACCGACGACTGCACCTTCTGGTATACGACTGAATATGTGCCGGCGGCGAACAGCAATTGGTCTACGCGAATCGCCTCCTTCAGTTTTCCGACCTGTACGAACCCAACGCTCACGGTCACGGTTGCGGGCGCCGGTGGGGGCACGGTGACTAGTACTCCGGCAGGCATCAACTGCCCCACGCAGTGCTCATCCTCTTTTCCCTCGAAGACCTCGATCACTCTCTCCGCGGCTGCGGCAAGTGGCTCCTCCTTTGGCGGGTGGAATGGGTCTTGCTCGGGCACAGCCGCTTGCATTTTCACGATCACGAGCGGTCAGACGGTGAGTGCGACCTTCAATGCGCAGGCAGACTTTACAGTGACCCCGACTCCGCCTTCCGCGACGGTTTCCGCCGGCGGAGTGGCCTCTTTTAATCTGGCAATCGCCGGAGTTGCAGGCTTTAGCAGCCCCGTCGCGCTGAGTTGCACGGCGCCCACGACCCAGGGCGTGAATTGTTCTCTTGCCTCCCCGTCAGCGCCGCCCGGCAGCAGCGTGAGTCTCACCGTAACGACGACTGGACCTTCCGCGGCCCTGATTTCATCGCCACGAACTATAAAGTCGCACCCGATATACGCTGCCTGGATCGGTTTCCCCGCGCTGGGGCTGATGGGAATTGGTTCGCTGAGACTGAGATGGCGGAAGCGCCGGCTTACCTGTATGCTCTTCTGCGCTGCCTTGTTGGGATCAGTCGCTCTTCAGATGGCTTGCGGCGGCAGCTCCGGCGGTGCCAAAAATAGCGGGACCCCTCCGGGCACTTACACCGTAAACATCAATGCCACATCGGGGAACACGCAGCACAGCTCCTCCGTAAGCATCACGGTGCAATGATCTACTTTCAGACCCAGTCTCACTCAAGGAAGTGGCCTGGGTTGTGAACGAAATCGCCTTGATTTAGAGACTTAGCCCTTCGCTGAGCGTGTGGGTGAGTTGTAGCCTAAAGGCGCACGCGCGCCAGGGGGTCAATGCCAGTCGACTTCACTTGAGGTGCTAGCGATTCCAGGACTTCAAGGAACGCTAACACATTCGGAACCTTGTCTGATCGGACGTTGACGGCGGCGAGCCATTTTCCCTCTCGCTTGATCTGCAGATTACTACGCACAAGTTCCGCTTTTGTAATCTGCGATACGGGAATGGAATTGTTTTTCCAGGTGACGGCCGTCGCCGAAAGTCCGATACCGCCGAGCTGAACAGTCTCGCCTCTTTGCAGCCTTGTTTTCAGGCTCTGCACCATCGGGGGAAGAATGCGCCCGAGAATGATCCCGATAGCGTCGCTCGCGTCGCGGAAGGTCGACGTCACCTTCAGTTTTCCACCATCACTGCCGACAAGTTCCAGCGAAAGCTGCGCCCGTTTCGACTTGCTCGACATTGCGAGCAAGGCCCCGATGAGTCCGAAGTGCGCGTACACGTTGACGGGAATGACACGATAGCGCGTCTCCGCGATTTGGCTCCATGCCATCTCCTGTTGCCCGAACATTGACTCGCGCCGTACGCCAGAGTCGCTGATTGTCAGAACAGTTTTGCCCAAGACAATCCACAATACGGCATACGCTCCCACCAGTCCGATCGACATCCATAGCAGCGCTGGATGTGACGATGTGCGCGAGTCATCCTGCGCACCCCAGAGTCCCACCAGCAGCCCGAGTAACCCTAATCCCACAAGAATTCGTACAGTGTATGCCGCCCCGAACTGGCGCTCCCCAACTGCCAGAGCTGCAGTAGCCATAGATGCCCCCTGAAAGGCCGCCTTCCCGACAGCCATGATCCTTCTCCGACATCGTAAACGCAAGAATTCTCCTGGGGTAATTACCCCTGTAACTTCAAGGGAGGGGGCTTGTGGGGACAATTCTGCAACCTGGTTTGGAGACGCACGCGCGTCAGCTCGAAAAATGGAAGCACCCAGTATGGTGAAAGTCGAAGTTTCAAAGCGATCCGAACGGCGGTGAGGCGAATAGCGGCGTCATGTGGGAGGTCATCGCTGAGCGAGCCAGCATGAGACTTCCGGACAAAACGTCCTCCGCGGTCGAAGTTGCCCCAAATGAAGTGGCCTCAAGTATGTTCGTCATTTCCTACCTCCTTGTCGTGCCCCGTTCGATGTGACGGTTCATGGATTCGGTCACACGCTATCGGTGCAAAGGCACGGCGTCCGCAGAGTGCTCGAAATAATGCTCCGCATTCAGATCGGCAATGAGCCCAGGCTGAACCGGTCGCCATCCCAGCTGCTCCTGCGTCAGCGCGCTGGAAGCCGGGCTGTCCATACCAAAGAAGAGAGCGATCCAGCCAAAATGATCGGCTGCCTCCTCCCGAGACTTGCTGACAACGGGTACGTTCAATTGCCGGCCGATGACCTCAGCGATCTCTCGAGTCGGTAAGCCCTCGTCGGCCACGCCGTGATATCGGGCTGCAGCGGAACCTTTCTCAAGGGCGAGCCTGTAGAGATGAGCGGCATCGTGCCGATGCACCGCGGGCCAGCGGTTGAGCCCATCGCCCACATAGGCCGAAACACCTTTTTCCCGTGCGATCGCGATGAGACGCGGAACGAAGCCATGATCGCCTTTTCCGTGTACCGATGGGGGGAGACGCAGCACAGAGGCGCGGACTCCGCGTGCCGCGAGCTGAAGCGCCGCCGCCTCCGACTTGCGGGGGAAGCTGGGATTAGGCGCATCCTCTTCTGTTGCGAGCAAGCTTTGGCGTTGGGCGAGCAAGGTCCCGGAAGTGACGATCAACGGGCGATCAGAGCCCGCGAGCGCGCCGCCGAGAGTCTCGATGGCACGCCGATCCGCCTCGGCGGCTGGCCCATAGTTTGAGAAATCATGAATAAAAGCAGTGTGGATCACTCCGTCGGCAGCTGCTGCGCCGCTGCGAAGGCTTTCGAGATCTTCGAGCGAACCGCGATGTATGTCGGCTCCCGCCACGACAAGGGATTTCGCGGCTGCATCCGAGCGAGCGAGGCCAAGCACCTGATGACCAGCGTCAATCAGTTCTCGGACGACTGCCGTACCAATGAAGCCTGTAGCGCCTGTAACAAAAACGCGCATGTTCTTTTCCTCCTAAGCATTTGTGAATTCGGTCGATAGCGACGAAGCGTTCACTCCCCTTGGGAGCCGAGCCAAAGCTTTCGCAGTGATCAATCTCCATTCGCGGGCTGAAGTGGGCAGACCATCGACCTCGATCAACTCGTGCAACCAGTCTTCTGCTGAGAGCTGCGCCTGTTGTGATCCGAATAACTGGGTGACGGCGTTGAAGAATGCTGACAGCTCCCGCTCCGCCATCGTCATGAAGTCGGTGCAAGGAGGACTGGAATTCTTCGGGGATTTGTAACCAGCAAGTGGATTCATATTCCTCACCTCTCGAAGCCGCAGCAGCCGGGAACCACGATTGACAGGCCGTCGCGTTTCGGATAAAACGGAGAGTGTCTCCGAATCAGTAGATAGGATAACCGGAGACTATCTCCGGTTGCAACTTTTTTTGGTTTTGTATGCCGACCAAGAATCAGGGAATTGCCCCGCGAAAGCCGCGCACCGACGCGCAGCGGAACCGCGAGCGCATTCTGGAGGCAGCGAAGGAGGCGTTTACTCGGTCCGGCGCGAACGCCAGCCTCGATGACATCGCCAAAGAGGCAGGTGTTGGAGCGGGAACTTTGTATCGCCACTTTCCTACGCGAGACGCGCTGATCGAAGCGGTCTATCGGACTGAGGTCGAAAAACTGGCCGCAGCTGAGAAGAAGTTCTCCGAAAGCCTTCCTCCTATCGAGGCCTTGCGAGCATGGATGTTGCTCTTCGTCGACTACATCGCGACTAAGCAGATCATCGGCCCGGCTCTAAATTCGCTGGTCGGAGGGCCTTCGAAGTTGTATGAAGGTTCACGCGGTCAGATCCAGGGAGCGATTGATTCGTTGGTGAAGCGCGCCATCAAGAGCCGCGACATTCGTAGAGATCTGGAGCCATTCGATCTACTTCGGGCACTGATCGGCGTCTCCCACGTGGCGTCCGGTCCAGACTGGCAGCAAAGCGCCAGAAGACTCGTGGACATCCTCATCACGGGTTCGAGGCCAATCAAATAGACGTGCGACGCAGACTTCGTACACCGTCGCAGGTTACCAGCGTCGAAAGCCTCGCCTGTCCCTTAACTGTCCGGTCCGCAAGATCTTTACCGAGGCCGCACTTCGCGGAGAACCATCAGTACTCGATGGGTGTGCCTTCCTTTCGAGCATGCACATTCTGACCAATAGGAGTATCGGGATCCACCCGATCGTTGCGAACCGATGATTCGAGCAGATTGGGCGAGCCCATCTCACATTCCTCATCGGGCTTCCGCGGCTCGGCACAGCTCGATCAACTGCTCCTGCGTGCGCTCCGGATCAGGAGCCTTTTCTGGCGCCACCCATTCGCGCGGCGAACCGGCGGCAAGCAGCAAGCGCGCTACTGCGAGATGATCGGTACCTGCTTGCGGACCATGGCTCCAACCTTCACACGTCCAAACCAGCGGCGTGGCAGCAAACATTCCATCGAGAGCGTTCACAGATGCGCCATGGGCAAGAAGCACCCGCACGGCATCTGCGCGACCAGCCATTGCGGACCGGTGCAGTGCCGTAACACCGTCGCGGTCTTTTACGTTGGGATCGAAGCCGCTCTCAAGCATCGTTTCGAGGACCCTTGAATCACCGCGTTCGGCGGGAACATGCATCATCAGATGATGTTCGGCACGAAGCTCATCACGGAGGTTCGGGCGCTCGGAAAGCATCAACTCGGCGCGCGCCCCGTTGCCGGATGTACAGGCAGAAATGAAACGCTCCAACGGCGAGAGCTCGTCCTTTGCGCCATGGCGCAAAAGCCATGCGGCGACTTGGTCATTGCCGTGTAAGGCGGCCAAGCTGTGGGCGGTGCGGCCATCCGGACGAGGTTGTTGAATGTCGGCTCCGTGTGAAACGAGCAATTCGACCATGGCGATGTCCCAGCGCTGTGCTGCGATGTGCAGTGGCGCGTCGCCAATTTCGTTCCAGGTGAGGTTCGGGTCAGCTCCGTGGTCGAGCAGCCACTGTACGCCCGCGACATCTTTGGCGTTGGCCCAGCCCAAAATGTAGCGTAGCGGAGGAACACCTCCTCGAATTCCGTTGACGTTGACACCAAAACGGTGAAGCAACTGAAGTGCGGGAAGGTTGCCACTGCCTGCAGCAATGTGCGTGGAGACGCCGTCGGTCGCATTGGCGCCGCTCTCGAGCAACACTTCTGCAAGCGCAATGTGACCCATGGCAATGAGAGAGCCCCATAGCGCGGTGCGCGGAAGCTCGGGATGCCAGTTCCAATGGTATTCGCCGTTGGGGTTGGCACCCAGTCTCAGCAATTCGCGGGCAATCTCGACCAGTCCGTTCGCCCGTTCCGGCGAACCATGATGGAGACACGTGTGGCACACGTAAAGCAGCGGCTCCCAATTCTGAACACCACCCCGTTCGAGTGCCGCTTCAGGGTGCGTCCTCAAACGGGCCTCGACCGCTTGGGCATCGCCACGCACGAGTTCGGTGAACAGGTTCGCGTTCGCGATGCCTTCGTGCCTCGTTAGCAGCCTCAGCGCGCGGCCTTGTCCCCCCCCAGTGGCGCAGCGGACGAACTCGTCCACGGCGGCGGAAAAGGAGAGCGAACGTTCTTCTACGTGCTCGCGCAGCTCGCTCCACGATTTGAAACCGTGCTCGCGGGCGATGACGAACTGCGCGTCATGCAAGGCGACAGTCTGCTCAGTTAGTGACCGGGCCAACGCAGGCATTGACCGGAACCGCTCCAGAGCAGCTGGATCTTGGTTTTGCGCTGCGTGGAGTAAAGACTTGGCTTGTTTCTTGAGCTGCTCAAGATTGGGTCGCTCAGGCAACTGCTGCAACGTCATAAAGACCTCCATGCTTGAGCCTGAGGTTCGCAATCAGGCAGCACGGGATCTAGACGTGCATTCGTTCTTGGTTGACAGTGGGCTTAGCCCTTCGCGCGAACCTGCTGGCGCCTGGGGCGCACGACCTTTGAATACCACGAGCTTTCCCGGAAGGTCAAGGCCGAATGAATGGCTGTCGAAATAAGTCACTTAAGATCGGTGTGGTACGGTTCAGCAGCTATGGCCGGGTCAGGGGCAAAATGGAAATAACGCGGGCGAATGACCGGCCGTTGGTCGGCAAACGATCGGATTTCTTCTGTGCAGCTATCTCTTTCAAACAACCTATCGCATTAGTGTTTTTCGCCTGTGTCTTAAAACGTGCCATAGTTTCATCCGTTCAGGAATCGAAGTAGGGGCACATCTACGGAAGTGCAGTGCCTCTGCCAACTTCACGGCTCGGGCAAAGACGGAAGGGGTACTTTCTCGTGAATGCCGCCTCCCTCGACGAGCGTGTAGATGAAATCTGCTGGAACATCGCGAAGGGTTTCGGTTTCTCCGGTGGGCCAGCGGATGCTAACTTCATTCATCCTGCTGTTTCCACCCAATCCAAAATGCAGCCGCAAATCGTTCTGTGAAAGATAGCTGGAGCCGCCGCGCACTTCGCTGAACTGCACCAGCGGGCCAGCCTTCACGGTGACGCGCGCTCCAATTGCGGCTTTGTTGCTTTTCGTTCCCACCAGTTTGAACAGCACACGATGATTAGCGCTTTCGTTATGGTTCAGCAAGAGCGATGGTGGCTCACCGACATTCAGTACCACGATGTCGACATTTCCGTCGTTATTGACATCGCCAAAAGCCGCGCCCCGCCGCGATTGCGGAGGCATAGCCGCCAATGCTTGCGAGACATCCTCAAAGGTGCCGTCGCGATGGTTGCGGAAAAGAAGCATGGGCTCGCGATAGGGCGTACCGCCGGGAATGGTGTCCACTTGTGGGTATACATGGCCGTTGGCGATGAATAGGTCGAGCCAGCCATCGTTATCCATATCAAAGAAAGCAGTGCCCCAACTTACGTAGGGATAAGTGGGCTTATTCAACTTGGCGCGCACGCTGCCGTCAGCGAAATTTTGTTTGTCGAGATTGCGGTAGAGAGTCGAGCCTTGCTCGACAAAATTCGTGACGACCATCGACAAGCGGCCCTCATGAAGATAGTCGCCCCAGTCTACGCCCATAGAGCCTTGTTCCATGCCGTCGCCACTCAGGGCGACGCCGGCAAGTAGGCCGACATCTTCAAAAGTTCCGTCATGCTTGTTGTGGTAGAGAAAATTCGGGCCGGCATCGTTCGCCACATAGAGATCGGGCCAGCCGTCGTTGTCGTAATCGCCCCAGGTTGCCCCCAGGCCGTAATAGTGATGAGAATCGTCGACGCCAGCCTTTTTCGAAACTTCTTCAAACGTGCCATCGCCTTTGTTGTGGAACAGCAGGTCCGATTCGCCGGGCAGTCCCCACGGACCGCACTGCACCAGCACTCCTTTGAAACGGCAAAATCGCGGGTCGATACCAAACTGAGGCAGGTTGTCGATATCTATATGGACATATCGCTATACTAAAAGATCGACCCGGCCGTCGCGGTCGTAATCGGCCCAGGCCGCCCCTGTGCTGAATCCTCCCGCGCCCACACCGGCCTTGTCGGTTACATCTTCAAATTTGCAGTTCCCCAGATTGTGATAGAGCGCGTTGCCCCCGTAGCCGGTAAGGTAAATATCCTGCAGGCCGTCGTTGTCATAGTCGGCGACAGCCACGCCCATCCCCCAGCCCTTGCGCGTAAGGCCGGCGGATTTTGTAATGTCCGTGAACTTGATGTCGTGAATTGTGCTATCTGCGTCCTGATGGTATAGCGTAATCATCAGGTCTCCACCCTGGCGGTATCGTTGCACGGTGGAACCGTTAATGGCGATGACGTCGAGTTTGCCGTCGTTATCGCAGTCGATCAAGCCAACACCGCCGCTCATCGATTCAGCAATGTATTTCTTGTCCGGAGAGGCGATATGCGCGACCGTGAGTCCAGCCTTCCGGGCGACGTCTTCGAACTGGGGGATGGGCGTTGCGGCAGACGCGGATGGCTTCCGGTGTGTCTCCGTCGACGTGGATTTCCTTGAAGCGACTTGCGCCAATAACATTGGGGATAACTGCACTGCTATCGACAGGGCGAAGCCCCAGCAGAGAAGCAAAGCTCGCATAGGAAGGCCGATTCTATAAGCCAGCAGAAATGCTGAAGTTCCGATCCTAAAACAACTCGAACACGAAATCAGGGTGCACTCCGGGGCTCACGGGTTGAGCCGCAACTCGGGTCTGTCTAGTTGCGAACGTAAGGTCCCAAAGAAATTAGTACCAGTCCCAGTATCGGTCCATAGTACCTTGCCATCGCGATCGACGAGGACCAGCGAGGGGAAGGCAGTCACACCCCAAGTCCTTCGGTGAGTCTCACCGGTGTCGTGCAAATTCCTCCAATTGAATTTCTGCGATGAAAAATAGCCGTCGCC
>Ga0307479_10004860_pt1 | contig 12358 bp, 14 predicted proteins | sample atmos_gasesECM4C_FD_203743 | JGI IMG/M metagenome (GOLD analysis project Ga0307479, IMG submission 203743) | Hardwood forest soil microbial communities from Morgan-Monroe State Forest, Indiana, United States - atmos_gasesECM4C_515 | ecosystem: Environmental > Terrestrial > Soil > Temperate...
GCCGGTTTGTCCATCGCGATTCCTTGCTAAACGACTTCGGGCCAGACAGCAAACGACCAGCTGGAAAAGAGAAATTGCCTGACGAACCCGAGCCCCAGGGCCTGCGGGGCCCGCCAGGCAAATCACTCTAACTGCTCCCTGAATCTGAGCCGCCTTGCTGGCGGCTTTAATCCCAACATTCGGAATTGGACCGCGAAGTGACCGTATCGCCGGTTAATTTTTTTTGCGGGGTCCAAATTCCCCGCCTTTACCTCGGATTATCGTGCGATTAGCTTTTAGTTATGGGTGCTCTGCAGGCCGAAGTCGAACGACGCGGCGAACGCATTTTTGAGCTGGTCGATGAACATCCCGAGCCGCTTTTCAGCAAAGCCGGGTTTTACCAGCGGATGATGGCGCTCTCGATGCGCGACGAGCATTTTAAAGTGCAGCTGTTTCGCTTCGTCGATGTTCTCGCTTCGCTCCACCGCGGGACCGACATTGTCCAGCATCTCGACGAATATTTCGCCGATATGCGCAACGGCTCCGGGCCGTTGATTCGAACCGGCGTCCGCTTGGCGTGGATTGTGCCCTGGATCAGCGGGCAACTCTTGCGATGGAACGTCTCCGGAATGGCGCGGCAATTCATTGCCGGCAAAAATCCACAGGACGTTTTGAAAACGCTGCGGAAACGGCGCGACGAGGGAATCGGATTCACCGTCGATCTTTTGGGCGAAGCGGTGGTGAGCGAAAAGGAAGCCGCCGAGTACGCCACCCGCTGCCTTGAGTTGCTCGAACATCTCGGACGCGAAACGCGCGGTTGGTCCGATCCGCTTGGTAAAAACGCTGACTTGTTCCCAATCGTCAATCTCTCCGTAAAAATTTCCGCGCTTTACTCGCAAATGAATCCGGCTGCGCCGGCCGACGCGATCGCTCATCTCGCGCCGAAACTGCGGCCGATTTTGCGGCGCGCGAGAGAGCTGGGCGCATTCGTCAACTTCGACATGGAGAGTTTCGTGCATAAGAATGCCACGCTTGAGCTTTTCAAAGCACTTTTCACCGAATCGGAATTTCGCGACTGGCCGCAGGTCGGAATTGTCGTTCAGGCGTATTTGCGCGATGCGGAAGACGATTTGTGGGAGTTACTCGATTGGGGTCGGAAACGCGGGACCCGGTTCGCTGTCCGATTGGTCAAAGGCGCCTACTGGGATTTCGAAAAAATAAAATCGCGACAGAACGGCTGGGCTTGTCCGGTCTTTCTCCAGAAACCTGAAAGCGACCTCAATTTCGAAGTGCTGACCCGAATTTTGCTGGAGAACGAGTCGATCGTAACCGCGGCGTTCGGTTCCCATAATGTCCGCAGCATCGCGCACGCGCAGGCATTGGCCGATCAGCTCGGAATCGATCGCAGTCGGTTCGAATTCCAGTTGCTCTACGGAATGGCGGGACCAGTCAAACGCGCGCTTGTCGAAATGGGCTACCGCGTTCGCGAATATTGTCCGGTCGGCGAATTGCTGCCGGGAATGTCTTACCTCGTTCGCCGTTTGCTGGAAAACACTTCAAACGAAGGGTTCCTGCGCGCTAAATTTTCCGAAAACGTTTCCGAAGCCGAATTGCTGCGCGATCCGGCCAAACTGGTGTCACAAGGTCCTAACGGCGCCCCCCATGTCGAAGTCAGTCGTGATGGCGTTTCCCTCGACACCCTACCTGGCGATACTTACGAAAACGCGCCGCTTGTGAACTTCGCATACGAGCAAAATCAGGAGCGCATGCGCGCGGCGATCGAGCACATCCGCACTCAGCTCGGTCAAAAATATCCGATCGTCATCAACGGACAGAAAATTTGGACCGATAAGACGATCGCTTCGATTAACCCAAGCAACCCGGACCAAGTGGTCGGTCATGTCGCCGAAGCGGGAATCCCGGAGGCCGAACGCGCGGTTAAAGCCGCGCGCGACGCGTTCGACCAATGGAGTCGCGCGTCATTCGAAATCCGTTGCCGGTTGCTCGAGCGCGCCGCCGACATCATGCAGCGCCGTCGGTACGAACTTTCGGCGTTGGAAGTTTTCGAGGTCGGCAAAGCCTGGGCCGAAGCGGACGGCGATATCCGCGAAGCGATGGACTTCTGTCTGTTTTACGCGCAACAGATGCGTCTGATCGGCCGGCCGCGGCTGACTCAGCACGTGCTCGGCGAAGAGAGTTATCAGCACTATTGGCCGCGCGGTGTGGCTCTCGTCATTTCACCCTGGAATTTTCCACTCGCGATTTTGACTGGAATGACAACGGCGGCCCTCGTTACCGGCAACACAGTCATTATTAAACCAGCCGAGCAATCCGCCGTCATCGGCGCGATGTTGATGGAAATCTTCGAAGAAGCCGGCGTGCCGCCCGGTGTTCTCAATTACATGCCTGGCAAAGGCTCAGTCATCGGCGCGCATTTGGTCGATCACAAAGATGTCGATCTTATCGCCTTCACTGGTTCGCGCGAAGTTGGTTTGCGGATTTGGGAAAGCGCCGGAAAAACGCGGGAGGGGCAACGCGAGCTGAAGCGGGTAATCTGTGAAATGGGCGGTAAGAACGCCGTCATTATCGATTCTGACGCCGACCTCGATGAAGCGATCGTCGACACGATTTACTCGGCGTTCGGTTATCAAGGACAAAAATGTTCGGCCTGCTCGCGCCTGATTATTTTGGAAGACATCTATCCGCGCGCGATCGAACGCCTGCTCAACGCCGCTGCCAGTTTACACGTCGGAAATCCCGAGGACCCGACAGTCACAGTCGGCCCGGTGATCGACGGGGCTGCTCACAAGCGAATTCTGGAATTCATTGACATTGGTAAACAAGAAGCGCGGCTCGCCTTTCAACGCGCGGATGTCCCGGCGAAAGGCTTCTTCATTCCACCGACCATTTTCACCAACGTCAGTCCGCAAACCAAGATCGCGTGCGAAGAGATTTTCGGGCCCGTTCTCAGCGTGATTAAAGTGCGCGATCTCGACGAAGCGTTTGAGGTTGCTAACAGCACCGATTACGCGCTCACTGCCGGATTCTTCTCGCGCAGTCCAGCCAACATTGAACGGGCCAAGGCCGAGATTTGCGCAGGAAATGTTTACATCAATCGTTCCTGCACTGGGGCCGTCGTAGGTCGCCATCCATTTGGCGGATTCAAGATGAGCGGCGGCGGCACCAAGGCTGGCGGCGCAGATTATCTCTTGCAATTCGTAGTACCGCGCGTGGTCACTGAAAACATCACCCGGCATGGATTCGCACCGGAAACGACGCCGCAATACCGCGACGAGTTTCTCTGGCCGCCACGACGTTAGATCGGCGATTGTCGGTCTAATGTCGGGTTTTGTAGAAGCGAGCCACTTCGATGATCATCGCGATCACAGGCCAGGCGGCGGCGAAAAGAACGACACCCAGAACAACCATTTCTTTCGCTCGCTCCCGCGCTGACTCGACGAGATACTGGCGCCCGAGATTGTGGCGCCGGAAATAAAAGCTGTCGTCCCCTGAATAGCCGTCCCGACGGCCGCGCCCAGCATGAAAGAAATAGTCCGTGTGCGGAAAACGGTTCCCATCGAACGGCGGCTGCGGTTTCACGGACTTACCTTACAGCTTAGACCATTCCACATGCTCAGCGACTCATCCACTCGATGATTTTGTCGTGGCTATGATTGAGCACGCTTGCGTGGCCGGCGTTTTTGACGGCGAAAAATTCGGTGAACGGAAATTCTCGCGCGAGCTCGCGCCCCATTCGAACCGGAATCACTTCGTCGTCGGTGCCGTGAAAAATTGCAATCTGTGTGATCGGATTGCGCTTCCTCGTCTCCTCCAAATTTGCGCGATTGTCATAGCTTTCCATGAGCAATCGCGCGATCCATCCGCCGAAAATTGTCGCCGCTTCCTCGCGCAAGGTCGTGAACGGTGAGATCAAAACGACCCGCTCAATTTTGTGGCGCGCCGCGAAATCGAGGGCCACAGCCGCGCCTAACGAGTGACCGATCGCGCAAAGCCTGAGGTTGCTCTGATCAGTCTGCAGCTTCTCGATCAAAGCCTTCAGCGCGGCTTCCGCCGACACCCGCGTGCTGTCGATCGTGGCATAACCGCCATTCTTTCCGTAGCCGGGATAATCAATCAAGAGAAACGCGTCGCCATTCCACGGGTACTCGCGAAGAATTGTCGTCCAATCGAGCGCAAGCGAGCCGTTGCCACAAAACGCAAGCCAGATTCGTTTGGGCACCGGTTTGCCGGCGCCCGGAAGGTAGTATGCGGTAAACTTCGTTGGGCCAACAGTGTAATTAATTTCTTCGCCGTCAGCCGGGAAAGCATACGCGTAGCTCTCGTCGTACGGTCGCGGATGGTAAACCATCGAGTGTTGCCGAAAATAAAGGATCGAAAACGCGATAAGCAGAAGCAGAGAGAAACATAGGATCGCCCGAATTATTCGTCGCGCGAACGATCGATTACGCATCGCACCGCAAGAACGTGCTCGCTGCGGCGCGATGCAAATCGATTTTTCCTAACAGCCGCTCAGCGCCAGTGACCGGGCATCCAAACCCAGCCACGGGGCCGATGCACCCAATGACCACGGACCCAGACTGCGGCAACGCGTGGCGGTCTTGCCCATGAGCCTGATACCCAAACGTAACCAGTGCCGGACCATCGCCAGTAACCGGGCGTCCAAATGTAACCGGGACCCGGCGCCACCGTTTGTGTTTCCACGCGCACCACAGGCGGTGCTTGCTCCACATAAACATCGCTGGCCACTGGCTCAGTCGCGATCGCGGGGCCCGTTGTTGTAACTTCTCGCGTCACCGTAGTCGTTGTCGTCACCGGCGGTTCGTCGGCGCAGCCAAGGAATGCAAACGGCGCCATCGCCAACATCCAAATGCGTATTCTCATAATGCTCCCTTCTGTATAATTACGTTTCTCGTTAGACAGGTTGGCCTTATTCAAATTCACCAATGCTTTACGTGGTCGCTACGCCAATCGGAAATCTCGGCGACATCACCCTCCGCGCACTCGAAGTTCTGAAACGCGTCGATCTTGTGGCAGCCGAGGACACACGACACTCGGGGATTTTGTTGAAGCATTACCAAATCGACAAACCGCTGATCAGTTATCACGAGCACAATGAAGCAATGCGAACCGCGCAATTGGTCGAAATGCTCGCCGCCGGTGAAAGTATCGCGCTCATCACCGACGCCGGAATACCTGCTCTGTCCGATCCCGGCGCGCGACTGATTCGCGAATGCATTAAACGCGATCTCGACTTCACAACTATTCCCGGACCCTCTTCAATTCCAACCGCGCTGGTCGGCTCCGGATTTTCCGCGGAGAAATTTTTCTTCGGCGGATTTCTGCCGGTTAAAAGTGGCCAACGCGAACGCGAACTGCGCGCGGCCGCCGCGCGCCACGAAACCTCAATTTACTTCGAATCGCCTTATCGGCTGACGAAAACCCTGAAAACTTCAATTGACATCCTGCAAGATCGACAACTGTGCGTCGCCCGCGAGTTAACCAAGAAATTCGAGGAATTTCGACGTGGCACTCCCGCGGAACTGCTCGCGCACTACGAAAAGCATCCGCCCAAAGGCGAGATCGTACTGCTAATTTCGGACCACGAAACCTGACCGTATTTCTGGTTGCCAAAGGACCGCTTCTGTGTGATTTTGCGCGGCTTTTTCTCCCCGGAAAAGACCTTATGACTTACGCAATCATCAAGACTGGTGGCCGGCAGTATCGCGTCGCGGAAGGCGACACAGTTGATGTCGATCTTCTGGACGCCGAGCCTGGCAAGACCGCCACGTTCGAAGTCTTGATGCACGTCGATGGCGGAAAGATCAGCGACGGCGGAAAAGTCACGGCTGAAGTGGTTGAGCGGCGCAAAGACAAAAAGGTCATCGCCTTCAAGTATCGGCGTCGCAAGGGTTATCACCGAACGGTCGGTCATCGTCGCAAACTCACCCGGCTGAAAATCAAAAGCATCACTGGCGGTTCCAAATCCAAGAAATCTTAATCCATGGCACACAAAAAAGGACAAGGCAGCGTTAAAAATGGCCGCGACAGTGTCAGCAAACGTCTCGGGGTGAAAAAATTTGGCAGTGAGATGGTCGTCGCCGGCAATATCATCGTGCGTCAGCGCGGCACGAAATTTTTGCCCGGTAAGAACGTCGGCCTTGGCCGCGATTACACAATTTTCGCGCTGGTCGACGGCAATGTGCGCTTCGACCGCGGCGGCAGACGCATCAACATCGATCCAATCGCGACGAAATAACTTCCCTTCCCGATTCGCCGCGAGTGCGGTATAACCAAGTCGCTGTCATGATGAAATACCGCACGTTCATTTTGTTCGGCGCACCCGGGAGCGGTAAGGGCACGCAGGGCAAGACACTCGGTAGCATTCCGCGTTTTTTCCATTGTCCGTGCGGAGACGTATTTCGCTCGATCGACACCCGCACGCCACTTGGAAAAGCGTTTCTCGAATATTCGAGTAAGGGTCAGCTCGTACCGGACGACATCACCGTCGAGCTTTGGAAGGAAGCGATCGAGGCCGCAGTGGACGCGCACAAGTTCAAACCGGATATCGACATTCTCGTGCTCGATGGAATTCCGCGAAATGTGAACCAGGCGAAGATCATGCGGGACATGATCGATGTGGAGAAAGTTTTCCATCTCGCCTGCCCGAACCGCGAGACGCTGTTCGGCAGATTGAAAAAGCGCGCTTTGAAGGACAATCGCCTGGATGACGCCAACGAAGAAGTCATTCAGAAACGCCTCGATATTTATGAACGGGAATCGAAGCCCGTGCTGACGCATTATCCGAAGAACTGCATCACCGCGATTGACGCGATGCAGCCGCCCGCCAAAGTGTTATTCGATATTTTAGCGAGTATCAACGGATTGAAAGATGCCTCAGCAGCAGTTTGAAAATTTCACTGCGTCCACGCTTTATTGCGAGAAATGCCGGGCCACAATGCCCGTTCGCGAGCGACTGCTACTAGTTCTGCCCGATAAGGAGATTTTCGATTATCTCTGCACCGAGTGCGGTTCGTCGGTTGGCCAACGCGAAGTGACCGCCGGCGAAAAAATGATGGCTGAAGCGCGCTCGCGCCCAAGCCGTCGCGCCATTCCCATTCAATCGCTTCGATAAACCGCAAATGCGGATCGTTTTCATCGGCACCGGCGAGATCGGCGTGCCGACGTTGTGCGCGCTGCAAAAATCCCAGCATGAGATCGTCGGCGTCGTAACCCAGCCGGACAAACCGGCGGGGCGCCAGCAAAAAATCACCGCCCCGCCGATCAAAGCCGCGCTGGCCCGAACGCAGGTGTCGATCCTGCAGCCGCCCAAAATCAAAGATCCAAGGGCAATCGATCAGGTGCGGCAGCTCGAACCGGACGTTATTGTCGTTGTCGCCTACGGACAGATCCTGCCGCTTGCGGTCCTCGAAATTCCAAAGCTGGCATGTTTGAATTTGCACGCATCCTTGTTGCCGCGCTGGCGCGGGGCGGCGCCGATCCAGGCTGCAATTGCCGCCGGCGATCGTGAAACCGGAATCACCGTGATCTACATGGATGAGGGCCTCGATACCGGCGACATTCTGTTGCAACGCAAGGTCGACATCTTGCCGACCGATACTGGCGCGTCACTGCACGATCGACTCGCGGAAATAGCGCCGGGTGCGCTGCTGGAGTCTTTGCAACTGCTCGTCGACGGGAAAGCGCCGCGAATTGAGCAAGATCCAAACCTCGCTACTTCTGCACCAAAACTAAACCGCGATGATGGAAAGATCGATTGGGCGAACCCTGCCGAATGGATAGAAAGGAAGATTCGCGCTTACAACTCGTGGCCCGGCGCGTTCGCTATCGTCACTGACAAGGATGGCCGTCAACTGAGACTAAAAATTTGGGATGCGCGAGTTGTAGATGGAAAAGGCAGACCAGGCGAAATTATGACTGCGGATTCCAATGGGCTAATCATTGGCACTGGCAAAAACGCAATTGCCCTCGGACATGTTCAATTGGAAGGGAAATGGCGTATGAACGCATACGACTTCGTTCGCGGTCACGCCAGATTGCTGCGACGAAAGCTTAAGTGAGTCATTTTGCTTTCAAAACCGCTTGTGCTCCTGTTTCATTTCGGCTGCCATGAAGACCGAAGCGCCGGCCTACAAACGTGTCGTGCTCAAGCTGAGCGGCGAAGCTCTTCAGGAACGCGGGGCGCGTGAGAATATTTCCCCGGCGGTGGTGCGCGAGATCGCGGATCGCATCAAAGATGTGAACCAACTCGGGGTCCAAATCGCAATTGTCATCGGTGGTGGAAACATCTGGCGCGGTTCTTCGGCCGCTGTTCGTGGAATGGATCGGACGACCGCCGACTACATGGGGATGCTGGCGACGGTGATCAACGGACTGGCGTTGCGTAGCACACTCACAAAAATCGGAGTAGAGGCGCGGGTGCAAACGGCGATCGAAATGAAAAACGTGGCTGAGCCGTTCATTCTCGGCCGAGCGATTCGCCATCTCGAGCTCGGCCGCGTCGTCATTTTCGCGGCCGGCACAGGTAACCCCTATTTCTCGACTGATACGACGGCGGCCTTGCGCGCAAGCGAGATTGGCGCCGACGTGATTTTAAAAGCGACGAAAGTCGACGGTGTGTATGACCGCGATCCAACTAAGGACGCGAGCGCCAAACGTTTCGACCAGATCACCTTTAGTGAAGCTCTGACCAAACGGCTCCAGGTGATGGATTCGACCGCGTTCAGCCTTTGCATGGACAACAAGATTCCGATCGTGGTGTTCGACATGTACAAGCCCGGTATCCTGCGCGATGCCGTGCTCGGCCGAAAAGTCGGAACGCTGGTTTGCGATGAGGTCGCGGCAAAGTAAAAATTTAAACGCATGAGCAGAGACGACATTCTTCTCGAAACCGAGATGTCGATGGAAAAGAGCGTCGATTATCTGGTGCACGAATTTTCCGGCGTGCGAACGGGCAAAGCGGCGCCGGCTTTGGTCGAAAACCTCGACGTGCACGCTTACGGCTCGACCATGAAATTGAAACAGCTCGCCCTAATCACGACACCCGAATCGCGATTGCTTGTTCTCCAGCCGTTCGATGCGGGCACAGTTCAAGATATCGAACGGGCGTTGAAAGAATCGAAAATTGGAATTACACCAGCGGTGGACGGAAAAATTATTCGGCTGCCGATTCCCGAACTTTCCGAGGAACGGCGCAAGGAACTCGCCAAGTCGTTAGGCAAAATGGCGGAGGATGCGCGCGTCCGCGTTCGCAGCAATCGGCGCGCCGCGCTCGACGAAGCCAAAAAACTCAAAGCCGGCGGCGGAATCAGTGAAGACGAAATGCGCGACCTTGAAGACGAGATCCAGAAATTGACCGACCGCTTCGTCAAATCAATCGACGATCATCTCAAGCACAAGGAAGCGGAGATCTTGAAGGTTTAAACCCTCCTCTTCCTCTCAGTCTTCGTCTGTTCTCTTGCGAACGAAGATTAAGATTTAAGCAGAGGAGGAAGAGTTACAGCCGAACGATATCGAGCAGGAACTGGCACCAGAGATAAACCATCCCGCGCCAGGAGTATTTCACATCGCCCTCGGGTGTTTGCTTGAGCACGCCTTTGTGAATGTTGTGGGCGATTTGCTCGCGCAAGTCGCGTTCCATCTCATGTTCAATTTTCTCTTCGTTCAGCGCCTCGATGGCGTCGACCTGCACGTTGTTCTTTCGCAGGAAAGCGCGGTGACTTTGATAAAGCTGCCAGAAGGATTGGTCGGGCCGCTGCCGATTAATTCGGAACTGCGGCGTTAACTTCAATCCGTAGGAGAGCGGATAATTCCAGGTCGTCCAAATGATGCCGCTGCGCCCGCGCGACGAGATTCGCAAATAATAAAACGAAAGATCGTGTTGCTCGTTCAGGCAGATCGTCGCCTGCGCGCGGTCTTCCGCTTTGTAAAAAAGCCGAAAGAATTGGCGGTAATCTTCCCAATCCCACCCAGCGTCGTTCACGTGCACGAATCCCTCGTTCTCAATCTCCCGAGTGATTTCGTTAAGCGTCGGGAAAGTATCAGATGAGGGCGGCGATTTTGGCCGAAGCTCTTTCTCCTTCGGCAACCGGAGCGTTCGGATGCGAGTAAGAATTTCCACCCAGGGCAAAAAGAACCAGGCTGCGGCCGCCGCCGCGCCAAGAACGTGGCTGTCGGTCGCAAAATAAAACAGCAGATAAGTAACGACCAGAATGGCGGTCGCGCCGGCTTTCTGGGAGAAAGAACTTTGAAAGCTACGCAGTGCGACCGCGAGAACACCTGCCCCGAGCAGGATGAAAAGCTTGAAGAGCATTAGGGATTGATTTGATGCTCGGTCAGGAATCGCTCGAGTTGGTCAGTGTCGAAATTCGCCAGCACTTTGTCACCGGCGACAAACGTGGGCACGTAGGTTTGCTCCGACAGCAGCTTCATCTCTTCGTAGGCTTGTCGATCTTCGCCGACATCGATCGAGAGAAATTTGTAGCCGCGCGAGTCGAGGTATTCCTTGGCATCGATGCACCACGAACACCATTCGCGGCTGTAAAGCTTTAATTCCATCAACAGCGGAAATAAACGATGCCTGTGCGCTACGTCAATAAAATCGCGCTTAATAAGACTTCGCCCAGACCACGCGGCGAGCGCTCGGCTCGCCTGTGAAAATACATTTACCCGGCTCGGCTTCGCCGAACGGAATCACCCGAACCGTTACCTTCAGATCATTTTTGATTTGCTCTTCCACTTTGCGAGAGCCATTCCAATGCGCCAACGCAAAGCCGCCGTGAATCTCTGGTTTGTTCGGATTCTTCGCCGTGAAGAAATCGTAAAAGTCTTTTTTCGATTCGATGACGCGAGTGTTTTCCTCCTGAAATTGCTTCGCCCGGTCATAAAGGTCTTGCTGGATCGACATCAGAATTTCCGCCGCGCTCGAGGCGAACTCCTGAATCGACATCGATTGCTTCGCTTTAATCGGCTGATCACGGCGCGAAACTTCCACGCAATTGCTTTCTAGATCGCGCGGACCAATCTCAACCCGGATCGGCACGCCCTTCTTGATCCACTCCCAGTTCTTGACCCCGCCGCCAAGGTCGCGTTTATCCACTTCCACTTCGAGCGGCGCGTCTGCGAAATGTTTTCCGCGCAACTGCAGCGCGAGCGCGTCGCAAGTTTCCAAAACTTTGGCGCGCGTATCCTCTTTGGGCGTTATCGGCAGGATCACGATTTGAGTTGGCGCGATGCGAGGCGGAAGAACGATCCCATCGTCGTCGCTGTGGATCATGACAACAGTCCCGACCATGCGTGTAGTCATCCCCCAGCTCGTCGTCCAACCGAATTCCTGTTTGCCTTCACGGTTTTGAAATTGGATTCCGCTCGCACGCGCAAAATTCTGTCCAAGAAAATGCGATGTCCCCGCCTGGATCGCTTTCCGGTCCTGCACCATCGCTTCGAGGGTGAGAGTCTCTACCGCGCCGGGAAATTTTTCGCTCTCGGATTTTGCACCGGTGACGACAGGCACCGCCAGATGATCGCGAACAAAACGGGCATATAGCTCGAGAATCAGTGTGGCCTCGGCGCGCGCTTGCTGTTCGGTCTCATGAACAGTGTGGCCTTCCTGCCAGAGAAACTCAGTGGTGCGCAAAAATAAACGCGGCCGCATCTCCCAGCGGACCACGTTCGCCCATTGATTGATAAGAATCGGCAGATCCCGATACGACTGCACCCACTTCGCGTAGCTCGCCCCGATAATTGTTTCTGACGTTGGACGCACGACCAACGGCTCGTTCAACGCGCTGGCGGGTTTCATTTTGCCTTCGGCATCGACTTCGAGCCGGGTGTGGGTCACGACCGCGCACTCCTTGGCGAAGCCTTCCACGTGCTCGGCTTCCTTCGCGAAATAACTCAGCGGAATAAAGAGCGGGAAGTAAGCGTTGCGGTGGCCAGTTTCGCGAAACATCGCGTCCAGCTGGCGTTGCATGTTTTCCCAAATCCCGTAGCCCCACGGCCGGATGACCATGCAACCGCGCACGTCGCTTGGCTCAGCGAGCTCGGCCGCCCGGACGACTTGCTGATACCATTCAGGAAAATCCTCATCGCGCCGCGGACTGATCGCAGTTTTTTGAGTGGCCGGCTTTGTCATGGAGAGAACGAATTAATATCGAGTCACCGAAATGGCTAGTTGCCTTTTTTGTAACTTTTTCGGCTACGCCGTGTCTTATCTCACGATATGAGAATTAAATCACTGTTCACGATGACGATGGTGGCAGCGGCGCTGCAATTTGCGCCAATGGTTTTCGGCCAGGATGAGGAACAACCAATGGGCAGTCGTCGTTGGGAACAGCGGTTG
>Ga0307479_10004861_pt1 | contig 12357 bp, 10 predicted proteins | sample atmos_gasesECM4C_FD_203743 | JGI IMG/M metagenome (GOLD analysis project Ga0307479, IMG submission 203743) | Hardwood forest soil microbial communities from Morgan-Monroe State Forest, Indiana, United States - atmos_gasesECM4C_515 | ecosystem: Environmental > Terrestrial > Soil > Temperate...
GCGGACCATTGACATTAAGAAAACAAAAAAGATCGCCGGGATTCACCCATCGTCCATTTTCAAGGACGATAGAGGCCCGACAACCGCGGTTCTTGCGGACTCTTTATTCCGTCTTGGCACTTGGGTTAGCCGAAACGGTGTTGATGCTCCTGGGCAGTACCAGGCGACAAGAGATCTTCTGCTGCGCCGACCGCCACGCCTAGCGAACGGGAGTGGCGCCGCTCTTCGTCCCGGTGAATCCGTTCTGGATGCCGCAAAACGGATAGGAACATCGTTGGACCATTCTGTTCTGAATCAAGTGTTGGCTAAAGCCGCCAAGGCCCCCGAACTCGCCGGGATCTTTACCAGCTTCCAGGTCAACACGCCTCAATTATTCGCTGACGTCGACCGAACGAAGGCTGAACAGCTCGGAGTTAACATCCAGGACATCTTCGACACGATTCAAATTTACTTGGGGTCATATTATATCAACGATTTCAACAGGTTCGGACGAACCTATGAGGTCATTGCCGAGGCTGACAAGGATTACCGCTCTGTGCCAAGGGACATCCTAAAGCTGAAGATTCGAAACGCAGCAGGAAATATGGTGCCTCTTGGCGCGATGCTTCGGCTACATGATACGACTGAGCCGGAATGCGCTATGCGCTACAACGCCTACCGCTCTGCCGACCTCAACGGTGAAGCGGCGCCCGGTTATTCCACGGGCCAGGCGCAAGCCGCAATCACAAAGATCCTCAAAGAGACCTTGCCGAAGGGCATGGACTTCGAGTGGACAGACCTGACCTATCAACAGATTCTCGCCGGAAACACCGCTTTGATCGTCTTCCCGATCTGCGTGCTTCTTGTTTACCTCGTACTTTCAGCGAAATACGAAAGTCTTTACCTCCCCCTCGTCGTGATTCTAATTGTTCCAATGTGCCTACTATCCGCGATCTGCGGCGTCTGGATTGGCGGAGGCGACAACAACATCTTCACACAGATCGGATTCTTTGTGCTGGTCGGCCTCGCGTGCAAAAACGCGATTCTGATCGTCGAGTTTGCACGGGAGTTGGAAACAGACGGCAGGGAGACGCTGTCTGCGGCGATCGAGGCGGCGCGTCTCCGGCTACGCCCAATTCTCATGACATCCTTCGCTTTTATCATGGGTGTTATTCCATTGGTTCTTTCCAAGGGAGCGGGAGCTGAGATGCGCCGCGCAATGGGAGTGGCCGTCTTTTCCGGAATGCTCGGTGTGACCTTCTTCGGCCTCTTCCTGACGCCGGTTTTCTACGTCGTCGTGCGGACGCTCGAGAAGCGAATAACAAGTCGTGTGCTGCCGGTAAATCACAGCACCTCATCGCTCGCCGCGGCGCATCCCTACACATTTGCTGCAAGCCCCGACCGAACCTGACTGAGCCAAATGTGGCAGAACGCTAGAGGGGTTCCGAGCTGTTCGCCAACGCTCGACGCTTATCACAGACAGTAGATACCGGACTGCCCAATTTGTCTGGCGCGGCTTCCGACGGGACTCCTTCTCAGTCGCAAATAATTTGGGAGATTCGGTCGCATTTAGTTTGGAATCTGACAGCGGGAGCGACCGAGGCGATGACGATGGCCGGATTGGAGCATTTCAAAGTGATCTCGGTCGACTACCGCATGCCGCCCGAAGCCTATTTCCCGGCCGCGATCGACGACGTGCTGACGGTCTATAAGGCCCTGCAGCGGCCTGATCCTGCCCGCTCCGCCTGAGCCGGCCTGGTGATTTTGCGGCGGACAAATGGGCCAAGAAACCATTTCGATTGCATCGGTTCTTGACTTTGCAAGACGACCGGTCATATTAAACCCATGCCGAGAGAAAGCCTCAAAGAACCTATCCTTGCTGCAGCTTTGAAGGTGCTGCAGCAGAAGGGATTTAATGCCACGGGGGTGCAAGACATCACCGAAGCCGCAGGCGTGCCCAAGGGTTCCTTCTACAATCATTTCGAAAGCAAGGAAGCGCTCGGAATTGAGGTGCTGGAACGCTACTGGCAGGCCGGGCTAAATTCGCTGAAGATACTTGAGGACACTGACGTCGCGCCGGTTGGTCGTCTGAAGGCTTATTTCCACAAACTCAATCTCAGGGCGCGCAAGCTTGATTACCGATATGGCTGCTTTATCGGGAATCTGGGAGCGGAGATGTCCGATCAAAGCCCTGTGTTTCGCAAGCGGCTGGCGACCATCTTCGGAGTCTGGAGTCGCGCGATTGAAGCCTGTGTCAGAGAAGCGCAGGCAGATGGATCGCTTCGGCGCGATCTCGATGCCAAGACGATCGCTTCCTTCCTGCTGAATTCCTGGGAAGGCGCACTGTTGCGGTCCAAGGTGGATCAGGGGTGGGGGCCCCTCGGGGAATTTGAAGAGGTCGCCTTCACCGCCCTCGCTAAGTAAGCCTGCGACAGGGTTAGAACTACGTACGGTCTTCTTCAAAACCCGGATTGGAGCAAGGTCAAAATGTCTAATTTCACGGCCGCAGCACCTCGATTACCCGTTGATCCCAGAGACCGCGGTGACGTCATCGACCTCGTTAATCGCTTCAACATGCATGTCGATGAGTGGGATCTGGAAGCCATGTTCGCAGCGTATACGGAGGATGCGGTCGTTCACCACCCTCGTGGTGTGGTCCGCGGCTATGACGCGTTCCGGAAGTTCTTCGACGCCTATCGACCACTAACACTGGGGGTGCGACGCCATAGCCTCAACCACATCGTCGACGCCCATGAGGACGGTACGTTGTCAGTTCTGCACTACACCGTACTCGTACGTGTGGCACCGGCTGAGCGCGCGGACGATGTCAGGCGCGCAGATTTGACCTACGATGCGACGGGATTGCCCACTCTTTTCATGCACTCGATCGTTACCGATCGATTCCGTAAGGATCCGGGTCACGGCTGGCGGATCATGGAAAAGCGCGTCGATCAGACGGTCGTTAATGCTGGACTGCGACCTTCAGCCTCGGGTGCTTAGGGACCTCGTGGGAAGAAAGATCAATGCACAAAGAGATATCGATGGCCTCTCGGAGAGGCCGATGTGTTCCAGAATTGGCGCTTCTATAACCTAATTAACACATGTAGTGGACAAGGCAAAAGGACAAACAAGAATGAGCCAAGGGTGACCTTACGATCCCGGCGGGGGCATTGCTTTTCACATCCGGAAACCCTCGGTTGGTGTGGTCCGCCCGAATGGGACAGTCGAGATCCGAAAAGTTGCTATTAGCCGCGATCTCGGCTCAAAACTGGAAATCTCGCAAGGCCTGTCGGAATCAGATCAGATCATCAACAATGCTCCTCCTGGCCTTGTGGATGGCGCCGTTGTGAACGTCGTAAGTGGCAACGAGTTCAGTAGCGTTGATAGGGATAGGGTGGCGCGCGATCTCAAGCAGTTGTTGCTTAGCGATTCAATACTAGTTCTAAGGTAACATTATGGCGAACGATCTGAAAACTTACGACTTGGTGGTAATCGGGGGCGGTCCCGCCGGCATCACCGCGGTGATGGCAGCCTCGAGGTTCGGCAAAAGCGTGGCGCTGGTGGACAGCCATCAGGAGATCGGCGGAGCGGGGTTCAACACGGGAACGGTGCCGAGCAAAACGCTGCGCGAAACGGCGTTGGCCTTGTCCGGTCTTAAGTCGCGCAACCTTTACGGAGTCGATCTTTCGCTACGCCGGGAAGTGACCGTCGCCGATTTTCTTGGCCACGAAGAGCACGTGAAGGACGCTTTTCACGCGAGCATCACGCAGCGGTTGCAGGTGCTGCAGGCGACGATTTATTGCGGGATCTCCTTCTTCCTAGACGCGCATACAATCCAGATCAATCTGGGTTCGGAGGATGGGGACAAAGATCCTTCCGCCCCAGGCGGGGAGATCCAGTTGCGCGGTGAAAAGATCCTCATCGCCACCGGATCCTCGCCGGTTCATCCCGACGTTTTTCCTTTCGGTCACGGCGAAATTTACGATTCCGATACGATCCTGAAACTAGGCCGCATTCCCAAGACTCTGGCGGTCGTCGGGGCCGGTGTGATCGGCACCGAATACGGGTGCACTTTCCGCGCGCTTGGCGCCGAGGTCCACATCATCGACGGGCGCGATGTCCTCCTGCCATTTTTGGATGCGGAAGTTTCCCAGGCACTAGTGGGTGCGTTTGAAAGCAGCGGAATCGTTTTTCGCTGGAGGGAAAATGTACAGAAGTGCATTCCACTGGAATCTGGCGGCGTTCGGCTGGAACTTTCCTCCGGCGCGGCTCTGACCGGCGATGCGGTGCTAGTCGCGGCGGGAAGACAAAGCAACACGGGCAACCTTGGACTTGAAAAGGCGGGGGTCAAAACCGGCGAGCGCGGGATCATTCCCGTGAACGAGCACTTCCAGACAAACATCGAAAATATTTATGCCGCAGGCGATGTTATCGGTTTTCCCACCCTTGCCTCGACGAGCATGGAGCAGGCCCGCCGGGCGGTGCGCCACGCGCTTGGGCTCGGCGGAAGCGCGATTTCCCCGCTCCTGCCCAACGGCATCTACACCATCCCCGAAGTCAGCATGGTCGGCGAGACGGAGGAGTCGCTCAAAAAAAAGGCCGTCGCTTACATCGTCGGACGAGCGAACTATCGGGAAAATGCGCGGGGTCGGATCATCGGCGATCAGGACGGGTTTCTGAAGCTGCTCTTTCGCCAGGACGATCTGAAGCTGATCGGCGTGCATATCATGGGAGAACTCGCGACAGAGGTCGTGCACATTGGTCTGATGGCCATGATGTGCAATGCCTCTGCGAATCTCTTTGTCGACGCCTGCTTCAATATGCCGACTCTCGGGCTGCTCTACAAAACCGCGACGCTGAACGCGCTCCAAAACGTTCCGCCTTCAACCAATTACGTGCCGGGAATCATGAGAAACCAACTAACATCATGAAGCAACCTCAAAAGGCCACCTTTAACCGGAGAATTACCTACCGGCTGTCGGCGACAATATTTTGCGTCGCTTTCGCTTTATTAGACATTTCCTTCAATCTCAGCGCGGAGGGACCGGCGAATGAGCAGTCTTCAATAGCGGCGTTATGGGATCGCCGCGAAAATCCCTCAGCCAAACAGGTTGACGTCTGGTTTGACAACTATCGGTTCCGCGATGGTGAGATCATGCCCCGACTGCGAATCCACTATGCGACATTGGGCGGTCCACACCGCGACAGCGAAGGTAATATCGACAATGCTGTTCTGATGCTTCACTGGACGGGAGCCGATGGACGGGCGTTGCTAAGTCCAACTTATACCAAGGCGCTCTTCGATCCCGGCCAGCCGTTGGACGCCAGTCGCTACTACTTGATTTTTCCAGATAGCGTTGGCCACGGGCAATCCAGCAAGCCAAGTGACGGTCTGAAAGCGCGTTTTCCCAACTACGGCTACGACGACATGGTCGATCTTCAACACAAATTGGTCACGGAGACGCTCGGGATAAAGCATCTCCGTGCCATCGTCGGAATGTCGATGGGCGGAATGAACGCCTGGCAATGGGCAGAAGCTTATCCGGACGAAATGGATGGCGTCATGCCGGTCGTTTCCCTTCCCACGAAAGTATCGGGCAGAAATCTACTTTGGAGACGCATGATTATCGATGCGATTCGCTCCGATCCTGATTGGCAAGGTGGGAATTACTCCAAGAGGCTCGGCAGTTTTGCTCTAGCGTGTGAGATTCTGCGTTTGATGATCGATGGTGTGCCGCGGTTACAGGCGGTCGTGCTAGATTCAGGCAAGGCGGACCAGTTCATCAACGAAGTCCGCCAAATATCTGAGAAAGTTGATCCCAACAATATTCTCTACTCGCTGAAATCGTCCTCCGATTACGATCCCGAGCCGGGCTTGGCTTCCATCAAAACGAAGGTCTTCGCCCTCAATTTCAGTGACGATGAGTTCAATCCCGACGAGTTACAGATTCTCGAGTGGCTCATTAGCAAAGTCCCCAGAGGGAGTTATGTCGTTCAACCCGGGTCAGACATCAGTTACGGGCATTTGACCATGGCCCATCCCGAGCTGTGGGTACAGCAGGTGACAAAGTTTATGGATTCCCTGCCCGACACTTCCAACTAAAGCCAACATGAAGGGCAAACTTCACGCCCGCATTTTGGGTATATCGACTCACTCGATTCACTTGAGGTAAAACAATGCGTATTCTTATCGTAGGAGCGGGCGCAGTTGGTGGCTACTTCGGCGCGCGTCTGGTCCAGGCAGAACGAGACGTTACGTTTCTGGTTCGGCCTCGCCGGGCGGATCAGATAAAGACTTCGGGGTTAAGAATTATCAGCCCTTCCGGCGACTTTACGGTTACCCCACGCCTGGTCGAGCCGGGGAAAATCAATTCGACCTTTGACGTCGTGCTGCTCGCGGTCAAGGCCTTTGGCCTGCAGCAGGCGATGCATGACTTCGCCCCGGCGATAGGCGGTAAGACCATGATTGTTCCTTTTCTTAATGGCCTCCGACATCTTGAGTCATTGACGACACAATTCGGCGCGGAGCCTGTGCTTGGTGGAGTTTGTCTCGTCGCGACCACGATTAAAGAGGATGGCAGCATCGCGCAACTGGACGGCATACAGTCTTTAAGCTACGGAGAACTGACGGGGGACGCGACGACGCGCGTTGGAAAACTAGATCAAGTCCTCAAAGGAGCCGGCTTCGATGCCGTTTCATCGCGCAATATCATGCAGGAAATGTGGGAGAAATGGATCTTTCTCGCGACGCTCGGCGGGATTACCTGCGTCTTACGCGGCACGATCGGCGAGATCGAGAACGCGCCAGGCGGTACCGATCTCGCCTTGCAACTTCTAGCCGAATGCGCTGCCGTTTCAACGGCTTTCGGCCATACCCCACCGCCCGCTTTTGTCACCCGCGTCCAGACCGCAATTACGGCGCAGGGTTCAGGTCTAACTTCTTCTCTGTATCGCGATATGATGAGTGGAAAGTCAGTGGAGGCAGACCACGTCATCGGCGACCTGATTGCGCGCGCAAGAAAAGCCAATGTCCCAACCCCTCTTCTGGTGACCGCCTTCGCGCAGCTGAAAGTTTATCAGAATCGGCTCCTGACGAAATGATTCGCGATCGGTATTAACAAAAACTGGAAGTAAGCAGCCATGATCAAGGAAATAGTAGTTCGCCATCACGAATATATCCTTGTTGGACTCCGTTCGAGATGACAGCTTCAAACAGCTTTGGATCCGCGTTTGGGTGCAACTCTACGATTCGAAAGTTGTTCAGGTTCGCCTCAGAGGAAAATGACAGTCTTTACAGACTGCTAAAAACAAAAACCGTCACAGTTAGACGAACTGCCAGAAGGCAGGAGATAGAGGCACCGAGCAGTTGGAGGAGGAAATGATTTCACGGATGCGCACGCTAGCCGGATCACTGCTGCAAGGTTTGAAGGACCACGGCGCTCGCGAACTCTTTGGGATTCCCGGAGATTTCGTGTTGCCGTTCTTCAAAGTTATTGAGGAAAGCGGAATCCTTCCGCATTACACGCTGAGCCATGAGCCCGCTGTTGGCTTCGCAGCCGATGGCGCGGCGCGCTATCACTCCGGTCTCGGCGTTGCCGTCGTCACCTTCGGGGCTGGCGCGTTCAATTTAGTCAATGCGATCACTGGTGCCTATGCCGAACGTTCGCCGGTTGTGGTGATTGCAGGCGCCCCTGGCGCAGGCGAGCGCCTCAGCGGTTTCGTTCTTCACCACCAGGCACGTTCGGTGGATACGCAGATGGCGGTTTATCGCGAGATTACCTGCGACCAGGCAGTGCTGACTAATGCATTAACAGCGCCCAATGAAATTGCACGTGTCTTGCGAAGCGCCCGCGAGCGATCGCTGCCAGTCTATATCGAGCTCCCGCGGGATATGACTGATGTGCCGGCCTCTGCCGTGCCGGTCCTGCCGCGGTGGCCGGTCGATCCAGATGCGCTGGCCGAATGCGCGCAGGAGATTATCGAAAAGATTAGGGCTGCTAAAGTGAGCGCGATCATCGTGGACGTAGAAATCCGACGCTACGGTCTCGAAGACCGAGTCGCGGTATTGGCGCGCAGGCTCGGACTCCCGGTCGTGTCCACCTTCATGGGACGTGGCCTCATGGAGCAATCGCCTGATGTCTTCCTCGGGACCTATCTCGGCGCGGCCGGCGACCCTGTGATCGCCGAGATGATCGAGGGAGCCGACGCTCTTTTGCTTCTCGGCGTCATTTTCTCCGACACCAACTTCGCGCTGTCACATCGCCGGCTCGACCCGCGGCGGACCATCCTTGCCTTCGACCGCGCGGTTCGCATTGGCCATCACGTCTATACCAATATACCAATCGACGATCTCATTGAGACTCTCATCGCACGTGCAGGGCCAAACTCGGAGGCGCAGGAATTCTTCAAGCCTCAGTTCGAGGTCTACCAGCGCAAGCTTCCTGCCGACGACAAGCCGATCGAGCCATCTGACGTCGCCACCGCAATCAACGAGCTGTTCGATCGCCACGGCGCCATGCCGATGACCGCGGATATTGGTGACTGCCTTTTCGTTGCCATGGAGATCGAAAACACGGCGCTCGCCGCACCTGGCTATTACGCCGGCATGGGATTCGGCGTTCCGGCAGGAATCGGTGTGGCTGCAGCGACCGGACGGCGCCCTCTAGTGCTGGTCGGCGATGGCGCGTTCCAGATGACCGGCTGGGAACTAGGTAATTGCCGGCGCTATGGACTCGACCCGATCGTTGTGCTGTTCAACAACTCGTCTTGGGGAATGTTGCGCGCGTTCCAACCGGAATCACGCTTTAACGATCTTGATGACTGGAATTTTGCTGCCATCGCTCCCTCCCTCGGCGGTTACGGCGAGCGGGTGAGGACACGACGGGAACTGAAGGAAGCGATGGAGTGTGCTGTCTCGCGGCGCGGACAATTTACGCTTATCGAAGTCATGCTACCGCGAGAAGCTATCTCAAAAACACTCGCGCGCTTCGTCTCGGGGTTCAAGGCTGTGAGGGCGCGAGCGAGCGCTCCGACTCGGCAGGCCGCCTCTAGAGATTAAGAATCTGCAAGAAAAAGACGCCAGAGATGTGAGCTTCAGTAACCGGACCGTTATGGATACCCCAGAATTAAGCACCATTTATACGCGCTAAAGAAATCAAAAGATCAACGGACAAACGTCATCACTATGAAAATCGATAGAACGACCGCTCAGAAAAGTTTACCGGTGCAAACACCCGATGCCCCGGAAATGTACATTTTTCTCGGGGTGCGGTTGAAGATCCTTCTCTCGAGCAAGGATAGCGGAGGTCAATTTTCACTCATTGAGGGCTTGATGCGTCCAACGGCTGGATTTTCATCACGCGAAGAAGGCATGACCGGCGCAAGGAAAAGGTATTGGGCAGTGCAAAGAATCGAGATTAGTAACGCCCCTTATGAAAGCTAACATTACTGCGATCGATGCGGATGGCCACACGGAAACCTGGGGCTTATTCACGGGGAACTAACCATGCCACGTGACGTTCAATCACCAAAAGGGCAGCTTCGTCGTGCGACGCCCGAAGACGCCGAGGCATGCGGTCGTATCTTTCATGAGGCTTTCAACGGCATCAACAATCAGCATGGCTTTCCCCCTGAGATTCCGACAGTGGAATCCGCAATAGGCATTCTCACGATGCTTTTCTCTCATCCGGGTTGACTATAGAGAATCTTATCCATTCTCCCATTCTCGCTCGGAAGGCACGGGGACTTACTCTCGCAAGTCTCGCTCATTTCGATTCCGCCATGTTTGAGGGCTATATAAACCGTGCCGGCATTACAGGCACTTGGGTAGCAGACAGTCTTGATACGTTCCGTCGTCATCATTGGCGAGACCAAACGGCCCGGCACTATTATGAGCGATTTTTGCGTGAAGCCGATTCTGATCGGTCCTGGGCCGCATTTCCGGGTGGTGGTTCGCCTGGCGGATAGGAGATTGAACATTTGGCGCAAAATTTCCGAAGCGAACATTGCCCACCCAAAAGACCGAACCAAGCTCACAGCGATAAGCGGCGATTTAAAAGCGGGCGATAGAACGTACAAAAGACTAATCTATCAAAGGGGATAAGCGAAATGGCTATGTCGCGTTTGGTACCTTTGTTGGAATTTAACCAGGGTTGGGCTTTAGCTCCTCTTGGGATGTTTTGTCTGTTTCAGACGACAATACCCCGACTGCGGCTCATCCTTCTCCAAAGAAACCTCCTTTCGCGCTTCCTACCCCTTGAGCGCTGACGCGCACGACAGTGCGCTAAAAATCATTTTCCCCCGAATACGAGAACTCGGCACGACCGAGGAGATCCTCGGGGAAGCCGAAAATCGAAGGCAGCGCAGCGCGGTAAGACTTGCTTGAAAGCAAAAACGCCCCAAGCTTAGCGAAGATCGTTATGGCCACATCGGTTCTCCAACTACAGCCCGAGGAACAGACGCTCCGGAAGCTCACGATCGCCGAATACCACAAACTGGTCGAAGTAGGGGTTCTTCACCCGAAAGAACGCGTTGAACTCCTCGACGGCCTACTCGTCCAAATGGCTCCCATCGGTCCACGCCACCAGTCCATCGTTGATCAGCTCACCGAGGAATTCAGTGCACAGAACAAAGGCCGGTACAAAGTCAGCCCTGGAAGGCCAATTCCAATTCCCGATTTCAACGAACCGCAGCCCGACATGGTGCTCTTGGGGCCTGAGTAGCAGCGGAACAGAAAACCTAGGTAAGGAATTTCCATCAGCATCGGGGTCCTCTCGTTTTTCGTGCAATAACATACGGTAGCGGGAGGCTATTTTCCCCGAGGATTTCCGCTGGTGGGATTGTAAGTGTTTGATTATAGGTGTGTTCTGATCCCTGCAAATCCGGGTAACCGTGGCTGAATTCGCTCCGTTTAGGACGCGCTGGCGGTCATTTTTTCTGCAGCGCTGGATGGTAGGATTTTCTCCGCATAGCGCTCGACGGGGAAGCGGAAAACGCCGCGTAGGTTGATGCCCTCGGTGCGGGTCGGAGCGATACGTCCGATGAGCTCGGGCGGAACCGCGCCGTCCCGTCGCTGCGCCCAGTGATCCAGAACCTGCTGCATTTGCGCGGTGTTCCAGGCCATGAGGATGTTGGCGAGTAGGCTCAGCGCATCAGCGACGGCCTGCATCTCTTCGTGTTGCTTGGCCTGGTGGCTTGAGACGCGCCCGGTGTAGATGGCGCGCTTCAAGGCATTGACGGCCTCGCCGCGGTTGAGCACGCGCAGCAGTTCACGGCGGAACACGTCGTTCAGAAAGTAGTCGCACAGGAACACGGTGCGCAGCAGGCGACCCAGATGCGAGACCGCTTCGTAAAGTGGATCTCCTCGGGCGGCGGATCCGTAGCGCGCGGTCACATGAACGGCGCTGGTGTGTCCACTGTGCACGGAGGCGATCAAGTGCACGGCCTGATCCCACTGCGTGCTGATGCGTTGGAGATCGACGTTGGCGAGGCAGATGGCGCGCACGCTCTCGGGAATTTCGGTACCGCGCGGCAAGAACAGGTGACGGTCCTTGAGCGCTTTCAAGCGCGGACACAGGTCGAAGCCGAGCATCTTGGCCAGGGCCATGGCGAAGTCGGTATAGCCGTGGGTGTCGACCGCGAGCTGCGCGATCTCGATCTCTTCGTGGCGCACGACGCCTTCAATGGCGGCGCCGGCTTGACGCTGTTCATTGAGAACGAGCGGTTGGGCGTTGAAGATGCCCCAGCGATCGCGCACATGGGAGTAGATGCCGATCGAGGGTGTTTGGCGGCGCGGATCGAGTCGAGCCTGCCAGACCCGCTTGGCCGTCTCGAGGCTCATCATGTCCGAAGAGGCCAGATCCGATCGGCCCCACGTGGCGGCGATCGGATGACGATGCATGAATGTCAGCACCGCACCGCAGGCCTCGGCCAGGCGCCGTTCATCGCTCGCCCAGCGCATGGCCTGGCGCACGGCCGGGGCGGTCAGCTGCGGAATCATGCGGGCCGTCTCGGCGGCCGACAGGGCGGTCCCGTGCGCGAGGATGCCGCCGTAGACCATCAGGAGTTCGCTGATCGAGCGTGGCTCTCGGCCCAGCATGATCCAGCTGAAGCGTACCTCGGCATCCACGGCGAGGATCAACTCCGGGAGCTGCGCTTCGCCGATGCGTCGATCAAGTGCGCTACGGAGTTTAGCCAGCTCAGGATCTTCCTCCTCTGTAAGGATCGGTGCCAGATGCAGTTCGTCATCGACGAGCAGTGCTCCGGACTCAGCGGCTGCGGCCACGGCCGCCAATCCGGCCTGCGCCCGCTCGGCCAGCGGCTCGAGAAATGCGGCCGCGTCGGTCGGCAAACCGAGCCGGCGGTAGTGCGCGCGACGAT
>Ga0307479_10004862_pt1 | contig 12357 bp, 12 predicted proteins | sample atmos_gasesECM4C_FD_203743 | JGI IMG/M metagenome (GOLD analysis project Ga0307479, IMG submission 203743) | Hardwood forest soil microbial communities from Morgan-Monroe State Forest, Indiana, United States - atmos_gasesECM4C_515 | ecosystem: Environmental > Terrestrial > Soil > Temperate...
AAGAACGTGGCCGGCTACGACCTGATGAAGCTGCACATTGGGGCGCTGGGCACGCTCGGCGTGGTGGCCGAAGTGAACTTCAAAGTGCAGACCCGTCCGGAAGCGGCGGCGACGGTGCTCGGTCACTTCGACGCCGCGCTGCCGGCGATCGGCGCCGCGACCAGGCTGGCGCACGAGTACCTGGCTCCCTCAGCGGCGATCGTGATCGACCGTCACGTGCTGTGGGCGTGCGGGTTGACCGCGGATTGGCGCTGGACCCTGGCGCTCAAGCTGGAAGGCTACGCCCGCGAAGTCGATGCGGCGCGCGAGCTTGCCAGCCGGGTCGTGCGGGAGGCCGGAGGTCGGGTCGAAGGTCAAGACATTCCGGCGGTCTTCTGGGACCTGGCCCGAGATTGGTCGGCGCCACCCGATGATCTCGTGCTGCTGCGCGCCATCACGCCGGTCGTCGGCCTTCCCGCGGTGGTGGCCGCCATCCCGCCCGACGGGCAGGTGCTGATCCAGCCGGCGTCCGGCATCGTCGACCTCCGTCTGCCGGCCAGCACGGCGGCGGCCGCGCTCAAGGCCCTGCGGGCCGCGGCCGGCGAGGAAGGACAGGTGGTGGTACTCGCCGCGCCCTCGTCGGTGAAGCCGGCGCTCGATGTGTGGGGCCCGCCGCCGCCGGGCTTCCCCATCATGCGCGCGCTGAAGCAGGCCCTCGACCCGAACGGCATCCTCAACCCGGGCCGGTTCGTCGGCGGGATCTGAGGCCCATGCCACAACCGGCAGCGCTCGACTTCAAACGGCAGCTCGAACGCGACGGGGTACCGGCACCGGTGAGCGGCATCGATATGGACCTGGTGCGCGACTGCATCCACTGTGGGCTATGCCTGCCGAAATGCCCCACCTTTCGTGCCCTGCACCACGAGGGCGACAGCCCACGCGGCCGAATGTGGCAGATCAAGGAGGCCTCCCTCGGCCTGGTCGGCTTCGATGATCCGCGCTTCCAGGCGCACATCTATCAATGCTTCAACTGCCGCGCCTGTGAGACCGCCTGTCCCTCCGGGGTCCAGTTTGGGGCCGTGATGGAGATGACGCGCGCGCTCACCCCGCCGCAGAACCGGCGCGACCGAACCGTCCGAGCGCTGCTTCTCAACGGTCTGCTGCCGCACCCGCGCCGGCTGCGGCTGGCGGGCTGGTTGTATCGGCTGGCCCGAGCCGCGCAGCTCCCGGCGCTGCTGCGCCGCACCCGTGCGTGGACCATTCTTCCGCTGGGGAAATTCGCGGCCTTCCCGCCGGTGGGCGACACGGCGCCGCGCCGCCCCCCACTACCCCCATTGACGAACGCGCACCATCCCCGGCGGGGTCGGGTCGGCCTGCTCACCGGCTGCATCCAGGACGAAATGTTCCGCGGCACCAATCGCCGCACTGCGCTGGCCCTCGCCGCCAACGGGTACGAGGTGGTCGTGCCGTCCGAGCAGGTTTGTTGTGGTGCCTTGCCCTCCCACGCGGGCGAGGCCGACACTGCGGCGCGCCTGGCGGCGCGGACCATGGACGCCTTCGCTCCACTCCGACTCGATGCCGTGATCGTCAATGCCGCCGGCTGCGGTTCGAACATGAAGGAGTACGACCTGCAGTTGCGCCACGACCCGCAACGGCGAGCGGCCGGCGCCGCGTTTTCCCGAACCGTCAAGGACGCGTCAGAGTTTCTGCTCGACCGTGGCCTGCGCGCGCCCAGCCGTCGAATCCGCCTGCGAGTCGCCTACCAGGACCCGTGCCACCTGGTGCACGGCCAGAAGATCCATCAGCAACCGCGGCAGGCGCTCAAGATGATCCCGGGCATCGAGCTGGTCGAGCTGAAGGAGTCCGACTGGTGTTGTGGCTCGGCCGGTGTGTACAACCTGACCCATCCGGACATCGCCGAGCAGGCCCTGGCCTGGAAAGTTCGGACCATCATCGATTCGGGGGCGCAGGTGATCGCCTCCGCGAATCCGGGCTGCATTCTCCAGATCGGCATGGGTCTACAGCGGGCCGGGCATGACGTCCCCGTGGTGCACGTGATGGACCTGCTGGGCTGGGCATATGGCGATGAGAGCCAGCGGCCGCCGGTCGTGGTCCGGGCGATGGCATGAGCGCGGCCGCCATCCCGCGGGATCACGCGTTCGACGATCCATGGCTGGACGAGCTCTCCCGTCGGATCTGGTCCAAGCCGGAGTTCTCGATGGTGCCGATCGACGTCGACGAGGTGCCGCGCGCCCCCTATAGCGGCCCGCCCCTTGCCCAGCAAGCCCTGCGGGTCGTCTTTTTCGGCATTCCGTCGGACTACGGGACCGCTTTCCTGCTCCACCTGATCGAGCGGCACGTCAACCTGGTGGCGGTGGTCACCAGCACCCGCTGGCAACGGACCCATCCAAAAGCGGACTTGATCGCCCGCATCGCGGGTCACCTCGGCCGTCCGGTCGAGGTCACCGCCGACGCGAATGCCGAGGCGTTTGTCCGCTGTCTGGCGGGCTATGAGCCGGATGTGGTGGTGATGGCGAGCTTCGACCAGATCCTCAAGCCACAGGCGCTGGCGGTCCCGAAGCGAGCCTGGCTCAACATCCATCCGTCACTGCTGCCCCGGCATCGCGGGCCGGAGCCAATTTACTGGACTATCGCAAACGGCGATCGGGAGGCGGGCATCACGGTGCACCGCACCGTGCCGCGCATCGACGCCGGCCCAATCCTGGCGCAGCGGCGGGTGACCGTCGCGGCGGAGGACACCGCCGGGACGCTTGCGAGGCGGCTGGTGGCGGCCGGTCTGCCAGCCCTCGACGAGACGCTCGCCGCGCTGGAGAGCGGAATGGCGCAACCGATAGCGACCGCGCTCGAAGCGGAAAGCTATGAGCCGCCTGTGCGGCAGACCGGACTTGACTGGGACCACCCCCTGGCGCAGATCGAGCGCTTGGTGCGGGCCGGCCACCCCGATCAGCCTCCATATTTCAGCTACCGCGGTCAGCGGCGCTTTGTCTACGGGGTGCGCCGGGTGCGGCCCCGGGCCGGCGAGCCGCTCGGGGTCGCCACCAGCCGGCTTCCCGACGAGACCCTGGCGGTCGTCCAGGATGCGGTGGTGGCCCTCCGCTGGCGACCGGTAGGGCACACCCACGCCGTACGCCCGCTCGCCAGGCAGCAGTTCCCTTAGTGCCCTCCGTCATGGGCCCGTTACAACTCGGAAGTGGCCGAACTCGTCAAGTGCGGCCGTATAATGGACGCACATGGCTCAAGAAATGATTGACACCCAGCTCATCACCATCAGCGACTCCGCCCTGACCCAGTTGCGCGATCTGTTGCAGAAGCAGGGGCGCCCGGAGATGGGGCTGCGGGTCTTCGTCCAGCCGGGCGGCTGTTCGGGCATGTCGTACGGCATGGGTTTTGAGGATCAGCCGGAAGATGGCGATGCCATCACCGAGGTGGGCGGGGTGCGCCTGTTCGTCGACTCAGTCAGTGCCCGCTACATCAAGGGCGCCGAGATCGACTTCGTTGACAGCCTAATGGGCGGCGGGTTCACCGTGCACAACCCGAATGCGGTTTCGAGCTGTTCCTGCGGGAGCTCGTTCGACACCGGCGGTGACGCCGGGACTGCTCGGGGCTGCAGCCACTAGCCTCACCGCGCGCCGGTTTTTTCCACAGCGGGCGGGGAAAAATCTGACACCCGAATTGGTGCTTTTGTCCCCAAAAATACTGGCTTGACCCGCTCCGTCTTCGGCGATACGCTGATGCCCCGCAAGGGACACCATGCCACCCCAGCCCCGCGTCCTGATGGTCGAGGATCATCCGGATATTGCCGAGCTCTATCAACTCAAGCTCCAGCTCGAAGGGTACCGAGTCGCCGTCGCGTCGAACGGCGTCGCCGGCTTGGAGCTGACTCGATCCCTCAAGCCGGATGTGCTGCTGCTCGATATCCACGTCCCACAACTCGACGGCTTGCAACTTCTCGCCGCGCTCCGCGACGATGAATCCACCCGCGACCAGTTGGTCGTCGTCTTCACCGAAGACGACAATCCCCGGCTCGTCCAGGAAGCGGAGCGGCTGCAGGCGGCCGCCTACTTGCTGAAGGCTCGTCTTCTACCCAGGCTGCTGAGCCAGACGATCGACGAGGTCCTGCGCACCAATCGCCAGGCCGTCGTGGCCGAGGCCGGGTAGCGGGACCCCCGGGGATCCCGACCCGATAAAGTCTTAACGCCCTCTTAGGTCGGCGTCATCGTTTCGTTAGCCGGCCGCCGCATCATAGGGAGATGATCCCGGAGCCCATGACCTACGGCTCCCCGGAGCCGGCCGCTCCGGCGGTATCGCCCCCGCCGGATGATCGCGGTTCGGGCTTTCGTCTGTCCACCCTGGTGGCGGCAGTCTTCGTGATCGCCGGCATCGCGGGTGGCGCGGTCGGCGCTGAGGTGGTCCTTAGCCGGACCCAACCCGCCTCGCCGGTGGCGGCGCGCACTACCCCGGCTTCGACGACGAGCCAGGCGACGGCGGCGCCGGCGACGTCGGCCTCAGCCATTTACCAGCAGGCGGCGCCAGGGGTGGTGACGATCTCCACCCTGGCCGGCCGCTTCGGCCGTCAGGGGGAGGGAACCGGCTCCGGCATCGTGCTGAACACCAGCGGCGACATCCTGACCAACGCCCACGTGGTGGCCGGGGCGTTGCAAATCACGGTCACATTCAAGGATGGCCAGACGGCACCGGCCGCGGTCACGAACTCGGACTCCAGTGCCGACCTGGCGGTGCTGCATGTGAGCGGCGCGGGAGCGAGCCTGCATCCACTGGGGTTGGGCAACTCCGACGCCGTCCTGGTCGGCGACACCGCCTATGCGATTGGCGCACCGTTCGGGCTGGTCGAGTCGATGACCCAGGGCATCGTGTCGGGCCTCAATCGCACCGACCCGGCCACCGGCCTGACCGGGCTGATCCAGACCGACGCCCGCATCAACCCCGGCAATTCCGGCGGGCCGCTGCTCAACGCCCAGGGCCAGGTGATCGGGATCAACGATTCGATCGAGAGTCCGGTCGCCGGCAACGTGGGGGTTGGCTTTGCCATCCCGATCAATGCGGTCAAACGGCTGCTGGGCTCGCTGGCAGGCGGCGCCAACCAGTAAGGCGGGGTGCGAGTCAGCCGCTGAATCGGCTGGCTAGGGCTCGAGCACGTGGACGGCCGTGAGGTTTCGGTAGAGCTCGTTGTAGTCGAGCCCGTAGCCGACCACGAACTGATTCGGGATGTCAAACCCTTTGTACCCGATCGCTACCGGCTTGATCCGGCGCTCTTCTTTGTTGAGGAGAACACTCAGTTTCAGCGATGCCGGTCGGTGGCGCTGCACATGCTCGAAGAGAAAGGATGTCGTCAAGCCGGTGTCGATGATGTCTTCGACCATCAGGACATCCCGGCCGGCGACGTCCATGGTCAGGTCTTTGAGCAGCTGCACGTGCCCGGATGATTCCGTGCCGGCGCCGTAGCTGCTGACCGCCACGTAGTCGAAATTCACCGGGACGGTGAGGTGCCGGCTCAGGTCGGTCGCGAAGCAGACCGAGCCCTTGAGCACCGACAGCAGGATCAGTGGCTGATCGATCTCGGCGTAATCGCTCGAGATCTCGGCGGCCATCTCGCGGACGCGGCGCTGGATCGCCTCGGCGCTGACCAACTCGCGGCCCAGCTTCAATTCAGTCGTAAGAATGGCATGAAGTCTAACCGGTGGGCGCGACCAGGAAGATCCAGATGTCCCAGCTGATGTGGCTGATGATCAGGGGGGTAAGCCGCTGGTCCCGGGCATACAGCGCGCCCCAGAAGAGGCCGGCCGTGGTGGCGGCCCCGGTGAGAGTGAAGTTGTCGGAGACGAGGTGAACCGCGCCGTAAATCGAGGCGGCGAGCAGCCAACCTCGCAGCCGTCCGAATCGTCGGTGCAGGTTGCGCTGCACCAGGCCGCGCCAGAACAGTTCTTCCCCGGGCCCGATCACCAGCGCCAGCGCCGCCGTGATCGCCGGCCGCGGCGCGGCGGTACGCAGCTCGTAGATGCTGCCGATCTCGCGCTCGCCGGCCGGCATGATCTGCCTCGCCATCCGATCGCCCACCAGGAAGATGCCGTAGAGGGCGGCGGCCGAGCCTAACCCGCTGGCCAGGTCGCGAAGGCGCGGCCGCTCCTCGCGGAGCGCCGGCTCGGTCAGCAACGCATAGGCGGCGAGCCCGCCGACCCCCAGCGTCATCCGGGTCCAGAACTGGGAACGCGGGCCGCGAAAGGCGGCCGTGCAGACCCCGGCGGCCAGACCAAGGCCGGCCAGAACGCGTTTCAGCGGAGTGCGGATCCGGCGACCAGCCCGACCAGGAGCAGGATCCCGAAAGCGCCGTGCAGGCGGGCCGTCATCAGGTCGATCATGGCGATCGCGCGCAGGTGTCCCTCGGCGCCGCGCTCGGCATCGCGGAGGACCCAGGCCATCAACGGCAGGCTGAGCAGGGTGAGCAGGGCCAGCTTCGGCAACGCCCCCACCATCACCGCCAGGCCGAGCGCGACATAGGCGCCCAGCACCAGCATCACGTAGACCCAGTGCGCCGCATCGCGGCCAACCTGGGCGGAGAGGGTGGTGAAACCGTGGCGGGTGTCTTCGGCCACGTCTCGCCACTCGTTCCCATGCAGGATGGCGGTGACCAGCAGCCCAACCGGGATGGACACGATGATCAGGCTCGGGTCGAAAGCGCCCGTCACCGCGTAGTAGGAACCGATCACCATCAGTGGCCCCATCAAGACGAACACCAGGGGCAATCCTAGCGCCCGGTACTTGTATTGAAACGGCGGCGCGGTGTAGAAGTAGCCGCCAACGAAACCGATCAATCCCAGCAGCACGATCGGCCAGCCGCGATTGATGGTGAGATAGAGCCCAAGCAGAAGGGCGAGCAGGAATCCGCCCCAGGCGACGACGAAGGCATCGCGCTCGCTGATCCGTCCCTTCAGGATCGCCATCGACATCCGCGGTGAGGTGATGGAATCGATGCCGTGGCGGACGTCGTAGATCTCATTAATGACGTTGGTGCCGATGTGCAGCCCCAGCCCACCGAAGAGCGCGGCCAAAAAGAGCGGCCAGTGCATCCGGCCCTGCCCCAACGCGATCGCGCCGCCGACCGAGACCGGGAGTAGAGAGGCGGTGAAGCTGAAGGGTCGCACCACTTCCCAGGCTCCGCGGGCTCTCCGGGTCAACGTCCCAAGCCCGCCGCTCTCGGCGCTGGTGCTCGTCCCTCCCACGCGGGCGGGGGAGGGGGCCGTTGCCGCCGCGCGGCTCCCGTAGCGGACGGCGGCATCGAGCACCGCCTTGACCTGCGACTCCTCCTGGAGGACGGGCTGCAGCAGCGGAACGTCCATGCCCGCCTCGTCGTGATAGGCGGCAGCCCGCGACGCGACCTCGTCGACGGTGCCGCACAGAATGAAGGCGTCGAGCAGCTCATCCGGGATCAGCTCGCCGGCCCGGTGATAGTCCTCCGCCCGCCAGGCGGCGGCGATCTGGGTGCGCAGCCCAGGATCGAAGCCAGCGCGCTTCATCGAGATGTCGCTCAGCACCGAGATCATGTAGATGACGAATGGCTCGCGCTTGGCGCGGTTGAGCGCCTCGCGCCGGCTGTCATCGATCAGGCAGAGCAGGTAGCCTCGGAAATCGATGTCGCCTGCAGTCCGTCCGTTGGCCGCGGCGGTTTCGAGGACGCGGGCGCGCATCTTCTGATAGGCCGGCAGGGATTCGGCGGGCCGGCCGAGATAGCCGTCGGCCTTTTGGCCGCAGAGGTCGAGGAACGGGGTACGGTAGGCCGCGATGTAGATCGGGATCCGGTGTGGTGGCTGGAACATCGGCTGCAGCGGCGGGACCTTGTCGTTGAGTCGCAGCGGTTCGCCCCGCCACAGCTGGCGGATCTGGTCGATCGCCTCTGACACGCGCGCCACGGTGTCGTTGTAGGGGATCGCCATCTGCGAGAGGCGAAGCGGTAGCCCGCTTCCCAGCGCCAGGGTGCAACGGCGGGGTGCCAGGTCGTCCAGCGCCGACATGGTCATGGCGAGCACGACGGGGTGGCGGGTGTAGGGATTGAGCGCGCCCGCCCCCAACCCGATCCGGCGGGTCACCTGTCCGATCGCCGTCAAGTAGGTGATCGGATCGCGCTCGAAGTAGCTGTCATGCACCCACACCGAGTCGAGGCCGAGGTCCTCGGCCCGGCGCGCCCATTCGGCTGTGTCTTTGACGTCGCCGCGAGCGGCCAGGCCGAGCCCGACCCGGCGCGCGAGGTCTGCCATCCCGTATCACCGTACTCCTGTGGCTGGGAGCCGGCCATCGGGGTCCCACCTGAGTCGACCGGTGGCAACCCGGCAACCGATAATCGTTGCGTGGGGCAGGAGGCGCGGGCCGGGCAGATCCGGCGCATGTTCGACGAGATCGCGCCTCACTACGACGCCCGCAACCGGCTCTTTTCGGCGGACCGGGATCGAGCCTGGCGACGTCGTGCCGCCCGGCGGGCGGGTCTGCGGCCGGGCCAGACCGCCCTGGACCTCTGCACCGGCACTGGGAAGCTGGCTCACGAGCTTCTTCCCTACGTCGGGCCCGGGGGGCGCGTCATTGGCGTCGATTTCTCCGCTTCGATGCTCGTACTGGCCCGGCCGCGCGAGCCGCAGGTGGAATTTCGGCAGGGTGATGTCAGCCGGCTCAGCGAACCCGATGCCAGCGTCGACGCCATCACTATTGGATTCGGGCTGAGAAACCTGGTCGACCGAGAGGGCAGCCTGCGCGAGATGCACCGGGTGCTCCGGCCCGGCGGCCGGCTGGTCATCCTCGAGCTGGCGCCGCCCAGGAGCGCACTGCTGCGCGGCTATCGTTTCTACCTCGACCGCGTGATGCCAATGGTGGCCGGCTTGTTCAGCCGTGCCGATGGCAAGGCATACCGGTATCTCGCCGAATCCGTAGAGGGCTTTCCAACGGCGGCCGCGCTCGCCGCCATGCTGGAGCGGATTGGGTTCAAGCCGGTGATCGTGGAGCGGATGACGTTCGGCATCGTGGCGCTTCACGTCGCGACCCGGCCGGGCTGATGGCCGGCATGCCTTCGCTGTGGGCGGCGCCGAATCTTCTGAGCTTCTCCCGCATCCTGGCGGCGCCCATCCTTTATGCCCTGGTCGTCTCGCGGTGGCGCTACGGATTCCTGGTCGCCGCCATCGTCTTTGTCGCCGCCTCGGTCACCGATACGCTCGACGGCGAGATTGCCCGGCGTCGCCACCTGGTCTCGCCGCTGGGGATCTACCTCGACACGACCTCGGACAAGATCATGGTCGCCGTGCTGCTGGTGGCGCTGGCGGTGGTACACGTGGCCCCTGGCTGGATGGCGGCGGTGATCATCGCCCGCGAGTTCCTGGTCACCGGGCTGCGCAGCTATGCCGCGGCGCTGGGGATCGTGATTCCCGCCGGTGGCTGGGGCAAGGCGAAAGCCTTGATCACCATCGTCGCCCTGATCCTCGTGCTGCTGGAGGGCGATGCGCGTGTGGGCGGCTGGCTCTCCGGCCAGTCGGCACCGGGTAGCTGGCTGCTGAGCTCGGTGGGACCGTTCACGATCTCGGTCTGGGCGCTGTTCGTGTCGGTCATCTGGACGGTTGGCTCTGGTGCGGAGTACATCCGCGAGGCCATCCCCCTGCTCACCCAGTCGGGAGGGCGGGTGCGCGATGCTCTCGGGCAGGCCGCCGACGAGCCCTAAGGCCCCCAACCCAACGCTGCAGCAAAAGGGTTAGCGCTCCTCCCGGACGTAGGGAACGCCCAGCGAGGCCGGAGCGCCGAGCCGACGCCGAGCCCAGCCGGTCGATACGAGGACGAGCACGACGATCGTCATCAAATAGGGGAGCGAGGCAAAGACCTCCGGTGGCAGATGCACCTGCCGCGCTTGCAAGGTGAACGCGAGGCTCGAGAAGGCGCCAAAGAGGTACGCGCCGACCAGGGCCAGCTCCGGGCGCCAGAAGGCGAAGATGACCAGAGCAATCGCGATCCAGCCGGCGCCTGACGTCATCCCATCGAGCCAGCCCGGTGTGATCGCCAGGCTGAAGAATGCCCCGCCGATGCCGGCGAGCGCCCCACCGATCAGCACGTGGACGTAGCGATAAAGCGTCACATTGACGCCCATCGCGTCGGCGGTTCCGGGCGATTCACCGACCGCTCGGAGGTGGAGACCAGGCCGCGTCCGGTACAGGTAGAACAGTGTGAGCACGACCAGCACCCAGGACACATAGGTCAGCGCGTTCTGATGCAACAGGATCGGACCGATGACCGGGGCATTGCCTAGGCCGAGGACGTTGATGGCGTCGAATTCGTGGCGGGCCGGCTTTCCGCCGAGATTCGCCACGTGGCCGATGTAAGACGAAAGCCCGGTGGCACCGGCAAAGATGGTGAGCGCGAGGCCGGAAACAATCTGGCTCGCCCGCAGACTGATCGTCAGAAAAGCGTGGATCAAGGCGGTGGCCGCCGCGGCCAGCGCGGCCACGACGATCGCCGCGAGCAGGCTCAGCCAGCTGGGGCCACCGATCGTCTGTACACCCCAGAACCCGCTGACGGCGCCAATCAGCATCATGCCCTCGACGCCAAGATTGAGCACGCCCGAGCGTTCCGCGAGTAGCTCACCCAGCGCGGCAAAGAGGAGCGGCGTTCCGTACGAGATGGCGTAGGCGGCGATCACGATCAGGATGTTGTCGTTGATCACGCGACCCCAACCCGGTTCGGCTCGGTCGCTTGCGGCCCGGTCCGGGCACGACCGCCCAACCGGATTCGATACCGGACGAGCAGCTCACCGGCGAGGGCGCAGAAGAGGATCAACCCCTGCAGCGTGCCGACCAGGCCCGCCGGAAACGTTGCCCCCTGCAGGCTGAATCCGGCGTTAGACAATCCGCCGAGCAAGATGGAAACCACGATCACCGCGAAGGGGTTGAGGCGCGCCAGCGCCGCGACGACAATCCCGGCGTAGCCGTAGCTCGCCTGCTGAAGGCCGCGCGGATCGAGGACGTGCCGAAAGTCACCGATCTCGCTGGCACCACCAAGGCCGGCGAATGCACCGGACAGGGCCATCACCGCGACCACCTTGCGGCGGGTACGGATGCCCGCGTAATGGGCGGCGGCGCGCGAGTCGCCGATGACGCGCGCTTCGAAGCCGAACCGGGTCCCGGTGTAGATCAGCCATAGGACGGCCGCGGCGAGCGCGCCCAGTACCAGGCCAAGCGGGATGACGATCCCCCCGATCGCAAAACTCGGCCAGCTGGCCGCGACGGAGAGGTACTTGCCCTGGGGAAAGACGCGCGCGGTGAAGGTCGACAGATCCCGCCAGTACGAGTGGCTGTCGAAGATCAGGTAGCTCATCAACAGCCCAGCCACGTAGTTGAGCATCAGCGAGGTGATGATCTCGTTGGTCCGGGTGTAAGCGCGTAGCACGCCAGGGATAGCCGCCCACGCGGCCCCCGTGATCAATCCCGCGACGACCATGGCTGGAATGATCACCAGCGCCGGCTGGTCCTTGAGTGCGATACCGATGCCCGATGCACCGATCGCGCCGAGGTAAAGCTGGCCTTCGGCGCCGATATTCCAGATCTGCATCCGGAACGCGGCGGCCGCGGCGAGACCCGTCAGTAGGAGCGGGGTGGCACTCACCAGCGTGGCGCTCATCGCGCCGCTGGCAAAGAATCCCCCATCTAGCAACCGCCCCCAGGTTGCGATCGGATCGTGTCCCGTGATGAGCAGGATGATGCTGGACAGAACCGCCGCGCCGATCAGCGATCCGACCGGCACCGCGACCAGCAGCCAACGCGCCTCGGTGAGGCGTCGCTCGATCCGGATCACGCCGCCCCCGCCATCATCAGGCCGAGTTGCTCGACGGTGGCATGCTGGCGTTCGACGATGCCGGTGATGCGGCCGTTGTAGAGCACGGCGATGCGATCGGCGAGCGCCAGGATCTCGTCCAGGTCTTCACTGATCAGAAGGATGCCGACGCCCGCCTGGGCTGCTTCCAGCAGCAGGCCGCGCACGGTATCGGTCGCGCCGACGTCCAGGCCGCTGGTGGGCGAGCTCGCGACCAGCACCTGAGGCCGGCTGGAAAGCTCCCGTGCGAGGAGGACTTTCTGGATGTTGCCGCCTGAGAGCTGGCGCGCGGGCGTCTCCACTGAGGCCGCGCCGATATTGAACCGCTGCATAAGCTGCTCGGCGTTGGCCCGGATCCGCCGTGGATGGAGCACTCCGCGGGTCGAGATCGGCGCTCCGCGAAAGGCTTTCAGCACGAGGTTGTCAGCAACGCTGAGCGAGGGGGCGACCCCGGTTCCAAGTCGATCATCGGGAACGTAAGCGACCCCACGCTGAATCGCTTCGAGC
>Ga0307479_10004863_pt1 | contig 12353 bp, 9 predicted proteins | sample atmos_gasesECM4C_FD_203743 | JGI IMG/M metagenome (GOLD analysis project Ga0307479, IMG submission 203743) | Hardwood forest soil microbial communities from Morgan-Monroe State Forest, Indiana, United States - atmos_gasesECM4C_515 | ecosystem: Environmental > Terrestrial > Soil > Temperate...
CAGGACGGCTGCGTGCTCCACGTCATGCGCGACGAGTATCCACTGATTCTCGGTGATGACGTCACCATCGGCCATTCCGTCACGCTGCACGGCTGCAACATCGCCTCGCGCTGCCTCATCGGCATCCGCGCGATCCTTTTAAATGGTGTCACTGTTGGCACCGGTAGCATCATCGCCGCCGGCACGCTGGTGCTTGAGAGAACGGAGATTCCTCCGGGCAGCCTCGTTGTCGGACACCCCGGCAAAGTCAAGCGCATGCTTACGCCCACCGACCAGGCCACGATCGAGGACTACGCCGCCCGCTACGTCGAATACAAAAACATCTACCGCGAGGAATCGGCCGATGCGCACTGACGCCCTCTCCCTTTGTAGGGGCACAGCATGCTGTGCCCCAGCTTGGCGAGATGCCAGCTTTGAGCACGACGGCCGCGAGCGCGTACTCCGTTCCTGTCATTCCGAGCGAAGCAGGCCGGTTTTTTCTCGCCCTTCGCCGCGAAGGGCCGGCCAGCGCAGTCGAGGAATCGTGGCAGCCAGTTCAAATTTTAGAATTTCGCACCGCGAGGAACATTCCAAGTGAGTGAAGGCGCAACCAAAAAAGATGAGAAGCCACGAAAGTTTCAAGCCATCCGTGGCACCCGTGACATTCTCCCGCCAGAGAACGCCCTCTGGAATCATGTCGAGCAAACCGCCCACGAAGTCTTCTCCACCTTCGGCTTCGGCGAAATCCGCCTCCCCATCTTCGAGCCCACTGAACTCTTCGCCCGGGCAGTCGGCGGCGAAACCGACATCGTCTCGAAAGAAATGTACACGTTTCAAAATCCAACGGGATTGGCCGCAATGGTTCGGGAGAACGAAATGTTGGGCACGCTACCGGAAATGTCACCGGAAAGCGAATTGATCAGCCTCCGTCCCGAAGCGACCGCCTCCGTCTGCCGCGCCTACATCGAACACAACATGCAACAACTGCCCCAGCCAGTAAAGCTCTACTACCTGGGCCCCATGTTTCGCCGCGAACGCCCGCAAAAGGGAAGATACCGCCAGTTCTACCAAATCGGCGCGGAAGTTCTCGGTGGTCCCGACGCTCCGGCGATCGATGCCGAGGTCATCGAAATGGTGATGACTTTCTTCCAAAAGCTCGAGCTGCAAGGCGTCGAACTCAGCATCAACTCCATCGGAGACAAAAACTGCCGTCCAAAATACGTCGAACTCCTCCGCGCCGAGCTCCTCAAAGTGAAAGACAAACTTGGCGCCGATTCCCAGCGCCGCATCGAAACGAATCCTCTGCGTGTGCTCGATTCAAAACTCGAAAGCGAACAGGCCATCATCGAAAAATTGCCGCGCATCACCGAGCATCTCTGCGAGGACTGCGCCGCGCACTACGCCGCCGTGAAACGCGAACTCCAACTACGCGGCGTCATCTACAAAGAAAACTGGCGCCTCGTTCGCGGCCTCGACTACTACATGCGCACCACATTCGAAATCACCGCGGCGGGTCTAGGTTCGCAAAACGCCGTCTGCGGCGGCGGCCGCTACGACGGCCTCGTCGAATTGCTCGGCGGTCCGCCCACCAAAGGCATCGGCTTCGCCATCGGCGAAGACCGCCTGATCTTGTCCCTCCAAGAAAGCGGCAAGGCCCCCAAGCCACGGGGCCGCGACGTCTACATTGCCTGGATGGGCGAAAAAGCTCACGCAACCGCCATCCGCGCCGCGAAAGATTTGCGCGCCGCCGGTTTCAGTGTGGAGCTGCCGCCCATCGAGCAGAAATTCGGCAAGGCGCTCGGCCAGGCCGACAAGCTCGGCGCGCGCTACGCTCTGATTCTCGGCGATGACGAGGTCTCAGAAGGCCTTTGGACCCTGAAGACCCTGGCAGACGGCTCGCAGCAAAAACTGACCGAACCGCAACTGCTTGAGTTTTTGCGTAATTTGTAGTGGCGGGTCTTTAGACCCGTGCAGTTTCTCGACCATTTGTGTTTGTGCAAAACTATAACGCTGTCATCCTGAGGCTATCCGACGAGGATAGCCGATCCAGATTCCGACTCCTGTCGGAAAGGGCCTCAACGTGGAAATTATTGAGGCGTCCGGTCGGGAGGCTGTAGCTCACCCCTTCTTAGGGGTGAGGCTTTTCGTAAGCACGAGGGCGACGACGTTGTCATGTGAATGGCAGCACTCGCTGCATGGGCAGCTGTAGCGGCCGCGGACCGTCGCGGGCGCCTTTCGCTTCTAGCATGGCGATTATTTTGTGCAAGATGCAGAGCGTGTCATCCTGAAGCTATCCGAATAAGGATAGCTGAAGGACCTCAACGTCAACACGGCTCGCATGTAAGCGAGGGAGAAAAAGAACAACGTGCTCGATTTTCTCGGCAACCTGAAGCGCACGCACTACTGTGGCGCGCTCCGCGCCTCCGACGAAGGCCGCGACGCCATCGTCATGGGCTGGGTCCATCGCCGCCGCGACCTCGGCAATTTGCTCTTTCTCGACGTGCGCGACCGCACCGGCATCGTCCAGGTCGTTTTCAACAAAGAGACGCAACCCAAAGCTCACGCCAAGGCCGAGCAAGCGCGCAGCGAATTCGTCGTCGCTGTCGAAGGCAAAGTCATCCGGCGTCAAAAACCGAATCCCGAGCTGGCCACCGGCGAAGTCGAGCTCGTCGCCACGAAGCTCCACATTCTCAACAACGCCAAAACTCCGCCATTTCCGATTGAAGACGAAATCAACGCCGCGGAAGAAACTCGCCTGCGCTTCCGCTATCTCGATCTGCGCCGTCCGAAGCCGCACCACAATCTTGCGCTGCGCCATGCCGTCATCCTCGAAATTCGCAAGGTCATGGACGAAATGGGCTTCATCGAAGTCGAAACCCCCATGCTCACGCGTTCCACGCCCGAAGGCGCGCGCGACTACCTCGTCCCCAGCCGCGTGCATCACGGCCAGTTTTACGCGTTGCCGCAGTCGCCGCAGATTTTCAAGCAGATCCTGATGATCGGCGGCCTCGACCGCTACTTCCAGATCGTGAAATGTTTCCGCGACGAAGACCTCCGCGCCGACCGCCAGCCCGAATTCACCCAGCTCGACCTCGAAATGTCGTTCCCGCGCCAGGAAGACGTTTTCCACGTCATCGAAAACGTGATGGTGCGCGCCTGTGCCGTCGCGGGCATCAAGGCCGAAGCGCCGTTCCCCCACATGCTCTACAAAGACGTCATTCGAAAGTACGGCAGCGATAAGCCGGACCTGCGCTTAGGTATGGAACTCCACGAAGTCACTCATTGCTTTCCGGAAGAGGCCAAACAGAAGCTGCAAATCGAAGGCAACGTTTTCGCGCTCGCGGCTCCCGGCGCGGCGAGCTATTCGCGCAAGCAGCTCGACCAGCTGACCGAAAAAGCCAAGTCGCTCAGCGCTCGCGGCGCCTATTTCGTGAAAGTGGCAGCGGAGGGCACGACGTCCACCGTCGAAAAACTGATTGGCGCGGACAATGTGAAAAAATTGGCCGCTGCCTGCGGCACAAAAACGGGTGATCTTGTTGTGGCCGTCTCCGCAAAGGAACAAATCAAGGGCAGCGAAGCCGCCGCGCTCATCGCCGGACAATTGCGCTTGCATCTTGGTGAAGCACTCGGCGTGATCGACAAATCCCTGCCTGCGCAGGCAGGGCAATGGAAATTTCTCTGGATCACTGGCTTTCCGCTCTTTGAATGGAGCGAGACCGACAAAACCTGGGTCAGCGCGCAGCATCCCTTCACTGGCATCGTCGACGAAGATTTGGATAAACTCGAATCCGCGCCCTGGGAAGTGCGTTCGAAAGGCTACGACCTCGTTTTGAATGGCTACGAGCTCGGTTCCGGCAGCATTCGAATCCACCGCCAGGACATTCAGGAACGCTTGTTCAAAGCCCTTGGCCTCACCGAAGAACAGTTGCGCCACCGCTTCGGTTTTTTCCTGGACGCGCTCACCTACGGCACTCCGCCGCACGGCGGCATCGCGCTCGGCATCGACCGCGTGGTGATGCTCCTCGCCGGCGAAAAATCCATCCGCGAAGTCATCGCCTTCGCCAAAACCACCGCCGCCCAAGATCTCATGGCCGACTCGCCAAGCCAAGTCGATCCTGCGCAGCTCGATGAGCTTGGCATCTCAATCAAGCAAAAGAAAAAAGCCGCCGAATGATATGCTGACCATCGTCCGCTGTTCTTTGCTGTTGCATTTTCTTTAGGAGGCGGGGACTTCAGCCCCGCGCGTATAGACGCTGTTGTGTAGGATTTCTCTTTAGGAGGCCGGGGCTTCAGCCCCGGCGTTACAAGCGTAGCAGAGCGGGGCTTTAGCCCCTGAAGAAAGCTTAAAGATGGCAACGCCAAGACATAGAACCGCTCCAGGCACCTCCTATTTTGTCACCACAAAATGCTGGCAAGGCCGCTCCGTCTTCCAAGTCCCCCAAAACGCCGAAATCCTCATAAAAACCCTCTTCCATTATCGAGGCCGCGGCGACTATCTGCTCCACGAATTCCTCGTCATGCCAGACCATCTCCATCTCCTCTTAACTCCTAGCCCGGCCACCAGCCTCGAAAAGGCCGTCCAATTGATAAAAGGCGGCAGTTCTTATCAAATTCACAAGGAACGCAACCAAAAGATGGAAATATGGCAGGAAGGTTTTCACGATTGGACCATTCGTGACGCGAGCGACTGGCGAACCAAGGTCGAATATATTCGAATGAACTCTGTCCGAGCCAAGCTCGTCGAAAGTCCGCAGGATTGGCCATATTCCTCCGCCAATAGCCGATTCACCCTCGACCCGATGCCAAGCAAATATTCGAAGCAGACTTCAGGGGCTGAAGCCCAAATCACACCATCTACAACGCCGGAGCTGAAGCTCCGGCCTCCTAAAGAGCGCCACGCATGAGCCGAATACGCATATTGCCGGAGGCGGTGGCGAATAAGATCGCGGCGGGCGAAGTTGTCGAACGTCCAGCATCGGTGGTCAAAGAGCTGCTCGAAAACGCACTCGACGCCAGCGCGAAAACGATTCGCGTCGAAGTCGAAGCCGGCGGCAAGCGCATGATCCGCGTCATCGACAGCGGCCACGGCATGGCGCACGACGACGCGCTCCTGTCGTTCGAGCGCCATGCAACTAGCAAATTGCGCACCACGGACGACCTGCTCTTCATTTCCACGCTCGGCTTCCGCGGTGAAGCCCTCCCTTCGATCGCGGCCGTTTCGCGCCTCCTGCTCGAAACACGCGCGGAAGAAGAGGCTGAAGGAACCCGCGTCGAATTTGCCGGCGGAAAACTTGTCGGCGTAAAGCCTGCCGGTCTGCCAGCAGGCACGACCGTCAGCGTTGCGGATCTTTTCTATTGCGTGCCTGCGCGGCGCAAATTCCTGAAATCGGAAACAACGGAACTCGGCCACATCGCTTCGCTCGTCACTCACTACGCGCTGGCCAATCCGGAACGACAATTCGTGCTGAAAACGCCAACACAGGAAATTATCAACTGCGCGCCCGCGGAGCGTCTCGCCGACCGCGTCTATCAGCTTTTCGGCCGTCAAGCGCTCGATGAACTGGTCGAGATTCCTGCCGTCTCCGCTCCCTTTCGCGCAGCGATCACCGAACCGGAACTTGAGCCGGGTGAAGAGAAATCCACGCTGACGGTGACGGGCTTCACTTCCCGCCCCGAAGTCCAGCGGCCGAACCGCAACGGCATTTTCGTTTTTGTGAACCGCCGCCTCGTGCGCGACCGCTTGGTCCTTCATGCGATTCACGAAGCGTATCGCAACATTTTGCCGCCAACGGTTTTTCCCGCGACGCTGCTTTTCCTCGAAATGCCGTACGACGAAGTCGACGTCAACGTGCATCCCGCGAAAATCGAAGTGCGGTTCCGCCGCTCCCAATTTGTCCATGATTTCGCGCGTGACGCTATTCGCCAGGCGCTCATGGGCGCGCGGCCCATCGCAAGTTTTGCCGCGAGCGCCGCTGCAGCTTCGCAAATGTCTCCATCGGCCGCTCCACCGTTTTCCGGCGCAATATCGCCCGCGCCGGCGGACTCCGGCGTTCCGCGAGCCATCATTCCTCCGATCTCTGAGATCGGCGTGGGTTCCGGCGTCGGCTCGGACGCCGGTTTCGATCTCACCGCGGCGCCTTTGCGACCCATCGAGCAGCGCTTTCCGTTTGAACCGGGCGCGGCCTTCGGCGCTGCTGTCGCTCCAGCGCAAGATTCCGCGGCTGCGTGGGCCGCAAATCTTGCCGCGCCCAATAGCGACGCCCCTGCCACGCTTCCGCGGCCCGATCAAATCATGGATTTGAAGCCGCTCGGACAGGTCAGTTCGAGTTTCATCGTTGCCGTGAACGGCGAAGGTCTCTGGATCGTCGATCAGCACGTCGCGCACGAGCGCGTGCTTTTCGAGCAGCACCTGGAAGCGCGCCACGCCGGCAAAGTGGAATCCCAGCGAATGCTGATGCCGATCGTCATCGAGCTTTCGCCGCGGCAGTTGGTCATCTATGAAAAAATCGCGGAAGAGCTGGCGGCCAACGGCTTCGAGGTCGAGCCGATGGGGCCGCGCAGCGTAGCGATTCAAGCGGTGCCCGCGGGCATCGCAGCGGGCGACGCGGAAAAATTGCTGATCGAAATCCTCGATGGGATCGAGCGCGAGAACGCCGCGATTTCCATCAACACGCTGCAAGCAAAAATCGCGGCGTCCACGGCGTGCCACGCGGCGATTAAAGTGAACATGCCGCTCGACCAAACGAAAATGGAATGGCTGCTGGAGGCGCTCGCGAAAACGGATTGCCCGATGAGCTGCCCGCACGGGCGGCCGGTAGTGCTTCGTTATTCGTTAAAAGAAATAGAGAAAGCGTTTCATAGAATTTGACTTGTGTAGCCGCCGGGCTTTAGCCCGGCCATCGGGAGACTCACCGAATGAGCGATTCGCAGAAGACGGCAGTGATCTTCGGCCTGGCAAACAAGCGCAGCATCGCCTGGGCCATCGCGCAGAAGCTGCAACAGGCGGGCTGGCGCCTGGCGATCACGTATCAAAACGAACGCCTCGAGCAGGAAGCGAAAGACCTGATCGCAGACCTTCCCGGCGCCACAGGCTTCATGTGCGACGTCTCGTTCGATGACCAAATTGCGAAACTCTTCGACGAATTGAAAGCCCGGTACGGCGTTCTGAACGGCATCGTGCACAGCGTGGCCTTTGCGCCCGCGGAAGAACTGAAAGGCGAGTTCGTCAACACCACTCGCGAGGGATTCCGCATCGCGCACGACATCAGCGTCTATTCGCTGATCGCCGTAGCGCGCGGGGCGCTGCCGTTGATGACTTCCGGTGGCGGGATCGTGACGCTCACGTATTACGGCGCGGAAAAAGTTGTGCCGCGTTACAACGTGATGGGCGTGGCCAAGGCCGCTCTCGAAGCGACGGTTCGTTACCTGGCCAACGATCTGGGTCCAAAAGCGATTCGCGTGAACGCCATTTCTGCTGGACCCATCAAGACGCTGGCTTCGCGCGGCATCCCCGGTTTGAACGACATGCTGAAATCGCACGCCGAGCGCGCCCCGCTGAAGCGCAATGTCGATCCGAGCGAAGTCGGCGGAACCGCAGCGTTCCTGCTTTCCGACGCAGGGTCGGGAATCACCGGCGAAACGATTTACGTCGATTGCGGATATAACATCATGGGGTTCTGAGCAGCACAGGCGTTCCTGCCTGTGCTGCTTTTTTCCGAGAGAAACGCGCATAGCTACCAAAATGTCCAAACTCACAATCACCATTGACGGCCCGGCGGGTTCGGGCAAGAGCACCGTGGCGCGGCGCGTGGCAGCACTGCTCGGGTACGCGTATCTCGACAGTGGCGCGATGTACCGCGCGCTGGCGCTGAAAGCTCTTAAACAAAATGTTTCGCTCGGCGACGAAGCCGGCTTGGAAGCCCTCGCTCGAAATACCCACATCGAACTCAGGCCGCCTACTGCGGAGCAAGAGGCCGCTGGCGCAAAGAATGGCGTTTTTCTGGACGGAGACGAAGTAACCGAGGCCATACGCACGGCCGAAGTTGCCAAGGCCGCTTCGCTCCTGGCGACAATCGCGGGCGTGCGCAGGGTGCTTGTCGCCGAGCAACAGCGCGCCGGGGCCGGCGGCGGAGTGGTCATGGAAGGACGCGACATCGGAACCGTCGTGTTTCCGCGGGCCGAGCTCAAGATCTTTCTGGACGCTTCGCCCGAGGTCCGCGCGGAACGCCGCTGGAAAGAGCACCAGGAGAAAGGCGACCAGGTCACGCTCACGGATGTTCTCATGGAGGTGCGTGAACGCGACCGGCGCGACCGGGAGCGCAAAGTTTCACCCCTGGTGCGCGCCGCGGATGCCGTGCTGGTGGACAACACGGCGATGGACGCGGAAGAAACAGCTCGCCTCATCCTGATGCTGGCGCAGGAGCGCGAAAGGGAATTGGCCAAAGCGGCGGGGAGGGAATCGTGATCCGCATGGTGATTATGCTGGCGCTGGGAATCGGCGGCGGTTTGTTTGTGATTCCGCTGATCGCTGTGGCGCGGAGCAGCGAGGATACAAGCAGCCCGCAATCCGAAGCGGCGCGAACATTTCGCGCATATCTGGACGAAGATTGGAAGCGCTGGATGGCCGAATACCCGGAGATGGCGACCGAAGTCGGGTTTCCGGGGCAGAACCGCCGCTGGTCGGACGATTCCGCCGAGGGCATCGAGCAGCGCAGGAAACATCTGCACGAAAGCCTTGCGGCGCTGGAAAAAATCTCCCGCGATGCGCTGCCCGCGGAGGAAAAACTGAATTACGACCTGTACCGGGAGTTGCTGGAAACGGCGGAAGAGGGCCTGCAATATGGCGATGACCCGCTGCCGTTCCGGAACGTCGTGCCGGGGAACGTGTGGATGCCGCTGAACCAAATGGGAGGCATCCATCAAGGCGCCGCAGCGATTCTTGCAGACATGCCGCGCCGGACGGTTGCAGATTACGAAGATATTCTGGCGCGCCTGGAAGCCTTGCCGAAATCCGTCGAGCAGCATCGCGCGCTTTTGCAAGAAGGACTCAAACGGGGTTACACGCCGCCGAAGCTGATGCTTCGCGATGTGCCGAAGCAGATTGCGAATTTGATTCCCGCCGAGCCGCTGGCCAGCGCGCTTTTGGAACCGTTCACGGAATTTCCCGCGGGATTCCCCGAAGCGGAGCGAGTGCAATTGACGGAGCGAGCGAAAAAAACCTATACGAGTGCGATAGCGCCGGCGTTTCAGAAGTTTCACGACTACGTGGCCTCGACGTACATTCCGGCCTGCCGCGAAAACATCGCGGCAACCGGGCTGCCGAACGGCCCTGCGGCGTACGCATTCCACGTGCGCTGGCAAACGACGACCAACCTGACGCCACAGCAGATTCACGAAATCGGCCTCGCGGAAGTGAAACGCATACGCACGGAGATGGACAAAGTCATCGCCTCGGCTGGATTCAAGGGCAGTTTCCACGACTTCACGGAATTTTTGCGCACGGATGCGCGGTTCTATTACGAGAACGCGGACGAGCTGGTCAATGGCTACCGCGTCATCGCGAAGAAAATCGATCCTGAACTCGCGCATCTCTTCGGGAAGCTGCCGCGCCTGACGTATGGCGTATGCCAGATTCCGGATTTCAAGGCCCCTTCGCAAACGACGGCCTACTACCAACCGGGCGCGCCGCAAGCGGGACGTCCCGGCTGCTACTTCGTGAACACTTACAACCTGCACGCGCGGCCGAAGTGGGAGATGGAAGCGCTCACGCTGCACGAAGCGGTTCCGGGGCATCATTTGCAGATTTCGCTCGCGCAGGAAATGGAAGGGCAGCCGGAATTTCGCAAGCACGTTGGCTACTCTGCGTTTATGGAGGGTTGGGCGCTTTATTCTGAGAGTCTCGGCGAAGAGCTTGGGCTGTACAAAGATCCGTACGCGAAATTCGGGCAACTCACCTACGAAATGTGGCGCGCCGTGCGGTTGGTCGTGGATACGGGGATGCACGCAATGGGATGGACGCGCGAGCAGGCGATTCAGTTTTTCAAGGACAACACGGGGAAGACCGACCAGGACATTACCGTCGAGGTGGACCGCTACATCGTGTGGCCGGGACAGGCGCTGGCGTACAAGCTGGGTCAATTGAAGATTCGCGAGCTGCGCACGGAAGCGGAACGGCGGCTCGCTGCAGGTTTCAATGTGCGTGCGTTTCATGATGCCGTCCTGGAGCAAGGCGCGGTGCCGCTGAGCGTCCTGGAAGCGCGTATGAAGCAGTGGATGGACGAGCAAGCAGCGCGGTGAGTCCGTGGCCCGCGACCCCTCCCCCCTATGTTTTGTGTAAGTGTTCATTCTAAAGAGTTTTAAGCTCCTTAGAATCAACACTTCTATAAGTGCGGATTCTAAAGGGGTTACGGGCACGATCTGTCTGCAAGAAAGTAACTGGGACGGGCGTGTAGATTTTGAAGAAGTTAGAAGGACCGCGTGGCGGGCACCCATTGTTCGCAGGGCACGGAAGAACCGTGCCGACTTAACGAAACCATTATAGCATATACGTACTGTTTGTCAAGTAATTACTAGTAAGTGGTTTGTTTGCCGATGGATAGCTGGGTGAAGGGTGGCCATGACTGACCAACGCGCTGGGCAACCTCCAACCGTTAGCGGATTCGCTCTCGATCTGCCGACGTGGTGCTATGAAAGCAAAGCGAAGAGAGATTTCTCTCTGCGCAGGCCGACCTTTCACGGGAGTGAAAGGGAAGAAAAAATCGGCCTGCTCCGTTCGAAATGACGGGCAGTGAGTTGGGGGGGCGGTTATGTCGGAGCTGAAGCTCCGACCCCCAAAAGACAAGCGCAGGGTCCCTCTCGCTAGGGGTGACAGGTAGTTGGCGTTGCTCGAGGGGCAGTCATACGCGTCTAAACTATCATCCATCCAATGTACTCTGACCTGACGTCTACGCTAGGTTTCCCGGTCTTGCGATTCTTGACTTCCTTGACAGGATTACCAGCCCCAAAAGCGAGCTTGCGAAGAGCAGCACGGTTGGGGGCTCGGGAACGGAACTAACGACTTGGATCATCGCATCGTTCTCGCCGAGGATAGTTCCCCCTAGTACGCCGCTTGGGATCACGGCCTCAACTTTGATTAGTCGAGTCGACGGATACGTCAGGCTGGGATCGAACGGGTTCAGGGTCACTGTAGCAAGAGCGACGTTCCCGGTGTTCGCACCCGGACCTAGAGTGAATGGGGGAAAGGTAAACGGGAAGGCACCCACAAAGCCTGCTACGTAGGGATCGGGAGTAACTGGCCCGCTCCCCACCGTGTTAAACGCGATGGACGCACCTGTGTTGTTTGTGATTGAGCCGAAAAACGTAACTACCGTGAATCCAGTAGCTCCCACCAACGCGGTCTGATTCTGGCTACTGGTGTAACTGATTGTAAGGGAATCGGCCATGGCTGGCGCCGATAAAGCAGCGAGGGGAAAAATCAAAAGCAAGGAAATCCGGAGAAGCCGCTGGGAAACTGTCATAACAGGCCTCCATGGGTCTTCAAGCGCGGGGGAGTGTTACTCTATCAAACCGACAGTGAGAAGTCATGCGGAAAGGCAGGAAGGCGGGGTGCGCCGGTCGGAATGACGTGTGGGGGGAGAGCTTATGCCGGAGCTGCCTTTGCGAACGCCTTGACTGAAGACGGAACGTACCTGGTTCGAGTTGTTCACGTTGATCGAGGATAGGTTGAGAACAAGCCACGATTCCTCCACTTCAGGCCGATAAAAAGCATCGGCCCTCCGGTCGGGAATGACACGTAGTTGGCGTTGCTTCAGGGGCTGAAGTCCCATTTTGACTTGCGCGGTACGCCAGGGCTCCCGACTTGGTCGGGACAAGTTCCGCCCCGGCCTAGTAAAGGAAACAGCAGGTTTCTCGTTTCGCTCGGAATGACAAATGTGGAAAGAGAGCGCTTTGCGGCACGGCTCCCGACAAGAGTCCCCGCAACATCCTTCGGGGCAGGCGGGACAGGTTCCGCCGTGCCCTGACAGTAGAGTGGTGTGGCACGGACCCGAGGAAAGGGCGCCCCCGATGGTCCCCGACAGAATCGAGAGGGGGCAGGCCGAGGCCGCTACAAGGGAGCGAAGAAGCTGGCAGCTTGGGTGTTTGGGGCGCAGCATTCCCTCCGCTGCGCTCGGGATAAAGCTGCGCCCCTACGAGGAGTCTCGCGGCAGCGCGTTGGGCGCGGATGGCAATGCGCGATTACTGGCAGAGATTGTTGCTCAGGCGGCGGGGGTGGACATGGAGCTGAGGAATTCCATGTTGGATTTGGTTTTGGTGAGGCGGCTGAGGAGCAGCTCCATGGCTTCGACGGTAGAGAGCGGGCTCAAGACCTTGCGCAG
>Ga0307479_10004865_pt1 | contig 12353 bp, 9 predicted proteins | sample atmos_gasesECM4C_FD_203743 | JGI IMG/M metagenome (GOLD analysis project Ga0307479, IMG submission 203743) | Hardwood forest soil microbial communities from Morgan-Monroe State Forest, Indiana, United States - atmos_gasesECM4C_515 | ecosystem: Environmental > Terrestrial > Soil > Temperate...
TGACTTGGACAGCCAACTTCAGCGCCAACGTCACCGGCGTCTCGATAAATTGGAAAGCAGGTTCGGCCGTCTACACAACGAACATGACGAGCTACAACACGCTCGGTGTGAAGCCGACGCACAGCAACGCATGCGGGTCGCTTTATAATAACAGCGATCACGCCGGAACACCCGAGAACAAAAAGAAGTATCTCACCGGAGGTGCTGCCGGTGGTGGCGGATCCAATTACACAGGTTCGTGGAGCGCTACCGCCTCAGTGAAACTGTGCCCCGGCCGCTAAAGTTTAGAGTTCGGTTCACTTCCGAAAATTAGGACGACACGTGGCGGCGTCTTCCGCTAGAGTGCGACCTTATGCGCGCACTAGGCGTCTTGATTTGTTTCGCTATCACCGCAAGCGGCGTCTTCGCTCAAAAGCGCAACGTCACGGAAAAAGATCTGTGGGACTTTGTTTGGATCGGCGACCCGCAAATTTCCCCCGACGGCTCGCGCGCGGCGTTTGTCCGCGTGACCGTGAACGAAAAGAAGGAAGGCTACAACACATCGATCTGGTCGGTGGCGACGGCCGGCGGCGAAGAGCCGCATCGATTGACCAAAGGCGACCACGATTCATCCCCGCGCTGGTCCGCGGACGGAAAATATCTGGTCTTTCTGCGCGCTACGGAAAAGGACGGCAAACCGGAATCGCCGCAGTTGTCGATGTTGTCGATGGCGGGCGGCGATTCATTCTCATTCACGGATTTGCCAAAAGGAGCAGGCAATCCGGTTTGGTCGCCGGATGGAAAGACGATTGCGTTCACGAGCGAAACTAACGCTGACGATCTGGCCAAGCAGGATAAGAAAAAGAAGAAGGAAGACGAATTAAAGAAAGCTGTCAGCGCAACTTCGCCCGTCGCGTCGCCGGCATTCTCGAAGACACCGGCGGACAAAAAAGGCAAAACGGAAGAAGAGCAGGCGGCGAAGGAAGCCGAAACCGAATCAGAACACGAAAGCGATGTGCGCGTAATCACCCGCGCTGTCTACCGCGAAGACAACGAAGGCTATGCCGATCCAAAACATCCATCGCACATCTGGCTCATCCAGGCACCGCACAACGCGGACGAAAAAGTGGAGCCAAAGCAGCTGACCTTCGGACATTTCGATGAGGGGGGCATTGTTTGGTCGAAGGACGGATTACAACTTTACTTCGTTTCGCTGCACGTCGACGAACCATATTACGAACGCCCGCGGAGCGAGCTCTATTCGATCAGCGGGAACGGCGGCTCGGCAACGAAACTCAACACCATCGACATGGATATCGGCGGATTGTCGCTGAGTCCCGATGGTAAACGACTCGCTTTCGTGGCCTCGGTTACTCAGCCGATCAATTCTTATTCGCAGCCCGATCTTTGGGTTGTCGATCTTACACCGAACGCGAAACCAAAGAATCTCACCGAAAAATTCGATTTCGACGTTGGTGATACCCTAATCGGCGATTGTGAAACGCCCCGCGCCGGCGGTCGAAACAAACCGATTTGGAGTACTGACGGACGCTCACTGACCGAAGTCTATTCAAAACAGGGGCGCGCCAATCTCGCAGTCTTCGACGCCGAGTCAGGGCAGACAAAAGATCTTACGTCGGGAAATCAGCAGGTGATCAACTTTCGCGTTTCGACGGATGGATCAAAGCTGGTTTACACTCTTTCAACGCCGACGCGCCTGGGCGATTTGTTCGTGGCCGACCAAAATGCCGCCAATCCGAAGCAGCTCACCCGCTTTAACGACGCGTTGTTTTCGAAACTGAACCTGACCGAGCCGGAGGAGATTTCTTACAAAAGCTTCGATGGCAAAACGATTCAGGCGTGGCTCCAAAAGCCGCCGGGTTTCAGCACAGCCAAAAAGTATCCGCTCATCCTAAATATTCACGGCGGTCCGCACACGGCCTACGGTTATCTTTTCTTTCACGAATTCCAATGGATGGCGGCGAAAGGTTATGTCGTGCTGTTTCCGAACCCGCGTGGCAGCACAAGCTACGGGCAGGAGTTCGGCAACGTGATTCAGTACCATTATCCCGGCGACGATTTCAAAGATTTGATGGCGGGTGTCGATGAAGTGATCAAACGCGGCTACATCGAAGACAAGAAACTTGGCGTAACCGGCGGAAGCGGCGGCGGATTGCTCACAAACTGGGTCGTTGGTCACACCGATCGATTCGCGGCCGCGGTGGCGCAACGCGACATCGCGAGCTGGGCGCATTGGTGGTACACGGCCGATTTCACTCTGTTCCAGCCGAACTGGTTTAAAGGTCCCCCATTCGACGAAGAAGAGGACTTTAAGGCGCGCTCACCCATCACGTATATCAAGAACGTAAAGACGCCGATGATGTTCATTCTGGGCGAAGTCGATTATCGGACGCCGCCCGGCGCCGGAGGCGAAGAAATGTTTCGGGCGTTGAAGTTCCGGAAAATTCCAACGGTGATGGTTCGGTTTCCGAATGAATCGCACGAGCTGTCGCGTTCGGGCCAACCGTGGCATCGAGTTGAGCGATTGCAAAACATCGTTGGCTGGTTCGATCACTGGCTGATGGGCGCGCCCAAACCGGAATACGAGGTCGCGCCGAAGGAACAGGTGCCGGTCAAGCGCGAGACCTCGGATCAAAAGCCGGCCAAACCGCCACGATAATTTTTGGGACGACATCCGCCGTCGCCAAGGCTTTGGCGTGACAGGGGGCGGTGATCGCCGTTATTGTTATTCATGGCTTCTTCGTCGCTCTGGCAGCGCTTTCAGCGGCACTTTTTGCGCTACGACAATCTCGGTTTTTCCATCGACATCAGCCGGATGAAATTTCCGGACGATTTCTTCGAGCGAATGCAGGCGAAGATCGATAAGGCGTTCGCTGCCATGCGTGAGTTGGAAGCGGGCGGGATCGCGAATCCGGACGAGCATCGAATGGTTGGACATTACTGGCTGCGGAAACCATCGCTGGCACCCAACGCGGAGTTGCGCGCGGAAATTGAGAACACCAATGCGCGCATCAAACAATTCGCAGCGGATCTACACAGCGGCAAAATCAAAACCGACCGCGGCGAAAAATTCCGGCACATCTTGTCGATAGGCATTGGCGGTTCCGCCCTTGGACCGCAATTCATCGCCGATGCGCTCGGAACCGCGCAGGATCCGATGGACATTTATTTCTTCGACAACACCGATCCCAATGGGTTCGATCGCGTCTTCGACAAGATCGACAAGGAGCTCGCGCGCACAATCGTTGTCGTCATTTCGAAATCGGGCGGAACGAAGGAAACACGCAATGGAATGCTCGAAGCCGAAGCGCGATTCAAAGCCGCCGGACTGAGTTTTCCCAAGCACGCGGTCGCGATCACCGGGGCGGGCAGCGAGCTCGACAAACAAGCGGACAAAAATGGTTGGCTCGCGAGGTTTCCGATGTGGGATTGGGTCGGCGGACGCACATCAGTGATGAGCGCAGTCGGTCTGGTGCCCATGGCGCTGGAAGGATTCGACATCGACAATTTTCTCGCCGGTGCCTCGGCGATGGACGAACAGACCCGAGCAAGTGATCTTCACCAAAACGCCGCGATGCTGCTGGCGTTGATGTGGTTCTATGCGGGAAACGGCCGCGGCGAAAAGGACATGGTGGTCTTGCCTTACAAAGACCGCTTGCTCCTATTCAGCCGTTATCTGCAACAACTGGTGATGGAGTCGTTAGGCAAAGAAAAGGATCTTAACGGCAACGTTGTGAACCAAGGCATTGCAGTTTACGGAAATAAAGGCTCAACCGACCAACACGCCTACGTTCAACAGTTGCGGGACGGCGTCCTGAATTTCTTTGTCACGTTCATTGAAGTGGCCAAAGATCGGGGTCAACCTGCGTTCGAAGTAGAGCCGGGCGTCACCAGCGGCGATTACCTGCACGGTTTTCTTCGGGGGACCCGCGCCGCGCTTTATGAGAAAAATCGGGAATCGATCACGGTTAACATGTCGGAAGCGAACGCGTTCAGCATCGGCGCATTGATCGCACTTTATGAACGCGCTGTCGGATTTTATGGATCGCTGGTAAACGTCAACGCCTATCATCAACCGGGCGTGGAAGCCGGGAAAAAAGCAGCAACTCGATTGCTTGAGTTACAAAGCGAAGTGCGCACTAAGCTCTCGCGTGAAATCGGTAAAACGGCGGAAGAAATCGCTCGGGCAATCGACGCCGATCCTGAGGACGTGTTTCACGTGTTACAGCATCTTGCAGCCAACGACCCGCGTGTGCAGATTTCAAAAGGTGAAGGACCGTCAGAGGACAAATTCTCCCTCAAGGAATAGCAGTTGCTCGGTCTCGAGTTGACTATGAGTTTCGACAAACCGAGCAGCGAGCCGCCGAGCGTGTCCTGGCCGGACATGGTCAAATTTGTCCGGCAGCTCGGCCACGACCTTCGAAACAATTTGAACGCGGTCGAGCTTCAATCTGCTTACCTCGCCGAGCTTACCGAGGAAATGGAATTGAAAGGCGAAGTTCAGCGGCTGCGCGAAATGGTTTCCGAGATTGGAACCAGCTTGCAAAAACTTAGCGCGGGACTCAGCCAGGTCAGCGCCAGTCTCATGCCGTACCGGGCGGCCGATTTCATCGAGGACTTGAAGCAGAAATTGGCGAAGGATCTTTCCAACGACGCCGGCAAGGTAAGTTGGGACGTGCAATTAAAGGACGAGCAATTGCAAATCGATCCACAAATGGCGCAGCAAGCGTTGCTGGAACTTTTCGCGAACGCGTTTCAGCACGAACGCAACGTCAAGGCGATTTGCGCCAAGGCCTACATCGATAACGGCCGTTTTGTTTTTGAGCTGCGCGAGCCCAAGGCCCGGTTCGAGCTCGCAACCGATAATTGGGGGCGCGAGCCGCTTCGACACGTCAGTCAAGGCCACTACGGACTTGGGTTGAACCGAACACGCGCCATCGCCGAAGCACACGGCGGCAACTTTGGCGCCGATTACGAGCGCGCGACATCGACACTCGTGACCAAGGTTATTTTGCCGCTCGCTGGCGAAGGCCCATCATGAAAGAGAATCGGCGAATTCTAATCATCGATGATGAGCGACCAATTCTGCTGACGCTGGAAGCGTTGCTGGGCCGGCACGGATTCGAAACGGAAACTGCCGCTACCGCCGCTGCCGGGTTGAAAGCGTTGAAGAATAAACCGGCCTCGCTGGTCCTTCTCGATCTTCAGTTGCCGGACGCGCAAGGATTGGAAATGCTGGACCAGATCAAAGCTGAGCGGCCGGAAACGCAGGTCATCATCTTGACCGCGCACGACACCCTGAGCAACGCCATCGAATCCATCAAACGCGGCGCCTATCATTTTATCAGCAAGCCGTACGCGCCGGAGGAACTTCTCAGTCTGGTCGAGAAGGCGCTGGAAAAGCAATCGCTGCTCCGCGAGACCCAGACGCTCCGCGCGAAGACGGAGGAATTGGAGAAACGATTGGAAATCGCGGAGACGCGGTTGACTCCAATTTTCAAAAGCAAATCGATGCAGGAGATCGAGGATCTCGTAAACTCGATGGCGCCGTCCGAAGCGAACGTGCTGATCACCGGCGAAAGTGGCGTGGGCAAAGAAGTGATCGCCAATTTGATTCATCATCGCAGTCGCCGTTCGGAGCGGCCGATGGTGAAACTCAACTGCGCAGCCTTTCCGCAAACGATGATCGAAGGCGAGTTGTTTGGTTACGTGAAAGGCGCGTTCACCGGCGCGATGAACGATTTTCCGGGAATGATCGCCCATGCGCATGGAAGCACACTTTTCCTGGATGAAATCTCCGACATGCCGGCCGATCTACAGACGCGCTTCCTGCGCGTGCTTCAGGAGCGTGAATTTCGGCCTCTTGGAAGCACGCGAACATTAAAAGCTGACTTTCGTGTGATCGCCGCGACGAATCGCCCGATCGCAAAGGCGCTCTCCGAAAATCGATTGCGTTCCGATTTATATTATCGAATCAACACCTTCCAGATCGACGTGCCGCCCCTGCGTGAGCGAAAGCAGGATATTCCGCCGTTGGTCGCGTTTTTCGTGAAACAATTCGCACAGCAACTCGGGAAACCCGAACCGGAAATCGCGCCGGAAGCGTTTCAAAAACTGCTCGATTATTCCTGGCCGGGTAACGTGCGCGAACTACAAAACGCGATTGAATACGCGGTGGTTCTGGCGCGGCAAAACACGGTTGGCATCAAGGAATTGCCCAGGGAATTGCAATTGCCGCCGGCTCTACAACAGATGGAACGCAACGCCGCGTCACAAGGCGTGCAAAGCCTGGACGACATGGAACGCGTCGCAATCCTTCAAGCTTTGGCTCAATGTCACGGCAACAAAAAGAAGGCCGCCGAGCTTCTCGGCATTCAACGGCCTACGCTTTACAACAAGCTCAAGCGCTACGCGATCGAGCTTTAATCGCAGGTTGGATTTTTGGGTTTCGATTTTAGATTGAGCAGCGGCAGGACTGTGGTCCGAGCCTGAATGGCCACCTTAGATCGACAATGGCGACTTCGCGACATCTCGAGAAAGTCCTGGCCCGCGCTGAAGACCAGCTGGCTCTCGCTGGAAAACAGCGACCGACCGAAGTTCTTCCAACATACAAAAAGTTTCTCAAACTGGAAGAGCACCGGCTGCGTTTGAAACATCAGGCCGGCGGCGGCGGCCGCGAAATCTGCGCCCGCCGCGGAGAATTGGTCGACGTCATTTTGAAGCACGTGTTTGCGGCGGCAGCGAACACCCTCGGCGCTGCGACGACTCCCCTGGCGCTGATCGCGCTTGGCGGCTACGGCCGCGGCGAACTCAATCCATTCAGCGATGTCGATGTCATGCTGCTACATGGCGACGGGACGGGCAAAGTTTCCCACTACATCGAACAAATGGCAGAGCAAATTCTCTATCTGCTCTGGGACATCGGATTCAAAGTGGGGCACTCTACGCGCTCAATCAAAGAAGCGCTCGCGCAGGCCAACGCCGACATGTTGACCAAGACCGCGATGCTCGAGTCGCGGTTCCTGGCCGGCGACCGCGTGCTCGCCAGCGAGTTTCGCGATCAGTTCCGGGCGAAGTGCGTCAACGGCTTGGAGCGCGTCTACGCCGAAATGCGAATGCGGGATCAGGCCACGCGACACAGCAAGTTTGGCGACAGCGTTTACATGCAGGAACCAAATTTGAAAAGCGGCTGCGGTGGTCTGCGTGATTATCAAAATCTTCTTTGGATGTCGTACTTCAAGGAAGGCGCGCTGACCACGACGCACCTAGTCGGCGAGGATTGGCTGAGCGAATCGGACCAGCGCCGGATCGAGACGGCTTACGATTTCCTTCTGCGCCTGCGGACTGATTTGCACTATTTATCAGGACGCGCGGCCGACGTTCTCTATTTCAACTTGCAGCCAGAAATCGCGAAGCGTTTGCGTTACCGAGAAAAGGAAGGTCAGCGCGCCAGTGAAGCGCTGATGCGCGATTATTACAAGCACACGCGAAATATTTTTCGAGTCACCGAACGCATCACGGAACAATTCGCCAGCGGTTACGCAACGAACCGCACTCGGTCGCTCTTCAGCTTTCTTCCGCTACGACGCGGCGGTGAAATTCGGGTGGGCTCGTTCTTCATTCGCCAAGGACAATTGCACAGTGAGCGGCGTGACCTGTTCAAGGCCGATCCGGTCGAGATGATGCGCGCTTTCGAACTGGCCCAGGAGCACGATGTCGATCTAAGCCCAGAGCTCGAGGATCTACTGAGCCGCTCGCTCAAGCAAGTCACGCGCACTTATGAATACGCCAAAGCGCCGCGTGAGATTTTCAGAACGATTTTGTCGCGAAAGGGGAAAGTCGGCCATGCGTTGCGACTCATGCATCGAGTCGACTTTCTCGGCCGTTATATTCCTGAATTCGGCCAGCTGACGTGTTTAGTGCAGCATGAATTTTTTCATCGCTACACCGCGGACGAACACACTTTGCTTTGCATCGATAAACTCGACGCCCTAGTCCACACGACAGATTCGAAGCTGATCACGTATCGTCGTTTGTTCGAGAGTCTCGAAGACCCTTTTGTTCTTTATCTAGCCTTGCTTTTGCATGACACCGGCCGCGCCGTCGGCGCCCGCCCGCATTCTGAGGCCAGCGCCCTGTTCGCGCAAAGCGTCGCGAAACGCCTTCAACTTTCGCCTGAGCAAAGAAAATCCCTGATTTTGTTGGTCGATCATCACGTCACGCTTTCCAACACCGCGCAGCAACGCAACCTCGACGACCCGGCTACAATCGTGGAGTTCGCGAACATCATTCGAAATCAAAAAAATCTGCAGGCGTTGATGCTTTTGACGCTGGCGGATGGTCAGGGCACCAGCGGGCAACGTTGGTCCGACTGGAAGGAATCGCTCGTCTGGCAGTTGTTTCATGAGGCGTCCAAATATCTCGCCGATCAAAAATCTTATCATGAGCAAACCAGGATTGAGCGCGACACTTTACAAGCCGCGGTGGCGGCCCAGCTGGCGAACGATTACGCGGATGAAATCGAAGCGCACTTTGACTTCATGCCGGACAATTACTTTCGCGCGTTCGATGTCGCCGAGATCGTCAAACACGTCCGGCTGTTTCGATCGTTTTTCGAGAACGCCTCGGCCAATCGCGAGCATCCATTGGAACCGGCGATAGAATGGGAGGCGTTCTCCGAATTCGGACACAGCATCGTTTCATTCTCCACCTGGGATCGTCACCACCTTTTGGCGAAGATCGCCGGATCGTTTTCGGTTGTTCCGCTCAACATTCTAAGTGCAGATATTTTCCCGCGCGGGGACCACACGAGCTTCGCTATGTTTCGCGTGTGCGATATGAAGGAACGCGCAGTCGCGGAGAAGCGGGATCGCGATCTCGCGGAGGACACCGTTCGTTGCGCGCTCGAGACTGAGACCTTTGAGTTTGCGCCCTTACTCGAACAGGCGCGCCGCAGTATTCAGCGACGGCGGTTGCACGAATTGGAATTTCCCACTGGAATCGCGATCGATAACAAAGCGCATCCAGTGTATACCCTGATTCAAATTGAAACGCCGGACCGGGTCGGATTGCTCTACGATTTATTGACGGCCCTGGAGCATGAAGGTGTCAACATCTGTCTCTCCCGCATCAGCACGCAAAAAGGCGCCGCGATTGACACGTTTTACGTGAACGACGCCAATACGCGCGGCAAAATCACAGATTCCAATCGGATCGCGGGGCTGCAACGGCGTTTACGTGCGGTGATTTTGAGCGGCGCGGCGAGATAACTTCGACTGGCATCGCCGGGTCGGCTGCTTATCGTCCCGCAATTCGAATGAATGCGCTAATCCTCGCAGCAGGGTACGCAACACGCCTTTATCCTCTCACGCTCAATAAAGCGAAACCGCTACTCGAAGTCGGCGGCAAACCGATGATTGAATGGCTTCTCGATAATCTTCGTTCAGTTCCAGAGCTGCGAACAACCTACATCGTCACGAATGCCAAATTCGCCAACGATTTCCAGAATTGGGCAAAAGCGTATCAAGACCGACATCGTGGCGTGCAAATTAAGATCGTCAACGATGGATCGAAAAGCGATGACGATAAACTTGGGGCAATTGGAGATATCAATCTCGTGCTCACACGCGAAGCCTTGGCCACGGACGATTTGCTCGTCATCGCCGGCGATAATCTTTTCGAGCAGCCGCTGGTCGATTTTGTGAACGCGGCCAAGGGCTCAGCTCCAACCGTCGCTATCTACGATGTTGGTAATCTCGAAGCGATGAAGAAATACGGCGCGGTAACGATCGACGACAGGGGCGTGGTTACGAACCTTGAAGAAAAGCCGGAAAAACCGAAGAGCACATTGGCGGCGATCGCGCTCTACTATTATTCGAGTAATGTGTTGCCGTTATTCACGACTTACCTGGCCGCGGGCAACAACCCGGACCAACCAGGCCGGTTTTTGCAATGGCTTTACACTCGGAAGCCAGTCCACACGTTTCAAATCAAAGGACGTTGGCTCGATATCGGCAGCAAGGAAACGCTCGAGAAAGCAGACAGAGTCTTTTCAGGTAGGGGCGATTGACCCCAATTGCCGCGGGCGATTCGGTAAAGCGCGTTACCTTATTTCAGCCGGCCTTCGTCGAATTCGATCAGATCAAAATAGGTCCGGATATCTTTGCGGCCTGCGCCGCCCGATTGTTTCAAGAAATGACTGAAGCGCGCTTTTTTTGCGGCCGTATCCGGATGACGCGAAATCATTGCCTGATTCCAGTGTTCGATTTCCTCGGAGGAATGTTTCGCACAATTTTCCCGGATCCAATTCAAGATCGCATCGTCGCTTTCCAAACGATGGACGGTATCTTCAAAGGCATCGCCATCAATTCTCAGAAAGGTTAGCAAATGCTTGTCAAAGCCAACGGTCTTGTAGTTGTAACCATCGAGCAGCCCTTTGCGACTTAGCCTGGCTTTGTCGATCAAGCGCGGCAGATGGACATAGCCGCCAAGCTTTTCGTACGGACTGCGCGGGTGCAGTCTTCGCATTGGAGGAACTAGGTTGCGTGCAAAGGTTGCGTTGCGCCCACCGGCACGTCCGACTCGGCTTTCTTTTCGGCCGCTTTCGCTTCCGGCAAAAGCTCGCCTTGAGTGAGGGTAGCCTGCCCAATCACAAGCTGTCCGGAAAACATTCCGCCCTTTTCAATCGCAATCGACTTTGCGGTAACGTTGCCATCGAGCAAACCGCCCTTGCGAATTGTGACCGAGCCGGTGGCGATAATTTCGCCCGACATCCGGCCACGAATGTCGATGTTCGTCACTCGCACGCGCCGAAAACATTGAATGTCGGACTTTCGCTCGACCACAATGTTTTGGGCTGCAATCCGGCCCGGAATTCTTCCGACCAAGTCAATCGTCATGGAATCTTCGCATTCCAGATTCCCGCGAAGCTTTCCTTCAATGACAGCGGAATGACAAACTACGCTGGTGCTGCTGAGGTCGCCTTTGGTCGTCAGAATTACGTCGCCCCGAGTGCGGATCGTCCGGCTGAAGCTGGTAGTGATCTTGTAATCACGCAGATCGATATGCGCGCTGCAACCGGGACAATTAGTCGACGTGGCCGCATCGCTCACTTCGTGTTTGCGTTTGCATTCAAAGCACGAAACGACCCGACTGCGTTGCCGGCTCCAGATGGAGTCGAGCTTTCGATGCAGGGGACCTTCTCCCGCGGCTGGGGATTCATTTCCGACTTTTGACCCGGGCTTGGACGCCATCGGGGAAAAGGAGCGGCCGCACTGCCGGCAAATCGTCGTCTTCGCCGCCACATATTCCATCTGCTTAAAGCCACAGTGCGGACATTCCACACTGGCCTTGGCAGGCGACGATTTGATCACTAGTTCAGTAGGCGGAGGTCAAAAATTTAGCCGCGGGCCGCGAAGGCAGGCTTTGCTGATTCTTCGTGGCGAACAACTTCGGGCCGGGACGATGATGCTTTCACACTCATCCCGCTTGAAACTTCCGACTTTCCAATAAAGGTGGCGCCTTCCTCAATAATGAGCCGGGCGGCCTTCAAATCTCCCTGAAGCGTGCATTTCGATTTCAATTCGCAACGCTCGCTCACGGTGACGTTCCCTTGCACCTTGCCGTAAATCGTGATCGCCTTGGTTTTTATTTCCGCACGGATGTCTGCGTTCTCGCCGACCGTCAACGCGCCATCGGAATTAATTTCGCCTTCGACTTTGCCATCGATCAAAAGCTCCTTTTGGAACTTGATCGTGCCTTTGATTTCGACGTCGCTGGAAAGGACATCTTTACCTGAATGTTCAGCCATAAACTTTTTGTAATCGTTTGTTGATTTTGGTTGGTCGCCGGAGGCGGCTCGGTTGGAATCATCACCCCCCGAACTCAGCGATCCTTCTCCAATCGACGAGATCGTTCTCTGCGGGATGAATTTCTTCAACACGCGCTATTATTCTAATGGTTATTCACATTGTCAACGGGTTCCCGGCTGAAATACGAAAATTCCTTAAAATTGGGCCCGCCTGGATTCGAACCAGGGACCAAGGGATTATGAGTCCCCTGCTCTACCGCTGAGCTACAGGCCCATCGTGCTCGTTCGGAACTTAAACATAGCAAGTCGCCTGTGACCAACCCCTAAACTTTTTTTAAAACTTAACGGCGTTACTTGCGCGAAAATTGGCTTCTCTAGACGCGACCGAAGGACCCATATTCTTCGATTATTCCAATAAAGCCCTTCCCCCATGAGTGTGACGCGTAAACTCAAAAAAACGATCATACCTTGTCTTTCCGCTGCATTTATCGCAGCGAGTTTCGCACGCGCTGAGAGCATGCCTGAGATGCGCCCGGCGTTGGTC
>Ga0307479_10004866_pt1 | contig 12350 bp, 8 predicted proteins | sample atmos_gasesECM4C_FD_203743 | JGI IMG/M metagenome (GOLD analysis project Ga0307479, IMG submission 203743) | Hardwood forest soil microbial communities from Morgan-Monroe State Forest, Indiana, United States - atmos_gasesECM4C_515 | ecosystem: Environmental > Terrestrial > Soil > Temperate...
GGCCGCGATTGCCAGTCCACCAAATCCGAAAAGGCCGCGGCGCGTAAAGAACCGGCCCGAAATCATCCCTTTGCCATCATCTTTCAAGACGCCTTTCATTTTCATGATCGTCCTCGGCCCTGCAGCGGATCAAAGTCGGGCTCGGCTCGACTACTGAGCCCTTGACTCATTTCGCTGGCGCTGAAAACGAACCGAGCGCACTCTGTTCAAAACCTGCAGTCGAGGCAGGCTGAGATTTGGCAAGAAGCGCGGCAGCAAATCCAGTCGCAGCCGCCAGGGACAACCACAGACCGGGAACGGCGCGATTCCCGGTTCGATGAATCAGATACGTGCTGATCGCCGGCGTAAAACCGCCAAAAATGGCCGTTGCGAGGCTATAGGCGAGCGAAAAACCAGAAGTTCTCACGTCTATCGGCATGATTTCTGTCAGAAAGACGACCATTGCCCCGTTGTAGCTCGCGAAAAGAAACGACAGCCAGAGTTCCACGGCCAGCAATCTTGCGAATGAAGGCTCGCGCACGAGCCACAACATCGCGGGATATGCGGTGACTAACATCAGAACGGTGAACACCAGCAGCAAGGGCCTGCGGCCAGTCCTGTCCGAAAGTGCGCCCATTACTGGAAGCCAGAACAGATTCGACGCTCCCACGCAAAGCGTGACAATCAAGCCGTCCATTGTTGCGAGGTGAAGGACAGAGTTGCCAAAAGTAGGCGTATAGGCCGTGATCATGTAGAAGGAGACGGTCGTCATCGTCACCATCATTGTCCCGACGATTACGACTGCCCAATTGGCGGAAAGCGAGCGGAGCACTTCGGATGTGGTCAGCCTGTGCTTCCGAGCAGCGAAGGCATTTGTCTCTTGCAGCGACCGTCTAAGCCGGAACAGGAACGGGATAATGACGCAACCCAGAAGTAGCGGCACACGCCATCCCCACGCAGTCATTTTTTCTGGCGGCAGGACGGAACTCAGCACAACCCCTACGAGCGCCGCAAACATGACCGCGACCTGTTGGCTCCCCGATTGCCAACTAACATAGAAGCCCTTGTGTCCCGGCGGAGCGATCTCCGATAGATAAACAGAAACGCCCCCCAATTCCATACCCGCAGAGAAACCTTGAAGCAGTCTACCGACCAAGACCAAGAGTGGCGCCAGCAAGCCAATCGTGGCGTATCCGGGCATGCATGTTATCGAGAAGATTCCGACCGACATCAGTCCGAGCGTTAGGATGAGTCCCGCGCGACGGCCATGCCGATCCGCGTAAGCACCCAGCACGACGGCGCCGAGAGGCCGCATAAGAAATCCTGCGCCGAAGGTCATTAGCGATAACATCAAGGATACGAATGAATTGCCGTTCGGAAAGAACGCTCTGCCGATTGCCGAGGCGTAGTAGCCAAACACCATGAAGTCATACATCTCGAGAAAATTTCCGCTGGAGACGCGCACCACCGACCAAACCTTTGCGCGGCGGTCAGCGAGCGGATTATTGGATTTCATTCGTATGCCAACTAGCTGTATGGCGTGCCGTAGTGACCGCAAGTAAAAAACACGAAATGAGCTGCCTCATTCTGGGCCGGAGCTTGCAGTATCCGATGCACTACCTCTCCCGGCTCACCCGCGAGGCAATTGCTGCACCCAATTCCTTCGTTGAGGCCGCTCCTCCGACGTCTGGAGTCCGCACGTTTCCTTCCGCCAAAACCTCGGCGATGGCCTTTTCAATCGAATTGGCAGCATCCGGTAGTCCCAAGTGCCGGAGCATCATTGCCCCGGACCAAACCTGCCCAATGGGATTGGCAAGGCCTTTTCCCGCGATATCCGGCGCAGAGCCATGAACCGGCTCGAACATTGACGGGAATTCCTTTTCGGGATTGAGATTTGCGGAGGGAGCAATCCCGATCGAGCCCACCACGGCAGGACCAAGATCCGACAGGATGTCACCGAACAGATTTGAACCCACGACGACATCGAACCAATCTGGGTTGCGGACAAAGTGGGCGGTCAAGATGTCGATGTGAAACTGGTCTGTACGAATGTCCGGAAACTCCGCCGCCATTGAACGGAAACATTCATCCCAGAAGGGCATGGTGTGAATGATCCCGTTGGACTTCGTCGCCGAGGTCAGATGCTTTTTCCGTTTGCGAGCCAATTCAAAAGCGAAACGAAGGACGCGGTTCACGCCGCGCCTTGTGAACACTGTCTGTTGCACGGCCATTTCGTCGTCGGTGCCTTCGTAAAGACGGCCGCCAACGTTTGAATATTCCCCCTCGTTATTCTCACGAACGATTGTGAAATCGATCTGCCCAGGTTTCCACTTCTTCAGGGGCGACTCGATTCCATCGAAAAGGCGCACCGGACGAAGGTTGACGTATTGCCGGAAAGCTCGCCGGATGGGGATCAGAAGCCCCCAGAGTGAAACATGATCCGGAACGCTGGGGTGGCCAACGGCGCCAAGGAAGATTGCATCGAAAAGCCGCAGTTGCCCTAGGCCGTCGTCCGGCATCATTTTGCCGGTCTGTACATAGGTCTCGCAGCTCCAGTCGAACGCATGACACTGCAAGCGAAAACCGAAACGCTGCGCCGCCGCTTCGAGTACACGAATGCCTTCGGGAACCACTTCTTTTCCGATGCCGTCTCCGGCGATCACCGCGATTTTGAAGGTTTTCATCAGCTAATATTCGTCCTGCTTACGCTGATAGCAGAGGTGACAGGGCGGAAACATCGGGAGCGGCCTCCAAGGCTTTTGTAAGAGTGATTATTTCTTCGGTCTTTGCCCTGGGCCACTCGGCGAATTCGGCGCATCCCCGGAATTTCTCTGCAGTTTCGTCAAAGCTCATGGGGTTTGCCGGACTGCCTTTGCCGAAATCGGCCCGCCCAGTGATTACGCCGCCGTCCGTCAGGTGAATTTTCAGGATCGATGTCATTTTGTCGTAGCCTGCGCTCTCCGCTTCGGGATCAACATAAAAATCGATCCGGCGGATCATCTCCTGAACATCGGGGCGTTGAACCACATTATCCGAAAATTGAACCAAACCGGCCTTGTGTTCCAGTAGAAGAATCGCCAGACAGAATTCCATGCTGAATTTTGCCTCAAGTCCCGTCCTCGGCTGGTGGTGGAGAAGGGTAGTGGTCATATTGTGATTCGCGCCAACATCGACCTTTTCCACCTGGGTCGCCTGTATTTTGTGAACATCGATCAAGCGAGCAAGTTCGGTCATCGCAGGATGCGTCAGCGACCCGGAAGGATAGGGTTTTAGTGAAACACCGGGCGAGGCAAAGGTCCAAGGGTTTCCCATGCGGTCCATGATCGCAGAAGGGTCGTAAGAACCACCCACTGCGTGGAAGAAACCTCTATCTGCTTCGAGGATTTGCTCCGCCGCGGTCCACCCCAACGCCACCAGTTCGGCAGAAATCAGACCGGTCTCCGCAGCGTGTCCAGCCTGGAAGGGTTTGGTCATAGTGCCGAAGTTTTCGCGCAGGCCTGCAGATTGGCTGGCAGCCAAGCCAAACGCGTTCAGCGTTTTGGGGAGATCGAACTTGAGCAGCTTGGCGCAAGCTGCCGCCGAACCCAACGGTCCACAAGTGCCGGTGGTATGAAATCCATCTTGATAGTGGCGCGGCGCAACGGCTTCCGCGATCTTGCATTCGACCTCAGCGCCCACGTGATATGCAAGCATCCATTCCTTCCCGCTGACTGCGCGTTGCTCCGCCAGAGCGAAAATCGCGGGCAGCACGGGGACCGTTGGATGCATGAGCAGACCGTATACTCTGTCTTTTGCGGCGGCAAGCTGAGTATCGTCGAAATCGTCAGCGTGAATGGAAATGCCGTTCACCAGCGCCGCGAAACGCGGAGAGGTCCTTTGTGCCGAACCAATGATGGTCGCTTTTCCGTTACACACACCCATTTGCTGAATATATTTCCGCGAGATCGACCCGGTTTCCGCGCGCGAGCCGGCCAAAGCCAATCCCAGACCGTCAAGGATTGACTTCTTGCCAAGTTCGATTACCTCTTCAGGAATCTGTTCGTACGTCGTGGTCGCGACGAATCTGCCCACATAGGCAGTCAATCCAGGAGGTTTGGGGAAATTACTACCGGGCGACTCGGCTCTGATAACAGGCGCGGAAAGCGCACTTGAGGCCATCATGCCCAGAGAGGCTTTACCGAATTCCCGCCTTAGCATTCATTCACCGGCACGTTTGATGAGCGACCTCAAATTTGGGCCACAAATTCGATGTTGTCAGGGCTGCACGTCATAGACTCTCACTTCGGCCTCGTGATTCTCGTGATGAGGCACAGCCAGATAGTAGCGGTGCAGCTCGGGGACCAGAATCCCCGTCTTCGCACGGAAACTGCCAGGGATTCTGCCCACACGCTCATATTGGTCCGGGTCTTTTTGATGGAAGACATCCACGAATTGGTCTCCCGCAACGTAAATGCGCTTCTGTTTGGCATCGTAGGCCATGTCGTCGACCATGCCCACTGCCGGAACACTGGTCACAACCCTGCCCGTATCTGAATTCAACACGATCAACTTGCCGGGATTTCTGGTGACCACGAAAAGGCGATGATCCGCTTCGTCCAACGCCATCGCCACATTCAACTTTTCGCCGGCTGGCAGAGGCCAAGTGGCCTCGAGTGCGGCTTTGTTACGGTCCATGACCCCTACTGCGTTTTTGCCCGTAATATTCATGAACATGCGCGGCCCCGATTTTTCCAACACGATCGCTTCGACATGATTCGACTCGATCTTGATGTCGCGCAATTTCTTCGAGCTGTTGGTATCGATGACGCTGATTAATGAATAGGGCGTATGTGCTTCTCGGCCGCCGTTCACCACGTACAGGTAGTGCGTTGCGGCATCGTAAGCAATCGAGTCCGCGTCGATGGAAACCTTAATCTCATCTATCGGTTTGAAGCTCTCACCGTCGTACACCTTGACCGCCGATGCATCGCCCTCGACGACGAAAAGCTTCTTGAGATCGCCGCGGTAAAGAATGGCGTGCGGCGCTTTCGATTCCTCGATCGTATGAATAAGCTTATTGGTAGAAGTGTCCAATACCAGGACTTTGTCATTCTCCTCTCCGGTGAGGAAAAGGCGATGCCCTTCTAGATCAAGAGCGAAATGATCAAAGTCGCCGTCCTTAAGTCCGGGCAGCGAGATTGTTTCCGCAAGCTTCAGCGGCGGATTGTCCTTCGCTTGGGCAACGACGCCCCCAAGCAAGACCGTTAACACCACGATCGCGGTTCGCTTTGACTTCATTGCCGATGCTCCTCTCGCACTTCAAGCAAGGTCCCTCGCTAACTTCCTTTCGGTCCCAATTTGTCAGATGAAAGGAATCTGCGTTTTCCGTGCCGTTTCGTCAATGTACTTCAACGGAGCGCTTGGACTTACCGAACTAAACAGAAATTAATCTTCGTTTAAGCTAAGAGGACGTTCGATGGATTATGCTCTGCCGGGCGATCTCGCAGCACAGCCCGACTAAGGCTCAGGAGAGCAAATGAAGAAACGCTATTTCATGCTTGCGGCTTTTCTCGTGCTATTCGTGATTCCCGCGAGAGGTCAGGAGATTTCGGCGCTAAAGCTTGCACAGACTTTAACTCTGCCATCGGACATCAAGGGCAACTTTGATCATTTCGGCGTAGATCTCAAAGGCGCTCGTCTCTTCGCGACTCCCGAAGGCTATCAGGCAGTGCTGGTTTTTGACTTAAAAAGCGGAAAACCGATTCATACCATCACCGGGATCGGGAAACCTCACGCAGTGCTGTATCGCGAGGATCTCAATCGCATTTACATTACCGATGGCGACGCCGGCGACCTGAAGATTTTCGATGGCACGAACTACGCTTTGCTCTCGAGTGTGAAGCTTTTGGAAGACGCCGATTCCATCGGCTACGATCCCAAAACGAATTACCTGTACATCGACAATGGTGGCGGCGACATCCATCAGACCTATTCCATGCTGAGCGTCGTCGACACCACCGCGGGCAAGAAGCTCGCCGATATTAAGATCGACGGAGACACTCTCGAGGCCATGTCTCTGGAAAGCTCCACTCCGAGACTCTATGTCAATAACAAAGCCAAAAATCAGGTGGACGTCGTCGATCGGGAAAAACGTGCCATCGTTGCGAGTTGGCCGGTCACAAAGTGCAAGACCAACGTGGCCATGGCCTTCGACGAATCCAACCACCGCTTGTTCATTGCTTGCCGCACCGGACAGATCTCCGTTCTGGACACGCAATCCGGGAAAGAAATCACTGTTCTACCGATCACAAAAGGTGTTGACGATATCACTTATGATCCCGCGAGCAAGCGCATATATGCTGCTTGCGACGGCGACGTGAACGTTTACAAGCAGTACGGCCCGGATCAATACAAACGAGTGGCACAGGTTCCCACAGGACCTTTGGCTAGGACGGCTCGCTTGGTTCCGGAGCTGAATCGATATTTCGTGGCTGTGCCACAGCATGGAACAGATTCCGCAAAAATCCTGGTGTTTGACGTGTTATAGGCGGCTCCGTCGAGGTTCGTTCACCTCAAGCAACCGCCTGAATGATCCTTTCGGAGGTCTACTTGAACATTCTTGGGGTCTGGTTCCTGGCTTGTGCACTCGTGTGCTGTGCGGCGGTATCGACGCACGCGCAAGCTCCTCAGCTCACGGCGATTCGTGCGGGCCGCTTGTTTGATAGCAAGTCCGGTAAAGTCGTGGAAAATCAGCTGATTCTAGTCGAGGAAGACAAAATCACTGCAGTTGGCTCAGCCGAGCGCGTGCAAGTTCCTGCGGGAGCGCAAGTCATTGATCTCAGCGGGTGCACCGTGCTGCCCGGGCTAATCGACGGACATACTCACGTCTTCGGATACGGGCTCGACGACATGAAGCCTGGGGGCGCCCCGTTCGCCAGCCCCATCAACGACACGCGCGAATACCGGACACTCCTTGCGCTTGCCAACGCGCAGAAGGATTTGCGGGCGGGATTTACGACCCTGCGTGACTTGATGAGTCACGGAGGCGGCTACGCCGATGTGGACATCAAGAAAGCTATTAACCGCGGATTTTTCCAAGGTCCACGTATGCAAGTGTCAACCCTGGGTCTGGTCGCTACAGGTGAGGGAATTCTCGGTTCGCCCGAGGTCAACCTGCCGAGAAATTATCAGACTGTGGACGGCCCGTGGGTCGCGCGCCAAGCGGTCCGCGAACAGATTCACTATGGTGCGGACTGGATTAAGTTCCACTCGACGGCTGACTACGAATTCGAATCTGGGGGCGAGTTATGGAGTGATCCGACATTTACGAAAGAAGAGGTCGATGCCATTGTCGACGAAGCTCATCGTCACCAGAAAAAAGCCGCGTGCCATGCGTTCGGTGGTGAGGGCCTGCGCAACTGTGTTAACGCCGGCGTCGATACCGTCGAGCATGCTCTTGAGCTGGACGAGGCCACAGCCGATCAAATGAAAAGAAAGGGCATTTACCTCGAGCTAACCGCCTATCACTTTTCGCTTTCCGAATATACCCTTCGCGACGCCAAAGCCACCGGCGGCAAGTATAGCCTTGCCGCGTTGCGGGAAAAGAGCGGACGATTGGCGATATCACGAGGAGTCAAAATCTCCTTCGGCAGCGGCGTCGGGCCCTTTCCTCACGGCGTGCAGGCGCGAGAATTTGCTTATCTCGTCAAATACGGTATGTCGCCCGCTCAGGCCATCCAAACCGCCACCGCTGTCGCGGCAGAGATGATGGGATGGCAAGATCGTGTCGGTTCGATTGACAAGGGAAAGTTCGCGGACATCATCGCCGTTGCCGGAAACCCATTGAGCGACATCACTGAACTCGAGCGCGTAAAATTTGTCATGAAGGGCGGGCAGATCATTCGCAATGATTTGAAGTAAGATTTCGGTGCTCTCCACTCGCGAGGGCTCCAGATGCGCAGGCAGTGCACGGTATGCAATGATGTGAGTTACTCGCCATGCGGATTCTCTTAATTGAAGACGAACGGAAGGTCGCTAGCTTTATCGCACGAGCCTTGCGCGAAAATTCCTACGCTGTAGACATTGCCGAAACTGGTGAGAAAGGTCTTGAACAAGCCACGGACCTCACGTATGACGCTATCGTTCTAGACGTTCGGCTGCCCGGGATGAGTGGACTGGAGGTCTGCCGTGAACTCCGGCAGCAAGGCATCGAGGCTCCCGTCCTGATGCTCACCGCGCGAGGCTTGGTCGAGCAGCGAGTTGAAGGACTGGATGCTGGCGCCGATGACTATCTGGCAAAGCCTTTTGCCTTATCAGAACTGCTGGCACGCTTGCGGGCTCTGGTGCGCCGCGGTTTTCACGGCGGCAATGCCAAGCTGCGCTATGCGGACCTCGTGCTGGATCGCCACCGTCGACGGGCCATGCGTGGCTCCGAAGTCATCCCTTTGACCGCAAAGGAATTTGCCCTGCTTGAATTATTCTTGCTTCACGCTCCCGAACTAGTTACGAGGAGCGAAATCATCGAGCATGTCTGGGACTGCCACTTCGATAGCGAGACGAACTTGGTCGAAGTGTATATCAATCGTTTGCGCCAGAAGATTGACGAAAATCGCGCCGCGAAGCTGATTCACACGGTCCGCGGAGTCGGTTACCGCTTAGGGCTACCCGAATGATAAGGGGCCACTCTCTGCGGTTCCGCATGATGGTGCTCTTCTGCACCGTTGTTGGCGTCCTCCTGGGTGCCTCCTACTTGGCCTTCTGGGGGCTTCTGGCTCATGAAGTTTCGGCCCAGCTCAACCGTCAAATCCAGGAGACGGCGCGCCCGATTCTCGCCGACTTCGCTGCCGAACCTGACTCGCAGGATATAAACCGAATGGATATAGCCGGGCAATTCTTTGAGTTGCTGGATCCGTCTGGCCATGTGCTCCAGCGATCCCGCAATTTAGAGGGTCCGATAGACTTAAGGGAGATCGGCATTCCTCTTTCGCAAACAACATTCGGCATTGCGACGCTCGCTACCGGCGAGTCCGTCCGCATCGCGCTAATACCGTTCCAACAAGGAACGAAGCCATTGGTCTTGGCCATTGCAATTCCGATGTTCGGCACCACCCGCGTGCTCGACAGCTTCGGCAGGGTAGCTCTTCTCCTCTTCCCGGTAAGTCTGCTGCTCACCGCTCTCATTTCCACGCTCTACGTAGGCAAGAGCCTCGCGCCTATCACTGCGCTCACGGAGCATGCTGCGCTAATGGCGAATCGCGTAACGAACCGCGAAGGCTTCTGGCGCCCTTTGCCCGTTTCCTCTCCTCACGACGAACTGGGCCGGTTGGCGGAAACTTTTAATCATCTGTTAGAAAGCGTTGACCGCGCGATTCGTCAGTTGCGGCAATTCGTGACCGACGCGTCCCACGAGCTCAGAACCCCTCTCTCCGTTCTGCACGGCGAGACAGAATTGATGCTTTCCAAACCGCGAACCGCCGAGGAATACCGCGACACGCTATGTGTCTTCGATGACGAGTTCAAAAAGCTGACGCGCATCGTGGAAGGTCTGTTCACGCTTTCCATGGCCGATGCCGGACAGCTGCACCTCGTATGCGATCCTCTATACATCAATGAAACGCTGGAAGAGGCTTGTGCCTTGGTAGACTTCCGCGCGCGCGCTAAAAATATCCGCATTGTCCGTGACCTGAATCAGGAAATTCCATACTGCGGAGATGAAGCCTTCTTGCATCAGCTCTTCCTAATATTCCTCGACAATGCCATCAAATATTCTCCCAGTGGAACAAGCGTCCGCGTGACTTTACACCATCGCCTGGGCGAAGTGCGCGCGGCTTTCGCGGATCAGGGCGTGGGAATCTCGAGCGAGCACTTACCATTCATCTTTGAAAGGTTCTATCGCGCCGCTCCAGCCAGTAGCGGCGACGCGCACAGCGGTGGCCTCGGTTTGGCCATCGCGCAAGCGATTGTGCGCGCCCAAGGCGGCTCTGTTGAATGCAAGAGCACCCCCGGGGTCGGTTCAGCGTTCACGATAGTTTTGCCAAACACTCAACCTCGCGAATCCCCTTCCGAAAGCACACCTAAACGGAAATTAATTCTCCATTAAGGTATAGTCCATTCATCTGCACTACCCTCCGCCTCAACGTGGAGGTAATCCCGTGTCCTATCGAAGATTCTCCAGAATTCCTTTGTTTGCTCACCTAGCAGTATTTTTTGTGATAGCAACAATCCCTGTTCCTGCTGCACTCCGCGCCCAGGTCGCCGGAGGAACTCTCTTCGGAACTATCAGCGATCCTACCAGCAGAGCGGTTCCTCAAGCACAAATCGTGACCAAGAACGTGGCCACGGGTGTGGAGAGGACCGCCACCACAAACGCCGACGGCTTCTATACCATCGTGAACCTGCTCCCGGGAGAGTACCAGATCACCATAAGCGCAGCAGGTTTCAACACGGAAATAAAGACGGGAATCACGGTAAATGTGGGCGCACAGCAAACCTTCGATTTGACTTTGCACCTAGGAACCGTATCGCACAGGGTCGAGGTAACCACGGAAGCCCCGGCTGTCCAGGTAACTTCTTCAGAAATAAGCGCGACCGTGAACGCCACGACGGTTCGGGAACTCCCGCTCAACGGCCGCAGTTGGACCGATCTAGCGGCCCTGCAGCCCGGCGTCGATACGATCCAGACGCAGCCGAGCTTCGCAACCGGTTCGGATCGTGGCAATCGTGGCTTCGGACAGCAGCTCACTATTTCCGGCGCGCGTCCGCAACAAAATAACTACCGGCTTGATGGCGTGAGCCTCAACGATTACGCCAATGGCGCTCCCGGCAGCGTGCTGGGCGGAAATCTCGGCGTCGATGCGATTCAAGAGTTTTCTGTTCTAACCAGCAATTATTCTGCGGAGTATGGGAAGACTTCCGGCGGTGTGGTCAATGCCATCACGCGCTCTGGTACAAATGGATTCCACGGAAGCGCGTATGAGTTCCTTAGGAATAGCGCCTTAGACGCTGCAAACTTTTTTGAGAATGCCGGTGGTATCCCGAAAGCCCCTTTCAAGCGGAACCAGTTTGGCGGCGCGGTAGGCGGTCCGATCGTCAAGAACCATACATTCTTTTTTGTCGACTACGAAGGCATCCGGCAGTCAAAAGGCATTGCCAATCACAACTTTGTTCCTTCGGCAGCGGCGCGGGCGGGGCTATTGTGCTCGAATCCACCTGGTCCGGATCCCAGTAATCCATGCACGCCGACTCAGCTGCCCGCCGGCCCCAATACCGATGCCAATGGAGTAGACCTGCAGGTTAAGAACTACTTCGCCCTTTATCCCTTGCCCAATGGAGGCCTGTTGGGAAATGGAGACACAGGGCTATTTACGTTTTCCGGGCAGCAGATCGTTACTGAGAATTTCGTCACCACCCGCGTCGATCACAAGTTCTCCGACAAAGACAGCCTGTTCGGGACGTACCTGTACGACAAAACTCCGTACAGTTCTCCCGATTCATTCGGCAACGTTGAGCTCAATACTCTTTCATCAAGGCAGATCGTGGCTGTGGAAGAGACCCACAGCTTCACTCCTACCTTCGTGAATGCGGTGCGATTTGGCTACAACCACGAATACGTCAACAACGATTCGAGCGTGAGCGCGATTAATCCGGCGGCCGCGCTTACTTCTCTTGGCGCGTTTCCTGGCCGCAACGCCGCGGTTGTCAACGTCACTGGGCTTAGTTCGATGACCGGAGGCGCAGGCGGCCTTCCAACGTATTTGTATGGTTGGAATTCATTTCAAGGATATGACGACGCTTTCTGGACCAAAGGCACCCACACTATCAAGTTCGGCGCGGCTTTCGAGCGTATGTTGCTGCAGGCCACCGCTCTTACGGATGCTAACGGGATCTGGACATTTAAGAATTTGCAGTCCTTTCTTCAAAATACCCCCAGCAAGTTTGCGGGAGGAATCGCCAGCTCCCTTACTCCCCGCAATTTTCGGCAGAATCTTTTTGGCGCCTACGTGCAGGATGATTGGCGCTGGAAACCCAACCTCACCTTGAACCTTGGCGTCCGCTATGAGATGGCAACAGTGCCGACAGAGACAAACGGAAAACTCGTCAATCTCCGGAATATCGGCGATCCACTACCCGTCTGCGGAATATCTGGCACGGGATGCGCCGGTTCGGGTGCCCTCTTTTCCAATCCAACACTTCATAATTTTGAGCCCCGCATTGGGTTTGCTTGGGACCCATTCCACAACGGGAAAATGGCCGTCCGCGGCGGAGTCGGCTTGTTCGATGTTCTTCCGCTGCCGTACCAGTTCATCCTTCTCGAGACGCAGGCCACGCCATTTTTTCAATATACGTCCGTCAACAACACGAATGCTGGTTCGTTCCCTTCCGGAATCCCATCG
>Ga0307479_10004867_pt1 | contig 12349 bp, 13 predicted proteins | sample atmos_gasesECM4C_FD_203743 | JGI IMG/M metagenome (GOLD analysis project Ga0307479, IMG submission 203743) | Hardwood forest soil microbial communities from Morgan-Monroe State Forest, Indiana, United States - atmos_gasesECM4C_515 | ecosystem: Environmental > Terrestrial > Soil > Temperate...
CGTTACGAAATCGCGCAGCGCTGCCTGCATCAGCGCCGCTCCAGACGCATCGGCAGGCCGTGGCGCGGCCTCAGCGTGATGAGCCCGACCGGCTCGACCGCGGCATCGGGCGCGAGGCTCAGGCGACAGCGCTGGCCCAGCATGGCGAGGATGATCAGGGCCTCGGTCATCGCGAAACTGGCGCCGATGCAGATGCGGGGGCCGCCTCCGAACGGGATATAGGCGAAGCGGGGCCGCTCCGCTGCGCGCTCGGGCGCGAAGCGCTCGGGATCGAAGACCTCAGGCCGGTCCCAGAGCAGGCGATGCCGGTGGATCACCCAAGGCACGATCGAGACGACCGAGCCTTTCGCCACGCGATGTCCCTCGATCTCGTCTTCCGCCAAGGCCTCGCGCGACATCGTATGGGCGGGCGGATAGAGCCGCATGGATTCCTCGAGCACCATGCGGGTGTAGCGAAGCCGCGCCAGGTCCTCGAAGCGTGGCGCTCGGCCGCCGAGCACGCGCTCCAGCTCGGCGTGAAACGTCGCTTCTTCGGCCGGATGCTGCGACAGCAAATACCAGGTCCAGGTCAGCGCCTGCGCGGTGGTCTCATGGCCCGCCATGAATATGGTCACCACCTGGTCGCGCAGCTCCCGAGGATCCATGGGGCGCCCGGTCTCTGCGTCGCGCGCCTCCAGGAGCCGGGCCAGAAGATCCTTGGTCTCGCCGCCCGCGGCGGTCTCGCGCCTCACCAGCCGGTCGATCACCGCGTCGAAACGGTCGAAGATGTGCGACCAGCGGCGCGTGTCTGGCCGGGGCCACCAGTCCGGCAGGTTCAGCAGATCGACCAGGCTCGGCCGCACCTCCCGCTGATAGCGGCCGACGGCTTCCTCGACGATCGGGCCGATGTCGTCGGCCTCCGCGGAAAACATCGTGCGCGCGATGATCTTGAGCGTGAGGCGCATCATCTCCGCGGCGATATCGAGCGGCGCGCCGTCGGGCAAGCGATCCCACCGCGCCAGCAGCGCAGCCGTGGCCTCGGTCATGGCGGGCGCATAGCTCATGAGGCTGCGATGGTCGAAGGACGGAGCCATGGTGCGGCGCTGGCGGCGCCAGGCATCGCCTTCGCTGGTGAGCAGGCCGCGCCCGATGCCAGGCTCAATGAGGCGCCGCGCGACCCGGCTCTTCACGTAATTGCCGGCGTTGTCGAGCAGGACGCGCTCTATGCCGCGCGGCGCATTCACGATGAGGTAGCGCTGCCAGAGGACGCGCCGCTCGATCACGGGAGCCTCGAACATCTCCTCGCCGTAGGTCGCAACCGAGCTGTCCCGCAGCGTGCGCAGGAAGCGCAGCAGGGGCATGCGCCCGCGAAACCGCGGCGGCGCGGCGAGGGAGGCGGCGCTCATCGATTGAGGCTCAGGATGCGAGCGCGCGGTCGAGGAAATCGAGGCGGTCTTGGCCCCAGAAGGGCTCGTCCTTGTATATGAAGAAGGGCGCGCCGAATACCTGGCGATCGATCGCCTCGCGCGTGAACCCCTCGTAGATTGTGGCGATTTCCGGCGTGCGTGCGGTCGCGACGAGCTTCGCTCCGCCGAGCCCTTGCTCCGTCGCGATGGCGGCCAGCGTGTCGGCGTCGGATATGTTCCGATCCTCGCTCCAGCAGGCGCGCATGAGCGCGAAGCTCAGCGGGCCCGGCGGCGCGCCCGCGCGCTCGGCCGCGATGATGAGCTGCGCGGCGAGGTCGGAGGCAACCGGGTGATACTTCGGCTGCACGGTGAGCGGCACGCCGAGATAATCGCGCCAGCGCCGCAGCTCGGCGAGGCGATAGGCTTGGCGTTGCGGGGCGCGCTTGCCGAGCGGCAGGCCGCCGGAAAGGGGGAAGATCTTTCCATAGTCGACGGGCTTGTACTGGATCGTAGCCGCATTGTGCCGCGCGATTTCCTCGAAACGCTGATGGCCCAGATAGGTCCATGGCGACGCGGGCGTATAATAATAATCGACGGTTTTGCTCATCCAGGGATCCTTGTCTCAGCCGCGCTGGCGCAACTCGCGGCGCATGATCTTGCCGGTGGTGGTCATGGGAAGCGAGTCCACGAATTGGATCTGGCGCGGATACTCGTGCGCCGCCAGGCGAATCTTCACGAAATCCTGGATCTCCCGCGCGAGACCGGGGCCGACCTCGAGCCCCGGCTTCAGCACCAGGAAAGCCTTCACGATTTCGGTCCGGAGCGGGTCCGGCACGCCGACCGCCGCCGCCATCGCGACCGCGGGGTGCTTCATCAGGCAATTCTCGATCTCGCCGGGCCCGATCCGGTATCCGGCGCTGGTGATGACATCGTCTGCCCGGCCCAGGAACCAGAAATATCCCTCCGCGTCCAGCCGGCCCATATCGCCGGTGAGGAGATGCCCGCCCGCGACTTTCTCGCGGCTGGCATCCGGGTTGTTCCAGTAGCCGAGGAACATCACGGGGTCCGGCTGGCCGATCCCGATCTGGCCAGGGTCTCCCGTGGGCACGGGCACGCCGGCATCGTCGACCACACGGACCTCATGGCCGGGAATGGCGCGGCCCATGGATCCCGGCCGCACCGGGAAGAGCGCGGCGTTGTTGCCGACCACCAGATTGCATTCGGTCTGGCCATAGAATTCGTTGATGGTGACGCCGAAGGTGGCGCGGCCCCATTCCAGGAGCTCGTCGCCGAGCGTCTCGCCGCCGCTCGCTACGGTACGCGGACACAGGCCGGGACGCGGCTTGCCGCCGCTCGCTTGCCGCATGAGCTTCAAGGCCGTCGGCGGCATGAAAGTGTTGCGCACGCCGTGCTTCGCCATGAGGTCGAAGGCCTCATCCGGGTCGAACTTGCGGGCCCGATAGGCGAGCACCGGTACGCCATGGTGCCAGGCCGGCAGCAGCACGTCGAAGAGTCCGCCGATCCACGCCCAATCCGCGGGCGTCCAGAAGAGGTCGCCGGCGCGTGGAAAGAGCTCGTGCGGCATCTCGACGCCCGGGAGATGTCCCAGCAACACGCGATGGGCGTGCAGCGCGCCCTTGGGATTTCCGGTGGTTCCGGAGGTGTAGATGATGATGGCGGGATCGTCGGCCGCGGTGCCGATGGCCGTGAAGCTGTCCTTGGCCCGCGCGAGCTCCGCCTCGAAAGCCAGTGAGCCCGAGCCCGCGGCGTCGCCCGTGACGAACACCCGCTCCAGCGTGGGCAGCCGGTCGCGAATCGTCTCGAGCTTGGCGAGACCGGCGGCATCTGTGATCAGCGCTCTCGCTCCGCTGTCGGCGAGACGGAACTCGAGTGCGTCCTCGCCGAAGAGGGTGAAGAGCGGCACCGAGATGAGCCCGGCCTTGAAGGCGGCGATGTGCGCCACCGCGGTCTCCGGCGTCTGCGGCAGCAACACCGCGATGCGGTCTCCGGGCCGCAGCCCTCGCGCCACCAGCACATTGGCGAAGCGGTTGGCGAGCGCTGTTACCTCGCGGAAGGAGAGGCGCCGCTCTCTGTGGTGCTCGTCGAGAAAAAGCAGGGCGAGGCGGTCGCCGTGCAGCTCGGCCTGACGGTCGGCGACGTCCACGCCGATGTTGTAGCGCCCGGGCACCCGCCAGCGGAATCCACGCTGGATTTCCTCGTAGCTCGAGCCACTCGGCAGCATGAGCCCGCTTTTTCCTCTGGGATGGCGCGACAGCGACGGCGATGATAGACGGCGCGCGTCGCTAGCAGCAACGCGGCACCGCGTTTCACACGGGAATCGCCGCATTGCTGCCATATTGACCCGCTACACCGCCGGACCGCGAGCAAGGGGTCGAGGCTCCGCCGGGGGTGCGGCGCCGCTACCAGATATGGTATGTTCCCCTACCTAAGCCTCAGGGATTAGCGGTTGGCCATGGCTGGTCACTCCCAGTTCAAGAACATCATGTATCGCAAGGGCGCGCAGGATAAGAAGCGCGCCAAGATCTTCACCAAGATCATCCGCGAGCTCACGACCGCTGCCCGCACGGGCCTGCCCGATCCCAACGCGAACCCGCGGCTGCGCGCCGCCGTGATCGCGGCGAAAGAGGCGAACATGCCCAAGGACACGGTTGAGCGCGCCATCCGGCGCGGCTCGGGCGAGGAAGCCGGCGAGAACTACAGCGAGGTCCGCTACGAGGGATACGGGCCCGGCGGCGTCGCCATCATCATCGAGGCGCTTACCGACAACCGGAACCGCACCGCGAGCGACCTGCGCGCCGCCTTCACCAAGGCGGGCGGCAGCCTTGGCGAAAGCAACAGCGTGAGCTTCCTGTTCGATCGCCTGGGCGAGGTGGTCTATCCCGTCAAGGTCGCCTCGGCGGACGCCATGTTCGAGGCCGCCGTGGAAGCAGGCGCCGACGATGTCGAGAGCGGGGGCGAGCAACACACGATCACCTGCGTCGCTGACCACCTCAACGCCGTGCGCGACGCGCTGGAGCGGCGCTTCGGACCGGCGCAATCCGCGAAATTGGCCTGGCGGCCGAAGACCGCGGCGCCGGTCGCGGGTGAGGCCGCCGAGGCCTTGCTGAAGCTGTTGGAGACGCTCGAGGACAGCGACGACGTGCAGACCGTCTACGCCAATTTCGAAATGGCGGACGACGTGCTGCAGCGCCTGTCCGCCTGAGCGCCAGTGATGCAGGCTCCTTCGCTCCGTCTGCTCGGTCTCGATCCCGGCCTCCTGCGCACGGGCTGGGGCGTGATCGAGGTCCGCGGCAACCATCTCGCGTATGTCGCGGACGGCGTGCTGGTGGTGCGGGGCAAGCGCCCGCTCGCGGAGCGCCTGGTCGATCTGTTCCGCCAGATCGGCGATGTGATCGGCCGTTTCGAGCCGGACCAGGCGGCGGTCGAGGAGAGCTTCGTCAACAAGAACCCGGCCTCCACGCTGAAGCTTGGTGTCGCCCGCGGCGTGGTGCTGCTGGCGCCCGCGGAGCGTGGTATCCCGGTCTCGGAGTATTCGACCAACCTCATCAAGAAGTCGGTGGTCGGCGTCGGCCATGCCGAAAAGGCGCAGGTGCAGATGATGGTGCGCCGGCTTCTGCCGGGCTGCCTCACCACCAGCGCCGACGCCGCCGACGCGCTCGCCGCCGCCATCTGCCACGCGCACCACGCTCAGACGGCCAGTGTGGTTGCACGCTCCGTTTCATCGGTGCCACCCCCTCACCCCAACCCTCTCCCCGTCGGCGAGACCAGAATACCGGCGCCGAGTGCAGCCCAGCGGGGAGGGGTGCGATGATCGCCTCGCTTGCGGGCATCGTTGAGCAGGTCGGCGCGGAGAGCGTGGTGGTCGAGGTCGGCGGCGTGGGATATCTGGTGTTCGCGGCCTCTCGCACGCTCGCGCGGCTGCCCGCGCGCGGCGAGCCCATCCGGCTCCTGATCGAGACCCATGTCCGCGAGGACCACATCCATCTCTACGGTTTCGCCGACGAGGCCGAGCGTGGCTGGTTTCGGCTGCTGACCACGGTGCAAGGCGTGGGTGCCAAGACGGCGCTCGCGGTCCTGAGCGCGCTCGCGCCCGACGCGCTCACCACCGCCGTGATGGCCCAGGACAAGGCGGCGCTCACCCAGGCAGGGGGCGTCGGGCGAAAGCTCGCGCAACGCATCGTCATGGAGCTCCGCGACAAGCTGGGCGACGTCGCGCTGGGCCCTGCCGTGGCGGCTGACGATGCCGCGTCGGCGGGCAGCGCCGTCGCCGGCGATGCGGTCTCGGCGCTGGTCAACCTGGGCTATCCCCGGACCGACGCCTTCACGGCCGTGAGTGCCGCAACCCGGGCGCTCGGCCGCGAGGCCCGACTCGACGCGCTGCTGAAGGCGAGCCTCAAGGAGCTCGCGCCGTGAGCGATACCCGCGTGGTCGAAGGCAAGCCGCTTGCCGAGGACACCGGCGAAGCCTCGTTTCGGCCGCTGAGCCTCGACGAGTTCGTGGGCCAGCGCCAGACGCGCGAGAACCTGCGGGTCTTCGTGCAGGCGGCGCGGTCGCGCGGCGAGCCGCTCGACCACGTGCTGCTGTTCGGCCCACCGGGGCTCGGCAAGACCACGCTGGCGCAGATCATCGCGCGCGAGATGGCGGTGGGCTTCCGCGCGACCTCGGGCCCGGTGATCCAGCGCGCGGGCGACCTCGCGGCGCTGCTCACCAACCTGCAGCCGCGCGACGTGCTGTTCATCGACGAGATCCATCGGCTGATGCCGGCGGTCGAGGAGATTCTCTATCCCGCGATGGAGGACTTTCAGCTCGATCTCATCATCGGCGAGGGGCCGGCGGCGCGCTCGGTGCGCATCGACCTGCCACCCTTCACGCTGGTTGGGGCGACGACACGCTCGGGGCTGATCACGCGGCCGTTGCGCGAGCGGTTCGGAATTCCGCTTCGGCTCAATTTCTACGAGCCCGCCGAGCTCGAGGAGATCGTGGCGCGCGGGGCGCGCGTGCTGGGCATGGCGCTCGATGCCGCCGGCGCCAGGGAGATCGCGAGCCGCTCGCGGGGCACGCCGCGCGTGGCGGCCCGGCTGCTCAGGCGGGTCCGCGACTTCGCCTCGGTCGCGGGCCTAGCGCGCATCGATGCCCAGGCGGCCGACCACGCCCTCGGCCGGCTCGAGGTCGATGCCCGGGGCCTCGACGCCATGGACCGGCGCTACCTGACCATGATCGCCGAGAACTACGGGGGTGGGCCCGTGGGCGCCGAGACCATCGCCGCCGCGCTCGCCGATCAGCGCGACGTCGTCGAGGAAGTGATCGAGCCCTATCTGATCCAGCAAGGCCTGGTGCAGCGCACGCCGCGCGGGCGGATGTTGAGCGACCTCGGCTACCGTTACCTCGGCTTGACGCCGCTCCGGCCGCCGAGCGCGCAGCTGGATCTGCTAGCCTCCGACGAGGGCGAGGAGGCGGCGTCATGATCGCCGATCTGCCGCGCTCCGGCGTGATCCGAGACGGTGTCCATTTTTTCCCCATCCGAATCTACTATGAGGACACGGACGCCGCCGGGCTGGTCTACTACGCCAATCACCTCAAATACGCCGAGCGTGCGCGCACCGAGCTCTTGCGCGTGGCCGGGTTCGAGCAGGAGCGGCTGCGGCAGGAGACCGGACTCGTGTTCGTCGTGCGCCATTGCGCCGCTGACTACCGCGCAGCCGCCCGTCTCGATGAGGATCTCGTGGTGGAGACGCGGGTCACCGGCGTGGGCGCCGCGACGCTCGATCTCGCGCAGGAGATCCGCCGCGGCGATATCGTCGTCGTCGCGCTCGATTTCCGCATCGCTTGCCTCGGCCGCTCCGGCAGGCCGCAGCGGCTGCCGCCGGCCTTGCGGGCGGCGCTCGACAAGTTCACCGCGGCTCGCGTGCCGCTTCGCGATCATGGATCAAACTCCTCAGGGGTGACCTCTCAGCATGCCCGCTAATCCCATCGATCAGGTCTCGCTCGGCGGGACCGTCGCCCACGACCTCTCCATCATCAGCCTGTTCATGCAGGCGGATTTGATCGTGAAGCTCGTGCTGTTCCTCCTGCTCGCAGCCTCCTTCTGGTCGTGGGCGGTGATCTTCGACAAGTTCATGCGCGTCCGGCGCCTGAGCCGCGACGCCGAGAGCTTCGAGGAGAGCTTTTGGTCCGGCGGCTCGCTGGACGATCTCTACGACCGCATCGGCACGCGCCCGCTCGATCCGATGTCGGCCGTCTTCGCCGCCGCCATGCGCGAGTGGCGGCGCAGCGCGGCCAAGGGCCTAATCGCCAGCACGACCATGCGCACGAGCCTGCAGCAACGCATCGAGCGCGTCATGCAGGTGACCGTCGGCCGCGAGATGGAGCGGCTCGAGCGCTTCATGCCGTTCCTCGCCACCGTCGGCTCGACCTCGCCCTTCGTCGGCCTGTTCGGCACGGTCTGGGGCATCATGAACTCCTTCCAATCGATCGCCGCCGCCAAGAACACCAGCCTCGCCGTGGTGGCGCCGGGGATCGCGGAATCGCTGTTCGCAACCGCGCTCGGCCTGGTCGCCGCGATCCCCGCGGTGGTGGCTTACAACAAGTTCTCGACGGATTTCGGCCGCTATGCCGGCCGGCTCGACGCGTTCTCGAGCGAGTTCTCCGCCATCCTGTCGCGCCAGCTCGACGAGAAGACCTGACACATGGCAGGCAATCAGTTCATCAACGGGAACGGCAAGCGCTACAAGCCGATGTCGGAGATCAACGTGACGCCGCTGGTCGACGTCATGCTGGTCCTGCTGGTGGTGTTCATGGTGACGGCGCCGCTGCTCACCGTGGGCGTGCCGGTCGATCTGCCGCAGACGCAGGCCGCGCCGATCAACGAGCCCAAGGAGCCGCTGGTCATCAGCATCAATTCGGAAGGCAAGGTGTTCCTGCAGGAGACCACCGTCGATATCGACCAGCTGGTGCCGCGCCTGCAGGCGATCACCAACAACAATCCGACCACGAGCATCTACGTGCGCGGCGACCGGGCGGTGAATTATGGCCGCGTGCTCGAGGTCATGGGGCTGGTGAGCAGCGCGGGGTTCAGCAAAGTGGCGCTGGTGAGCGAGCAAGCCGATCAGAAGCGGCCGGCTGCCAGCCGTTGAGGTGCTATGCGCCGCGCCGTTCTCTACTCGAGCATCCTGCACGTGTCAGTCCTGGGACTGGCATATTTCCATCTGTGGGACCTGATCTTTCCGGCCCAGCCGCTCGAGGACACGCCGATCGCGATCGAGCTCGTCAACATCGCGCCGGAGACGCGAGCGACGCGGCCCAACCAGACGCCGCCCAAGCCCAAGGCCAAGCCCGAGGACCAGAACGTCGAGGCGCCGCAGCCGCCGCCCAAGCAGCCGCCGAAACCCGTGCCGCCGCCGCCGGCGCCGCCGCCCTCCGCGGCACCTCCGCCGACACCCGCGCCGCAGCCGCAGGTGGCCCAGGCTCAGCCCGAGCCGCCCAAGGCCCAGCCCAAGCCGGAGCAGCCGCCGCCTCCGCCGCCGCCCCCAGCGCCCGCGCCGACACCCAAGCCGCCGCCTCCGGAGCCGCCCAAGCCCACGCCGCCGCCTCCGCCTCCACCGCCGCCGAAGCCGGCGCCGCCGCCTGATCCCAACAAGCGCAAGCAGGACGAGCAGGCCTTCGACGCGCTGCTGAAGAACCTCTCCAAGCGCGCGGAGACTCAGAAGTCCGACGCGCCGCCAAGCCGCGCTCAGCCGCAGCAGCAGGCAAAAGCTTCATCGCAGCCGGTGGCGCCGCTGGGTCCGCAGCTCACCACCAGCGAGATCGACCTGGTCAAGCAGCAGATCGAGCACTGCTGGAGCCCGTCGGCGGCGGCCAAGGAAGCGCATGACCTCATCGTCGACATCACGGCCGAGGTGAGTCCGGACGGACACGTGCTGACCGCAAGGATCACCAGCACGGCGCGCATGGGCGATCCCTTCTATCGCTCGGCGGCCGAGAGCGCGCTGCGCGCGGTGCTCAATCCGCAATGCTCGCCGCTCAAGCTGCCACCGGAGAAATATGAGCAGTGGAAGATCATCAACATGACGTTCAACCCAAAGGACCTGCTATGAGCCGCACTTCCGCCGTTCCTCGCCGCGCGTTGCTGTTGAGCGTGCCGATGCTGTTCGCGGCCTCGGCTGCCGCGCGCGCCGAGCTCCATCTCACGCTCGATCAGCCGAACGTCGTGCCCCTGCCGATCGCGATCCCGCCCTTCGTGGGCGGCCAGCCCAACGATCAGCAGGTCGGCCGCGACATCGCTCAGGTCGTCAGCGCCGACCTCGAGCGCTCCGGGCTCTTCCAGCCGCTCGATGCCCGAGCCTTCATCCAGCAGATTACCGACATCCAGACGCTGCCGCGTTTCGGGGACTGGCGGCTGATCAATGCGCAGGCGCTGGTGACGGGTGGCGCCGAGACGCAGCCCGATGGCCGCCTCAAGGTGGAGTTCCGGCTCTGGGACGTGATCGCGGGCGAGCAGCTGACCGGCTTCGCCTACACCTCCACCGGGCAGAACTGGCGCCGCCTGGCGCACATCGTCGCCGACCAGGTTTATAAGCGCATCACCGGAGAGGACGGCTATTTCGACACCCGGATCGTCTATATCTCCGAGAGCGGGCCCGCCACGCGGCGCATCAAGCGCCTCGCCATCATGGATCAGGACGGCGCCAATCACCGGTATCTGACGGACGGCCGTGCGCTGGTGCTCACGCCGCGCTTCTCGCCCACGCGGCAGGAGATCACCTACCTCTCCTACGCCAGCGGCACGCCGCGGGCTTATCTCTTCAACATCGACACCGGCCAGCAGGAGGTGCTCGGCGATTTTCCCGGCATGACTTACGCGCCGCGCTTCAGCCCCGACGGCAACAAGGTGATCATGAGCTTCGCCACCGGCGGAAACAGCGCGATCTACACGCTCGATCTGCGGACGCGCCAGGCGACCCGCGTTACCGACAATACCGCGATCGACACCTCGCCCTGCTTTTCGCCCGACGCCCAGCAAGTCGTCTTCAACTCCGACCGCGGCGGCTCGCAGCAGCTCTATGTCATGGGGGCCGACGGCGGCAACATCCGCCGGATCAGCTTCGGCAGCGGCCGTTACGCGACGCCGGTGTGGTCGCCGCGCGGCGACCTCATCGCCTTCACCAAGCTCGACCAGAGCAACTTCTATATCGGGGTGATGAGGCCCGACGGCAGCGGCGAGCGGCTTCTCACCAATGGGTTTCTTGTCGAGGGTCCGAACTGGGCGCCGAACGGTCGTGTCCTCTGCTATTTCCGGCAGACCCCGACCGGGCCTAGGGGCGACGTCACACGGCTCTATACCGTCGATGTGACGGGCCGCAACGAGCGCGAGATGATCACCCCGCAGGATGCTTCCTACCCTGCGTGGTCTCCACTCGGAAGCCCTTGAACCAGCGGTTAAAGGCCAGTATAGTCCGGGCCGTTTCGCCGACCGTGGTGGATCCGTCTATGGCCGACGCCGGTCATCGCGTGTGGTGTCCTTGGGCAAAGCCATCCTCAACAATCCGAACCGATCAATCCCAGGATCACGAAGGGAGCACACTATGAATTTGAAGATCTTGAGCCTGCTCGCGGCCGTTCTGCTCGTCGCCGCCTGCCAACAATCGCAGCCGGCTACAGGCGGTGCTGCCGGCGCCGGCGCGGCGGGGACTGCCACGACCTCGAGCCAGAACGCTCAGCAGCAGATGGTGTCGGCGGGCGATCGCATCTACTTCGCCTTTGATCGCAGCGATATCACGGCCGAGTCGCGCCAGGTTCTGCTGCGTCAGGCTGCGCTCCTGAATCAGAATCCGTCCTGGACGGTGACCATCGAGGGACATTGTGATGAGCGCGGCACCGTCGAATACAACCTCGGCCTCGGCGAGCGGCGCGCCACTGCGACGAAGCAAGCGCTGGTCGCGCTCGGCGTCGCGGCCGGCCGCCTCAACGTCATCAGCTACGGCAAGGAGCGGCCGGCCGTGGTCGGCCATAACGAGCAAGCGTGGGCGCAGAACCGCCGCGCGGTTACCGTCGTGAATTGACCCGTTCGCGGCGCTTCGCCCGACGGATTTGATCGACAGGCGCCTGCCTATTCCCCGGCCCGCTGCGGGTGGGGAACGGGCAGGCGCCCTTTTTTTGCCTAAATGACAGGCTAGCTTCCAGCGGTCGAGGCACCCGAGGCAGGGGATCCTCGGGAGGGGGGCGCTCGATTCCAGCACGGCGGTACGATGGCACCATGATGCGTCGGCTTGCTCTTTGCGCGGGTCTCACTCTGCTGGCGCTGAGCGCGCTGGCGCCGATGCCGCACGCCCAGCAGCAGGAGAACCGCGACATCCGCCCGCTGCTCGACCGGCTTGACCGGCTCGAGCGCGATGTAAACCTGCTGCAGCGCCAGGTCTACCGCGGCGCAACCGGGAGCGCGCCGGTGCCCATGGCGCCGCCCGGCGATGCCAATTCCGCGCTCAACGTGGAGATGCGCATGGGCCGGATCGAGGACCAGATGCGCACCATCACGGGGCAGATCGAGGAGACCTCTTACAAGATCGAGCAGCTCCGACAAAATCTGGAGAAGCTGCAGAGCGACATCGAGTTCCGCTTCAGCCAGATGGGGAGCCCCGGCGCCGTCGGGGCTGCTGTCGCACCACCGTCACCCACGGTCACACCGCAGCTGACGCCGCCTCAGCAATACTCGCAGAACGCGCCCTTGCAGCTGCGGCCGCCGAGCGGCGCGAACACTGGCGCGAACAGTCTTGATACGCCGCAGGCCGGCAGCCAACCACACGCGCTCGGCATGGTCCGTGTGCCCGAAGGTCAGGAGATCGGCGGTGCCGCGAGCTCGAACCCGATCCTGGGGCCGAGCGCCGCGCAGGCTGCTCCGACGCCGCCCCAGACCGCGAGCGCCGGCTCGGTCGGCGCCGGAACGCCGC
>Ga0307479_10004870_pt1 | contig 12343 bp, 11 predicted proteins | sample atmos_gasesECM4C_FD_203743 | JGI IMG/M metagenome (GOLD analysis project Ga0307479, IMG submission 203743) | Hardwood forest soil microbial communities from Morgan-Monroe State Forest, Indiana, United States - atmos_gasesECM4C_515 | ecosystem: Environmental > Terrestrial > Soil > Temperate...
GATGCGCGCCGCCGTGCAGCTGCTCAACGATACCGGCTCCTACGAGGCGGTCATCTACCTGACCGAGGAGAAGGTCAAGCGGCGCGAGGTCGCCTGGCGCGTCGAGCACGCGGTCGTGGTGGCGATGGAGGCCGTCTATCGTTTCGACGAAATGAAAAGCCAGCCCGCCGAGGTCCGCCGGCCGCTGCGCAAGCTCACCCTGTCGGTGCCGCAGCGCAGCGACCTCGCCGCCGGCGAAGCGGCGGCGGCGCGCGGCCTCGCGATCGCGCACGGCATGGACCTGGCGCGCGACTTGGGGAACCTGCCGGGGAACGTCTGCACGCCGACCTACCTTGGCGAGCGCTCGCAGGCGCTGGCCAAGGAGTTCGAATTCAGCTGCCAGGTGCTCGAGCGGGCGGCGCTCGAGGACCTCAAGATGGGCTCGTTTCTGTCGGTCACCAACGGCAGCGACCAACCGCCGAGGTTCATCGTCCTCGAATACAACGGCGCCGGCAAGAAACAGAAGCCGCTGGTGCTGGTCGGCAAAGGCATCACGTTCGACAGCGGCGGGATCTCGCTCAAGCCCGGCCTCGACATGGACCACATGAAGTTCGACATGTGCGGCGCCGGGAGCGTGCTCGGCGCCTTTCGGGCAATTGCCGAGCTCAAGGCCAAGGTCAACCTGGTCGGGCTCATCGCCGCCTGCGAAAACATGCCCAGCGGGCGCGCGACCAAGCCGGGCGACATCGTGCGCAGCATGTCGGGCCAGACCGTCGAGATTCTGAATACCGACGCGGAGGGCCGCCTCATTCTTTGCGACGCGCTCACCTACGCCGAGCGCTACGAGCCGGCGGCGGTGGTTGACATCGCGACGCTCACCGGGGCGATGGTCGTCGCCCTGGGCCACATCGCCTGCGGCGTGTTCAGCAACAGCGACAGCCTGGCAAGGGCGCTGATCAACGCCGGCGAGGAAGCATTCGATCGCGGCTGGCAGATGCCGTTGTGGGAGGAGTACCACGAGGGGCTTAACAGCAACTTCGCCGACTTTGCCAATATCGCCGGCCGCGCTGGCGGCAGTGTCACGGCCGCGTGCTTCCTGTCCAAGTTCACCCGCAAATACGACTGGGCGCACCTGGATATAGCCGGCATCGCCTGGAAGGAAGGCAAGGAAAAGGGGGCGACCGGGCGACCGGTGCCGCTGCTTGCAACGTGGCTCTTGTCGCAGGAGGGAGCGGCGTGAGCCCGCTGCGAGGGGCCCCAACCGCAGGTTGGGGATCGCGCGAGGCGAATCGACGCTTGAGGCCGACGCGTTTGGCTCGCGCCAGAGATAATCTTTACAACGAGGCCGAGGCGTAGGGACGTCTGCGGTCATGACCTCCATCGATTTCTACACGCACGTGGACGATCGTCTGGAGGTGGCGGCGAAACTGGTCGCCAAGGCCTTTGCGCAGCATGGCAGCGTGCGCGTGTTCACCCCCGACGCGGCGACGACGGAGGAGCTCGGCCGCAGGCTCTGGCTCAAGCCGCCCATCGCCTTCCTGCCCCACTGCCGCGTCGACAGCGCGCTGGCCGGCGAGACACCGATCTGGGTCGACCACGTCGATGCGCATCCCGGTCCGGCCGCAGTGCTGATCAATCTCCATCCCGCGCCGCCGCCGTTCTTTTCCCGGTTTGAACGACTCGCCGAGATCGTCGGCCTGGACGCGATCGATGCCGCAGCCGGCCGCGAACGCTACCGCTTCTACCGCGAACGCGGCTACGAACTGCGTACGCACAGCCTCTCAGAGCGCTAGCCCCATGCCCACCGCGCGTGAGCTCCTCGAGCAGGCCGATGCGCTGATGCGGCGCAATCGCGGCGCCGACGCCGGCATCCCGGTGCTCACCGACAGCGTTACCGAAGCTGCGCCTGCGCTCCCGCGCGGACTCTCGCTGGGGCCGCGGTCGCTGGCAGCTGATGCACTAGCGCCGGGCGAATCCGAGCACGGGCAGGAGCGGATTCGAGCGCCGGAAAGCGCACGCGCCGAAGAGCGCGGCCGCAGCGTTTCATCGCCGGAAAGCGGTCAGCAGCCCGCGGCGAAGGCTGACGCGCCGGCGGCGCGCGATGCCGATGAAATTGCCAGGCTTGCTCGGGAACGGGCCGATCTCGAGCCCCCGCTACTGACCGACGCCGTCGAAGAAGCTGCGGCCGATCTCGTGCCGATGCCGCGCGGGCCGGCGGAGGGGGATCATTCGCTTTGGCTCGGTCCGGACACCGTCGATCCGGCGCTGCACAGCATTACCGGTCCGGCGCCGGATACGGTTGCGGTGGTGCCGCCGGTGACACTGCGCGCTCCCGAGCCGAAGCTCGGATCGTCGGCCCACGCCGATGAACGCGACCCGACGGTCACTCGAACGCTCAGAGCGGCCGGTTCCGCGCCGACACCGCCACCCCTTGGCTCTGCGCCACCCGAGCCGGCGGACGATGCCGCGGCCCAGGCTGGCGAGGCAGCGCCCGCAGCGGCCGAGAACGACGACGAACGCTGGCGTGCGCTCGCGGAACAGATCTCGATGCAGGTGTTGCAGCGGCTCGACCTGTTCATCGACACCGGCCTCAAGGCGCAGCTCGCCGCGCATCTGCAGCCGATCGTCGCACGCGCGGGCGCAGAGCTGGTTGTGGCGATCAACGACCACGTCGGACAACTGGTTCGGACGTACGTCGCTGAAGCGATCGAGCGCGAGATCGCGCAGTGGCGACAGCAGAACAAATAGAACGACCAAAATGCAGCCTGTGCGGCTTGACAGCGTGGGGCGAAGCTTGTGCTAGACTGGGCGTCATGAAGCTACTGAACGCCCTGCGCGTCAAAGCCTGGGTGACCGATCTCGGCACTTCGGGTCCGGCCGCGTTTGGCTGGTATTTCTACTATGGGATAACTACCCAGGGCCGCGCTCACCGATAGCATCAGAGCATCCAGTTTCAACCACGATCGGGCGGCCCAAGAGGCCGCCCGATTTTTTTGGAGATTCGACCATGATCATCGTGATGCAACCGGACGCCGACGAAAAGGCAATCGAAGCCGTCGAAGCGAAGATCCTCGCCCATGGCCTGCAGGTTCACATCTCGCGCGGCACGGAGCGCACGCTCATCGGCGCGGTGGGCGACGAGCGCAAGCTCGACCCCGAGATGTTCGACCCGATGCCCGGGGTCGAGAAGTCGATGCACATCGTCAAGCAGTACAAGATCGTCGCCCGCGAATGGCACAAGACAAACACGGTGATCGATGTTGCGGGCGTGCCGATCGGCGGGCCGACCGTGCAGGTCATCGCCGGGCCGTGCTCGGTGGAGACGGCCCCGCAGATGGAGGCGGCCGCGGCGGGCGTTAAGGCCGCCGGCGCGCACTTGATGCGCGGCGGCGCGTTCAAGCCGCGCACCAGCCCGTATACGTTCCAGGGCAAAGGCGTGGAGGGGCTCGATCTCCTGCGCGCGGCGGCCGACGCGCACGGCCTGCCGATCGTCACCGAGCTCATGGATCCGCGGATGCTCGAGACGTTCCTGCAGTACGACGTCGATGTGATCCAGATTGGCACGCGCAACATGCAGAACTTCGACCTGCTGAAGGAGGTCGGGCGGACGAACAAGCCGGTGGTACTGAAGCGCGGGATGTCGGCGACGATCAGCGAATGGCTGATGGCCGCCGAGTACATCGCCGCCGGCGGCAATCACAACATCATCTTCTGCGAGCGCGGCATCCGCACCTTCGAGACCGCGTACCGCAACGTGCTCGACGTCACCGCCGTGCCGGTGCTCAAGCGCGAGACGCACCTGCCGATCATCGTTGATCCCTCGCACGCCGGCGGCAAGGCGTGGATGGTGCCGGCGCTTTCCTGCGCCGCGGTCGCCGCTGGCGCGGACGGGCTGCTGATCGAGGTGCATCCGAACCCGTGCGACGCGTGGTGCGACGCCGACCAGGCGCTCACCCCCGCCGAGTTCGGCACGCTGATGGGAACGCTCGGCGCGGTCGCGCGCGCGGTCGGACGCGATTTGTAGCGACTAGTTCCTGATACCGCCGGTTGCGCCTTTGAGTGCGCTCGCGAAGTAGATGAGGCAGCTCACGACCACGATCCAGAACGTCGTCGGCCAATCGGTGACGTAGGCGAGCGCGATGCCGACCCAGGTCTCGGCCAGTGCGAGCACCACGGCCAGAGCGAGCCCCGGACCTACGCGCGTCGTCAGACGGAGCGCCGCCGCTGCCGGCGCGACCATGAGGACAAACACGAGCAGCACGCCGACGACCTGCGCAGCTTCCGCAACCGCGATCGCAACGATGGCGAGGAAGAGGACGGAGACGAGCCGCAGCGGGGCTCCCTTGGCCTCAGCAAGCTCCGGCGCCAGCGTGGCGAAAAGGAGCGGCCGCGAAACCAGGGCGAGCGCGCACAAGCTGACCACGCTCAAGCCCACCAGCGCCCACGCCGCCTCGACGCTGACACCAAGCACGTTGCCGAACAGAATCGCGGTCGCTTGGGTGGCGCCGGAAGTGTACAGGTAGAGGAACAGCACGCCTAAGCCCAGCGCGAGCGACAGCACGATCCCGATCGCGACATCGCGGCCACGCAGTCGCTCGCCGAGGAGCCCCATGGCGATCCCCGCGCCGAGCGTGAAGACGAGCAGGCCCCACAACGGGTTTATGCCGACGAGCGCCGAGCCCGCGGCACCGGCAAATCCGACGTGCGACAGGGCGTGGCCCGCGAAGGTGAGGTTCCGCAGCACGAGGAAGACCCCGACCGCTCCGGCGACGATCGCGACAGCGCTTCCCGCCATGAAGGCGTTGCGCATGAATTCGTACTCAAGCATCGTGGCGATGGGCTTCGGCTTCGACGACGCCCTGACCTGAAACGACAACGATGCGGTCGTTCACGCGCAATACGTCGATCGGTGTTCCGTAAAGACCGGAGAGCACCTCCGCCGTGATCACCTCGTCGACGGCGCCGAGGGCGGCGTGACCCTGACCGAGGTAGAGCACGCGGTCCATGCAGCCGAGCAGCGGGTTGAGCTCGTGGGCCGTGAAGAGCACGGTCATGCCCTCGCTCTTCTGGATGCGCTTCACCAGCGCGACGATCGTCTGCTGGAATCGCGGGTCGAGGCTGACGAGGGGCTCGTCGAGCAGGAGCAGCTTCGGCTGGCCGAGCAGCGCCTGCGCCAGGAGAAGCCGCTGCATTTCACCCCCCGACAGCTCGCTCAAGGGTCGGGCGGCGAGCGCCGACGCCTCCACCATGGCCAGGACGCGCTCGACGTCGCGGGCGCCGGCGCGACCCGGAAGCGCGAGCCCCCAGCGCTCGCCGGAGACGGCGCTCGCCACGAAATCCCAGCCCCGCAAGCGAAGCCCGGCGACCGAGGCACGCTGCTGAGGCAGATAACCGGCATCGCGATTGCCGCGCGCGGGCTTCGTCCCGAAGACTCGCAGCTCGCCGGCCGCCGGCCGAAGGAGTCCGAGGATCGCGTGGAGCAGCGTCGTCTTGCCCGACCCATTGGGCCCGAACACGCCGATGAATTCGCCCGCCCGTATCGCCGCGCTCACGTCCGAGAGCACGATGCGCCCGGCCCGCGCGAGCGTTACGCGGTTGAACTCGATAGCTTTGGCGCTCATTGTTGGACCCCCACGCTTGCGGCCTCATTGGCCAATTCGGCCGCTGCGCTGCCCCCAAAAGCGGGGGCGCACCCGCGCCTTGGCCCTGCGGCGCTCATCGCCCACCAAGCGCGCGATCGAGCGCATCGAGTTGCGAAAGCATCCATTCCTGGTAGCTCTTTCCCTCGGGTTCGGTTTCGGTAATCGCGACGACGGGCACGCCGGCGTGATTCGCGATCGTGCGCATGCGTTCGGCCAGCGCTTGTCCGGTCTGGGTGTTGTAGAGCAGGACCTTCACCGCGTGCGTCCGCAGGTCCCTTTCGAAGGCTGCGATCGCCGCCGCGCCCGGCTCGGTGCCGTTCATCACGGCGAGTTGAAAGCGACCGTTGCGCATCTTGAGACCGAGCGCGTCCGCCATGTAGTCGAAGACCGGCTCGGTCGCGGTCACCGGCGTCCCGGCGTACCTGGCGCGGAGCGCGGTGATCCTCTCGCGGAGCGGTCTCATCGATGTCTCGAAGGTCTCAACGCGGCCGGCGTAGTCGAGATGGTGCGCGGGATCGAGCCGGGTCAATCGGGCGGCCAGCGTTGCCGCGAGCTCGAATATCGCCGCGGTTTCGTACCAGAGGTGGGGATTGTCCCCGGCCTTCTTGCCGATGAGCCCGGCGACCTCGATGACTTCACGCGAAGGCGACTTCGACGCCGACAGAAGCTTCACCGCCCACGGGTCGTAGTCGACGCCGTTGTAGATGACGACCCTTGCGTCGGCCATCGCTCGCGCCGTCGCGGCACTCGCCTCGAATTCGTGCGGATCCTGGTTCGGATGCGTCAGGATGCTCGTGACCGTAACGTTGGCCCCGCCGATTTGCCCGGCGATGTCGCCGTACACCTTTTCCGCTGCAACAATCCTGATCGGCTCGGCGCGCGCCGAGAAAACCGCAAGCGCAAAGGCGAGCAGACCGCCGGCGATGAGTGTGCGCATGGATCTCGTCCGATCTTTCGCATGAGCATCAGCGATTGACCGGTCAGGCTAGTCAGGGTGTTTCATGCCGCAGTGCTTGCCGTAGGCGATGCCCTTGCACGCTTTCGCCAGCTCGGCGTTGCAGAAATCCTCGTCCTTGCCGGATTCCTGGCATTTTGCCGCCGCCTCGTGCGCGGCGGCCATGATCCGGTGGCGCCTGACGTCCTCCTTGGTGTGCTCGGCCTCGAGCGCCGGATCGACTTTGGAAGCGGCGGGTTTCGCCGGCGCCTTCGTCGCCGCGGTGTCGGCTCCGACCGCCAATGCAGGGATCGTCGAGAGCAGCAGCAACGCAAGCAAGATACTCTTCATAAACACCTCCTTTGGGTTCGGGGTCAAGCGCGGCGCGCAAGCGTCGCCGAGATGTTCGCCTGCGCCGCGCGCCAACTGGGAAGCAAGGCCGCGAGCGTCGCCGCGAGCAGCGAAGGCAGCAACAGCCAAAGTTCCTTGGCCGAGAACGCCCATGCATCGATAGGCAGACTCTCCTGCCGCGCCATCCACCAGGCAAGAATCGCGGCGAGCCCGTGCGCCAGCAACAAGCCGAGCACGCCGCCGAGAACGGCCAGGATCAGCGCCTCGAGCATGAGCATCATCGCAATGCTTGCAGGACGCGCGCCCAGCGTGCGCAGAACGGCAATGTCGTAGGCGCGCTCGTTGAGGGCATGATAGAGCGCGATGAAAAGCGACAGCGCCGCGGTGGCGAGCACGACACCTCCAAAGGCCCGGATCACGTCGGCCCCCACGCCGATCATGCGAAACAGTCGTGCGGTCTCGTAGGCCGGCGACGCCGCCTGCATGTTCGTCTCCGCATTGATCTTGCGCGGCAGGGAAACTGCGGCGAGCGGCGTCGCGTATTGCACCAGGAGGACGGTGATCTGCCGCTCGTCCTCGATGACCTTCTTCTCCTCCGGATCGGTGATGTTGCCCTCGTGCACGAACCAGACGCTTTCCGGGTTGACGAGGACGAGTCGATCGAGCACCGTCCCGGTCGGCTTGAGGACGCCCGTCACCGTGTAGACGGAGTCTCCGTGTATCGGTCCGCCTTCGGCCAGGCCGTGCGAACCGACGAAGCGGTCGCCGACGCGCAGTCCCGTGTGCGCCGCCACGGTCGCGCCGAACACGGCCTGCATCCTGTCGTTCCAGGCGCGCCCCGACGCCAATGCCCCGTGATAGAGCTCGATGTAGTCCGGCGTGGTGCCGACAATCCAGAAGCCGCGGAAGCTGTCGGCGATGGATAGCGGAACCACGCGCCGGACGAGCGGGTCCTTGGCGAGCTCCTGCGCGGACTTGAGCGGAATGTTGCCGGTCGGCACGTCCAGGTGAAAGATCCCGGCGAGCATCAGCTGGATCGGGCTACCCTTGGCCCCGACCACGAGGTCGATCCCCTGGGCGTCGCGGTTGAGGCTATCGCCGATCTGTCCGTTGACGATCAGTACGAACCCGATCGTTCCCACGCCCAGCGCGAGCAGAAGGACGTTGAGCAGCGTCCCGAGCGGCCGCGCGCGCAGATAACTCCAGGCGAGTTGAAGGAGATTCATGCGGCGCCCGCCGCGGGCCGGCGCGGCAGCGCCAGTTGCCGAGGGATCTTGGATTTCAGCCGGGTGTCGTGCGTGGCGATGACCAGCGACACCGCGTGCTGCTGCGTGGCGTCGAGCAACAGATCGGCGACCGCGCCGCAAGCCTCGTCGTCAAGATTCGAGGTCGGCTCATCCGCGAGCAGGAGCTTGGGGCGATTCACCAGCGCCCGGGCGATGGCGACCCGCTGCTGCTGGCCGACCGAGAGTTGATGCGGATAGGCGTCGACGCGGTCGTCGACGCCGAGAGCTTTGAGCATGACTTGGGCAGCCGTACGATCCACGGCGAGCCCGGCGATGCTCTGCGCGACCAGGAGATTCTGCATCGCGGTCAGCGTGGGCAGGAGATGGAACTGCTGCAAGACGATGCCGATATGCCGCCCGCGGAAGCGGTCGCGCGCAGGCGCCGTCAGCGCCGACAGGTCCTGTCCGTCGACGATGACCCGACCGTCGGAGGGGAGCAACAGGCCCGCGATGAGATGCAGCAGCGTGGTCTTGCCGCAACCGGAGGGACCGACCACCAGGACGTTGTCTTGCGGGCCGAGGACGAATTCGTCGAGATGCAGCACGTCGCCGCCGCCGTTATAGCCGAATCGCAGCCGCTCCAGGCGAATCATCGGCGGGCGCGAACTTCCCGTTTGCCGCAGTCCGAGCACCGCCCGTACAACGTCACGTCGTGATCCTCGACGGTAAAGCCACGCGGCGCGAGACGGCGCAAGTTCCCGGGACAGCCGGCGACGTCGTAGATCCGCTGACAGCTGGTGCACTGGAAATGGTGGTGGTGAGCCGACGTCGCCAGCTCATAGCGCGGGCTCTCGCCGGGCAATTCGATGACCTTTACCGCGCCCTCCGCGACCAGCAGCTTGAGATTGCGATAGACCGTGGCCAGGCCGACTGCGCGCACCGCCGTGCGCGTGTGCTCGAGCACCTCGCGCGGTGACAAGGGGCGCTTCGCCCGCAGAATCACCCGGCTGATGGCTGCGCGCTGGCGGGTCATGCGTTGCATGGGCTTGTACGAGAGCTTCGGGCACGAAGGCTTCGGCAGATGATAATGATAACCCATTCTCAACGAACGGCAAAGTGAGCGCTCCAAAGTGCCGAGGCACGCGAGCGATCGGAGCCGTGGCGCATGACGCGTCCCGCCACGAAGCGTTGTCTTTCCGGTCGTTGATTCGGGGCGTATAATTCCAGGCCTGATGCTCAGGCGATCGCGCCTGTCGAGGTTCGCACAATGAATCGTAACGTTGCACTGTTTGCCGGCGCTGCATGGCTCGCCGCGGCGCTGCCGGTCGCCGCGCTCGATACCGCCGTGCCCGCGACCGGGCTGCCGAGCGCCTCCGACTACAGCGCGCAGCTGCTCCCCGAGCTGGTGGGCGTCGTTTCGTGGAAGACGCTCGCGCAGGTCGAACCCGTCAAGCAAGGGGGCAAGATGGTGCCGCAGTTCTCGCGCGACATCCTCGGCCTCGACAAGAAGGACGTGCGCGTCTACGGCTTCATCATCCCGCTGGACATGGGCGACAAGCAGAAACATTTCCTGCTTTCCGCAGTTCCGCCGCATTGCCCGTTCTGCCTCCCGGCCGGACCCGACGCGATCGTCGAAGTTCACGCGAAGAAAGCGTTGACCTACGGTTTCGAGCCGATTGTCGTCGCGGGCCGGTTCGCGGTGCTCAAGGACGATCCGGCCGGCGTGCTCTATCGCATGACCGACGCGGAACCTGCAGCGTCGCCGTCGCGTTAATCATCCTGCCCGGCTCGAACGAAGCACCGCATCGCGCCCGGGCGCGCGGTGTCGATCCGCTATAATTTGCCGTTTGCGGTGAACGGCACGCCGATGCAACTCGCCAAAAGCTTCGAGCCCCGCGCAATCGAAGGCAAGTGGTATCCGTACTGGGAATCGCACGGGCTGTTCAAGCCGTCCATGCGCGAGGACGCGCCTGCGTACTGCATCCAGCTCCCGCCGCCCAACGTCACCGGCACGCTGCACATGGGGCACGCGTTCCAGCAGACGCTGATGGACGTACTCATCCGCTGGCACCGCATGCGCGGCGACAACACGCTCTGGCAGGTCGGTACCGACCACGCCGGAATCGCGACGCAGATCATCGTCGAGAACCAGCTCAAGGCGGAAGGCCTGTCGCGCCGCGAGCTCGGCCGCGACAAGTTCATCGAGCGCGTTTGGGCGTGGAAACAGGAGTCCGGCTCGACGATCACCAACCAGATGCGGCGGCTCGGCGCGTCTGCAGACTGGTCGCGCGAGCGTTTCACGATGGACGAGGGATTATCCAACGCAGTGCTCGAGACCTTCGTGCGCCTCTACGACGACGGGCTCATCTATCGCGGCAAGCGACTGATCAACTGGGATCCGGTTCTCGGCACGGCGGTGTCCGATCTCGAAGTCGAGAAGGAGGAAGAGGACGGCACACTGTGGGAGATTCGCTATCCGCTGAGCGACGGATCCGGGCACATCACCGTCGCGACGACCCGACCGGAAACCATGCTTGGCGACGTCGCGGTCGCGGTCAATCCCGATGACGAGCGCTACGCGCGCTTCGTCGGCAAGGAAGTCGAGCTGCCGCTGACCGGACGCAGGATTCCGGTCATCGCCGATGCGTCCGTCGACAAGGCTTTCGGCACCGGCGGCGTCAAGATCACGCCGGCGCACGATTTCAACGACTACGACGTCGGCAAGCGGCATGGGCTCAAACCGCTCGAGATCTTGACGCTGGATGCAAAGATCAACGCCAATGCGCCGGAAAAATACCGCGGCCTCGATCGTTACGCTGCGCGAAAAGCCGTCCTGGCGGACCTCCGGGCCGGGGGGTTGGTCGCGGCGGAGAAGCCGCACAAGATGGTCGTGCCGCGCTGCGGTCGTACCGGCGAGGTCGTCGAGCCGATGTTGACCGACCAGTGGTTCGTGGCGATGACCGGGCCGGCGCCGGCGAATCATCCGTTCTTTCCGGGAAAGTCGTTTCAGGAGGTCTGTCTCGCGGCAGTCAACGCGAGCCTTCTCGACCGGAAGAGCGGGAAGCCGGTTCGCATCGGTTTTGTTCCGGAGCACTGGACCTCGACTTACAACCATTGGCTGGAGAACGTGCACGACTGGTGCATCTCGCGCCAGCTCTGGTGGGGGCATCGCATCCCGGCGTGGTACGACGACGCGGGAAACGTCTTCGTCGCGCGCAACGCTGAAGAAGCGGCGCGGAAGGCGGGCAAGCCCGCGAGTGCGCTCAGACAGGACGAGGACGTGCTCGACACCTGGTTCTCGTCGGCGCTGTGGTGCCACTCGACCCTCGGTTGGCCGGAGGATACGCGCGAGTTGCGCCTGTTCCTGCCATCTTCCGTTCTCGTCACCGGCTTCGACATCATCTTCTTCTGGGTCGTCCGCATGATCATGATGACGACCTACTTTACCGGCAGGCTTCCGTTCCGCGATGTCTACATCAATGCGATCGTGCGCGACGAGGACGGTCAGAAGATGTCGAAATCCAAGGGCAATATCCTCGATCCGCTCGATTTGATCGACGGCACCGATCTCGAAACGCTCGTCGCCAAGCAGACCTCCGGCCTGATGCTGGAGAAGCAGCGGGAGACGATAGGAAGGCGCACACGCAAGCAATTCCCGCAGGGTATCGCGCCGTATGGCGCCGACGCGGTTCGCTTTACCTTCGCCAGCCTCGCGACTTTCGGGCGCACGCTCGACTTCGATCTGAAACGCTGCGAGGGCTATCGCAACTTCTGCAACAAGCTGTGGAACGCCGCGCGGTTCGTGCTCATGAACGTCGAAGGCAAGGACGTCGGGCTCGACGAGACCAAGCCGGTGACTTTGTCGATCGCTGACCGCTGGATCGTCAGCCGGCTGCAGGACGCCGAAGCAAGCGTCGCAGAGCACCTGGAAGCTTATCGCTTCGACCTCGCCGCCAGGGCGGTTTACGAGTTCGTCTGGGACGAGTACTGCGACTGGTACGTCGAGCTCGCCAAGGTGCAGCTCGCCGACGGAAACGAGGCGCAACAGCGCGCGACGCGGCGGACGCTGGTACGCGTCCTCGAAGTCGTGCTGCGGTTGGCGCACCCGTTCATTCCATTCATCACCGAAGAGCTTTGGCAGGACGTTGCTCCGCTTGCCGGCAAGAAGAAGGGCGTCTCGATCTCGGTACAACCATACCCGCGCCCGCAGG
>Ga0307479_10004871_pt1 | contig 12342 bp, 12 predicted proteins | sample atmos_gasesECM4C_FD_203743 | JGI IMG/M metagenome (GOLD analysis project Ga0307479, IMG submission 203743) | Hardwood forest soil microbial communities from Morgan-Monroe State Forest, Indiana, United States - atmos_gasesECM4C_515 | ecosystem: Environmental > Terrestrial > Soil > Temperate...
TGACGGCCTCCGATACCTGGCCTAGAAAGCGGCCTCCGCCCGGGCCGCCCGGGCGTCTTTCTGTGTTATCAAGGTGCTGCCATGGCAAGACGGTGCGCGATCACGGGCCGGGGCGTTCAGGTCGGCCACAATGTGAGCCACGCCAACAACAAGACCAAGCGCCGGTTCCTGCCGAACCTGCAGACCATCTCGCTGCTCTCCGATGCGCTCGGCGGCTCGGTGCGCCTGCGCCTCACGGTGTACGGGATCCGCACCGTGGAGGCGAACGGTGGCATCGACGCCTATCTTCTGGGGACGCCGAACCGGAAGCTCCCCCCGGAAGCGCGCCGCCTCAAGCGCCGTATCGAGCGCGCGGCGGAGCGCAAGAAGGCGGCGGCTTAACTCCCGAGCGCCACCGCGCACAGGATTTCCAGGAATTTCTCCAGGCTCTCTGCGGCGCTGCCCGTCGTCGAGATGCGCGTGACCCCCGGTCCCTCGACCGGGATCGGGCTCGCCCGCGCGAGCCGCTGGGCGATATCCGCGCTGCTCTCGCGGCCGCGCGCGGCAAGGCGCTCGGCCAGCACCTCGACGGGTGCCCACGCCTCCACGATACGGAGCGGCTGGTAGCGCTGGCGCGCCTCCGAAATCACCGAGCGCGAGACGTTGGCGACGACGTGGCGCCCTTGACCGAGCGCCGCCTCGATCGCGACGGGGATGCCGTAGCTGAGGCCGTGCGCGCGCCAGGCGAGCGCGAAGGCGCCCGCCGCCATCGCCGCCGCGAAGGCGCCGGGTGTCATGGTCTCGTTGTCCTCGCCGCCCGCCAGCTGCGAGCGTGTGATGGCCCGGCGCGGAAACACGAAGCGCGCATCGCCTTTGAGCGCGGCGCGGGCGCCCGCGATCAGCGTGTCCTTGCCGGCGCCGCTCGGGCCGACCACCAGGATGAGCGTGCCGCTGGCTGGCATGAAGGCCGCCGCTCGAAGCTCCGATCCCGCAACCTCGCTCTAGTCGAGCGCGGGCCGCGGCGCCGGATAGGTACGCTCGAAGGCGCGCGCCGCGCGCAGCACCGTCGCGTCCTCGTAGAGCGCGCCGACGATCTGCAGGCCGATCGGCAGCCCCGCGGACGTGAGGCCGCAGGGCACGCTCGCCGCCGGCTGCCGCGTCAAGTTGAAGGGATAGCTGAACGGCGTCCAGTCGATCCATTCCTTGTCGCGCGAGGGATCGCTGAGATCGGTGCCGACCCTGAGCGCCGGCACCGCGACGCTCGGCGTGATCAAGAGGTCGTAGCGTTGATGGAAGAGCTGCATGTGCCGGCCCAAATCCGTGCGCGCGACGTCCGCGGTGAGGTAGTCCACCGCCGAGAGCCGCTCGCCGCGCTCGACATGCACCAGGAGGCCGGGATCCAGGCGCTTGCGCTGCTCGGCCGTGACATGGCTGAGCGCCTTCGCGGCGCCGGAGTACCACAGCGTGAGCCAGGCGGCCCGGGGATCGGCGAAACCGGGATCCACGGCCTCGACCTCGGCGCCCAGCTCGGAGAAGCTCTTGGCCGCGCGCTCGACCGCCGCCGCCACCTCCGGGCGCACGTTGGCGGCATAGCCGAGCCGCGGGCTGTAGGCGATGCGGAGGCCTTTGACGCCGTTCTCGAGCCCCGCGCGATAGTCGGCGCCGTCCCTCGGCAGCGCGTAGGGATCGCGCTCGTCGGCACCGGTGAGCACGGTCAGCAGCAGCGCGCAATCCTGCACCGTCCGCGCCATCGGTCCGGTGTGCGCCAACATGCCGAAGGGGCTCGCCGGGTAGGCGGGGACGCGGCCGAAACTGGGCTTGAGGCCGGGAATGCCGGTGAAGCCGCAGGGAATGCGGATCGAGCCGCCGCCATCGGTGCCGAGCCCGAGGGGTCCGAGACCCGCTGCAATCGCTGCCGCGGCACCGGAGCTGCTGCCGCCCGGCGTGTGCTCGAGGCTCCAGGGATTGCGGGTGATGCCGCTCAGCGGGCTATCGCCCAGCGCCTTCCAGCCGTATTCCGGCATGGTGGTCTTGCCGAGAAAGACCGCGCCGCTCTCGCGCAACCGCGCCACCGGCGGCGCATCCTCCTCCCAGGGCTGATCCCGGTCAGTCAGTGTCGAGCCCCGCAGCGTCGGCCAGCCGCGGGTGAGGAACAGGTCCTTGACGGTGACGGGCACGCCGTCGAGCAGGCCCAGCGGCTGGCCTTTTTGCCAGCGTGCCTCCGAGGCCCTCGCGGATTTGAGCGAGCCTTCGGGATCGCGCAGGACGAAGGCATTGAGCTTGGGCTCCAGCCGCTCGAGCCGCCGCAGGATCGCCTGCGTCACGTCGACAGGTGACAGAGTCTTCTTGGCGAAGCCGTCGATCAGGTGGGTGGCGGAGAAAAAAGCCAGCTCGCGGTCGGCGGACGGACTCGTCAAGGCACTCTCCTCTGTGGCTTGCGGGATCAAGGGATTGGTCACTATCCGGCAAAATCCCCGACGGAGCAATTGCGCTGCCCGGCGCGGGCGACGCCCCGGCCGCGGGCGCGGCCTCGGCGAACCCGGCGCCGCGGACGAGCGTCGCCGGGGGTCTTGCGAGGGGTGGCGAATGGCGTAAGGTGCGCGAGCCCGAGGGACCATAAGACCCGGCACGCGGGAGGCTTTTCATGGGATTCATTCGGACGCTGGCTTGGCGCGGCATGCTGGCGGCGGCGCTGGTGGCGACGCTGGCGCCCGCCGGAGCGCATGCGCAATCCTCCGGCAAGACGCTCAGCTTCATTCCCGAAGCCGATCTCAAGAGCCTCGACCCCATCTGGACCACGGCCTACGTCACGCGCAACTACGGCTACATGGTCTACGACACGCTGTTTGCGCTCGACGAGCACTTCAAAGTGCAGCCGCAAATGGCCGAGAAGTGGTCGGTGAGCGAGGACGGCCTCGTCTACACCATCACGCTGCGCGACGGCCTCAAGTGGCACGACGGCACGCCGGTGCGGCCGGAGGATTGCATCGCCTCGCTCCAGCGGTGGATGAAGCGAGACGTGCTGGGCCAGGCGCTGGCGGATGCGACCGGCGAGATGAGGGCGCTCGACGGGCACAGCTTCTCGATCACGCTCAAGAAGCCGTTCCCGCTCCTGCTGGACGCGATCGGCAAGCTCTCCAGCAACGTGCCCTTCATGATGCCGGAGCGCATCGCCAAGACGGACGCCAACACGCAGATCAGCGAATCGATCGGCTCCGGCCCGTTCAAGTTCTCGGCCTCGGAGTGGGTGCCCGGCGCCAAGGCCGTCTTCGTCAAGAACCCCGACTACGTCCCGCGCAAGGAGCCGCCGAGCTGGGCCGCCGGCGGCAAAGTCGTGAAGGTCGACCGGGTGGAGTGGCTCTACATCCCCGATCCGCAGACCGCGGCCAACGCGCTCGGCGCGGGCGAGGTCGATTGGTGGCAGCAGCTGCCGCAGGATTTGGTGCCGCTGCTCGCCAAGAACAAGAACGTCACGGTTGCCAGCGTCGATCCGCTCGGCAGCATCGGCGTGCTGCGCTTCAATCACGAGCAGCCGCCCTTCGACAATCCCAAAATGCGCCAGGCGGTCGAATGGGTGATCGACCAGAAGGAGATGATGACCGCGCTCGCCGGCGACCAGAAATACTGGAAGACCTGCTACTCCTATTTCTCCTGCGGCACGCCGCTCGCGAACGATGCCGCAAACTCCCCGCTCGCGGGCAAGCGCGACGTCGAGAAAGCGAAGGCGCTGATCAGGGAAGCCGGCTATGACGGCCGCAAGGTCGTGGTGATGACCGCGACCGACCAGCCGATCGTCAATTCGCAGGCTCTGGTCACGATAGAGGCGCTCAAGAAGATCGGCATCGATGCCGAGCTCGCCGCGATGGATTGGGGCACCCTGATTACGCGCCGCGCCTCGCACGAACCCGTCGAGAAAGGCGGATGGAACATCTTCTTCACCTGGTTCGTGGCGCCCGACATGACCAACCCGGCGCTCAATTTCGCCTTGCGCACGAACGGCGCCAAGGCGTGGTTCGGCTGGCCCAAGGATCCCAAGATCGAGGCGCTGCGCGCGGAGTGGTTCGAGGCGCCCGATCTTGCCGCGCAGAAGAAGATCGCGGAGAAGATCCAGACCGAGGCGTTCGAGAGCGTGCCCTACGTGCCGACCGGCATGTTCGTGATCCCCACGGCCTATCGGAGCAACCTCAAGGGCGTGATCGTGGCACCCGTGGTGTTCCTCTGGAACGTGGAGAAGTCGTAAGGTCCGCGGAGGCCCGATAGCGCGTGTTCTCGTATATCGTCCGCCGCCTGATCGCCACCATTCCGGTCATGGGCGTGGTCGCCATCTTTGTCTTCTCGCTGCTTTATTTCGCGCCCGGCGATCCCGCGGCCATAATCGCGGGCGATCTCGCGACCGCGCAGGATATCGCGCGCATCCATCATCAGCTCGGCCTCGACGAGCCCTTCCTGGTGCGCTTCTGGCAATGGGCGTGGGGCGTGCTGCGCGGCGACCTCGGCATATCGATCTTCACCAATCAGCCGGTGTGGCACTTGATCCAGCAGCGGCTCGAGCCCACCGCCGCGCTCACGGTCACGACGCTCATCGTCTCGGTGGGGCTGGCGATCCCGATCGGCGTGCTGGCGGCCTGGCGCGCCGGCACCTGGATCGACCGCGCCGTCATGGGCTTCGCGGTGCTGGGCTTCTCCGTGCCCTCCTTCGTGCTCGCCTACGTGCTGATCCTGATCTTCTCGGTCGAGTTCGACTGGCTTCCGGTGCAGGGCTACACCAGCATCACCGCGGGGTTCTGGCCGTTCCTGCAGCATTTGATCCTGCCCTCGGCGGCGCTCGGGCTGATCTATGCCGCGCTCATCGCGCGCATCACCCGCGCCAGCATGCTGGAGGTGCTGAGCCAGGATTACATCCGCACCGCGCACGCCAAGGGCCTCTCCAGCCGGAACGTGCTGATCGGCCACGCGCTCAAGAATGCCGCCGTACCGATCGTCACCGTCATCGGCATCGGCGTGGCGCTGCTGATCGGCGGCGTCATCGTGACGGAGACCGTGTTCGCGATCCCCGGCATCGGCCGGCTCACGGTCGATGCGATCCTGCGCCGCGACTACCCCATCATACAGGGCGTCATCCTGCTGTTCTCTTCGGCCTATGTGATCGTCAATCTGCTGGTGGATTTGAGCTACACCGTGCTCGATCCGCGCGTGAGGTATTGACGCCATGACCACCGCGCCGCTCGATTTCGAGGCGATCTCCGCGGCCCGGCGCGAGCGGGCAGCCTTCCTCGAGCTCCTGCGCCGCCATCCCACCATTGCGATCGGCTTGGCGATCCTGGCGCTCATGCTCCTGATGGCGGTGCTGGCACCCTACCTCGCCACGGTCGACCCGCAGGCGCTGTCGCCGATCCGTCGCCTGCGCTTTCCCTCGCAAGCCAATTGGTTCGGCACCGACATGCTCGGCCGCGACGTCTATAGCCGCGTCGTCTATGGGGCTCGCGTCTCGCTCTGGGTCGGATTCTGGGTGGCGTTCTTCAGCACCGCGATCGGCCTGGTCATCGGCCTCGTCACCGGCTTCAGCCGTCCGGTCGATGCCGTCGTGATGCGGATCATGGACGGGCTGATGTCGATCCCGCCGGTGCTGTTGGCGATCGCGCTGATGGCGCTGACCCGCGCCAGCACGGGCAACGTCATCCTGGCCATCACGATATCGCAAGTACCGCAGGTGACCCGCCTCGTGCGCGGCGTGGTGCTGAGCCTGCGCGAGCAGCCGTTCGTCGAGGCGGCGATTGCGGTCGGTACCGGGTATTTCAAGACGCTCTGGCGGCACATCCTGCCCAACACCGTGGCACCGCTCCTGGTGCAGGGCACCTACATCTGCGCCTCCGCCATGATCACCGAGGCGATCCTGAGCTTCATCGGCGCCGGCACGCCGCCCAACATACCGAGCTGGGGCAACATCATGGCGGAGGGCCGGAGCCTGTTTCAGGTGGCTTATTACATCGTGCTGTTTCCCGCGGTGTTCCTGTCGGTGACCGTGCTCGCGGTCAATCTCGTCGGCGACGGCTTGCGCGACGCGCTCGACCCGCGCCTCGCGCGGCGCATGTGAGCGGAGCCGCACAGTGAACGTCGTCGCGACCGAAACATCCACGCTGGCTCCGCTGGCAGCGGCCGCGAAACCGCTTTTGCAGATCGAGGATCTGCGGACCTATTTCTTCACCCGCGACGGCATCGTGCGCGCGGTCGACGGCGTCTCGCTGGCCGTCAGGCGCGGCGAGACCCTGGGCGTGGTCGGCGAGTCCGGCTGCGGCAAGAGCGTCACCTCGCTCTCGATCCTGCGGCTCATCCCGGATCCGCCCGGCCGCATCGTCTCGGGCTCGATCCGCTTCGAGGGCGTAGACCTACTCGGACTCTCCGAAACGGAGATGCGGCATATCCGCGGCAACGAGATCTCGATGATCTTCCAGGAGCCGATGACCTCGCTCAATCCGGTGCTGACGGTGTCGCGCCAGATCAGCGAGACCTTGATGCTGCACCAGGGGCTCGACGCGAAGCAGGCGGCCGAGCGCGCGGTCGCCATGCTGCGCCTGGTCAAGATCTCCGAGCCCGAGCGCCGCGCGCATCAGTATCCTCACGAGATGTCGGGCGGCATGCGCCAGCGCGTGATGATCGCCATGGCGCTCGCCTGCAATCCGAGGCTGCTGATCGCGGACGAGCCCACCACCGCGCTCGACGTCACCATCCAGGCGCAGATCCTGGATCTCATGCGCGAGCTCAAGCAGAAGATCGACGCCGCCATCGTCCTGATCACCCACGACCTCGGCGTGATCGCGGAGATGGCGCAGCGCGTCATCGTGATGTACGCCGGACGCAAGGTGGAGGAGGCGCCGGTCAAGGAGCTGTTCCGCCATCCGCGGCATCCCTACACCGTTGGCCTGCTCAACTCGGTGCCGCATCTGGGCGCGAGCCGCGGGCGCGCGATGGCACCGCGGCTTGCGGAGATTCCCGGCATGGTGCCGTCGCTGCGCGAGGAGATCCTCGGTTGCGCCTTTGCGCCGCGCTGCCCGTTCGTGACCGAGCGTTGCCGCCGCGAGACGCCCGCGCTGGAGACCAAGGCCCCGGGGCACATTGTTGCCTGCTTCGAATCCGATCGGGTCGTGGCAGCATGAGCGAGGCGAAACCCGCGCCGCTTCTCGAGGTCGAGGGGCTGAAGAAGCACTTCCCTGTGCATAAGGGCCTGCTCGCGCGCACGGTGGGCCAGGTCTATGCGGTCGACGGCATCAGCTTCAGCATCGCGGAGGGCGAGACGCTGGGGCTCGTCGGCGAGTCTGGCTGCGGCAAGTCCACCGCGGGCAAGGCGATCTTGAAGCTGATCGAGCCCACGGCGGGCACGGTCAAGCTCCGCGGCAAGCGGATCGACAATCTGAGCCGCGCAGAGATGCGGCCTTTCCGCCGCGAGCTGCAGGTGGTGTTCCAGGATCCCTATTCCTCGCTCAATCCACGGCTCTCGGTCGGCGGGATCGTGGCGGAGCCGCTGGTCAATTACGGCGTCAGCAGCGGCGCCGAGCTCAAGGACAGGGTGGTGGCGCTCTTTGCCAAGGTAGGTCTGCGCGAGGACGCGCTGCAGCGCTACCCGCACGAGTTCTCGGGCGGCCAGCGCCAGCGCATCGGCATCGCGCGCGCGCTCGCGCTCAACCCGAGCCTCATCGTCTGCGACGAGCCGGTCTCCGCGCTCGACGTCTCCGTCCAGGCCCAGGTGATCAATCTGCTGCGCGATCTCCAGCAGGAATTCAAGCTCTCCTACCTCTTCGTCGCCCACGATCTCGCGGTGGTCGAGCACATCAGCCACCGCATCGCGGTCATGTACCTCGGCAAGATCGTCGAGCTTACCGACCGGGATTCGCTGTTCGCGGAGCCGCTGCACCCCTATACCGAGGCTTTGCTCTCCGCCGTGCCGCTGCCGGATCCCGAGGCGAAGCGGCATCGCATCATCCTGCCGGGCGACGTGCCGAGCCCGATCAATCCGCCCTCGGGCTGCCGCTTTCATACGCGCTGCCCCTATGCCGAGGCGCGCTGCAAACTCGAGGAACCCATCATGCGGGAAGTGAAACCCGGTCACCACGTTGCCTGCCATCTGCGCGACGTCGACACGCATGCCTTCGCCGCGCGGGCGAACGGCAGCGCCGCGGTGTCGGCATGAGCGACCTCGGACCCAACGCGGCGCTGATCGGCATTCCGGGCTCGCGCGCCAAGCTCGACACGCCCGCCCTGGTGCTCGATCTCGACCTGATGGAGCGCAACATCGCGACCATGACGGCGCACGCGCGGGCGGTTGGCGTGGCGCTCCGACCGCATGCCAAGACGCACAAGTCGGTCCGCATCGCCGAGCTGCAGGTCGCGGCGGGCGCGCTCGGCGTCTGCTGCGCCACCATGGGCGAGGCGGAGATCATGGTGCGGGCGCGCGTGCCCGGCGTGCACATCACCTCGCCACAGGTGACAGCCTCGAAGATCGCGCGGCTGATCGCGCTCAACGCCGAGAGCCAGCGCGGCCTCTCGGTCGTGGTGGACAATCCCGCGAACCTCGCGGAGATCGAGGCCGCGGCGCGCGTGACGGGCAAGCCGCTCGACGTCATCGTCGATTTCTTCGCCAATCACGGCCGCACCGGCGCCGCCACCGAGGCGGACGCGGTGGCGCTGGCGCAAGCAGCAGCGCAGTCGGGCATTCTCCGCTTCCGCGGCATTCAGGCTTATGCCGGCAACCTCCAGCACGTGGCGGTGCGCGCCGAGCGCCGCCAACGCACGCTCGAGGTGCTGAAGCGCGTCGCCGGCATCGTGCAGCGGCTCGAATCTCTCGGCATCAAGGTGCCGGTGGTGACCGGCGCCGGCACCGGCACTTTCGATCTCGATCCGGAGGCCCGGGTGTTCACGGAACTACAGGTCGGCTCCTACCTCTTCATGGACGTCGATTATAATCGCGCTCTCAAGGACGGCCGGAACGAGCTGCCGTTCGAGACCTCGCTCTTCGTGCAGACCGCGGTGGTGAGCACCAACGCGCCGGGCTGGGTTACCTGCGATGCCGGGCTCAAGTCCTTCGCGACCGAAGGGCCGAAGCCCGAGATCGCCCGCGGGGCGCCCGTGGGCTCGACCTACACCTGGTTCGGCGACGAGCACGGCAAGCTGATCCTGCCAGAGGGCGCGCCCCGGCCCGAGATCGGCGCCAAGATCGAGTGCGTAACGCCGCACGACGATCCCACCGTCAATCTGCACGATTTTTATCATGTGGTGCGCGGCGAAACGCTGGTCGACATCTGGCCGGTGGACGCCCGCGGCAAGCGCTGAGAGGGCGCGGCCATGCCCGAGTTCGACGAGGCCTTCCGCGCCCGCTTGGTCGAGCTCTTGACGTGGCGGCGCGACGTGCGGCGATTCCGCGCCGACACGCTGCCGGAGGGTCTGCTGGAGCATCTCCTGGAGATCGCGGCGCTCGCGCCCTCTGTCGGCTTGAGCCAGCCCTGGCGCTTCGTGCTGGTGGAGGACGCGAAGCGCCGCGCCGAGGTGCGGGCGAATTTCGAGCGCGCCAACGCGGCGGCGCTCGACGCCTATGAGGGCGAGGAGGCGCAATCCTACGCGCGCCTCAAGCTCGCCGGGCTCGACGAGGCGCCGGTGCATCTCGCGGTCTTCGCCGACCCCGGCACAACGCAAGGCCGCGGCCTCGGCCGCCGCACCATGCCGGAGATGATCGAGTACTCGGCGGTGACTGCCATCCACACGCTCTGGCTCGCGGCCCGCGCGGAGGGCGTGGGCCTCGGCTGGGTCTCGATCCTCGATCCCGCTGCGGTGGCCCGAAGCCTCGAGGTGCCGCCGGAATGGTCGCTGGTCGGGTATCTCTGCCTCGGATATCCCAGCGAGGCCGACGATACGCCGGCCTTGGAGCGCGCCGGTTGGGAGCGCCGGCGCGCGGCCGCGAGCTTCCTGCTGCGGCGATAATCCTCTCAGCTGCGTCCGATTAAAAACGCCGCTAGGAGGGTGAGCGCGGCGAGCGCCGCGAGAGCGGTGACCGCGGGTAGGCTTGCGCGCCAGCCCGCGAAGGCGGCGGCGTAACCCGCCTTCAGCAGATTGTTCGACGCCGTGGCGACCAGGATCGCCGCCGCGGCTACGCTCGGCGAGAGATCGGCGACGCCGCCCTGCGCGAGGTTCAGCACGAAAGGGTCGATGTCGGAGATGCCCACTACGGCCGCGAGCGCGAGTATCCCGGATTGGCCGAATTCCGCGCCGACCCAGGTGGACACCAGTGAAATGATGACGAACAGGCCGGTGAAAACGGCGGCCGTGCCGAGTTCGAGCGGGTTGCGCTGCACCACGGGTGCGCGGTCCTCGGTGGATTTCGGCGAGGGGGGCGCGAGCCGGTACAGCACGATGCCCGTGATCAGGCCCGCGATACCGAGGGTAAGCAGCGCCGGCGCCAGCTCTTTGGCGAGCGCAAGATTGAACACCGACACGATCACGAGGACGCGCAGATACATGACAGCGGTGGCGAGCGTGATGCCGGCCCGCGCCTGCGGAACCAGGCTGGGATCGGCCCTGGCGCGGCGGGCCAGCACCACCGTGGTCGCCGTCGAGGAGTAGAGCCCGCCCAGCACCGCCATCCAAAGGTCGCCCGCCGACGGCGCCAGCACGCGCTGCACGAGATAGCTCGCGTAGGAGACGCTGCACACCGCAAGCAGCGCCAGCCATGCTTGGCGCGGCGTGATGTGCGTGAGGGTGGTCACGGACTGGTCCGGCAGCAGCGGCAGCACGAGCCCGGTCAGGATCAGGAACTGGCCGGCGGTGACGATCTCCGACATCTCGACTTTGCTCGCGAGCTCGTGCAACCGCTCCCGCCCCGTGAGGATCAGGACCGAGGCGACCGTCACGCCGACCGCCATCCAGGCCGGGAAGGCCAGCGCCACGGCGCCCAGCAGATAGGCGTGCACGTTGCAGAGCGGCACGATGAGCCCGGCATTGGGCTCGTCCTTGCGCTCGCGCAAGGAGACCCGGTCGCGATAGAACGCGAAGAGCCAGGCGCCCAGGACCAGGAGGCCGGCCGTGAACGGCAGCAGGTGTTGAGTGTCGAGCAGGTAGAGCGCGCCGCCGCCGATGGCGAGGAGCGGGAAGGTCCGGATGCCGCCCGGGCGCTCCTCGCCGTTCTTCCTGTAGAATTCCTCGAAAGCGAGCCCGAAAAAGAAGCTCAGGCCCAGAAGCAGGGCCAGGCTCGTCCAGGAAGGGACAGCCGGCATCGCCCCCCGCCCGGCCTCCTGTCTTGCCTCAGGCCTTGGCCGCGATCGCCTCGACCTCCACGAGCCAGCCCGGTTGTGCCAGGCGGCGCGCGATCACCAGGGTGGCGGCCGGCCGGTGGTCGCCCATCTGCTCCGCGCGCACCTTGCGGAAGCCCTCGATGAGGTCCTCGTGGATGAGGTAAGTGGTCACCTTCACCGTATCCGTGAAGCTCATCCCTGCCGAGGCCAAGATCGCCTTCAGGTTCTCGAAGACCTGCTTGGTCTGCGCCTCGATGCCCTCCAGCGGCTTGCCGTCCCGGCCGGCGCCCACCTGACCGGAGATATAGAGCCAGCGGGCGTTGGGCGGCACCTCGATGCCGTGGCTGTAGGTGGGCGCGGTGTGGACGGTGGGCGGATTGTGGATCTTCATCGGCGTGCCTCCGGCTGGGAATTCGAACCTTGCGAGGATAACGCAATGTCGGCGCCGAGGAAGGCCCGTTCCAGCGCGGGGCTGCGGCGCAGCTCGGCGGCCGGTCCCTGCGCAACGATGCGACCCTGCGCCAGTGCATAGACGCGGGCGGCGACGCCGAGCGCCCGCGCCACGCTCTGCTCCGCGAGCAGGATGCCCACACCCTCCGCGGCGAGCGTGCGCGTCCGCTCCAGCAACTCGTCCACGAGCATCGGCGCCAGTCCCAGCGATGGCTCGTCCAGCAGCAGGAGCTTGGGCGCGCCCATGAGCGCGCGGCCGATCGCCAGCATCTGCTGCTGCCCGCCCGAGAGCTGCCAGGCCGCCGTCGCGAGCCGCGGCTGCAGATCGGGAAAGAACTCCAGTACGGCCGCCAGGCGCTCTGCCGCGGCACGTCCGCCGGCGCGCGCGCCCACCAGCAGCGTGTCGCGCACAGACATGCCCGGGAATAGCCGCCGGCCTTCCGGCACGTAACCCACACCGCGGCGAGCGCGGCGCGCCGGCGAAAGAGTGTTGATCTCCTCGCCGCCGAGCCGGATCGCGCCACTGCTCGGAAGTATGCCCATGACCGCCTTCAGCAGGGTGGATTTGCCGGCGCCGTTGGCGCCCAGCAGCGCCACCACCTCGCCAGCGCCCACCGTCAGCGAGATCCGGTCGAGG
>Ga0307479_10004873_pt1 | contig 12336 bp, 10 predicted proteins | sample atmos_gasesECM4C_FD_203743 | JGI IMG/M metagenome (GOLD analysis project Ga0307479, IMG submission 203743) | Hardwood forest soil microbial communities from Morgan-Monroe State Forest, Indiana, United States - atmos_gasesECM4C_515 | ecosystem: Environmental > Terrestrial > Soil > Temperate...
GGCCTCCTTGCCGGCGGTGGAGATCTGCTCGGAGAGATCGGAGGCGGGGAAGATCCGCTCGGCCAGCGAGACGCGATAGTTGGCGAGGAAGACCACCTTCATCTTTCCATTGACCTGCGGATCGGCATTGACCACCGACGACACCGAATTGATCAGCTTGATGATCAACTTCGCCGTGCCATAGGCGGGCGCCGCCTTGCCGCCGAAGATGAAGGTGCGCGGCACCATCTGGATCTCGGGGTCCTTCTTGATGCGCAGATACAAGGCAATGACGTGCAGCACATTGAGCAATTGCCGCTTGTATTCGTGCAGCCGCTTCACCTGGACGTCGAAGATGGAATCGAGGTCCACCTTGACGCGGTTCTCGGCCTCGATGGAGAGCGCCAGCTGCTCCTTGTTGCGCCGCTTGATGGCGCGCACCTCCGCGCGGAAGGCGGCATCGTCGGCGTGCGGCGCCAGCTGCGTCAGCTCGTCGAGGCGGGTGATCCATCCGTCGCCGATGCGCGCGGTGATGGCGTCGGAGAGCGCGGGATTGGCCGAGAGCAGCCAGCGGCGCGGAGTGACTCCGTTGGTCTTGTTGTTGAAGCGCTCCGGCCACATCTCGTGGAAGTCGCGCAACAGGTCGGCCTTCAACAACTCGGTATGCAATCCCGCCACGCCATTGACGGAGTGGGATCCGACCACGGCGAGATAAGCCATGCGGATGCGCTTGCTCTCCAGGGAGCCATTGCCGTCGTCGATCAACGACATCCGCGCGATGCGCGGCTCGTCATAAGGGAATCGATTCATCACCTGGCGCAGGAAGCGCCGGTTGATCTCGTAGATGATGCTCAAGTGCCGCGGCAGAAGCCGCTGGAACAGCTCCACCGGCCAGGTCTCCAGCGCCTCGGAGAGCAGCGTATGGTTGGTATAACCAAAAGTAGCTTGAGTGAGGTCCCACGCTCTTTCCCAGGCGATGGAATGATCGTCGACCAGGATGCGCATCAGCTCGGGAATGGCCACCGCCGGGTGCGTGTCGTTCAATTGAATGGCGACTTTATCGGCCAGGTTATCCAATGAAGGATTGGCCACCAGGTGGCGGCGCACGATGTCGTGCAAGGAGCAGGCGACGAAGAAGTATTGCTGCCGCAGCCGCAGCTCCTTGCCGAACATCTTCAAGTCACTCGGATACAAGACTTTGGAAATGGTCTCCGAGCGGTTCTTGTCGAGCACCGCTTTTTCGTAGTCGCCCTCGTTGAAGTAGCGCAGATCGAAATCGGTGGATGCCCGCGCGCGCCACAGCCGCAAGGTATTGACGGTATTGCAGCCATAGCCGGCAATGGGCGTGTCGTAGGGCATTCCCACCACCTGCTCGCCGCCGGTCCAGCGCACCTTGAAGCGGCCCCGGTCGTCGGCGTGCTCCTCGACCCAGCCGCCGAAGCGCACCGGCACGCCATACTCGGGCCGCGCCGACTCCCAGGGATTGCCCAGGCGCAGCCACTCGTCGGGCTTCTCCACCTGCCAGCCTTCCTTGATCTCCTGATCGAACATTCCGAACTCGTAGCGGATGCCGTAGCCGTAGCCGGGGATGTCGAGCGTGGCCATGGAGTCGAGGAAGCAGGCCGCCAGCCGGCCCAGGCCGCCGTTGCCCAGGCCCGCGTCCACTTCCTGCTCGAGCAGATCGGCGATGTCGAGGTTGAGCATCTTCACCGCTTCGCGCGCCACGTCGAAGAGGCCGAGGTTGATCAGGTTGTTGGCCAGCGCGCGGCCCATGAGGAATTCGGCGCTCAGGTAATAGACGCGCTTGGCGTCCTTCTTGTAGTAGCGCTGCTGGGTGCTGATCCAGCGCTCGATGAGCCGGTCGCGCACGGTGAAGGCGAGCGACATGTAGCGGTCGAGCGCGGTGGCCGAATACTGATCCTTGGCCAGGGAATAGAGCAGGTGATTGGTGAAGGAGTGGAGCAGCGCCGCGGCTTCGTTCGGCGCGGTGGCGCGCACGGGTCGATTCATATGCGCCGACTCTATCACCGCGCGTGCTTGCGCTCTTCCTGCTCCAGGTCGTCGAAGGCCTTGGCGGCGTGCAGCTTCACCACCTCTTGCGGCGAGAGCACCTTGCCCGGCGCCTCGCTGGAGGTGAACCCGCGCCGCGCGGCAACCGGCGCCGCCGGCACCGTCACCGGCGCCGCCACCGAGGACACCGGAACCGCGCCCTTGCGCGCGGTGGCCGCGATCTGCTGCGTCTCCTGCGGCGGCGGGACTTCCTTGCGCTCGGGCGCGAGCGGCGCCGGCTCGGCGGCGGCCACCTGCGCGGGCGGCGGCGGAGCCTCGGCCTGCGGACTCTTGCGCGCGTCGATCTCCGCCAGCGTCTTGCCCAGCCAGTTGCGCACCACCGAGGACTTGATGGCGAAGTTGACGCCGGTGATGGCCAGGCCGTCCTCGGACCGGCGGGCGATGGCGGTGTTGATGCCCACCATGTTGCCGTTGCCGTCGAGCAGCGGCCCGCCGGAGTTGCCGCGGTTGACGCTGGTCTCCATCTGGTAGACGTCCTTCTCCTTCACGCCCTCGAAGTCGGACCACTCGCCGCCGATGCGGCCGGTGGTCAGCGACCAGCGCGCGCCGTGCTCGGGATGGCCGATGGCCGCGGTGGCCTCGCCGACGCCGACGTCACCGTCGGCGATGGGCACCGTGGGCAGGCCCTCGGGCGCGCCGTCGATGAGCAGCAGCGCCAAGTCGAGCGAGGGATTGAACGAGAGCCACTGCGCCTTGAAGCCGCGCTTCAAGTCCTGCTCGTTGGAGCCGGTCACGCGGTCGGGCTTGAGGAAGATGAACAGCTTCTCGAACGGCTTCTCGGTGGCGTGGTTCAAGATCACGTGCGCGTTGGTCACCACCAGGCCGGAGCGGTGGATGATGGAGCCGGTCCCCACCGAGCCGGTCTCGCCCTCCTCGCCGTAGATGAGCACCACTGCCGGAGAGGCGACGGCGTAGAGATGCTTGTAGTCGATCTCCTCGGCTCGGGCGGAGCGCGCGGCCAACAGGAGCAAGAGGGCGGAGGTCAGTCGGAGCATGGGCGGATTCTCCCACGGACCGGACCGGCCCGCGACCCGCTCTAGTGCAAAGTGACCAGATACCCGAGCTGCACCTGCGCGCCGCTCACGCTGCCGTTGAGGCCGGCCACTCCCGACCCGCTGGTGTCCACCACCACCTGAGCCAGCGCGCGGCCGGGCCCCAGGCGCAGGTCGGCGCCCACCGCCAGCGCGAGCCGCGGCGTCCATGCGCTCTGGCTGGCGGCGGCCGACGTGCTGCGCACGTCCACCGACTGGTCCAGCCCGCCGAACATCAGCGCCACGTGCCCGTCGAGCCCGCGCGCCATCTGCCGTTCGGCGCGGATGCCCACCTGGAAGAACGAAGCCGTTGGAGAGGCGAAGGCCAGCGCCGTTCCCGCGCCCTGCGCCGACTGCTCGTAGCTCGTATAGCCCACCTCCACCAGCGCCTCGAGCGGCAGCGACCCCAGCCGCAGCGCCGCCTCGATCAAGATGGAGCCGGAGGCCTGGCCGTCGTAGGTGGTGCCCAGGCCGCCGATGGGGCCGACGGAAAAGCTCCACCGCTTCTGCGACGCGAGCGAGCTCTGCCACAGCCGGTGCGCGCCCTCCGCCCGCACCGGGACCTCCACGGTCGCGCTCTGACCCTCCGCCTTCGCCGCGACGCTCGCGCTGCCCGTCTTGCCTTCGGGCGCCTCGTACTCCATCACATAGACGCCGGGTGCCACGCGATCGTGCACCTCGGCCTGGCCGGCGTCGGCGCTCACCTCGATCTTGGCGTCGTCGTCCGGCGTCCCGTCGGGATGGACGACGAAGATCTCCAGCTCCATCGCCGCCCCCGGAGCGGCGGCCTCGTCGCGCGCCGCCATCCGCAGCCGCGTGAAGGGCGGCGGTTCGAGGTCGAGCGGCTTTTCGTTGGCGTTGCCCAGCTTGTCGCTGATGCGCAGCGTGCCCTTGGCCACGCCGGGCGGGACCACCATCGGCAGCCGGGCGACGCCGTTCTTGTCGGCGGTGACCGGACCGATGCGCTCGCCCGCCACCATCGCCTCGACCTTGGAGCCGGCGCGCGTCTCGATCTCCATGGTGTCGCTGCCCCAGAGGGGGATGGAGAGCCAGTAGAGGTCGCGGTCGCCGCCCTCGTCCACCTGCGCGAGGACCAGCGCCACCGAGGGCGAGTGCAGCGAGGGCGGCGTGAAGTGCGCCGTCCAGACGTCGCCCGAGCGGGTCGCGTCGCCCACCTTCCCCACGCTGCTGGAGAAGGTGACCTTGGCGCCCGCCGGAGCGCGCAGCGTCAGCTCCGCGCCGGCATCTTTGCCCAGGACGAGCTTGGTGGGTTCTACCGAAAGAGCGGCCGCGGCCAACAGGAAGATCAGCGCCATTGCCAGAGCTTCTTCTTGACCTTGGCATCTGGCAAGGAATCGTCCCGCTTGACCGTGCTCTCCACCTGCTTGCGGCGGCCGAGCGCGTCGACGGTCATCACCGCGATCTTCTGCTTGCCCTGCTTGAGCGGCACGTCGGCCTTGAAGGTGCCGCCGGCTTCCACCGTCACCGGCTGGCCCTGCACGAAGACGCGGCTCCCCGGCTCGACCCGGCCGGCGATGGGGACGGTGGGCTTGTTGGTCTCTTTCTGGTTGGGCCACTGCACCGAGAGCAGCACGCGCCGCAGCGCCGCCGCGGGCATGCTCGGAGTGTGGTTCAACGCCAGCACGCGGCTGACCTGGCCCTTGCCCACGTCGACGGTCGCGCCGCCGCCGGTCAGGTGCACGGTGCCGGTGACGGAGGCGACCGACACCACGCCCTTGCCGTCGGCGGTGAGGAAGAAGTGGCCGCCTTCGCTGTGCGCGACCGCATCGCTATCCTCGACGTGGATGTCCAGCTTGCCGGTCGGGTCCACCTCCGACTCGATGCTGCCGCGCACCAGCGCGAGCATGGACTTCTTCTGCACCTGCCGCACCTCGATGCGGCTCGACTCGTGCAGGCGCACCTTGATGCCCTCGACCGCCAGGTCGGCCTCGCCGGCGGTGGTGCGCAGCGCATCCTTCACGCCCAGGCGGTCGCCCACTTTGGCCACCGAGACGGAGCCGTCGTGGATCAGCTCGACTTCGCCGCGGCTGGCCGTGACCACCGCCTGCTCGCCGAGCGGCGCATCGGTCTTGACCGCGGTCACGCCCTGGATGGGCGGCTCAGGCGGGGAGCTCTTCTTGCACGCGGCGGCGGAGAGGCAGACCGCTGCCGCGAGACAGATCAGACGGCGCATGGCGTGACACTCTAGAGGGCGGAGGCCGGGGGAGCAATATTCGGATCCGACTAAAGCAGTGGCAGCTGACGCCCGCGGCCCGGCCGTCGGAAGCCGTCGCTTTGCGGGGCGGGAAAGTCCAGGTTCATCCCCAGCCGCCGCACCGTGCTCTCGAAGAGGGCGCGCACGGTGTCGGCGTACTCGCCTTCGCCCCGGCCGCGCACGCCCCAGCGCGGATCGTAGAGCTTGCCGCCGCGCGCCTCGCGGACGCGGGAGAGGATGCGCTCGGCCCGCAGCGGGAGCGCCTGCCGGATGCGCTCCTCGAACACCTGCTTCACCGACCCAGGCAGCCGCAAGAAGACGTAGCCCGCCCGGCGCGCTCCCGCCGCGCGCGCCGCTTCCAGGATGGCGGGGATGTCGGAATCCGAGAGGCCGGGAATCACCGGCGCGACGTTCACGCCCACGTCGAGTCCTGCCCCCGCGAGGCGCTCGATGGTCTTCATTCGGCGTTGCGGCGTCGCCACGTACGGCTCGATGGCGTGCGCGTGCTCGCGATCCCAGATGGGGATGCTCACCGTCACCGACGCATGCGCCGCCGCGAGCAGGTCGATGTCGCGCTCGATCAGAGGAGCCTTGGTGATGACGCCGATCGGGTTCTGGTATTCGGCGCAGACTTCCAGGCAGCCGCGCGTCAGCCGGTAGCTCGCCTCCAGCGGCTGGTAGCAGTCGGTGACTCCGGAGAAGACCACCAGCTCGCCCTTCCACGACGGCCGCTCGAACGCCTCCCTGAGCAAGCGCGGCGCGTCGGGCTTGACGGTGATCTTGCGATCGAAGTCGGTCCCCGCGCCGAGGCCGAGATACTCATGCGTCGGCCGCGCATAGCAGTAGGCACAACCATGGAAACATCCGCGGTACGGGTTCACGCTCCAGGTGAAGCCGAGGTCGGGGCTGTCGTTGTGGGCGAGGATCTCGCGGGTGTGGTCTTCGTAGACTTCGAGCGCGGCGTCGGGGATCTCGTCGAGGTACTCGACTTCCGCCGAGGGCCAGGGATTGGGAGGATTGGAGATCGGCCGTAGCCCGCCCATGACCAGAAGCGTGCATCTGAACCGGCGTTCAGTCAATGGTTTCGCGCGGGCGGTGTAGAAGGCCCTCCTTCGCAGACGAATCCGGAGGAACACAAATGCAGAGCCGCGCGACCGCGACGTGGGAAGGCGATCTGATGTCGGGCAAGGGCAAGACCACCGCCGCGAGCGGAACCTTCAAGGACGCCAATCTGAGCTGGAAGGCGCGGACCGAAGGCGTGGCCGCCCACACCACGCCCGAGGAATTGCTCGCCGCGGCGCACGCGAGCTGCTTCTCGATGGCGCTCTCCAATGGCCTCTCCAAGGCGGGCCACCGGCCCAAGAAGCTGGACACCCGCTGCACCGTCGAGTTCGGGCCCAAGCAGGGCGGCGGATTCGAGGTGAAGTCGTCGCTCCTGGAAGTCGAAGGCACGGTGCCCGGCATCGACGCCGCCGCGTTCCAGAAGGCGGCCGAGGACGCCAAGAACGGCTGCCCCATCTCGAGCGCGCTGAAGATCCCGATGACTGTCCGCGCGTCGCTCGCGTAAGCAGCTACCGCGCCTATTGCGCGTCGAGGACTTCTTCGCAGTTCAGGTCGCGCCCGGAGGTGAACTTCCACGGCTTGCCGGGCGCGGCGTGGTCGATCTTTGCCTCCGCGCGCGGGCAGATCGTCGTCTTGCCGTCCTTGCTCTTGTAGGTCACGTCGAGGACGTACGACCAGGAGCGCGCGTCGCGGTCGTAGTCGGGGTACTTGCCCGGCGTGAGCTTGACGATGCGCGCGCCGCCGTGCGCGGCGGAGTAGCCGTCGGCGAGCAGCTTCTGCAGGGCCTCGTCGGCCGGCGGGTCGTCGGGCGCGATGGGCAGCCCGCGCAGGTGGCGCATCCCCGCCTGGTCGAAGTACCAGTCGCCTTCCACCTTCTTGAAGCGCACCGAGGCGTAGTACTCGTCGCGCGCTCCGTTGCGCGCTCGCGTGCGCACCACCAGCGGGAACTCGCGCGCCGGGATCTTCTCGTGAAGGAACTGGTCGTACGGCCCCGCCGGCACCACGCCCACGATGGTCAGCGCCTCCCACTCTTTTTCCCACCAGCGCTTGCAGGCAGCGATGGCCTCGCGCGCGCAGGGCGGAGCCGGGCAGGCGTCGGGCACCGCCGACTCCGGCACGACTTCGCCGGTGAGCTTCTGCACCGCCTCGCGCGCGGCCTGCGGCAACGATGGCTCGCCGGGGACTTCCACCGCCACGCGCCGGCCCACGGTGGCATGCGCCACGTCGATGAGATTGAGAATGAGAATCAATTTCAATTGGCCCGCGCCCAGCCGCGACAGAGAGCCGGAGACGAGATACGCGGCGCCCAGCGCGCCCCCCAGGTCCACCATGCAGGAGGCCTCGCCGCAGCCGAGCAACTGCGCCTGCGCCTCGTAGCCGAGGATGGCCTTCACGTCGCCCCTGGTGATCACGTCGAACTTGCCGGTGTCGCTGAGCGCTACCACTAGAAGCTCGCCGGCGGCCTGGGCCACCGGCGCGGTCACCTCGGCGCCCGGCGCGAGATCGATGAAGGCAAGCCGCGGCTTCGAAGCCGCCGGGGCCGCGATCAAGAGGGCGATCAAGAAAAGCATCGCCCAGCTTCTACTCGATGGTGACTCCCTCGACCACCACCCACCCGCCGTGGCGGCGCGCGTACCAGCGGCCGTCCTCGCGGCGGTAGACGTCCTCGTCGCGCCATCGCTCGCGGCGGTAGCGACGGTGGTCGTGGTCATACTCCCAGTCCTCGCCGTGCACGAAACACCCGCTGACCGTACCGCCCAGGGTCAAGGCGGACAGTCCAGCCAGCATCCATCGCGAGAATCTTCCGCGCATCGTCTGCTCCTTTCTCAGTGCCTGCTCTTGCCGCCGATGGGCGGGCCGACGCGGTCCCAGGCGTCCTTGGCGGCGTGGCTTGCGTCCGACCAGGGAAGTTTCGAGCCGCCGCGCGCCTGCTCCCAGCCGGCGGCGAGAATCGGCTCGATCGATTCCCAGCTGGCGTCGGCGTGCATCATCCGCGCCTGCCAGCCGTACTGGTACGCCGGACGGTACGTCTCGTACGGCTCGCCCGCCTTGGCGTCCGGCCGGGTGGCGTAGTTCTTCTGCCACCAGGTTTCCTCGAGCGTCGGGTTCACCGACTCGGCCGCGGCCTTGCCGCCCAGCCCGCCGGCCACCGCGCCGACCGCCGCTCCGACCACCGCGCCGATGGGTCCTCCCATCGCCCCGCCGATGGCCGCACCCGCCGCTCCCGCTCCTGCCGCACCCGCCCCGACTCCCACTGGATGCGCGCCCGGCGTGTGCGTGATCGGGTCGCGGTTTTCGGGATCGTGAGGATGCTTCTCCTTCTTGCGCCTGGCCATGCGCGCCTCCTTGTGCTGCAGAGAACGTTTGTTGTCCCGGCCCTGGAGGGAAGCTCCGGGCGTCCCCCGGGGTTGCCGCCAGCGCCGGGCGTGCAAACCCTCGCCGGGTCTCCCGGAGAGCGGATGAGAAAGCTGTGCTCGCTTCTGGCCGTGCTCGCCCTCGCTGCGGCTTGCCGCCGCGCGACCGGCGGCAGCGGCAACGTCCAGCCACCGCCTTCGGATTCGGGCCCGGCTGCCGATGCCGGCGACTCAGGCGTCCTTTGCGTGGGGTCGATGCCTTGCCAGGATGCCGGGACCGACGCGGGCGCGGACGCCTCGGTCTCCTCTTCCTCGGACTCCGGCGACGCCGGCACCAGCACGCCGCCTGCGGCCGACGCCGGGACCGCCCCGCCCGATGCGGGCGCGCCGCCGGACGCGGGTCCCGACCCGCACACCATCGGCGCGCTCGGCTGGGGTCCATTTCCGCAGGATGCGCTGACCGTCTACGGCTCCGCGCAGGGATTGCTCGAGTCGCCTGTCTCGGCCGCGGTGGACGAGGGCGAGAACCTGTGGGTGGTGAGCCAGCAGGCGCTCTACCTGCTCGCTCCCGGCGCGCACGCCTTCCGCCGCTACACCGCGCAGGACGGACTGCACTACGGCCCGGGCTACACCGAGCCGCCGGACATCACGCTGGTCGAGGGCGGCCGCCGCGGCGAGTGCTTCGTCGGCTACTACTTCCACGACACCAACAGCTCCAACACTGCCGGTGCGCACACGTACCTCGATCCGTACGCGCACATGGGGAAGATGGACCAGGTGCTCTTGCAGGCCGACGGAACGCTGGTGGTGAACCGCTACGACCTGCGCAACTCCAACGACGGCCATTACTACGAGACGCGGACGGTGATGAGCTTCGTCTACGACCACTTCCAGCATCCGGGAAACCTCTACGTGGGGTCGAACCACGGCATCACCCGCATCATCCCGGCCAAGTACTATCCGCCGCCGCACCTGGTGGACGATCCCTGGAACACCTGGGACGAGCGCCAGTGGTACGCCGACCACGTGCACCCCTGGGTCTGCATTGGCGGGCCGTGCAGCGATCCGTCGCGGCCCTCCACCTTCGGCGACTGGTTCGGCCTCACCATGGCCGACGACGGCCGCCTGTGGATGGCGGGCCTCACCTGCGCCGGCGCGCTCCACTACAAGGAGGCGCTGTCGGACTGGATCCAGAGCTGGCAGCCGGTGAATCCGTTCGACCCGGCGTTCGGCGATCCGTATCCGGGGAATCCGCCGGTGTTCGATCCGCCGGTGGAGGGCGACCCGGTGAACCTGCGCTCGGTGGCCGTGACTCCCGACGGCGTGGTGTGGTTCGCCTCGGGCGAGGTGGAGAGCTGGCGGGGCCCGACGTATGGGTTGGCCTCGTGGGACGGACACCAGTTCCTGCGCATGGACCCCATCGGCTTGGGGGCGATTGAATATAATATTCTTGAAATGCAGGCGCTCCCCGACGGCCGGCTGGTGTTGGGCTTCCCCAACTCGGGCCTCCTGGTCTGGCGGCCTGGGGATGCGCAGGGCCACCGGCTGACGGTGCGCGACGGACTCCCCGGCGAGCAGATCCGGCGCATCTCGATGGACCGCATGCACTCGCCGCCGCTGTTCATGGTCCCGACCGACGGCGGCCTGGCGGTGTTCCGCACCGTCCCGTAGGCCCCCCGAAAAAAAATAATTATTTTTTTGCGGTACACCTCACGGCCGTGAAGGCCCCCGAACCCGGCATGCGCGCGGCGGTGCTGTCCGTGGCCGGAGCCGCGTTGCTCTGGTCGAGCGGCGGGCTCTTCATCAAGATCGCCCCCATGCCGGCGCTGGCGGTGGCTTGCGGGCGGTCGCTCATCGCCGGGCTCTTCTATCTCGCCGTGCTGCGGCCGGACCTGCGCGCCGCGCGCCTGAGCACGGCAGCGGCGTACGCCGGCTGCATCGTCACCTTCGTGGCGGCGACGCGCCTCACCACCGCCGCCAACGCCATCTTCCTCCAGTACACCGGCCCGGCCTACGTGCTCCTGCTCTCGCCGCTTCTGTTGCAGGAGCCGTTCCGCGCCATCGACGCGGTCTGCGTCTCGCTCTCGCTCGCGGGCATGTCGCTCTTCTTCGTCGGCAAGGTCGAGCCGGGGCAGGCGTTCGGCAACGCGCTGGGGGTCGCCTCCGGCGTCTTCTTCGCGCTCGCCATCGTGCTCTTGCGGCGCGACGCCAAGAGTGGGCGCGGCGACGCGCTCCCTTCCACCGCGCTCGGCAACCTGCTCGCCGCGGCGGTCACGCTCCCGTGGGCCGCCTCCGCGCTGCCGCAGATGGCGAGCGCGCGGGGCGCCGCGGTGCTGCTCTATCTCGGCGTGGTGCAGCTCGGCCTCGCCTACTGGCTCTTCGTCAAAGGCGTGCGCAAGGTGCCCGCGGCCGAAGCCTCGCTCATCTCCATGCTCGAGCCGGTGCTCAATCCCGTCTGGGTCTTCATCGGCGCCGGCGAGCGGCCGGGGCCGTGGGCCATCGTGGGCGGCGCGGTGGTGGTGGCCTCGGTGGTGGTGCGCACGCTGGTCCCGCAGGCGGCTATTTCAAGAGCGCCGGCCAGAACACCTTCGTGCAGCCCTGCGGACCCGACCCGCCGATGACGGTGCCGTCCACGCCGATGGCCACGCTGCTCACGCCCTCCATCGTCACCGCGCCGCACGAGTTGCCCAGCGACGAGACGAGCCCGATGACGTTGCTGCCGGCTTGCACCGCCGCGTACGCCTTTCCGCCGCGCACGATGCTGAAGTCGGTGCTGTCGAGCACCCACGCCGGCGCCGCGTGCGGCCCCGGTTCGCCGGGTATCAAGAGCCCGGTCCACCAGGCGCCGTCGAGCCGCACCACGACGCCGCCGCCGGCGAGAGCGCGCGCGGCCACGCTGCTCGACGCGCTCCCGATCGGGAACGTGCCGCTGATGGTGGCGGGGGCGATGCCGATCCAGACGCCGTCGACCTGATTGCCGCTGCCGGAGACGAGAGCGAGCACCGAGCCGCTCGCATCCTGCGCTCCGCCGCGCACCGTGTACGCGCCGGGGAAGCTGGCGCTGCCGGTCGGATTCGCCTTGGCGTCGAAGGTGCTCACAATCAGATTCGTGCCGTCGTCCCGCAGCGCGATCGCGCCGGGCCCCTGGGGCCGCACGACCACGGCCAGGTTCTGCGCCGAGCCGATGAGGGCGAAGTTGCCCATGTTGCCGTACTGGTCCCAGCTGGCGAGATACTGCTGGCCGGTCTTCGACACCTGGGTGCCGAGGAAGCCGCTCGGCTGCGGGATGAGATCGTAGCTGCCGGTGAAGCTGTTGCCGCCCGAGCCGGTGGCGCTGACTTCGGCCCAGAAGACGGCGTCGCCGCTCTGCGGGGCCGCTCCCGCGTCCGCGTGCTGCTCGGCTGCGACGACTCCCTGGCCGTCGCTGGTGGCGGCAACGCACGCCCAGGCGCTGCTCGCCGGGATCTGGAACGTGTACGCCGCGCCGGTCGCCGCTGGGACGACGCCCCGGCAGTCGGCCCCGCTGTAACCCGCGTCGGCGCCTGCGTCGGCGCCGCCGTCGGCGGGGCCGGAGTCGGCCGGTCCGGCGTCGCCGGTCGAGCCCCTCGAACCCGACCCGCCGTCG
>Ga0307479_10004874_pt1 | contig 12336 bp, 10 predicted proteins | sample atmos_gasesECM4C_FD_203743 | JGI IMG/M metagenome (GOLD analysis project Ga0307479, IMG submission 203743) | Hardwood forest soil microbial communities from Morgan-Monroe State Forest, Indiana, United States - atmos_gasesECM4C_515 | ecosystem: Environmental > Terrestrial > Soil > Temperate...
CCGATTGTTGAGATAGCGCGGCATGGCAAACAGACTATGAGCAGGCCCGACCGGCGTCACATTCGATCCGACCTTGCGGGCTTCGGACTGCTCGACGGTCGCGTAGCGGGCGCAGGCTTCGATCGCAAGCTCGTCGAGGCGTTGCATCGCCTCGGTCCCCTGTGCCTTCAGCATCGACGAGGCAGGGCCGGGATTTGCTCCCGCCGAGAAAGCACACATGACCCGGTGCTCCGTCATTTCGACGGCCTCTATGACGATCTCGACGGCAGCAAGCTTTGAGCTGAACGAGGAATTCTCGATCAGTATGCACCCATCATCGCCGGGCTCGGTTTCTGCGATGGCCCGAATACGCGCCAGACTGACCTTGAGGCCCGCGGCCGAACCGCCGCCGCGTTCGAATTCGAGCAGATATTTTGCAACGGTCCATCCCTGGTTTTCTTCGCCGAGTCGATTGGCCTTCGGAACCCTGACGTCGTCGAAGAAGACCTGATTGACTTCGTGCTCGCCGGCGAGAGTGACGATCGGTTTCACGCTGATGCCGGGAGCCTTCATGTCGATCAGCAGGAAGGTGATGCCGGCCTGCGGCTTGCCGTCGGCGCGCGTGCGTACAAGGCAGAATATGCGGTCCGCCCACTGCGCGTGCGTCGTCCAGATCTTCGAGCCATTGAGGATGTAGTCGTTGCCGTCGCTCGTCGCGCGAAGCTGCAGCGATGCCAGGTCCGAGCCTGATCCGGGCTCCGAGTATCCCTGGCACCAATAGTCCTCGCCGGAAAGGATGCGCGGCAGGTAGTGCGCTTTCTGCTCCGCCGTGCCAAAGCGCATGATCGCCGGAGCAACCATGCGTAGGCCCATTGGGGCAAGGCCCGGAGCGCCGGCGCGGGCACATTCACGCGCAAAGATATAGCGCTGCATTTCGTTCCAACCTGTGCCGCCGTACTCCTTTGGCCAGCTGGGCGCGACCCATCCCTTGGCGTGCAGAATCCTTTGCCATTCGATGCTGTAGCGCTTGTCGGTGAAAACGCTTGTCGTGCGCTGCCCCGCTGCGCGCAGTTCGGGAGTGAGTGCCGTGTCGAGAAAGGCGCGCACTTCATCACGAAATGCACCCTCCTCCGGCGACAGTTCAAGATTCAACCGCGCTTACTCCGCCGCAGCACGCTGCAGCTGGGCATTTGCGCCGGCGGCGCTCAACGCCAAAGCCCTCGCGCCTTCCATGTCGTAGATGCGGTTCATCATGAAACGCTGCGCACTCAGACCGCCACCGGCCTGCAACGCAACGACAAGATGCCAGCCGCCATAAGCGTCGGCGGTCAGGTCGCGGATGAGGTTGTAGACGCGCATCCGGGTCTCCACGTCGACGGTCGCCTTCGTGTGGAGATACTTGCGCATATAGCGTCCGGTCTCCTCGTTGCGAAGGTCGGCTTCGGTGGGAAGCGTGATGACCAGGCCGCCGCTCAGGTCGTGCAGATATTTGACCGCGTTGTGGTAGTTGGCGGCGTAGTAATACTTGGCCGCGTTCACGGCGAGCGCATTGGGATAGACCATCCCGGATGGCGTCTTTTCGTAGTGCCGGCAGGCGTAGTCGAGACTCATGCGCAGCATCTCGGCGTAGCAGATGAGCTCGGCGATCGTGTTCTGCGCGATGGCGTCGCGCTCCTTCCCCTGCATCTCGGTGACGAGATGGGCGAGGCCGACGAACAGTCGCGAGCTCGCGACGGAACCCACGAGACCGCCGGTGCGCTCCCAGAGGCCCAAAGACTGTGCGAGCCGCGATGCCAGTCTCACCTCGCCGGCGAGAAACACACGGTCCCAGGGCACGAACACATCGTCGAATATGACGAAGCCCTCCGGCATGCTGTGATGGGCGCTCGAGGGATAGTCGAACGGATTGAGCGATGTCGCGGCAAAGCTGCGATTGATGATCTTGACGCCCGGCGCATTGACCGGAACGGAGAACGAAACCGCATAATCGGTCTCGTCCTGGCGCATGCCTTTGGTCGGCATCACCACAAGCTCATGCACCAGAGAGGCCGCAGTGATGTGCAGCTTCGCGCCACGCACGACGATGCCTTCGTCCGTCCGTTTCACGATCCGGACATAGAGGTCAGGGTCGTCCTGCTCATGCGCGCGCCGGCTGCGGTCACCTTTCGGATCGGTGATCACCTCGGCAGCACGCAGATCATTGTCGCGCACGTAGCTGTAGAGGCGCTCTATATTTTCCGCGTATTTCGGATTGACCTCGGCGATCGCATCCTTCGCGCTCATCAAAGCCATCATCACGCCCGTGACGCCGCCGACGATCGACATCTCGTGCATCATTTCCACGCGCGTAGAGAGGTCGGCTTCGCTCCTTGGGATCTGAAACACGCGGTGCGCGCGCTTTCCGTCTTCGGTCTCGTACGTCATGATCTCCCGGCGACGGGAATCCTTGTGATCGTAATCGCGAGCGGCGACTTCGATCGGAACGCGAAATTTCGGATGTTTGGTGATGTCGTCGATCCGCTCTCCGTCCCAATAGGTGACGCGGCCGTCGCGCAAGCTCTCGATGTACTCGGAAGGCGTCTTCAGTGACATAGTGATCCTCCCATGATCGTCGTAAGCGTTGGTATCGCTTGCACGGAGCATAGCGCAGCCTCGCGAGAGCGGGCCAAGTTTTGAGGAACGGGACGCGGGCAGTAATTTCCGCTGCGGAAGTCAGGCGGGGGGTGCGAGCCGCTTGCCGGATTCAGAAGACTGCGCTTCGCTGCCGCTCCCAGAAAGGACAACCCGGATGAGCACTTCTTCGAATGGTCGCGTCGCGCTTGTTACAGGCGGTGGGCGCGGCATCGGCCGCGCAATCGCTATTCACCTTGCGAGGGCCGGTGCGGACATTGCCGTCAACTATCGCCGCGACGACCAAGCGGCGAACGAGACGGTCGCGGAGATCGTCAAGCTGGGCCGAAAAGCAAAGGCGTATCGCGCCGCGGTCGAAAACCTGGAGGAGGACGCAACGATGGTTGCCGACGTCCTCAAGGATTTTGGGCACATAGACATTCTGGTCAACAATGCCGGTATCGCGAGCCGGGGTCAGTCGGTTGCGGATACGGATCCCGCCGAGATGGAACGCGTTGTGCGCGTCCACGCCTTTGGACCGCACTATCTCGCCAAGCTCGTGATCCCGCAGATGCGAAAATTGGGGCGCGGCGACATCATTATGATTTCAAGCGTCGCGACCCGGCACATGGGACCGAATGGGGCGCCCTACAACATGGGCAAGGCTGCAATGGAGGCCCTCGCGCTCACGCTCGCCAAGGAGGAACGCAGGCACGGTATCCGCACGAACATCGTGGCGCCCAGTCTCACGGTCACCGAGATGGGCCGCCGGCTGACCAAGGCCGTCACCGGTGGCAAGGACATCTCGGAGCTCGACGCGCATTCGCCCTTCGGGCGCGTCAGCGTCCCCGACGACGTTGCCGCCGTGGTGGCGTTTCTCGTGTCGGAAGCAAACCCTTATGCCAACGGACAGAAAGTGAATATCGACGGCGGGGGCTGAACCGCTTTCTGGTTGATATCACGACGCTGTTATCGCGCCGCGAGCGAGGCGGCGGTTTCCCGCGACCACTCCGCTTGTGCAGTTGCAGCTGTTGCCGGATCGGTCACGACGCCTTGCAATCTGCGCCGGTCGCTCAGCGCTTGCTGGGTGCGCGCGATCTCGTGCCGATCGGAGTGAACGAGCAGCACGAGGACAGCGGGCAGCGCCATCAGCGCCGCCGAGGCCGGTCCGCTGATCAGCGCGAGTTCGGTGATGGTGCGTGCCGCAATGTGCAGGTGTGGGCCCTTTTCGGCGATGCCGCTCGGAAACCCGATCCAGTCGAGCGCGCGCCCGGCAATGAACGAGCCGAGTGCGCTCGCGGTCTTTGCCGAGAACGCAAGCCCTGAGAAGAACAGCCCTTCGCGCCGCGCGTGGAAAACATATTCGTGGCGGTCGGTGGCATCAGCCATGACCGAGTAGAACGTGATGCCGAGGAGAACCTGACCCGCGCCACCCAATGGATTGAGCATGAAGAGCGGGATCAGAAGACCGGGGCCAGAAGGCGGCAACACATCGATGATCCTGAGCACGGGCACGATCGCGTTGCCAAGGCAGAGCAGCGCCAGCATCATCGCAAGGATCGCGTGCTTCTCGAATTTGCGCTGCAGCCATGCCGCGAGGGGAAAGCCGAGCACGGCTCCGGCGGCACCCGCCACGTTTGTCCAGAACAACACCCGATTGGAAAGGCGCCAGAAGAACTCGGCCATGTGGAGACCGAGCTGGCCCGACACGGCCTGCGCCGTGGAATAGACCAGGGCGCCCACGAACAGAATGACGAAGTTCCGGTCGGTGAAGATCTCTGCCATGTCCCTGGCGAAGCGGCCGAACGCGTTCCCGGATTTCCTGGCGACGACGTGCAGGCGCGACAGCGTCCCGCGCGTGCCCAAGGTGCAGGCGATGGCAGCGGCTGCTGCGATGGCGCCGCAGGCCCACGCGAAGGGCGCGTACCCCGCGCGGTGAAGCAGGTCGTTCTGATTGTGTGTGAAGACCCGCAGCATCAGGAGCGGGCCAACGATCGCGGGAACGACGGTGAACAGGATGCGATAGGCCACGATGTTCGAGCGCTGGAGGTAATCGTCGCTCAGCTCCGCGCCAAGCGCGATGTGCGGGATGGAAAACAGCGATATCGATAGGCGCATACCGATGGCCGCGAGGGTCATCCAGGCGAACAGCCACCAGTCTTTCAGCGTCGACGGCGGCGAGAAGAGCATCGCGACGAAGAGCAACAGAGGAAGTGCTGCGGCGAGCATCCAGGGATGCCTGCGCCCGAAGCGCGACGGCATATTGTCGGAGAGCGAGCCGATCAGGGGATCGGCGATCGAATCGATCACGATCGCGATGAGAAGCGAAGCGCCCGCGAGGGTACCGGAAAGCCCGCACACCGCCGTCATATAGAAGAAAAGATAACCCGCGGCGGCGCCTGCCATGCCGTCGGCAAGCGCACCGCTTCCATAGATCAGCTTCTGGACGGGCTTGAGGTGGGTCTTGCGATTGCGTTCGGCCTCGGCATTGGAACTTGCTGTGGCGACTTGCTCGGTGTTCACGTCTTTCCCCGCATGGGCTTGCTGGAACCGCGCGCCCGGCCCGCGGCACTGGTCTCGGACGCCGGCACGGCGCATTCGGCCAGAAAGGGGGCGGCGCCGTCTCGCCGTAATTGGAAAAAAGCTGGCTGATTTCGAAGAGTGCGAGCGATAAGCTGATTTCGGCGCGTCGGGACAGGCGAGGGGCTCAAGTTGTGACGGAGTTAGCCGTCCTGGTGCGCGGCATGGCCGCCGGAGCGTGTCTCGTGATGGCTGGCGCGATCGGCGGAAGCACGCTCAACCGCGATCAAAAGATCGCAGGCGTTCTGGCCAACATCAGTCTCAGCGCCTGGGTGATCGCGGAGTCGAGAACGACCTGGCCGACATCGACCGGGGGCGCGCTTGCGTTTTATCCTCTGTTCATTGTTGCCACGTCTGTCGGCGGAACGTTCTGGCTGTACCTCATGACAGTGTTTGAGGACTGGCCGGTGACGTTCGTGACGCTCACGCCCGCCATCGTGTTCACTCTGACGGGTGTCATCGGGCCTTTCCTCGCGTCCCCAAGATTGCAGTTCGTCAACGGGCTGGTGCGGAACATACCGGTTTTGATTCTCATGCTTCACGCGTTCGTGGTTGTCGCGCGTGGTTGGCGAGGCGACCTGCTCGAAGCGCGACGGAACGCGCGCGTTGTCATTCTCGGCGGCGCGGCTGCGTATGGTGCCTTCGAGCTGACGCTGTCGTTCGTCAATTTGATGCACCCCCTCGGAAGCATCATCCTGCTCACGGAGAACGGGCCTTATGGCGGCATGATCATCGCCGCCTTTGTGCTCACCAGCGCCACACTGTTGCTTCAGCCGCGGTTTGCGGTGTTCGAAACGCCACGCAACGAACGCGTCGATGTGCGCGCCGAGATGGCCGATCAGGCTGAACTCATGAAGCTTACTGCTGCGATGACGTCTGACATCTGGCGGCGCGAGGGGCTTACGATCGGCCAGCTGGCACGAGAAGTGGGTATGACCGAGCACCGCTTGAGGCATTTGATCAACGTGCGGCTGGGCCACCGTAATTTTGCGCAGTTCCTTAATGCACACAGAATCGAGGTCGCGAAACAGCGGCTCGCCGATCCCGCGAACGCAACCAAGACCGTTGCGGAAATCGCATTCGATTTGGGCTTCGGTTCGCTTGGGCCGTTCAATCGCGCGTTTCGCGAGATGACCGGCGCAACACCGACCGTCTTCCGCCGCCAAGCGCTTGAATCTGCGCGATCGGCGGCGTGAGCTGATTCATCTGTACAAGGCGCCCATCCGTCCCCAAGTAAAATCGCCCACAGACCGGGCTGAGGGCAGCTAAAGCCCGAAGACACGACGCGCGTTCTCTCCGAGAACGGCTGTTTGCCTCGCCCGCGTCAGTCCGTTCACCGCCTTATGGATCAGTTGCGACGCAGCCATCGTCGCATCGACATGCGGATAGTCGCTGCCCCAGAGGATGTTCTCTTCGCCCACGAGATTGAGCATTGCGCCGATCGTCCGCTCTTCGGGCTCGGCGACGAAGTAGCAATTGCGGCGGATATAGTCGCTCGGCCTCAGCGGCATCGGCCCCATGGAACGAAACCGGCCGTACTTCTCGTCGAGACGATCCATCAAATAGGCCGCATAGCCACAGCCGGACTCGACACTGACCATCTTCAACCTGGGAAACCGTTCGAAGAGCAGATCGGTCACCATGGAGGCTAGCGCCGGAAGAAGTTGTCCGGTCGCCCCCAGCGCAAAGGTGAAAACCGTGCCGGGCGCGCTCATATACCAGGAGCCGAATCCGCCCGCTCCCGGCGTGAAGCGAACGATGACGTGCAGGCACCCCGGAATGCCGGCCTCTTCGCAAATCTTCCAGATCGGGTCGAAAGCCGGATTGCTTGGCCTTTTGCCGTCGATAACCTCGGGCGGTACGAAGAGTCCGCGAAACCCCGAGCGGACGCAGAATTCGAGCTCGCGTTTTGCTTCGTCGAGGTCGCGCCAATTCAGAAGCGCGATCGGCACGACGCGCTTCCGGATCGGATCGAAGAAATCCTTCTGCCAGCGGTTGTAGGCCCGGCAATACGCCGAAGCGAGTGCCTGATCGTCTGTCGGAAAAGGAAGGATGCCAATGGTGGGGAAGAGGACGCCGCAGTCGACCTTCCAGGAATCCAGCAACGCGACACGCGCGCGGGGATCGTAACTGGCAGGCTCGCACCCGTCGGCATAGCCCAGCGTGCCGTTGAACAGATCCATCGGATCGCGATGCGCGCCACCGAGGCCGGCGAGGACACCCTGCAGAACCGATTTCTCTCCAATAATAAGGTGCTCGACGCCGTCGCGTCGTTCGATACGAATGGCGCGATCGCGGAATTGCGGCTCGAGATAGCGCTGCCACAGATCGGCAGGCTCCATGACATGCGAGTCGCAATCGACGACGAGGGACATCTTTGATTCTTTCCTGCTTGGCGAAGCTAGTGCCGGGACTTCGCGCGGTCCATGCGTAGGGGAAGGTAGAGAAAGCTTGCCCAGCGGAATGTTCTGAAATGCTTTCCTTTTTTTGCATTTGCGAGATACTCGGATTTCGAAAAAGCTATTTCTGAGACGACCGATGCACGACCTGATTATCCGAGGCGGGACCATTGTCGACGGCACGGGCGATCCGTCCTTCGAAGGCGACGTCGCCATCGACGGCAATCGCATCGTCGAGGTCGGCAAAGCGACGGGACCCGCGCGGCGCGAGATCGATGGGAAGGGAATGATGGTCACGCCCGGATGGGTCGACATCCACACGCATTACGATGGACAGGCGAGCTGGGACTCCCTGCTTGCGCCGTCGAGCTGGCACGGCGTGACAACCGCCGTGATGGGCAATTGCGGCGTCGGTTTTGCGCCCGTGAAGCCCGATAAACGACAGTTCCTCATCGAGCTGATGGAAGGCGTCGAGGATATTCCGGGTACCGCGCTCGCGGAGGGAATCGACTGGCAGTGGGAGACCTTCCCCGAATATCTCGATGCCATCGAACGCAAGCCGCGCGCAATCGACGTCGGTGCGCACGTTCCGCACGGGGCCGTGCGCGCCTATGTGCTCGGGGAACGTTGCAACACGGACTACGTGCCAAACGCGACCGAAATCGCCGAGATGGCGAAACTTGTCCGCGAAGGTGTCGCGGCAGGCGCATTGGGCTTTTCAACCTCTCGCACGCTGCTCCACAAGGACGTGAAGGGCGTGCATGTTCCGGGCACGTTCGCCGGCTCCGACGAGATGCTCGCACTCGGCCTTGCGATGAAAGGTCTCTCGCATGGCGTGTACGAGATGGTCTCGGACCATTTGGGCGACGACGATGAGTGGCTCTGGGTCAAAGACTTCGCCAAACAGACGCAGCTCCCCGTCACGCTCGTCGCTACCTCGGCCGGCGCCTATGAAGGCAACAAGATGTACAACATCGCGGACGAGGCGCGTCGCGATGGCATGGACATTCGTCCGCAGATCGCGGGCCGTCCGACGGGCGTCCTGCACGGCTTGCAATCGAACTTTCATATCTTCGTCGGCCATCCGACTTGGCGAAGCGAGCTTGCGCACCTGCCGCTGAGCGAGAAGGTTCGCGCCATGCAGAATCCGGACCTGCGGCAGAGATTGATGGCCGAGGAAAGCAAGATCCGGCCCATGGGAAATACGATCGAACAGCTTCTGTGGCGGATATTCCCTCTGAGCGATATCCCCAACTATGAGCCGGATCGCGAGCACAGCGTCGCTGGGCTGGCGGAGGCGGCCGGCGTCTCTCCCGTCGGCATGATGTACGACTTGCTGCTGCGTGACGATGGCAAGGAGCTCTTCTATCAGCCGCTCGGCGGATACCTGACTTACAATTTCGATTTCTTCCGCAAGAACATGGAGCATCCGAACGTGCTGTTCGGCTTATCGGATGGCGGAGCCCATTGCGGGGTGATCGCCGACGCGGGCATGCCGACATTTATCCTTACGCATTGGGGTCGCGATCGTACCAAGGGCAGCCGTTTCCCGATCGAGTTCCTGGTGCGGAAGCTGAGCAGCGACACGGCACGAGCCTATGGCATGAACAACCGTGGCGTTCTGAAGCCCGGCTATCTCGCGGACGTCAATGTGATCAACTTTGAAAAGCTGCGCCTCTACCGACCTGAGGCCGTCTACGATCTGCCGACTGGCGGACGGCGTCTGGTGCAGCGCGTCGATGGATATCGCTACACGGTAAAGTCCGGCCAGGTGACGTTCGAGAATGGCCAGTTCACGGGTGCCCTGCCCGGCACGCTTGTGCGCGGCGGACGCGATGCAGCAATTCACTGAGACAAAGACGGGCCGTTAGCCGCTGGCGGGCGCGAGTCCGCCAGCCTTACTCGTCATTTGTTACAACCGTCGATTGCAAATCCTTAACCCCGTCTGCATAGCGTCGTCGCCGACAAGGCCACGTCGATGACAAAAAAGACCTTCGGCAGATCGCAGCCGGCACCGGTTTCAGAGCCCGCACTGGCGCCCGCGCCGGAACCGATCAGGAAAGGGCAATTTTCGGACCTGCGCCGCGCGAAGCGCAGCCGAACACTGCTCGCCGGGAAGCTTTGCTACGGAAGCGGGCTTTCGGCCGATTGCACAATCAGGGACCTTTCGGACTCCGGAGCGCGTGTGCGCTCGGATACAGCCGCGATCATACCGCCGGAGGTGTTCCTCGTTCACCTCCGCGATCACAAGGCCTTCGAAGCAACGGTGGCGTGGCGCCGTGCCGATGGCAATCTCGGACTGAAGTTCAAAGCTGTTCACGATCTGCGCGATCCCTCGACCGAGGAGCTCAAGCTCCTTCGCGTCCATTGCGTTGAGCACGGGCTGCGAACCTCGATGCCCGGGACTTAGCGCAGGGCCCGGTCAACAATTCTCCGGTGCCGCGCGCCAAAAGTCCGTCATTGAACCTGTCTTGAGAATACAAGCTGCCCGTGAAACGCTGCGGACGCGTTGCAAGTGGGACACCGCATGTCGGCAGCAAAGGCGCTTTGGGTTCTAGGCTTCTGCATGGTTGCGGGATGCGCTTCGCAACCGCCACCGCCGCTGGAGGTTTTGAAACCCAGCGAACTAAATGCGCGGTGGAAAGACTTCGACCGAAAGCCGGTCATGGTGCATGGCTGGGTCCGGCAAACGGGGCGCACGGCATGCATCTACGATGACGAGGACGCGGCGCGTTCAAACGAGCTCTCGGACCATGACCGACGCCTGGCAGTGATCAATATCCCGCCGGAGGATGCCAGTCGCCTGGCAGGGAAAATGGACACGATCAAGGGTTTGTTCCGGTGGGATATCCAGACCCATGGTCCGGATTTCGACGTGTGCCACTATAGCGGTATCGAGTTCGGGGGCGCACCGTGAGGAACAACTCGCCATCACAAATTGCAATGCAGGAGACTCACTATGCCGCATGAACAGATTCGCGAAGGCTTTGATGTGTTCGTGCACGACGGGGACAAGGCCTTCGGCGCCGTACGTCAAGTGCGCAAGGAGGAGATCGTTGTCTATGTCGAAAACGCCGGCGACTTTGTCGTTTCCACGAAAGCCGTTCGCGATGCGCACGACGAGAAGGTAATCCTCGACTGCGGGAAACTCGATCTTGGGCTTCGACGTGCGATCGGTCACGCGCATGAAGGCGAAGACCGCACGATCTGAACTCCTTTCTGAACGTTAGAGCGTGTTCTCGCATGGCCGGCCCAGCGTAGCGTAGCGAAGCGGGATGCCCTCCGGCCGGCCATGACGGGGGATTCATGTGTTGAGTTCGCGCGCCAGCAGCGCGATCAGTGCCGAGAGTGGTGCTTCTCGATCTCGCAATTGAGCTCTGCGCCTACAAGCAGAATAAGGGTCAAGATCCAGATCCAGGTCAGAAAGCCGACCGCTGCACCGAGATTTCCGTAGACACGGTCATAGCTGCCGTAATTCTGGACGTACCAGCTGAAGACCAGAGTCGCCGCCAGCCAGAGTGCCGAAGCGAATGTGCTTCCCCAGCTGATGAGCCGACGGCGCCGTGTCTCTCGATCGGGTCCGAGTCGATAGACCGCTTCGAGAAGAAGGGCGCAGAGAACGAACGCGACGGGAACGCGCAGAAGCTCAAAGGGTAGCGCAGCTTCGCGCAAGAGCTCGGAGTGGTGCATGGCAGACGGGACGATGACCGCGAGCGCCAGCACAATCGTTCCGAAGGCGAAAGCGGCCAGCGTCAAGGCAAACGCCACCATCGACAGCCTGAGGAAGCTTCGCTCCTCCTCGGTTTCATAAGAGGCATTCAGTCCATCGATCAGGGCCTTCAATCCGCCGCTCGCGCTCCATGTTGCAACAACGAATCCACCGAAGAATGCAAAATCGAGCTTCTCGGGTTTCTGAACTATCAGACGCTGCAATTCGGTGTGAAGGACCGCAATCGCGCCTCCCGGCACGTAGGGCGCGACAGCGTCGAGGACGTGCGCAATGGACGCGCGATCCGCGAACATGCCGTATAGAGATACGATCGAGGCGATCCCGGGAAACATGGCCAGCAGGGCGTAGAAGGTAATCCCGGCCGCCATAGTGGGAATTCGGTCCCGCACTGCTTCCGACAGCGTCCGATTCAATAAGTCGACCCAGTGCGGAGGGACCCTTCGGTATTGAGACAGGCGCGCTTTCGCCGTGCGAAAGACGCCTGCAATCGACTCAGTTCCGCTCGCGAAATGCACAGCTTTCCGGCCTTGCCGAGCCCTGCAGCTTCGGCTTCACGTCCATTACATTGAGATAATCCTTCCCGGTGCGACTCGTTGCCCGCGACCGCTTCCTAAGGAAGCCAAAAATGCGCTCGCGCCGAGCCGGATTGTCGGGCCGCAACCTCGCGACTCCACGGCGCCAAGGGCGATAGTGTCCAGGCCGACAGTTCCCGAATGCCCATGCCGCGAGCAGCCGAACTTCTGTGCCCTTCATCCGCCGGTCTTTTTTGCCCGCCGGGTGACTTTCATATCGATCCCGTTCGGCTGGTTCCGCGGGCGATAATAACCCACGGCCATTCCGATCATGCGCGCGCCGGCCACGGTTCCGTCGCCGCAACCGCCGAGACGCTCGCGATCATGGAGACGCGCTTCGGCGAAGGCTTCGCGGGATCGACGGAGGCAGTCGCCTACGGAACGTCCATCGTTCGCAATGGCGTCTCGATTACCCTGGTTCCGGCGGGCCATATTCTTGGTTCGGCGCAGGTCGTCTTGCGCTGGC
>Ga0307479_10004875_pt1 | contig 12335 bp, 10 predicted proteins | sample atmos_gasesECM4C_FD_203743 | JGI IMG/M metagenome (GOLD analysis project Ga0307479, IMG submission 203743) | Hardwood forest soil microbial communities from Morgan-Monroe State Forest, Indiana, United States - atmos_gasesECM4C_515 | ecosystem: Environmental > Terrestrial > Soil > Temperate...
GTCGGTCGGCACTGGCGCCTCGGGATCGGCCTGGATTCCGTAGTGCGCCGCGTCTTTGGCGATGAGGGTAAGCGCGACGATAATCGGCACATAATTTTTCGTCTCGCGCGGCAGGACGTTGCGTTTGTACAGCTCCCAGAAATCCGCGTAGCCGGTGCGCTCGATGCCCTTCTGCACGTTGCCCGGCCCGCAATTGTATGCCGCCATGGCCAGATACCAGTCGCCGTATATCGCATACAAGTCGCGCAGATGCCGCGCCGCCGCGTGCGTGGCTTTCTCCGGGTCCTGCCGCTCGTCCACCCACCAGGTGTGGCGCAGCCCATATTGATTGCCGCGCCAGGCTACGAACTGCCAGATGCCCCGCGCCCCAGCCCTCGACAGCGCCAGCGGTTGAAAAGCGCTCTCCGCTTGCGCCAGATAAATCAAATCCTGCGGCAAACCTTCTTCCTGCAGCACGCGCGAAATCATGTCCCGGTAACGGCCGGCGCGCCGAAGCCCGGTCTCCACAATGGCGCGGCCCCGCGGCGTCTGAAAGAAATTGAGGAACGACAACACCTGGTCGTTCACCGTCAGTGGCAAATCGTGTGAGAGGTTCTTGGCCGCCTCCTCCGCGCGCTCTTTCAGCCGCGGGTCAACCGGAAAGGTCATCTCCGCGACTTCGTCTATAGCCGCGGGGACCGCGGGCGCTTCCTGGAAGCCATCTCCGGCGCGGAAGGCCTGCAACTCGTCCGCATATACGGTGTCCACCACGCGATGAAACAGCTCGCTCAGTTTCGGGTCGCTATTCAGGTCGTAGCCGCTCTCCAGCATCCGGTCCACGGCTTCATCGAAGTCTTTGCGCGCCGCCTCGAGGTGCCCGGCTTTATAATTCTGCTCCCCGGAAGCGAATTTCTGCTCCACCCGGGCGATCAAGTCTTCCTTGCTGCCGCGCAGGGTGGCCGCCAGCATCACCAGCGACCGCCGTTTGGTTGCGAAGACCGGCAGGGGTGCTAACTCCAACCTAACGGGAGTGTTGTCCTTGGCAATCGTGGCGGCGGAAGCGGCAGGAGCAGGAGTGCTCCCCTGTTTTACGGCCGTAACGGTCGAGCGCGGAACGGGGCCGCGTGCCACGGACTTCTTGGCCGCGTCCTCGCAGCCAGCCATTCCTGCGATTCCAGCCAGCAGAATCGCCCCGGCAACAACTCGGCTCCTTGGGGTCATCCAGCTATGGTAAGTAGAGGCACGTTGGCTGGTCAACGTATTCCCGCGTCAGGGGGGTTGACCGTCTCACTACACAGTCTAGGACGCTGCGCGGCCTTTCGCGGTCACGGCTTTCAGCTCTTCCACTACCCGGTCGAGCTCCTCTTCGGTATTGTAGTAATGCGGGGAGAGCCGAAGCGCGGTCGCGACCCGCTTCTCGTCCATGTCGATGACCGCGTAGGCCCGCAGCGAAGCCGACGTGTTGATCCCACGCGTGCGCAACAGTTTAGAAAGCTCCCTGGCGTCCCACCCCGCTACCTCGATGGTGACGATAGCGGCTAGATCCCTGCCGCGGTCCAGCACGCGAATGCCGCCTATTCCGCTTAGTTTGCTGCGCAGCGCCGCTGCCAGCTCTCTGGCGCGGCGTCCCCCGCGCTCCACGCCCACCCCGAGCGCGTAGCGCGCCGCTTCCCCCAGCCCTAGCACCAGGCTGTACGCAAACTCCCAATTCTCGAACCGCCGGGCATCCGGCGCCGGCGCAAAGCTGTCCGCGGACACCCAGTCCGCGCCGCGCATGTCGATGTACAGCGGAAAATCGCCGCGCTTCAGGGCCCGGTCCGAGACGTACAGGAATCCGATGCCCCGCGGACCTCGCAAAAACTTTCGACCCGTCCCGGAAAAGAAATCGCAACGCAATCTTGCGACATCCACGGGAATCTGGCCCACCGCCTGGCAGCCATCCACCAAATAGGGTACCCCAGCCGCTTCTGCAACTTCCCCGAGCGCCTCGACCGGCTGCATCAGGCCGGAATTGGTCGGAACCCAGGTAACCGCCAGCAAGCGCACGCGCGGCTCGCGCAACAATTCCTTCGCCGATTGCGGATCGGCGCCTCCGCTCACTAAGTCGGCGGCGCGCCGCACTTCCACCCCGTAGCGCCGCGCCAGCGATAGATACGCAAGCTGGTTGGAGATGTAGTCGTTGCGCGTGGTGACGATCACGTCGCCGGCCTTGAAATCAAAGGCCGACAGCGCTTGAAAAAAGGCCACCGTCGAGTTTTCCACCACCGCAATGTTGCGCGGTTGGGCGCCCAACACTTTTGCAACGTTGGCGTACGCGTCGGCGACTGCAGCTTCCGCATCGTCGGCGCTCTCGTAGCCGCCAAAGTTCGCCTCGCGATTCAGGTGCGCGGTGATGGCCTCCAGCACCCCGCGCGGCATCAATCCCGACCCAGCATTATTGAAATGAATCTGATTGGCGCAACCCGGCGTGTCCTCGCGCCACTGGTTCACAAGTGCATCCATCGGACTCGCACCTCACGAACGCATTGGACTGCCAACCATAATCCGGGAGGTTGGAAATGGCGAGGGACAATTTGGCGGCTTTACATCGGCGCGGGCCTCTCACGCTGGCGGGTGGCTTGCGTGCCGAGAAAATCCAGAATGGCCTGGTGTGCCGCCTCGGTTTGATCGGTGATGAAGATGTGGCTGGCTCGCGGAATCATGACCAATTTCGCGCCGGGAATGCGCGCCGCGATCAGCTTGGCGTTTTCCGGCGGGACCAGCCGATCGTTTTCCCCGTGAATCACCAGCGTCGGCGCGGTAATCTGGCCTAGCCGGCTGTACGCCTCCCAGGCCATGATGGCCTGCACTTGCGCGAAATGAGCGTCCGCGGGCGGGTACCACTTCCGACGCACGGCGGTGTCTTCTTCGATGCGCTCCGCCGGCGTTCCCCGATCGTAAATGAAAGGGCTGATGGCCTTTGCGAACTGCTCGGGATCCGGCCCGCGCGTCGTCAGCACTTGCAGCGCTTCCGTCTCCGGCCGCACGACCTGCCCTCCCGCCGCGGTGCAGCCCAGGATCAGCGAGCGTACCTTCTTAGGATATTGCAGCGCAAACTCCTGCGCGATCATCCCGCCCATGGACATGCCAAAAATGTGCGCGGTATTGACACGCGCTGCGTTTAGCACCGCCGCGGCGTCGGCGGCCATCTGCGTGATGGAATACGGCCCTGGAGGCGCTTCGCTCCGGCCCACGCCGCGGTTGTCCAGCGCAATGGTGCGATATTTTTCGCTCAGAATCGGCCGCGAGCGATACCACGCTTGCGACGGCCACCCCAATCCCATGATCAGCAGCAGGGGCGCGCCGCGTCCTTCTTCGTCCCAATGGATTCTCGCTCCTAAGTTTTCGACAAAGGGCATGGTAGCTCCAGCCATCCGCGGCCCGGAGGGGACAACGGCGGGCCTTGCGCGTCAAGAGATTGGCCTAAAACATCCGTAGAGGCAAGTTCCGGGTCGGTCTAGGTCTCTAGGGTTGTGTGGGCCACCCAACATTACGCCGGGATTGCCAAGCAGGTCGGATCCGCGCGGAACTTACTTCGCTTTTTCCAGCGCTTCCGTCAGCGCGGGCATAATCTCGAAGATATCGCCAACCACTCCATAATCGGCAATCTCAAAAATCGGCGCGTTCTGATCCTTGTTGATGGCTACGATGGTGCGCGCGCCTTTCATTCCCACCACGTGCTGGATCGCGCCGCTGATGCCCAGCGCCAGGTATAGCTTCGGCGCTACGGTTTGCCCAGAGCTGCCGATCTGCCGCTCCATCGGCAGCCAGCCTTCATCGCAAATCGGGCGCGACGCGGCGATTTCTCCGCCCAACGCTTTGGCGAGCGCTTCCGCTTGCGGAATATTTTCCGGTGCTTTGATCCCCCGCCCAATCGCTACGATCAGCGGTGCTTGCGTTAAATCCACCGAAGACTTCGCTTCCTTGAACAAGTCCAGCGGCTTGGTGCGAATCTGCTCCGCTTTCAAATCAACGCTGATCGAATTCACCGGCGCCCTGCTGGAAGGATGCGCCGCGACTAGGTCCGACCGAAACGCGCCCGCCTGAAACGAAGCAAACCAGGGCGCCGCCCCTTGAAACGTCACGTCGGCTGCAGTCTTGCCTTGAAACATTTGCCGCACAAAAACAAGTTTCCCGCCCTCGTTGCGGTAGCTCACGCAGTCGCCAATCATGCCCTTGCCCAGCATCGCCGCGAGTTTCGGCGCGAAATCGCGCACCTGATACGTGTGGGGGAACAGCACCAACTCAGGCTTCGCCGAGCCAATGACTTGCGACAGCGTTATGCAATACCCGTCCGGCGTGTACGCCTCCAGCAAGTCATGTTGCACGAGCAGCACTTCGGCAACGTTTTTCGCCGCGAGCTCGTCGGCAAGTCCGGCCACGCCCTTGCCGATCACCACCGCGCTCAGAGTGCTCGAAGTATCCTTGGCGATTTGCTGCGCAGCGGCCAGCGTCTCGAAGCTCGTGTTGTTCCACTTCCCTTGCCGCTGTTCCGCAATGACCAGAATTTTCATGTCAAATCACCCGCGCCTCAAACTTCAGCTTCTCTACGAGCTTTGCCGCCACTTCTTTCGGCGTGCCGGTCAGGAATTCGGTCTTCTTCGTCTTTGTAGGCACGTAAATGTTTTCCACCTTCTGTGTAAGCTCCGCGGAAACGCCCAGCGACTCGCGCGCGATGGTCGTGATCTCCTTCTTCTTCGCGGCCATGATTCCTTTCAGCGTCGCGTAGCGCACCTTATTGATGCCGGATTGAATGCTCAGCACCGCGGGCAACGGGCACTCAATATGCTGAAACCAGCCGGCCTCAAGTTCGCGCTTCAATTTCATCTTCCGCCCTTCGATTTCAATGGCCATGATGATGGTCGCGTGCGGCACATCCAACACGCTCGCCACCAGCACGCCCGTCTGCCCAAAGCCGTGGTCGTCGCTCTGCAATCCGGTCAGTACTAAATCGTGTTTCTGCTGCTCGATAGCTGTCGCGATCGATTTCGCCGAACCCAGTGGATCGAGCTGCGCAAAATTATCGTCGGCAATGTGAATCCCGCGATCCGCGCCCTTGGCCAGAGCCTCCTTGATCGTTTGCTTCACGCGTTCCGGCCCCATCGACAGCGCGATTACTTCTCCGCCGTGCTTTTCCTTCAGGCGCAGCGCTTCCTCCAGCGCGTAGCTGTCTGGCTCGTTCATCTCGAAGCCGATATCCGATTCGCGAATCCAGTTGCCGGCGATGGACAGCGGCGCATCCTTCGCGGGAACCTGCTTGATGCACACGATAATATTCACGGGATTGTTCCTATTTTAATGCGACTGTTGAATGGCCCGGAGTGCCGCTTGGCCGGGCAAAACGCTACTTGCCGGACCAGCGCTTGAAAATCAACGCGGCGTTGGTGCCGCCAAATCCGAAGGAGTTCGACAATGCGTATTCGACCGAAGCCTTGCGCGCTTTGTTGGGAACGTAGTCCAGATCGCAAGCCGGGTCCGGCGTTTCCTGGTTAATCGTCGGCGGCAGAATCTGATCGCGCAGCGCCAGCACGCTGATCCCCGCCTCCAGCCCACCCGCACCGCCCAGCAAATGCCCAGTCATCGATTTTGTGGAACTCACGGGAACCTGCTTGGCTCGCTCACCGAAAACTCTCTTCAGAGCTATCGTTTCGAGGCAATCTCCAAGCGGCGTAGAAGTGCCGTGCGCATTCACATAGCCAATGTCTTCGGGCGCCAGCTTCGCATCCTTCAGTGCCGCTCTCATCACGCGAAACGCGCCGTCGCCATTTTCCGCGGGCTGCGTGATGTGATACGCGTCGCCGGACATTCCGTAGCCCACAATTTCCGCCAGGATTTGCGCGCCGCGCTTTTGCGCATGCTCCAGCGACTCCAGAATCAAAATCCCCGCGCCTTCGCCGACCACGAATCCATCGCGCTGCAAGTCAAACGGCCGGCTGGCGTGCGATGGATCGTCGTTGCGCGTCGAAAGCGCCTTCATCGAAGCGAACCCGCCGATGCCCATCGGCGTTATGGTCGCTTCCGTGCCTCCGCAAATCATCATTTCCGCCGCGCCGCGCTCGATAATCTTGAACGAATCGCCGATGGCATGCGCCGAAGCCGAGCAAGCCGTCGCCGTCGCGGAATTCGGCCCGCGCGCTCCGTAGCGAATCGAGACGTGCCCGGAGGCAAGATTCACAATCGCGGACGGAATGAAAAAGGGAGAAATCCTGCCCGGCCCGCCGTTCAGCAATTTCCCGTGTTCGCGCTCGATGATGTCGAATCCGCCGATTCCCGAAGAAATGTACACGCCGACTTCGTCGAGGTCCGATTGCTCCGGCTTCCAGTTGGACATACGCACGGCAAAATCCGCGCCGGCCAGCGCGATCTGGATGAACCGCCCCATTTTTTTCAGTTCTTTTTTCTCGATCCACTGAAAGGGGTCGAAGTTTTTCACTTCGCCACCGATGCGGCAGTCGAACCCAGTGGTGTCAAAGCTGGTGATGGTGTCGACGCCGCTCACACCGGCCAGGAGATTCTTCCAGCTTTCCTCCGTGCCGATGCCCAGCGCGCAGACCAATCCAACACCCGTGACCACAACGCGGCGTGTCAACGATTTCTGCTCCCGAATGAGGTGGTATTACCCAGCGGCCTTACTTCCCTTTGGAGTGTTTATCGATATAGTCGACCGCGTCCTTCACGGTCGTCATCTTCTCGGCGTCCTCGTCCGGCACTTCAATGCCGAACGCCTCCTCGAACGCCATTACCAATTCCACCTGGTCCAGCGAATCCGCCCCCAAGTCATCCACGAAAGAAGCCGTGGGCGTCACTTCCGCTTCATCCACGCCGAGCTGCTCGACGATAATCTGCTTTACGCGTTCTTCCACGCTGGCCATTCATTTCCTCCGCGATCTGCTATCGCTCCTGCTTGTTGGTGCTAAAGTTGGTGAACCGCCCGGTCTGAACGCCGCCCCACACGCCCGTTCGCCCCGTAAGTATAACCTGCCCATTCTATTTGCCCCGTCCACCTAGGTCAACTTTGCTCCAGCGGCACAGCCAATCGCCCTACGCCAAATGCATGCCCCCGTTCACGTTGAGCACGTGGCCGGTGATATATCCGGCTTCGTCGCTGGCCAGAAAGACGATGGCGGTGGCGACGTCCCGCGCCGAGCCCATGCGGCCCAGTGGGATGCGCGTCTTCAATTCTTCCTTCACCGTGTCCGGCAGCACTGCGGTCATCGGCGTTTCGATGAAGCCCGGAGCCACTGCGTTCACGGTGATATTCCGCGAGGCGATTTCGATCGCAATAGCCTTTGTAAGCCCGATGATGCCCGCCTTTGCCGCGACGTAGTTGGCCTGACCGGCATTCCCGGACTGCGCCACGATCGAGCTGATGTTAATGATTCGGCCCGCCCGCGCCTTCATCATCGTCGGCAGCGCCTGCTGAATGCACAAGTGCGCGCCGGTGAGATTCGTGCGCAGCACCGCCTCCCAATCATCGGCCTTCATGCGCATTGCGAGTCCGTCGCGAGTAATCGCGGCATTATTCACCAGAATATCCAGCCGCCCAAATTTCTCCAGCACCTGCTTGAAACCGGCCTTCACCTGCTCCGCCTCGGCCACATCCATCTTTACGGCGAAGGCGGTGCCGCCGGCAGCGGCGATATCGGCGACGAGCGCAGTCAACTTCTCTTCACTGCGCGCAGCAACAGCCACCTTGGCTCCAGCTTCAGCAAGCGCCAGCGCCGTGTCGCGTCCGATCCCCTGCGACGCGCCAGTAACCAAAGCCACCTTGTCTCTTAAGCTGAACATTTAGAAATGAGTTTTTCTCTGCGATCTCTGTGCTCTTATCTCTGTGCTCTCTGTGTTAAATCTTTTGAGACGAGCATTAAGCTGCGTCCGCACGAGCCTGCGCGATTTTATCAATCGTCGTCGACAAGCTCTTTTCATCTTCCACGTTCAGGGCCCCCACGCTACGCTCAATCTGCCGCAGCAACCCCACCAGCACGCGTCCCGGCCCAACCTCCACAAACGTGTTCACGCCCTCATCGATCAGCAAGCGCATCGACTCTTCCCAGCGCACCGGCATGGTCACCTGCCGAATCAGCGCTTCGCGTGCCTCATTGCCCGTCGTAATCGTGTCCGCATCCACGTTGGTAACCAACGGCATCTGCAAATTCGAAAACTGCGTGCCGCGCAAATCCTTTTCTAGCCGCTCCTGCGCCGGCGTCATCATCGCGCAATGGAATGGAGCGGAAACAGCCAGAATCACCGCCCGTTTCGCGCCCGATTGCGAAGCAATCTCCACCCCACGCTTCACCGCGCTCGCGTGACCGGAAATCACCGTCTGCTCCGGTGAATTCAGGTTCGCCGGAGAGCACACTTCACCCTCTGCCGCGCGCTTGCACGCGTCCATCACCACCGCGGGCGACAATCCCATAATCGCGGCCATCGCGCCTTGACCCGCAGGCACCGCTTCCTGCATGTACTGCCCGCGCTTGCGCACCAGTTGCACCGCATCCGAGAACTTCAGCGCCCCAGCCGCTACCAGCCCCGAATACTCCCCCAGGCTGTGCCCGGCCACAAAGTCCGGCGTAATTCCCTTTTCCGCGAGGACGCGATACACCGCCACTGAGCAAGTCAAAATCGCCGGCTGCGTGTTAGCAGTCTGCTTCAGTTCCTCTTCGCTGCCCGCAAAGCACATCTGCGAAATCGAAAATCCCAGCGCCGTGTCCGCTTCGTCAAAAACCGCCCGCGCCGCCGGATACTTTTCGGCCAGCTCTTTACCCATGCCAGGGTATTGCGACGCTTGCCCTGGAAACACAAATGCGATTTTTCCCATTTCAGCCTCGACCCTGCCGCTAGGCGATCACGCCGGTGACAGAGAGCTCCTCTTCGATCTTTTCATTGATGCGTGCTTTGGACAGTCCGGCTGCCACGCGGATGGCATTCTTCACCGCGCTCGCGTTCGAACGCCCGTGGGCTATCACGCACACGCCCCGCACGCCCAGCAGCGGGGCGCCGCCCGATTCCGCGTAATCAATCTTCTTCTTCAATCCTTTCAACGCTCCCCTGGAAAACAGGAATCCGACCTGCGAAGCCAGCGAACTATCCATCGACTTCCGCAAGAGCCCAAAAATCTGGAACGCCAGCCCTTCGCAAATCTTCAGCGCGATGTTTCCCACGAATCCATCGCACACAATCACGTCCACTTCTCCTGAAAACAGATCGCCACCTTCCACGTTGCCCACAAAATGCACCGGGCTCTTCTTCAATCGCGTATACACTTCGCGAGTCAATTCGTTGCCCTTGATCTCTTCTTCGCCGATAGACAGTAACCCCACGCGCGGCCGGCGATGGCCAAACGTCGCCCGGTAATAAATCTCTCCCATCACCGCAAACTGCACCAGATGCTCCGGCTTAGAATCCACATTCGCGCCCACGTCGAGCAAAACCGAAACGCCGCCCTTGGCGTTCGGGAACGGAGCGGCCAGCGCCACGCGGTCCACGGACTCGAGCGTGCCCAGCAAAAACCGCGCCACGGTCATCACCGCGCCCGTATTTCCCGCGCTTACCAACCCATCGGCCTTCGCCTCGCGCACCAGCCGCGCCGCCACATGCACGGAGCTATCCTTTTTCCTGCGAAACGCCTGCGCCGGGTGATCGTTCATTGTGATCACTTCGCTGGCCGCCAAAATCTCAATCGGCAGATTGCGCCACCCGTGCTTGGCCAATTCCGGCCGTACCACGCTCGGCTGTCCAACCAACAGAATGCGCACGCCGTATTCCCGCGCGGCCAGCACACTGCCTTCAACCTCGGGATGGGGCGCATCGTCTCCACCCATGGCGTCCACAGCGATCGTGATCATGGAGGCTTTAGACCTGGCAGTTCCGGAAAAACTCCTTGGAAGGCCGACCCAACTCGTCAGGCGGACTTGTCTTGCACCGCGCGGCCCTTGTAGTACCCGCAATGCGGGCACACCTGGTGCGGCTGCTTCATTTCATGGCAGTTCGGACATTCCCCGGTCGCCGGCTTGGTCAAAAAGTCATGCGCCCGCCGCGTGCTGGTGCGCCTCTTCGAATGTCGTCGTTTTGGGTTAGGCATAGCAATACTCCTCGTTCCTGCCCATTTGGGCGGATTGTATAAGGCTTTCGCCCTGGGAAACTATTGTTTTTTCAGCCAGTCCTGCTTGAGGCGCACGAGTGGAGCCAAACAAGGATCCGTCGCGTGGGTCTCACAGCGGCACTCTTCGTGATTGAGGTTCGCGCCACAGTTGGGGCACAGGCCCCGGCAGTCGCTGCGGCAAATCACCTTCATCGGCAACGCCAGCAGCACCTGTTCACGCAACACATCCGTCAAAAAGAGTCCCTCTCCTTCGAAAAACCCAATTTCCGCGTCATCTTCCTTCAGCTGGGCCTCTTCCGGTTTCACACCCTTGGGCAACGGACTATAAAAGAGGTCAAACGTTCGGCTGACTTCCTCAACCACCGGCTCCAGGCAGCGCGCGCACACCAGTTCCACCTTGGTCTCGATATCCCCCGCGATCCGTATCTGGCCGTCTAGAAGCTCCGCCGTGGCATTAACCTCCAGCGGCTCAACTTGCTTGATCTCCGCCGTCTGGTAATCGATGCTTCCCGGGGCGTAGCTCTTTCGGATCGGGAGCTTGCGGACGGCAAGATCCTTAACGTCAAGGAACATGTCTTCAGCGCCTCCGGCGCGCACGCTCATGCTTTCTTCATTATTGAGTCGCTCGCCCGCCAAGTCAAGGAATCTGCCCAAATTGCGCCCGAAATACGTTTCTTGAAGGTTACGGGTAGCCTCTACGAGCGTAAGATTGGGCTTCCGAACCGTCTCGGAGGACCGCCGCGCTTGCCAGCCCCAACATTCCGCCAGACCCTCATTTCCATCCGGCACCTCCACCGCTCCGAACTCCCGGTGCACACCGTGGCGCTGGCCCGCTTTCTGATCGGCAAAATTGTCGTCCGCGAACTCCCCGGCGCCCGCCTTGGCGGCCGCATCGTCGAAACCGAGGCCTACCCGCCGCGCGACCCCGCTGCGCACCACTTTCGCGGCCCCACTCCGCGCAATCGCACTATGTTTCTCGGTCGTGGCTACGCCTATGTCTATTTCAGCTACGGCAATCACTTCATGCTCAACGTCAGCGCGGAAGCTCCCGGAATCGGTGGTGGCGTCCTGATCCGCGCCCTCGAGCCATTGGAAGGAATCGAGCAAATGGAGCGTCACCGCGAAACCACGCGCCTGCTCGACCTCACCCGTGGCCCGGGTCGCCTCGCCTCCGCCCTTCGCATTGACCGAACCCTCGATGGCACAGACCTCTGTGCCCTGGGCCCGCTCTGGCTCGGCGCTCTCGCCCGCTCGCGCCTCGTACCCTCCCTCCTCCTCGGCCAGAGTAGGCGTATCGGCATCACCCGCGCCACGCACCGCCTTCTGCGTTTCTACCAGCGCGGCAGTCCCTTTGTCAGCGGCCCTCGCAGCCTCCGCTCTTAGACTAGCCTTTGCACTCTTGACCATCCGTCTACCTGTACCCCTGGACAGAATCATCTCTGCCGTTCCAGGAGTACAATAATGACCAATCTGAGCGGACGCGGGGGTGCTTTATGTCCGAATCATGGAAGCGGTGGGAAGGGCAAATCGTCAGTGCCAGATACCTGCTGCAACGCTATCTCGGCGGCTCCGAGCACAGCGCTGTCTTCCTGACCACGCGCGGCACTCCGCCGCAAAAAGTTGCCATCAAGTTCACCCAGGTCGATGAACCCGACGCGCAACTGCAGTTGTCTCGCTGGCAGCACGCCGCCAAACTTTCCTATCCGCATTTGCTGCGCACATTTGACTCCGGCCGCTGCCGTCTCGGCGATTTCGATTTGCACTATGTCGTGATGGAATACGCCGAGGAAAATCTTTCGCAATTTCTTCCTCAGCGCCCGCTCACTCCCGCCGAAACGCGCGACGTTCTCGCTCCCGCGCTGCAAGCGCTCGCCTTCCTCCATGGCGAAGGCATCGTTCACGGACACATTCGCCCCTCCAACATTCTCGCCATCGAGGATCAACTCAAGCTCTCCAGCGACGGTATTTCCTTCCTCGCCGAACACGCCGGTCAATTGAATCCGCCCGCTTCTGAGCCTCAACAAAGCGTTCCCGCCGCGAGCCTCCGCCATCCGAGTTCGTATGATGCGCCGGAAATCGCGAAGGGAATCGTCACGCCTGCGGGCGACATCTGGTCGCTCGGCATCACGCTCATCGAGGCACTCACGCAACATCCACCCGCTGTCGCCGGCTCCGCCGCTCAAGAACCTGTCGTGCCGGACACGCTGCCAGCTCT
>Ga0307479_10004876_pt1 | contig 12335 bp, 12 predicted proteins | sample atmos_gasesECM4C_FD_203743 | JGI IMG/M metagenome (GOLD analysis project Ga0307479, IMG submission 203743) | Hardwood forest soil microbial communities from Morgan-Monroe State Forest, Indiana, United States - atmos_gasesECM4C_515 | ecosystem: Environmental > Terrestrial > Soil > Temperate...
CAGCCGTTTTTCCGCCCGTCATAGTCCTTTTCTCGCGTGCAAATACGAGGGCTCATCAACAAAGGCGGCAAGCCGCACTAAAATCAGCCGTTAGCCTTTCTTTGCAGGCGACCTTGCGAAATCGCTGCACAAGAAACTGAAACGCTTGACGCGATAAACCGACTGTCGTACCGTTCGGCTGCATCTGCCTCAGTCCTCAGAGGCGTAAGTTCGAATTGCGGAGGGCGCTGCATGAAAAGCAAGCTTCTGTGTTTAGCATTCGTTGTTGGTGTACTAACGTTTTGTGGCTCAACCTTCGCGCACCATGGGAGTGCGGCCTATTCAAACTCCGTAGCCGTCATGAAAGATGCCACGGTGACGAAATTCACTTGGAACAATCCCCATTGCATCGTGATGTTCGATGTGAAAGATGAGAAGGGCAACGTCGCACATTGGGCGGCGGAAATTGGCAGTCCGCCAGCGGTCACGCTTCTTGGCTGGACGAGGAACTCTCTGCAGCCTGGGGACGTAGTCACGGTTTACATTTGGCCAGCCAAATCCGGTAGGCCCGTCGGCCGCCTGAACAAGGTCGTATTTCCCGATGGCAAAACGTTAAGGGATACGCAATTGGGCGGAGGCGAAGGCGAAGACAAGAAGTACTAAGTCGTGCGCCGCTCCGGCAGCGGTGTTCGCCTGCACACCTAATCCATGCGAAGAAGGTTGAGAGGTGGCTAAATGCGACGTGTAGCTATCGGCTCCGTCATCGGTCTGGCGGGAGTGCTGTTTTTCTCTTCGTATGCATGGTCGCAAAACAGGCAGGCGAATCAGCCAGTTCGCGCGGACGACGGCAAAACTTTATACGACAAAGCATCCAGCACCGGAAGCGGGGGTCCTGCTCCTCGTCAAGAACTGACCGGCTTCTGGGCAGGCCTCATCAGCGCCAAACTAAACCCCGTGCCTCCCATGACGCCTTGGGGACAGGAGCAGTTTCGTTCCCATAAGAGCCACTCGCAATATTCCGAGGCGGAATCGAATGATCCCATGAAGTTTTGTGACCCGATGGGCTTCCCGCGCGACATGCTTTACGACAACAGAGGATTCGCCTTTGCTCCCATGCCAGGCAAGATACTACAGGCTTTTCAGTTCAACCGAGTATGGCGCGAAATTTGGACTGACGGACGAGAGCTTCCCAAGAATGTGGGCGGCAGGTCCGCTGATGCGGCGGATCCGCGCTGGTACGGATACTCGGTAGGACATTGGGAGGGGGATTATACGTTCGTCGTGGACACGGTCGGCATTGACGAGAGAACTTGGCTCGATGCCGTAGGTCATGCGCACAGCATAGACGTGAAGGTGCAGGAACGATACACGCGCGTGGATCACAACACCTTGGAAATGACCATGACCATTGATGACCCGAAGACCTACACGAAGCCTTTTGCGATCACGAACGCCCGTTTCAGGTGGCTCCCAAACCAAGACCTCGTCGAAGAAATCTGCGTGCCATCGCTGATGCAAGATTATTTGAAAATAATTGCCGATCCCGCCAGCGACGTTCCCGGCAAGTAGTTGAACGTGAAAACTGTCTTACGTGGTAGCGCTACTTAGCAGGTCCCGGTGCAGGTGCCGTTGGAGCCGGCGCTGCGGGCTGACCCGGCTGCTGCTGGGCTGGGGGTACCTGCGAGGGAGGTATGGGCGCAGGAGCTGCAGATTTAGGCGCCGGTTTGGAAAACTGTTCGAGAATGGAGCGGCCCGCTCCTCCGCTGCTCGTACTGACGTGCACAGCCAGCGCCATCGAGGTGAACATAAACATCACAGCGCACCACGTCGTGGCGCGCGAGAGAACCGTCGCGGCGCCGCGTGGCCCAAATGCCGTCTGGCTGCCCGAACCGCCAAACGCGCCGGCGATGTCTGCCGCCTGCCCGCTTTGTAGCAGGATCACGCCTATGAGCACCAGGCACACGATCACGTGCAGAATCACCAGCGCAATATAAAACCGCCAGCCAAACCAGAGCAACGCGGCTCCGGCCAGAAATGCAATCGCCCACTTTACTTCTCTTGGCATCGACCACTCCGTTTATCGAAAGCTTCAGTAATTCACGATAACAGCAAATTTCGCGCGTTCAATAATTGACGATCGCGGCAAACTGCGCCGCGTCCAGGCTCGCGCCGCCAACCAGTGCCCCGTCGATTTCCGCCTGCGCCATCAACCCCATTATATTTTCGGGTTTGACACTGCCGCCGTAGAGGATTCGCAGAGAAGCGGCATATTCCACAGTAAATGACGCCGCAGCCAAGTCGCGCAGGAACTTGTGAGCTTCAGCAGCGATCTCGGGCGTGGCCGTTCGGCCGGTACCGATCGCCCAAACCGGCTCGTAAGCCATGATGATACGTGAGAACTCAACGGGGGTCAACGCGGCCAGCGAACCGCGGAATTGCCTCTCGAGCACTTTTTGCGTGTTGCCGGCTTCGCGATCGGCAAGCATCTCGCCGACGCAGAGGATCGGCGTCAATCCCACTGTGAGCGCAGCCTTCACCTTGCGGTTGGCGCTTTCGTCGGTTTCGCCAAAGAACTGCCGGCGCTCGGAATGCGCGATGATTACGGCGCGGCAGCCCGCCTCCACGAGCATTCGAGGCGATACTTCGCCGGTGAATGCTCCCTCATTGCCCCAATAGACGTTCTGCCCCGCAATTCCGATCGCCGAACCTTTGGCCGCCTCGACACAAGCCGCAATCGCCGTGAATGCCGGAGCAACTACGATCTCGCAATGAGTGGCTGCGGGAACCAGGGGCTTGAACGCGGCAAAAAAATCGCGCGCCTCCTGCTGCGTCTTGTACATCTTCCAGTTTCCGGCAATTACCGGCTTGCGAATGCGGGACGCGGCGGCCACTAGGAAGCCTTATCCGTCAGCGCTTCTACGCCCGGCAGTTTTTTGCCGGCCAGAAATTCGAGCGAAGCGCCGCCGCCCGTGGAAATGTGCGAAACGTTATCGGCCAGCCCTGCCTGCTGCACCGCGGCCACGGAATCGCCTCCACCTATGATTGAGGTCGCTCCGCGCGAAGTGGCGGCAGCAACAGCTTTGGCGATTTCGATGGTGCCCTGCGCAAACGCGGGCATCTCAAAAACGCCCATCGGCCCATTCCAGACGATCGTCTTTGCGCCTGCAATTTCGGCGGAAAAGCGCCTCCCTGTTTCGGGTCCGATATCGAGGCCCATCCAACCATCCGGCGTCTCAGTGATCCCAACGGTGCGCTTCTGTGCGTCTGCGCGGAATTCAGCGCCAACGACGTGATCCGAAGGCAGTAGCAGCCGAAAATTTCGCGCGCGCGCTTCGGAAAGCACACGAGATGCCAGCTCGATTTTATCCGCCTCCACGATGGACTTGCCCACTGCGATTCCCTGCGCCTTGAGAAATGTATACGCCATTCCTCCGCCGATGAGCATCGCGTCGGCGATCTTCATCAAGTTCTCCACCACTTCAATTTTGTCAGAGACCTTTGCGCCGCCCAGTATGGTGACGAACGGGCGCTCCGGCGCGGAGAGCGCCTTCCCAAGATAGGTCAGTTCGCGCTCCATCAACAGGCCGGCCGCAGCTTGCCGTACGAATCGCGTGATCCCTACAACCGAAGCGTGCGCGCGGTGCGCCGAGCCAAATGCGTCACAAACGAATAACCCGTCGCATAGGGCGGCCAGTTGCTTCGAAAACGCCTCGTCGTTGGCTTCTTCTTCGAGGTGGTAGCGGACGTTCTCCAAAAGGAGCACGGCCCCATTGCCGAGCGCGCGGCTCTTGGACTCCGCCTCGGCGCCGACGCAGTCGGACGCAAATTCCACGGCAACACCGAGCAAATCCGCTAGTCGCGTCGACACCGGCCGCAAGCTGTACTTCGGATCCGGTTTGCCCTTCGGCCGGCCAAGATGCGAAGCTAACACCAGCCGCGCTCCGCGTTCGCGTGCGAATTTCAGCGTAGGCAGAGTCTCGCGGACTCGCGTATCGTCCGTGACCTGGCCCTTCTCGAGCGGCACATTAAAATCCACGCGCACAAAGACGCGTTTCCCAAAAAGCTCGAGATCCCGAATCGAAAGCTTTCCCATGACCGATGAGCGCCGCGCATTTTTCTACGGGGTAATTACATTTTCGCGGCCATGAACTTGATCAAATCGCGGCAGCGGCATGAATAGCCCCACTCGTTGTCGTACCACGCCAGAACCTTTACGCAGTTCCCCGCAACAACGCGGGTATACTCCGCGTCCACGATCGAGGAGTGCGGATTGCCCCTGAAATCCACCGAAACGAGCTGCTCTTCCTCGTATTGGAGAATCGATTTCATGGGCCCTTCCGCGGCACGCCGCAAAGCCGCGTTGACCGACTCGGCTGTGGCGGTCTTCTCGGTGGTCACAGTTAGATCGACCACGCTCACGTTGGGCGTGGGAACACGCATCGCATAGCCGTCGAGCTTGCCCTTCAGCTCCGGAATCACCAGGTGTAGTGCCTTCGCCGCCCCCGTGGACGTCGGAATCATGGAAATTGCCGCCGCCCGCGCGCGGCGCAAGTCCTTGTGCGGCAGGTCCAGCAACTTCTGATCGTTCGTGTACGAGTGAATCGTCGTCATCGTGCCATGTACGATACCGAAATTGTCCTGCAGAATCTTGGCTACCGGCGCGAGGCAATTCGTGGTGCAGGAAGCATTGGAGACGACGTTGTGCTTGGCGGTGTCGTAAGTCTTCTCGTTGACGCCCAGCACCAGCGTATGGTCGGGATCGGTCGCCGGCGCGGAGATGATCACCTTCTTCACCGGCCCTTTGATGTGCTTGCGCGCGTCCGGCCCGGAAGTAAACAGCCCCGTCGATTCCACCACCAACTGCGCGCCAACCGACGCCCAGTCGATCTGCGCCGGATCCTTGGCCTTGAATACGCGAAAGCTTTTTCCGTCCACCGATATGCTGTCGTCGGTGTGCTTCACGGCATTCGGCAAATTGCCGAGTATCGAATCGTACTTCAGCAGGTGCGCCAGAGTTTTCGAATCGGTAATGTCGTTCACTGCCACGAACTCGATTGCCGAATCCCCAAGCGCCGCCCGCATAATATTTTTACCAATTCGCCCGAACCCGTTAATGCCAACCTTGATGGCCATGCTCCCTCCGTGAAGCAAATTGCCACACCGATTGATGCTAGCAATCTGGGGGCTCCGTCACAAAAACGGCGCCTCCAGATCGTTCCTCAGTCGCTTTTCTTCAGAGAAACGAAACAGAAATGCTACGGTGGGTGCGCTCCGATGTCAAACGCGCAGAAAGCCTATGCAAACCATTACGGATATTGAGTGACCCTGACAACCTTATCGCCCTGAAAGCTTACGAATGTCGTCTTGGCTGGCGGCTTGCCGTAAATCCAATCCTCGATGTCGTTGCCGTCTGCGTCCCGCTCTCGGACTTTCCGCTCCGGCCGGCCCATAGCGGCAGTCACCTCATCGTGGTCCATGCCTACTTCGGCGCGTTTGGCGGCAATCGCCTCACGCATTTTGGGCGGAAGTGAATCCACATATTGCACGGCGGCCGACCTCTTCGCGAAATCCAGCACCCGGCCAAGATACGCTTTGAGCTGTGCCCCGGTCATTTCCGGCACGGCACGGTCAAAATCGAGAAAGATCGTTGCTCCGGTCTTCTGCGGAACCACCGGGCCGTTCTCGGGTGTCGTTGTCGTGCTCGTGGAGACAGGCATACCTCCTCCTACCTGGAGGTGTACGCGGTCACGCCAGGAAGTCTTCCCCTTCGGCCCGTTGTTAATATCGAGCTGGATTTCGCGGTCGTGGAATTCGACTCTCGTGATCTGCACCGAATCGCCCACGTTCAGCGCCGCTCCTCCCGCCAGGAGCGCTTTTCGCAAGCCATCCTGATCCAGCGGTGCCCCCGCTTTGAAGTGGTAGCCACCCTTGCCGCCGGGTAGTGGCGCCAGCACTTTGGCGTATTCCCCGTCGACATAACGCAAGAGTTGCAGTTTCGACTGCTCGGTAAGGGCCGGCGCGTTGTCCGGAGGCGGCGTTACAGGCTGATTGCCTTCAGCCGGTGTGCCCGAAGCGGGTTGTCCTGCCGGCTGTGCTGGGGCCTTCGAGGGCGTCGGAGCTGCGTCATCTTTGTGCCGCAACGTCGGAGGGCCAGCCTGGTCGCCCTGCTCATCCGAAGACTGCGCCTGTCCCTGTGCCCCGGCAGTCTGCGGCGCCGCATGAACCAAGGGGCTCAGAAGAACGGCGCTAGCAAATACAATTGCCCCGAAGCGCCCGAAGCGAAAGATAGGTGACATAGCTGTAGTATTCCGTAGGGTTATTCTACGCCCAATTAGATGCTAAGAAAACTCCCCGGGAGTACCCCGTGGGCACAGTTTCGAGACGCGCTTTATCCGCAGTTAAATAGCCCGAAAGTACGCTAGCGAAGTCTACGGCTGCGCGAATCGTCCCTTCGTCCCTACTCTGATTCGCACTCCTTCGCGATCGATCCCATGCGGCAGGAGCTCGCCCCCATTCGCCGTAACCGCCGCCTCTACTCGCGCCCGCGCAGCAGGATCGATGAGCAAAAGCACGCAGCCGCCGCCTCCGGCGCCGCAAACTTTGCCGGCCAGCGCGCCTTGCCGTCGCGCGGCCGCAATCACGCGATCCACCACCGGCGTCGAAATTGTGGGCAAATTCCGGCGCCGGAATGCCCATTCCTCGCGGATGAGCCCGCCGGTTTCCTTCCAATCGTTTCGATTAAGCGCCGCAAAAAGCCGTCGTGCAACGTCCGCGATGCGCGCCAAATTGCGAAAGACTCGCTTGTCACCTCGAATGTGCCGTGCGAAAACTTCCCAATTGTTTATCCCGTGCTGTTTTGGCTTGCCCGTGTAGCAGAGGACGAGCCGCCGCTCGAGTTCATCCAAGTCGCAGCCGACTTCCTCGCGCCGCTCGCCGCCTGGCTCCAGATGAATCGCGCTTGCGCCGCCAAACGCCGGCGGATAATGATCCTGCGTGCCTGTGGGCACGCGAATCACAATAGCTTCCGCGTCGCGGCTGATGTGGATCCAATCTTCCAGGTGCAAAGCAGCGCCCGTCAGCCGGTCCAGCGCCGCGCAGATGGCCACGGCCATGGCGCTCGAACCGCCGATACCGGCTCCGGCCGGCGCTTGCGAATCGGTCGTCAGCGTCAACCCGACGCGCGGGCGGAAAAAGCGCACCAGATGCGCCAGCAAAGGCAGCCGATAACTTCGCGCGCGTTCCAGCGCCGCCAGCGAAGGAAAGCTTTCCTCGCGTTTTGTATCCCGCGAGACAAGCCGAATTGATCCTCGGCCGTCGCCACGCCCGGACTGTGTTTCGATGACGCAAGAAGCGTAGCGCGTGATCGCACAATTCACCGTAAGCGCGCCCGGATGGAAAAGGTAAAGCGGCCAGATGTCCAGCGTGCCTCCGGCCAGATCGATTCGCGTAGGAGCGCGCGCTTCAATTCGCAATTGAGGTTAAGCTCCTTACTGTATCCCGAGCCCTTTGTGGGCGAAGGATCTGCTTTTTGCTGCCATCGAAACGTTTCGCAAAATGTAAAACATGATCTAGATCAGGCGAGCCTTTCGGTCGCGAATCGCGGATCATAGCATCGGCGAGAACACGGGAATCGAACAATTGCCACCAACGCGGCCAAAATCGCAAGAGGTGCTCGAGCGCTTTATGCTTGGCTTTCCCGGCCGCGAGCTTTCCCAAGAATTGACAGAGCTGTTAGCGGGCGGCCTGGCCGGCGTCGCCATCTATCCGCGAAACTTCCGCAACATTGGTGATCTCAGCCGTTTGACGCATGCGATTCGGCAGGCTGCCGCACGTCCGGTCCTGATCGGCATCGATCAGGAAGGCGGCACGAAATTCTCTCTCGGCGAGCCCTTCACGCCCTGGCCCTCCCCGGCAGAACTCGGCCGCTTGGGCGATTGCATCGCCGTCGAGCAGATGGCCCACGCCATGGCTCGAGAGCTGCGCGCTGCCGGAGTGAATCTGAACTTCGCCCCCATGCTCGATCTGGCCACGAATCCGAATAGCCCCGTAACTTCGGGCCGGAGTTTCGGCAGCAACCCGCAGCACGTCGCGCAAATGGGCTGTGCGTTTCTGCGCGGCCTGCAGGCCGAAGGCGTGCTCGCCTGCGCCAAGCATTTTCCTGGACATGGCGATGCTGCCGTCGATCCCCATCTTGACCTGCCGCGCTTCGACGGCACGCGCGAGCGGCTGATAGCCCAGGAACTTGTTCCCTTTTCGTCTGCCATCAAAGCGGGTGTGCAAGCGATCATGACCGCGCACATTCTGATTCCTCGCGTCGATTCTGCCTCGCCTGCCTCGTTATCGTCCGAGTTGCTACAATCGATTCTGCGAAAGCAGTTAGCTTTTGACGGGATCATTCTGGCGGACGATCTCGGTATGGGCGCGATTGCCCGGCATTACAAAATCGGTGAAAGCGTCGTAAAGACGCTCCAAGCCGGCACCGATATCGCGATGCTTTGTCACGACTGGACTGCGGTCGCACCGGCCCTGGAAGCCGTTGCCGAGGCGCTTTCTGGCATCGAACCGCAGGGCAAACTCGACGCCCGTCTTAGGACGCAAAGCCGCACCCGCATCGAACGGCTTCGTCATCGCCTGCGTGAAATCGAGAAAGCCGAAGCTCCGCCTCTCGACGTAGTTGGCTGGAGCGAGCACCGCGCCCTCGCCGCCGAAATCCGCGCCCGGATCCAATGAAGTGAACGCCTAGGAACCGGAAAAAAAGTCATCTACGGCCACCAGTAACGTTTAGTCCTTGAGTTCGGTTTCGAGTCTGGGTGCCTCGCCCGATTGGGACAAAGTATTGAAGCGGTAGCGCCCAAGGATGGCCCCGGTGGGAGTTTCTACGTTAACGCGCCATGCGCCGGGCTTGATGCCGGTCTTCACCGAATAGGTCCGATAGCCTCCGTCGCGGCCGCCGCGAACCGAAAGCGCAATGCGGTCGGCAGTGATCCAGCCACGCCTGCTGTCATACGTCTGCCATTCATGAATGATCTCTGTATTCAGAGATGTGGGAGAGAAGACAGCACTGTAGAAGTAGATCGGAACCCCGGGGGCCACATGAAATCGAGGGACAAGTCGGAAGAAACCCGGCCAACCCTGCCTTTCGGATTGCATCAGGTAGGCTCCGTCCTCGGTTCGCGTGACGGAAGAGTGCACGCTGGCGTCCTGGAGCGAGAGTGGAAGCGGAGGAATGACGTTCATGAAATAAAGAACATTAATGATGATGAAGATGGCCGCGCTGGAGGCAACTACGGTCTGAGGGTGATGAGAGAAGCTTTCTTTACCGCGCGTTCGCAGCAAGCGGACGAAAAGCCACCACAAAAATAGACTCAAGGCTCCGCTGAGTAGGAAGACCAAGCGTCCCATGGCGCGGAGCACCACGGGCAAGATGAAAATCATGAAACAAAACAGGGAAAGAAAAAACAGGCTGAGCTGAAACTCACGCCGCGCGTATTGGCTTTTGAGCTTTTCGTTGGCGATGAAAGCTGTCGTAAGCAGAAGATAAAAAGGCCAGCTTACCCAAAAGGTGCCACTGCGGAAGTAGAAAACCATGAAAGTGCTCAACAGGCCGCCAAAGAAAAATTGCAAGATGTTGATTAGCCAGGTGTGTATCTTCGCGGCCCAAGCTTCTCGTGCGGGAACGAAATTCTGCTCACGGCCGATCCAAAGAATGCAGAGCGCGACGACCACAAGATGAACCACAACCCAGAAATTCTCCCAGAACATGTCAATGCGCTTCAGTGTGACAGCGTCAAAGACGAAGCCGCCGACAAGGGAAACAGAGGAGAGGGAGAGTTGATTTCGCGCATAGCGGGCGGTCAACCGGCCCGCATGATGGAGCACTGACCTGCCAAACGGCACAGTGGGCATTCGGCGAAACAGCATAGCACCGTGATAGCAGTGCTATAGGGAGCGCGGTTCATTGAAAATCGCTTGGGTTTCGACAATTACAACGCCTCGGCAAATACGTCCAAGTCTCGGAAGCTGGCTACCTCCTCGACGTCCTCCGAAGCTACGGCCTCTGATAAAGCGCGGGGTTGAAGAACGGAGCAAAGGCGCTGATCACGGCAATCCGGAACGACTCCTGCCGGTTGATCAGATTCTTCGTTAAAATGCCCCAGGCACCCAGCGAGTCCCTGACGCCTTGGACCCCTGTATAAGCCTCGATCGCGTGGGAAAGTTCAGTACCTCGATCCAATACTTCAATGGCGAGCGCCTCCGGCAGCAGAATCGCGCCTGAGCGCCCGTAAAAGCCCCGCCCGCCGGTGTCGGAAACGTGCGCCCAGCTTTCGAGAAAAACCAGGCGCCGCCCTGCCTCGTTCCCATCTTCATACATGACGTCCAGTCCGCCTTCCAACCCCACGAAATACACCGCCTTCGGCTCGGCAACGCTCCTCAAAGCTTCGCAGCGGCCGCGCGCTCCGGCCATCAACTCGATACTGCTGCGAGGAGTGTGGCTCACGCCCGCCTCTACTTCGAATCCCATCACCTCGAATCGCGATCTTGTGTGCAGCAAAGGCCCTAAGGCGACAAGGGCCTCGCGCACAGCCTCGAGCTTCGGCGCGCGCTTGCTGCCAACCGCGATGCGAATCGTCTCCATGGGTCAGGGGGAGTGAAAATTGTGAAAATTCAAATGGCGAAGCTTAACAACAAGTTGAGAAGAAGACTGGAGCGGCCGAGGGGACTCGAACCCCCGCCTGCAGCTTGGCAAGCTGCCGTACTACCCCTATACTACGGCCGCATTTGGATGAAAAATTTATAACACGCTGTCCCAAATGCCACAAGGCGCCGCGGCTAAATCGTCAGTGGGCCCGTCGCATTCCGAACGAAATCAGCTTACCTGCACGACGCGCGTTGACTTCACCACCGGGGATCTCTTTTGCCGCCGCGCAAAGCTCGAGGCCTTTGCGCGATCGGTATAGACGCGGGCAAATCTCTGGCCATCTGCGTAGTAGACCGTCACCTGCCAATGACGATGCTTTCGACGCCTGTCTTTGCCCAGAGCTGTGTGCTTTTTGTTTTTCTTCAAGGTTTGGTCCAGTCGTTGTCACAGAAATATCTCAAGTTCCATCCCCTGCCGCAAGTGCTAGTTCAAATAACCCGTCAGCGCAAAATGTGCCCTATTTCCGGCATTTTTTGCACTACGGCTGCTCATGATTCTCTTCCTTAACTAATTAAGCAACATATGCGCATGAGCCATGAAACTTTTTGCCTTCTGGAGCGTTCTATGGAGTAGAACATCTATCCGATGGAAGAATTCATGCGCTTCGAATTGGAACTGACAGCAGAATCGAAAATAGAAGACCCCCGAGGACATTCCCCGGAAACCCTGCGACGCCTGCGCGAAGCAATCGCTTCGGGAGCTCCGGCGACTCCGGACGCGCGCCGGCTGGGCTTTTTCGAAATTCTGTCCGACGACCAGGTTTTCTATATCCACGTCTCACCGGCAACTCAAAAGATCACCTTGCTCGCCACGTGGTCTCCCGAGCCGGAATTGGAAGTCGCCAGCTCGGCTTGAGTGTACAGCGAATCCCTGCGTGCCTTTGACGCTACAGCCCTGCTTCGTTCATAGCCGAACGAACTAGTCGAACCTCCGCAAAACCTCTACCATGGTTTTGTGAGCCAGCCGAGCGTTCATCGTCGCGTCTTAACGTCCACGGCCATCGTCATGGCGGGCATTTTGCTGAGCCGCGTCTTGGGATTCGTGCGCGAATGGGTCGTCGCGCACCAGGTCGGTTCGAATGCGATGACCGACGCCTACTACGCCGCCTTCACTCTTCCTGACTTCCTCAATTATCTCGTCGCCGGCGCGTCCCTGAGCGTCACGTTCATTCCGGTCTTCACCAAATATGCCGCCGAAGGCCGCGAAGACGAAGGCTGGCACGTGTTTTCCACCGTCATGACGTTCATGGGTCTTTTGCTCGTCGGCTTGGTGCTGGCGGGCGAAGTCTTCGCGCCGCAACTCGCCCAACTCATTGCTCCCGGATTTCCGCCGGAGGAAAAGGCTCGCGTCATTTTCCTCACCCGCCTGATGCTTCCGGCGCAGTTCTGTTTCTACCAAGGTAGCATTCTCAGCGCCGTGCAATATGCCAAGCGTCGTTTCGTGATTCCCTCGCTCGCTCCCGTCGTTTACAACGTTCTGATCATTTTGGGCGGCGTGTTCCTGGCCTCTCGCATCGGCATGACCGGCTTTGCTGTGGGAGTCCTTGCGGGCGCGATCGTCGGTAATCTCTTGCTGCAGGTTTACGGCGCCATGGACGCGGGCGCTCGCTTCAAGCCCAATCTCGACGTGCTGCATCCAGGTTTTCGCCTCTTCGTTC
>Ga0307479_10004877_pt1 | contig 12334 bp, 13 predicted proteins | sample atmos_gasesECM4C_FD_203743 | JGI IMG/M metagenome (GOLD analysis project Ga0307479, IMG submission 203743) | Hardwood forest soil microbial communities from Morgan-Monroe State Forest, Indiana, United States - atmos_gasesECM4C_515 | ecosystem: Environmental > Terrestrial > Soil > Temperate...
TCATCTGCCCGCTCGCCCGCTACCGTAGGCCTCGCATCTGGTTTTTGTCCATCGGCTCGCGTCTTTGCTCCACGCTTCTTTCAGGCCCCGCCTCGCGGCGAGTGTTATTTCACCCTTGCGCCTCGCTACCCTTCACCTCCATCCGGTTGGTTAGAGGACTCACACCTCCAAGCTGTTGAACATGCTCGGCACACGAAAAAAAGCCTCAGCAGTTGCGCTGAGGCTTTTGATTTTGGTTTCCCGACCTTTGGCGGACAGGAGTGTCCGCCCCGCACGTGGGCTAGCGGTGCGCCATGGCGGGCTCGTGGGCGGCTTTGAACGAGGCGTAACGCTTGTTGATCTCGTCCCAGTTGACCACGTTCCACCAGGCTTGCAGATATTCGGGGCGGCGGTTGTTGTACTTGAGATAGTAGGCGTGTTCCCAGACGTCGTTGCCGAAGACGGGATAGAGGCCTTGCGAGATGGGGTTGTCCTGGTTGGGGGTGCTGGTGATGAGGATCTCGCCCTTCGCATTGCCAGCGAGCCAGACCCAACCGCTGCCGAATTGCTTCACACCCGCGTCGTTGAACTTGGTCTGGAAATCCTTGAAGTTGCCGAAGGTCTTGGTGAGGGCTTCGGCGATGGGGCCGGAGGCATCGCCGCCGCCCTTGGGCTTCATGATGTGCCAGAACATGGTGTGGTTGATGTGGCCACCGGCGTTGTTGCGGACGGCGGCGCGGATGTCTTCGGGTATGGCGTTGAGGTCGCGGATGAGGTCTTCGGGTTTCTTGGATTGCAGGTTGGGATATTTTTCGAGCGCGGTATTCAGGTTTTTCACGTAGGCCGCGTGGTGCATGTCGTGATGCAAGTGCATCGTCTTTTCATCGATGAAAGGCTCAAGGGCCGTGTAGTCGTACGGCAGGGGAGCTAGTTCGTGCGCCATTTTCATTCCTCCAAAGGTTAGAGATGACGGGACTTGGAGCGGGGATTCAATGGAGTGATTATAGTCCAGTGGCGGAGAGCCAAGGCTTCAAGGTGGCAACGTTTCAACGTTTCAGGGGGCGGTGACGTAGATGGGGTTGGAGAAGATCCAGAGGGTCCAGCGACGCCAGCCGGTGAGGCCGGGCTGGCGGAGGTAGGCTTCGGTGCGGTAGCGGCCGGGGCCGGGGATGGGGAGGTCGAGAGTCTGCGTCTCTTGTTTGGCGATTTCCTGGCCATCTTTGAGGACGCGAATCATGGGGTGGGTGGCGCCGGCGGGGACTGTGATGTGGAGGGCGGAGTTCGGCTTCCACTCGATGGTGTTGCCGGGTCCTGCGATGGCGGCGGTGGTGGTGATGGTCTGGGTGAAGCCGTCGGCGGGGTAGAGGGCGTCGACGGCACAGAAGGAGTTGCCGGACTTGATGGCGTCGAGGATGACGGGGGCGCCGGCTTTGTCGGGATCGACACGGGGTTGGTCGGGGAGAAGGACGTGCTGACGAGCGAGGCTGAAGACGGAAAGGTAGCTCGGGAATTTCGCGAGGCTGGTGTGACCGACGATGAGGTTGGCGTGCGCGTCGGAGCCGCAGATGCCGACGACGGGGCGCTGCTCGAGGAGGCGATCCCACTGGGCGAAGTTTTCGGTGGGAGTGCGGGCGAGGCGGAGCAGGGCGAGGCGCGAGTTGACGGGATAGAGGAGGCCGGCGATGGCGATGTCGAATACTTTGTTTTTGCGCCAGATGGCGTCGTCGTTGAAGATCTCGATGCCGTCGTAGTCGGTGGCGGACCAGTCGGTCCAGCGGTCGCGAAGTCCGAAGGGATGAGCGATGAAGTTGACGGCGCCAGCGCGGCGGGTGGAGGCCATCAGGGGACGGGCGGCGAAGGTGGTGCCGCGGTCCCAGCGATTGCCGGAGACGCCGAGAGCCAGGAAGTGGCCGCTGGCGGTGCTGACCTCTTCTCCATCGATCACGGCGAATTCGGGGGGATCGGCGGCGGCGACTTCGGCGTCGGAGAGCGCGAGGTTGTGGTCGGTGATGGCGAGGAAGGAGAGGTCGGCATCCTTGGCGGAGGCGATGACTTGCGGGAGACTGCCGCTTCCGCAGGAGGCGTTGGTGTGGACGTGGATGACGCCGACGCGTTCGCCATGGGCAGGAGTTCCGGCGAGGCTGGGCGAGCGGGTCAGGAGGCCATCGAGCCAGACCAGAAGCACGAACGCTACAATGGCAATGGTCACGTAGCGCGCGGCACGGCGAAGAATTTTCCTGGGGTTGGGAACAGGCCGGGGTGCTCCGGCATTTCCCGTTTCTGGGGCCGAAGTTTTAGGTTGTACCGGTACGCCTTGCAGCGCGGAACTCAAGTGAGGCGAGTCTGATCGCCGGCGGGAATCGTGTCAAGGGAAAATGGGATTGGGAGTGCGGAGTTGGAAAATGGGAAGGGCAACGGGGCCGTGAGCGAATGCGCGTCGAAGTTTGAGTCGGGGGGAAAGGCGATCGCAGTGGACTGCTTTGTGCCGGAGGGCAATGGTGGGCGCCATCCGGCGGTGATCGGGCTGCACGGATCGGGCGGCGGGCACGCTAGCATGGCGGAGCACGCGCGGTTGCTGGCTGGGCAGGGGTTTGCTGTATACATTCCGCATTATTTTGACCGCACGGGAACGACGGGGCTGGCCGATAAGGCGACCGCGGTGCGGAATTTTCCGGCGTGGGGCAAAACGCTGTGGGATGCGATCACGTTCGTCGAGGGGCGGGACGCGGTGGATGGGGGGAGGATCGGGCTACTGGGATTTTCGCTGGGGGCGTATCTGGCGATGTCGGTGGCGGTGGTCGATCCGCGGGTGCGGGCGGTGGTGGAGTTTTTCGGGGGGCTGCCCAAGGAGATGAAGTTCTTTATGCGAAGGCTGTGTCCGGTGCTGATTCTGCATGGCGAGGAGGATGCGACGGTGCCGGTGGAGGAGGCGCATCATCTACGAGAGGTTCTGCAGAAGAAGAACATACCGTACGAGATGCAGATATATCCGGGCGTGGGGCATGGATTTAGCGGGGACACGTGGGTGGATGCACGGCGGCGCATGGCGATGTTTCTGCAGAAATACGTGGCGAACATCGAGGCGTGATCACGGAACTTTTGGGGGGAAAGACGCGTAGCTTAAGGTAGATGTTGCGGAGGGCTCGCCATGTTTACATTCCTTCTTTGGTGCGTGCTGTTTGTGGTGTGCTGGCCAGTGGCGTTGCTGGCGTTGATCGCGTATCCGTTTGTCTGGCTGCTGTTGTTGCCGTTTCGGCTGGTGGGGATCGCGGTGCACGGAGCGCTGGCGCTGGTGTGGGCGGTGGTGATGTTGCCGGCGCGGTTGCTGTCGGCGCCGTTCCGGCTGTAGGGGAGCTAAGTTTGGGTTGGTTGGGATAAGTGGTCGAAAACTTTTAACCGCAGAGGACGCACAGGGTGCGCCGAGATCGCGGAGAGGAACCCGTTCAACTACTCACACTGGGCCCTCGCCACTTTGTGACCCCGGCCGGTGGTAGAAAAGACGGAAAGGCCGCGGGTGCCACGAACGAACACGGAGTCCTTCGACTGCGTTCGGCTACCGCCTCACTCCGCCCAGGATGACAGTTTGGAAATTCTGATGACTTTAGAAATTCTAGGGAACGTTTGAGGACGTGCTTAGAAGGGCGCGGTTACGTTTCCATCGACTTGAGGGTGGGGCTGAGGATTAGAGCGGGTTCGGTGGCGCGTTGGACGTCTTCGGGGGTGAGGCCGGGGGCGATTTCTTCAAGCAGCAGGCCGGCCGGGGTAACTTGGATGTAGGCCATCTCGGTGACAATGGTGTTCACGACTTTCTTCCCGGTGAGAGGCAGGCTGCATTTCTTCAAAATTTTGGGCTGACCTTCGCGGGTGGTGTGTTCCATGGCGACAACCACACGGCGGGCTCCGGCGACTAGGTCCATGGCGCCGCCCATGCCTTTCACCATCTTGCCGGGGATCATCCAGTTGGCGAGGTTGCCGTGTTCGTCGACCTCCATGGCGCCGAGCACGCTGAGATCGATGTGACCGCCGCGAATCATGGCGAAGGAGTCGGCGCTGGAGAAGTAGGCGGTGCCGGGAATTTCGCTGACGGTTTCCTTGCCGGCGTTGATGAGGTCGGCGTCCTCCTGGCCTTCGAGGGGATAGGGGCCGATGCCGAGCATGCCGTTTTCGCTTTGCAGGATGACGTGCATGCCTTCAGGCACGCAATTGGCGACGAGCGTGGGCACGCCGATGCCGAGGTTGACGTAGAAGCCGTCGCGCAGTTCGCGCGCAATACGGCGAACGATACGGTCGCGCTTTTCGGTGTCTTTGGGCATGAGGCAGTCGTCAATCGCTAGTCTTCAGTCGTCAGGAAAATCGCTCTCAGCCTTCGGCCATCAGCTGTCAGCCCGAATCTGTCGTCGGTCGTCAGTCCTCGGTCGTCCGCAAATCGTCATCGGTCTTCGGTCGTCGGGCCTTACTGCTGATTGCTGAAGAGCCCTGAATGCTCCCTCACTAAGAAGCTCTGCGATCCACCTGGCGCTGCGCTCCTTACGGTCCGCCGTTCGATACGCTTCTCAAACAGCTCGCCTTGGAAAATGCGGTTTACAAAGACGCTGGGGGTGTGGACCTGGTTGGGATCGAGTTCGCCGACTTCTACCAGATGTTCGACTTCGGCGATGGTCACTTTCGCGGCGGTCGCCATCATGGGATTGAAGTTTCTCGCTGTCTTGCGGTAGACGAGATTCCCCCACTTGTCGCCCTTCCAGGCCTTGATGAAAGCGAAGTCGGCTTTCAGGGCAAGCTCCATGACGTATTCGCGGCCATCGAACTCGCGCGTTTCTTTGCCTTCAGCTACTACGGTGCCGACTCCGGTCGGAGTGAAGAATGCGGGAATGCCCGCGCCTCCGGCACGGATGCGTTCCGAAAATGTTCCCTGTGGAACGAGATCGAGTTGGACCGTGCCTTTCAGTACCATCTCTTCGAGCAACTTGTTCTCACCGACATAGGTTCCGATGTGGCGGCGGATCTGGCCGTTGGCTAAGAGCAGGCCCATGCCAAAACCGTCGACGCCGGCGTTGTTGCTGATGGTGGTCAGATTCTTGACACCCTTGTGCGCGAGCGCGCGGATCAGGTTCTCAGGCATGCCGCACAGCCCGAAGCCGCCGACCATGATGGTGGCGCCGTCGGTTAGATCGCGAATAGCATCCTCGGCGCTGGCTACGACCTTGTTCATGGCAGGGGAGATTGTAGATCAAGTTTCGGATTTCAGGTTTCGGGTTTCGAGTTTAGCGTTTCGAGTTTAGGGGATTGGTGATTGTGGGGCGCGCCTGCCGCGAGGAACAAGCAGATTGCTCCGGTCTCGCTGCGCTCGCGTGTCGGAATGACAACATGATGAATCGCTCGCGCCCGGAGGCGGTACTGTGTTCGTGGGGCGGTGGCGTCGCGGGCAAACACAAGGTCCCCTTCGACCTCGCTCAGGGTGGGCTCTCGACTCGTTGTCTCTCGCTTCGTCTCACGCTTTGTCTCTCGCTTTGTCTTCGCGTCTCTGTGGTGAGAGGGTTTTTGGTGGCTTTTCTTTTCTTAGCTGGTGGGCGCGCTCGAATTCGGCGGCGAGGTTGCGACTATCTAGGTTCTCGCGAATGTGGGCGAGGCGTTGTTCTAGTTTCAGCAGAGCGTCGGCAATGTTCTGTTTGTTGGTGATGGCGATGTCGCGCCACATGGAATACGGGCTCGAGGAGATGCGGGTCATCTCGCGCAGGGCGCGGCCGCCGGCTTCAAGCAGGGGCGCGTCGTCGCCGAACTGGTCGACGAGGGAGGCGGCGAGCGCGGTGGAGATCATCTGCGGGAGATGGCTGATCCAGGCACAGAGTTGGTCGTGCGCGGCGGCGTCGAGGGTGGCGACGCGCGCGCCGATTTTCTCTAGCCACTCGAGGAATTCTCCGCTTAGTCCTTTGTAGATGTCCTGACCCGGCAGCGGGGTGAAGAACCAGGCAGCGCCCTGGAAGAGATCGGGATCCGCGGACTCGACTCCGGCTTGCTCTTTTCCGGCCATGGGGTGTCCGGCGAGGTAGCGCTGCGGGGCGGCGGGGCCGAAGACCTTGGAGGCGCTGGCGACGATGCGGGCCTTGGTGCTGCCGACGTCGGTGAGCAGGGTTTCGGCGGAAAGAGCAGGACCCAGGAGTTCAATGAGTCCCATTATGGCCGCGACAGGGGCGGCGAGGACGATGACGTCGCTGCCGCGGACGGCGTCGATGGGGTTGGTCTGGCCGCTGCTGATGGCGCCCTTTTCCGAGGCACGCTCGAGCACTGGGGCGGAATCGCAGCCGACGATCCGAGCGGGGAAGTGGTGTTTCTTGAGCGCGAGGCCGAGGGAGCCGCCGATGAGGCCGGTGCCGATGATAGTGATTTGGCGAATGGACATGGAGGGATTGGCGAATGGCGATTGTCGAATGACGATTTAACAACAGGGGGTGTGGTGGCGGCAAATGGCAGCGCGGAAGCACAGGATTCACCACAGGGGACGCGGAGGATCAGGGAGGAAGGCGGGGCCATTCAGCGTGGGCAACGAGCGAGTTTCGGGTGGGGTGCCGAGAAAGCTCTTAACCGCAAAGGTCGCGAAGAAAAGGCCGCAAAGGACGCTAAGAAAACACGATTTGTAACGGGCAGTGGAGAGAGCAGCTGTCTCTCACTGCGGTGAGGGACCTGGAAAACAGGAACGGCCTCCCTTAATTGAGATCGAAGGGCCCGTGGTGTGAAAAATTACCAGGTCCGGGATTCCGCCAGCGAACACGGGGTCCCTTCGCCTTCGCTCAGGGCAAGCTCTTCGACTCCGCTCGGCTGGCGCCTCAATTCGCTCAGGATGACAAAGTGAGTGGAATGCGACAGAGTAGGGCCATTTTCCAGAACTCGGTTTCAGCGAATCGTGCGGCCCACTGCGGGGGCGATCAGGCGCAACTCTTTCATCAGGGTACTGAACTGCTCGGGGAACAGCGACTGGGCGCCGTCGGACAACGCCTTGTCGGGATTGCTGTGGACCTCGATCAAGAGCGCATCGGCTCCGGCGGCTACCGAGGCTCGCGCCATGGGGGCGACTTTATCGCGGCGTCCGGTGCCATGGGACGGGTCGGCCGTCATGGGCAGGTGCGACAGCTTGTGGATGATCGGGATGGCGGAGATGTCCATGGTGTTACGGGTATAGGTCTCGAAGGTGCGGATGCCGCGCTCGCACAGGATGACCTCGTAGTTGCCACCGGCCATGATGTACTCGGCCGAGAGCAGAAGCTCTTCGATTGTGGCCGCGATGCCGCGCTTGAGGACGACGGCCTTGCGAACTTTGCCGAGTTCGCGCAGCAAGTTGAAGTTCTGCATGTTGCGCGCACCAACCTGGAAGATGTCGACGTAGGGCTGCATGAGCGCGATCTGGGAGATCTCCATGACCTCGCTGATGACGAGCAGGCCGGCTTTGTCAGCGGCCTCGCGCATCAGCTTGAGGCCTTCTTCTCCCATGCCCTGGAAGGAATACGGAGACGAGCGCGGCTTGAAGGCGCCGCCGCGCAGGACGCGGGCACCGGAGTCGGCGACCTGCTGCGCGACGAGAAAGATCTGCTCGCGCGATTCAATAGAGCAGGGCCCGGCCATGACGATGACTTCGTTGCCGCCGATCTGGACGCCGTTCGCCAGGCGAACGATGGTGCCTTCCGGCCGGAACGAGCGTCCGGCGAGCTTGTAGGGCGAACTGATCCGGTGTACCTCCTGCACACCGGGAAGCAACTCAAAGTTGCGGACGTCAACGTCGGCGCGCGCGCCCACCGCGCCCAGCACGGTCTGCCGGGCTCCGGTGGAGCGGTGCACTTCGAAGCCCAGAGTCACCAAGTGGTCGATGACCGCCTGGATCTGGGCTTCAGTTGCGGATTCCTGCATGGCAACGATCATAGGAAGGCGGATGTTAGGTCTCAGGTCTCAGGTTTTGGCACTTGGCACTCGGCACTTGGTACTTAGCATTTAGCATTTGGCATTTAGTTCTTTCAGCCCTCCGCGCTTGGACGAAATCTTTGTCGGGCTGGTACCAAATGCTAAGTGCTAATTGCTAGGTGCCAGGAGCTTGCCCTCTAGTCTTTCACATCGGCATCCAGTTCTGTGTCACCGGCGGGGAGGGTGGCTCCGTCGCCTACGATTTCGTCCTTCTGAATGTTGCGCATCACGTCCATGATGCGTTCGTAAATCTGTACCAGGTGCCGATGGTGCAACGGCCCCTGGTTGCGTTCCTGCACCTGAGTCAGCACGATGCGCTCGCGGTCTGGCTCATAGATGGGCAGCCGCGAATCGCGTTTCAGTCGTCCGATTTCCTGCACGGCTTGCGCCCGCTGGTTGAGAATCTCGACCAGCTTCTGGTCAATCTCATCGATTTTCTTACGCCAGTCCGCGATGTCCATGGTTCAGTCGCTAGTCGTCAGTCGCAAGTCGTCAGCTTTCCGGCGACCTTGGGGTAGCCTCTCTTTGATACGCATTGACCTCTGGTACTGATTTCGATCCACGAGTGCACTACGCGTTCTTAATCTTTGCACCTCGTAAGTCCACCTCAGGCCTTCTTGGCTGACGGCTGATGGCTGGCGGCTAACAGCTGCCGTATGAATTCTCCCACACTCTCGGCTTCCCTTCCCGGATTCCGCTCGATGGTTTCGACGATGGCGCTGCCTACGACGGCGGCGCTCGCATAACGACCTACAGCCGCAAACTGTTCGGGGGTCGAGATGCCGAAGCCTACGGCGATGGGAAGCTTGGTGTAGCGACGGAGGCGACGCACGAGAGCCTGCGCGTCTTCGGGTAATTGCTTGCGGGCTCCTGTGACACCGGTGCGGGAGACGGCATACACGAAGCCGCTGGAGACGCCGGCGATACGCTTGAGGCGAGCGTCGGTGCTGGTGGGCGCGGCCAGAAATATGCAGGCCAACTCGTTGGCACGGGCCTCGCGGAGATAGTCGCCGGCTTCTTCGACGGGGAGGTCGGTAACGAGGACGCCGTCGGCGCCGGCGTGGCGCGCGACTTGGCAGAATTTTGCGAGGCCCATCCGAAGGATAGGATTGAGGTAGGTGAAGATGATCAGGCCGACCGACTGCGAATGCTCGCGAATTTCGGCGGCGAGCTTGAGCACCTGCTCGAGCGATGTGCCGTGCTTCAGGGCGCGCTCGCTGGCCCGCTGGATCACCGGGCCGTCGGCCAGGGGGTCGCTGAAGGGCACGCCGAGTTCGATGACGCTGGCGCCCGCGTTGATGGCAGCGAGCACGACGGCACGCGTGGTGGCGAGATCAGGATCGCCGGAGGTGACGTAGGCGACGAGCGACGGTTTGTTTTCGAAGTGAAAAGGCATAGGGGAAAATGGCAAAATGGCAAATTTCAAATGGCGAATGACCGCCTCTCAGGTCGGCATTTGGCAATCGCCATTCGCCAATCAGTCCAAAGTCAAGTTCTCCCGCAAAATTCCGATATCTTTGTCGCCGCGGCCGGAGATGTTGACCAACACGATTTCGGACTTCTTCATCGTCGGGGCGCGCTTGAGGACTTCGGCGACGGCATGTGCGGACTCGAGCGCGGGAATGATGCCCTCGGTGCGGGCCAGCAACGTGGTTGCGTCCAGAGCTTCTTTGTCGGAAGCGGGGACGTACTCGGCGCGGCCGAGGTCTTTCAGCCAGGCGTGCTCGGGGCCGACCGAGGGATAGTCGAGGCCGGCCGATACGGAGTGCGTGGTGGCGATCTGTCCGGCACGGTCTTGCAGGACGTAAGAGTAGGTGCCCTGCAAGACTCCGGGAGAGCCGCCGCGGAATCGGGCGGCGTGTTCGCCCAGAGCCTCGCCTCGTCCGCCGGCTTCTACGCCGATCAGGCGAACCTTCTTATCTTTAATAAAGTCGTAGAAGATGCCGATGGAGTTGGAGCCGCCGCCGACGCAGGCGATGATCGCCGTGGGCAGCTTGCCGGCGGCTTTCAGAATCTGCGCGCGCGCTTCGCGGCCGATGATGCGGTGGAAGTCGCGCACCATGGTGGGGTAGGGGTGCGCGCCCAGCACACTGCCGAGCAGGTAGTGGGTGGTGCGGACGTTGGTGACCCAGTCACGCATGGCTTCGTTGATGGCGTCTTTGAGGGTGCGGGAGCCGGAAGAAACACCGCGCACTTCGGCGCCCAGAAGGCGCATGCGGAAGACGTTGAGTTCCTGGCGGCGCATGTCCTCGGTGCCCATGTAGACCACGCAGTCGAAGCCGAGCAAAGCGCAGACGGTGGCGGTGGCGACGCCGTGCTGGCCGGCGCCGGTTTCGGCGATGACACGATGCTTGCCCATGCGCTCGACCAGCAGGGCCTGGCCGAGGCAGTTGTTGATCTTGTGCGCGCCGGTGTGGAGGAGGTCTTCGCGTTTCAGGTAAATTTTCGCGCCACCGAGTTTTTCGGTGAGGCGGCGGGCGAAGAAGAGCGGAGTCGGGCGGCCGGCGAAGGTGCGTAGCAGGAGGTCGAGGCGTTTCTGGAATTTCGGGTCGCGCTGGGCCTTCTCATATTCGCGCTCGAGTTCTTCGAGCGCGGCCATGAGGGTCTCAGGGACGTAGCGGCCGCCGTAGACGCCGAAGCGGCCGGGGGTTTTGCTGGGGCTGGGTTGGAGTCTTGCGGTGGCCATATGCGGTCTTCTTTCTTATGCAATCTTTAATCTTATGCACTCTTCTCAGCCCGGCGAACGGCTTCTACGAAGGCGCGCACTTTCTCGGGATCTTTCTTGCCGAGACGCGCTTCTACTCCCGACACCACGTCGATACCGAACGGTTGGAACAGGTCGAGCGCCTTGCCGACGTTCTCCGGGTTGACGCCACCGGCAACAATCACCGGCACCAACAGGCTGATCGCCTGTACCCTGCCGCGAGTCTCGTCGCTCCAGTCAAATTGCTTGCCAGTCCCGCCGGGCTGTGCCGCTGTGCCTGAGTCGATCAGGACCGCGTAAAGCTGCTTTCTCGCCTCATCGCCGAGAAAAAACTCGCCCCCGGTGAGGCGTTCCCCTGAGATCGCAAGGATCAATTTCGGAACGCCTAAGCGCTCCTTGAACGCTTCGTGCGACGCCGGCCAGAAACCTGTCGGGCTGTCTTCTATCCGGTGCAACTGCACCGCCGTCAGGCCCGCTCGCTGCACTATTTCGCGGATCTGCTCCGGGCCGTGATCTACGAATATTCCTACCTTCTCGACACCTTCAGGTAACTGCTGCACGATCTCTCGAACGGTCTCGACATCGACCCGGCGCGGGCTCTTGTCGTAGAACACGAAGCCGACGGCGTCGGCTCCGGCGTCCACCGCGAGCAGCGCGTCTTCGAGGTTCGTCGTGCCACAGATTTTGACCCACGTCATAAGAGCAGTCGTCAGTCGCTAGTCGCTAGTCTTCAGCCAAAGCTAAGAAACATTCCTCAGTTCACTCTGCGGCGGGGACTGTGGCGGCTCCCAGCAGGCGGCGCAGGGCGCTTCCGGGGAAGGCGGTTTTCATCAGCGACTCTCCGATCAAGAACGCTTCGTAGCCGACGGAACGGAGGTCGGCGATATCAGTGGCGGAATGAATGCCGCTTTCGGCCACGCCCAACACGGTGCGCGGAATTTTGCGGGCGATGCGGAATACGGTGTCCAGGTCGACCTGAAGAGTGCGGAGGTCGCGTGCGTTCACCCCGATGAGGTCGCAGCCGGCGTCGAGGGCGCGCTGGAGTTCGTCTTCGTCGTGCGCCTCGCAGAGGACGTCGAGGCTGGTGGCACGGGCACGGGCGGCAAGACGGACCAGGTCTTCCTGCGGCAGGGCGGCGACGATGAGCAGGACGGCGTCGGCACCGTGGGCGCGGGCTTCGAGGATCTGGAGTTCGTCGAGGATGAAGTCTTTGCGCAGGCAGGGGAGGCGGGAGTTCTCCGACGCGAGGCGCAGATTTTCGAGCGAGCCCTGGAAAAAGTCAGGCTCGGTGAGCACCGAGAGGGCTGCGGCGCCGCCCTCTTCGAGTTCGTGCGCGAGCTCGGCAGGATGGAACTCGGGGCGAATCAGGCCCTTTGAGGGCGATGCTTTCTTGAGTTCCGCGATGACGGCGGGACCGGTGGCGGCGACCGCAGACAGGCGGCGACGGAAGCCGCGAGGTTCGTGGCCGGCGGCCTGGCGCTCCCAGGCGCGAATGTCGGCGGCGCGGCGCTTGCGGGACAAGCGTTCGCGGGTCGCGGCGACAATCTGGTCGAGCGTCGCGGGCATACGGAGACGTTAATTATACGGGAGGCCCCGGTGGGGACTGGGGGGCTCAGGAGCATGGGCGCAGGAATCTTCCCGCGCGGATTAAGTTTGCGTCCACGTGGGGAGTCGCTTGGGTGAATGGCGCCGGGAGATCGC
>Ga0307479_10004878_pt1 | contig 12334 bp, 8 predicted proteins | sample atmos_gasesECM4C_FD_203743 | JGI IMG/M metagenome (GOLD analysis project Ga0307479, IMG submission 203743) | Hardwood forest soil microbial communities from Morgan-Monroe State Forest, Indiana, United States - atmos_gasesECM4C_515 | ecosystem: Environmental > Terrestrial > Soil > Temperate...
GCGGAAACTCAAGGTTGGGCCGTCCTGGTTCCCTTCAGCCGTATGATTGAAAACGACGTCGAGAATTACCTCGATTCCCGCGCGGTGCACTGCCTTCACCATATCGCGAAATTCATTCACTGGCCCGAGGGGATCACGGCGTGAGCTGTAGCCCTGATGAGGGGCAAAGAACGATATCGGCGCATATCCCCAGTAATTAACGAGCCATTGCGGGGCATCCTGCGAGTCGAACTGAAAGACCGGCAGGAGTTCAACGGCTGTAATGCCGAGTTGCTTAAGATAAGGAATTTTCTCAATTAAACCCGCGTAGGTGCCGCGCTTAATTTCCGAAACTCCGGAATTAGGATTCCGGGTGAAACCACGGACGTGCATCTCGTAAATGATGGTTCGAGACGCGGGCCTCTGGAGCGGAGCATCACCCTCCCAATCGTACAGACTGGGGTCCAACACGACGTTCTTCATCGCGGTCCCGCCATTGTCACCCTCACGTCGCGCTGCCTCGCGGCTATAGTTCTCGGGAACTACGACGCCCCTTCCATATGGGTCCAGCAGGATCTTGGTGGGATCAAAGCGCATGCCGGTGCCGGAATCAAAGCGGCCTTGGACCCGATACCCGTAAAGCTGGCCTGGTTTCAGATCCGGCACAAATACATGCCAGTAATTGTAGGTGCGATTGGTCGCCCCATCGATTGTAATCACGCGTGCCGGGCGCGGGTCATCTTCGCTGTCAAAGAGCAACAACTCGACGCCCGAAGCGCTTCGCGAAAAGATACTGAAGTTGACGCCCCCACGAACAACCGTGGCGCCGAGCGGCGCGCTCGTTCCGCGGCTCACATCACGGTCTGTGACAAAAACCGTTTTTTTTGCGACCAATGAGCTTTCGCGAGGAACCGTGCTCATCACTCCTTCGCCCTTCCTTTCCCTCTTACTGCGCCGCGGCCCGCTTAAGTGCAGCACTCTTCGCATTGATGACCGTCATCAAGTCCTTCCAAGACTGGACGAACGAGTTTGCGCCTTCATCCTGAAGTTGGGCCGCCAAGGCATCGACGTCGATTCCCGCCTTGCCGAATTGCGCCAACACTTCCTCACAGTCACCACCGTCTGGGGGCAAGATGGCGCCGATTTCGCCGTGATCAGCGAGGGCCTTCAATGTGGCTTCCGGCATAGTGTTTACTGTCAAGGGCGCGGCGAGCGACTTAACATAGAGAATATCGGACGCCTTAGGATCCTTCGTTCCAGTGCTAGCCCAGAGGAGCCGTTGGGGACGCGCTCCGGCGTTGAAGGCGCGCTGCCAGCGCGGAGAATCAAGCAGTGTTCGATATGCCTGGTAGGCACGTTCGGCGATAGCTATGCCGAGCTGATCGCGAAGAGAATCCGGCACTTTATCTGCAACGGCAACGTCCCAGCGGCTGATGAACAGCGAAGCCACAGAACCAACTGCAGGTTTCAGTCCGGCGTCGATGCGCCGCTCGATGCCACGGAGAAACGCGTCGGCAGCCGCCAAGTACTGCTCGCGAGAGAACAAGAGCGTGACGTTGATTGGGATGCCCGCAAAGATCGCCTCTTCAATTGCCGGCAGTCCCTCTTTGGTGCCGGGGATCTTGATGAAAACGTTCGGCTGCCCAGCACGAGTGTGTAGGTCTTTGGCGGCGGCGAGAGTACTGTTCGTGTCATGTGCAAGCAACGGCGAAACTTCCAAAGACACCCACCCGTCGACATGATCCGTTTGGTCATAAACAGTTCGAAATAGGGCAGCAGCCCGGGTAATGTCATCCAACGCCAGCTCGAAAAATAATGTCTCGCCCGACTTTCCCCTGCTCAGCTTCTCGCGGATCGAGTCATCGTAAGCACCGCTATTCTTGATTGCGTGGTCAAAGATCGTCGGGTTAGACGTAAGGCCAGTTACGGACAGCTCCTCGATGTAGCGTTTGAGAGTACCGCTATCCAGAAGGCTGCGCGTGATGTTGTCGAGCCAGATGCTCTGGCCCAAGTCATGAAGCAGTTTGGTCGCTTTCATCTTTTCACCTTTGTCTCAGATTGCACGCAATGCACCGAAGACAGCCCTTATCGCCACGAAGGCGAGTCGTGCCACAAAATGAACGGAGCTTCCATGGGCACGAACGCTCCGGTGTGGTGGGGAATCACACGCGGAGTGTAATCGGCCGCCGGACGATTCGGCGGAATTCGCGCCGTGTATAGGAACCCGTTTACAGAACCGACGAGATGCTCGCCGCGATTCATGGGATGGCGCACGGGTGTCTTACCGTTCTGCCCTTGCGCATAAAGCTCCACATTCACCGCGTCAGGATTTAGATCATCATCAAGGTAGACTTGAACCTCGAAGAGAAGTTGCCCGTCCTTCTGTTCAACTGTTGCGAAGCCGAACCGCACCATCGACCAGTGGTTCGCGACTTCCGCCTTCCACTTGACCAAGTCCAATCCCAGCGCACCTTGATTCTTGGCACGATCCTTAAAGGCAGACGCAGCCGACAGGTAATGTTCCTCGGTGTACTGGCGAACCACACGGTTTGTGGAGAAACGTGGGGTCAATCGCGCCATGCTTTCCCGCATGCGAGCAACCCAGCCGCGCGGAATTCCATGCTCATCGCGCAAATAGAACTCGGGAACGACTTCCCGCTCGAGCAGCCCGTACAGAGCTTCTGCTTCTGATTCATCCCACGCGGGATCATCCCCGTGTTCCCGCATGTCTCCGAGGGCCCAGCCAACTTCCGGCGAATACGCTTCTGCCCACCAGCCATCCAGCTCCGAAAGATTCAGTCCGCCGTTGACGAGCACCTTCATGCCGCTGGTGCCACTGGCTTCCCAAGGCCGTCGTGGCGTGTTCACCCAGAGATCAACGCCTTGTACAAGCTGCTCTGCCATGAGCACGTCATAGTCACTTAGGAAAATCACGCGAGACCGCACTTCGGGGCGGCGGGAGAACTCAACCCACTGCCGGATCATGTCCTGCCCAGCCAGGTCTTGTGGATGTGCCTTCCCCGCGAGCACAAGTTGAACAGGTCTATCTCGATTCGTTAGGATCCGCACGAGCCGCTGCGGATCGCGTAAGAGAAGGTTGGGACGCTTGTACGTCGCAAAACGCCGCGCGAAGCCTAGAGTCAGCGCATCGTTGTCCAGCACTTGGGCGGCTTGCGCCAAATCCTCCGTAGAAGATCCCTGCTCAGCCAGTTGGCGGGCGTAGCGTTTGCGAACATACTGCACGAGAGATTTGCGTCCACTTGCCCGCAGCTTCCAGAAATCGGAATCGCCACCCTTCCGAAGACACTCCTCCATGCCTGCCATGTTTTCGCGCCAGCGGTCCTTTCCGCAGGCGAGCTCCCATAGAGAGTCTGCTTCGGCCGAATCCCAGGTAGGCGTGTGCACGCCATTCGTCACGTGAGTCACCGGCACTTCTATCTCCGGCCATCTCGGAAACAACGGCTGAAAGATTCGCCGGCTGACTTGCCCGTGCAGCTGACTTACGCCGTTAATGACTCCGCTGCCGTGGACCGCGAGGTAGGCCATATTAAACGGCTCGGACAGATCTCCGCGGTCACGCCGTCCGAGAGCGAGCAGTTCAGGGAAAGGGATTGAAAGCTCTTTCTCCGCATAAGTCTTGAAGTACTTTTCCATCAGGTCAGCAGAAAAACGGTCGAAGCCTGCATCAACTGGCGTATGGGTTGTGAAAAGATTGCCGGCGCGAGTTATCGTCAGGGCCGGATCGAACGATACTTTATTGCTGGCCATATACGACCGGGCTCGCTCAAGCACCGCAAACGCGGCGTGACCCTCATTTAAATGACAGACTTCCGGCTGCAAGCCCAGAGCGTTCAGAAGCCGCCAGCCTCCAATCCCCAGGATCAACTCCTGCTTCAAGCGCAACTCCGGTCCGCCACCGTACAGTTCACTAGTAATGCCGCGGTGCGCGGGGATGTTTGCCGGATCGTTGGTGTCCAACAGATACAACCTCGTCCGGCCGACCTGAACCTGCCAAGTGCGTAGCCAGAGTCTGGAGCCGGGAAAATCCAGGGAGAGCCGCAGCCATTCGCCGCTCGGCTCGCGCAAGGGTTTGATCGGCAATTGACCAGGGTCATTGAACGGATACAAAGCCTGCTGGTGCCCAGTCGCGTCGATTTCCTGACGAAAATATCCGAGCTGATAGAGGAGACCAATGCCGGTGACCGGCACCGCGAGGTTGCTGGCGGCCTTCAGTTGGTCGCCGGCAACGTTCCCCAGTCCGCCCGAATAGATTGGCAAGGCTTCGCTGAGCATGAACTCCATGGAGAAATACGCAACCCCCGTAAGGCCGGAACGAGGATGTGCCCGTTGAAACCAGCCTTCGGAGCGCAGAGCCGTTTGTCGTTCGCGATTAATGTCAGCCAGCAGGTTTTGAAACTCCGGCTCCGTGGTAACCGCCTGCAGTCTCTCCCTTGACACCGTTTGCAACACGACCCATGGGTTGTGGGTCAGCTCCCAGAGTTCCGGGTCCAGTAGTTCCCAGAGCTGATCCGCCGAGTGGTTGAAAGACCATCTAAGGTCTAAAGCCAAGTCGGTGAGAGCGTCCGAAATAGCTGGAGCAGAAGGAGTACGGTGCGCAGAACTGCTCATAGCTGTCGCCTCACTGCGGCTCAGTTGCCAGCCGCTGCTCGGGCGCTCCGTTCGAGCGTCTCCGAAACGATTGTCTGGGCTTCCTCTTCGATCCGTCGCAGATGGTCTTGCCCGAGAAAGCTCTCAGCGTAAATCTTGTAGATCTCTTCTGTACCCGAGGGGCGCGCTGCGAACCAGCCATTCTCAGCGATCACCTTAATTCCGCCGATCGGGTTGCCGTCTCCGGGAGCTACGGTCAGAATCTGCTGGACCTTCTCGCCCGCAACCTCATTAACGTGGATATCGGATGGGGACAATTTTTCGAGGACTGCCTTTTGTTCAGGCGTAGCGGGAGCGTCAATCCGTTCGTATACGGGGTCTCCCAAGTCTCTGGTGAGCCCTCGATAGATTTCGCCTGGATCCTTCCCTGCACGCGCAGTGATCTCCGCGGCCAGCAGGCAAGGGACAATTCCATCTTTGTCGGTGGTCCAGACTCCACCGTCCCGGCGGAGAAATGACGCACCCGCGCTCTCTTCGCCCGCGAAGCCCAGCCAGCCCCCCAGAAGTCCTTCGACAAACCATTTGAAACCGACGGGAACTTCGTAAAGCCGGCGTTGCAGTCGTTTGCAGACGCGATCGATCATGCTGCTGCTCACTACGGTCTTCCCGACGGCGACGTCTTGCTTCCAATCGCGCCGATTCGAAAACAGATAATGGATGCAGGCGGATAAATAGTGGTTAGGAGGCAACAGGCCGCTTCCCCTGGTCACGATGCCATGTCGGTCGTGGTCAGTATCGCTGGCAAACGCAATATCGAACTTATCTTTCAGTCCAATCAATCTTCGCATGGCATACGGCGACGAGGGATCCATGCGAATCTTGCCGTCCCAATCCACGGTCATGAATCGAAATGTTGGATCGACCGATTCGTTCACAATTGTCAGATGGAACCCGTACCGCTCGCCCATCAGCGGCCAATAATCAATGCCCGCGCCTCCGAGCGGATCGACACCAAGAGCGATCTTGGAATCGCGGATCGCCCCCATATCGATAACGCTTTCGAGATCGCCGACATAAGTGTGCAGATAATCGTAGCGATGCGTGGTCGAGGCCCGAAGTGCTTGCGCGAACTGGGTTCGCTTGACACCCTCCAGGCCATTTCGCAGAAAGTCGTTGGCTTTTGATTCGATCCACTTGGTTACACCCGAATCTGCAGGTCCCCCGTGGGGAGGATCGTACTTGAAGCCGCCATCGTCCGGCGGATTGTGAGATGGCGTGATTACGATGCCGTCAGCGAGGCCCGACTCCCGTCTATTGTTGTAACGCAGAATCGCATGGGAGACGGCAGGAGTTGGCGTGTAGGCGGTCCCTTCCGAAAGCATCACATCAACATTGTTTGCCGCGAGGACCTCCATTGCGCTTGCAAACGCAGGCTCAGACAGCGCATGAGTGTCCATTCCGAGGAAGAGGGGCCCCTCAATCTTCTGGAGTTTCCGGTAATCGCAGATCGCCTGCGTGATTGAGAGAATGTGCCACTCATTGAATGCGCAGTCGAAAGCAGACCCGCGATGACCAGACGTACCAAAGACAACGCGCTGCCTCGCGTCGGTCGGATCGGGCCGCAACGCGTAGTAAGCTGTCACCAGCTTCGGAACGTTTACCAGGATCGAGGGGTCAGCTGGCTTTCCGGCAGCCGCATTCACCTTCACTTATCACCTCGACTGAAATAAATCTCCAAGCGCCGCTCGCTGGGTTCAGAGGGTCGCGGGCTCCGCCTACGGCTCGTCCCACTGGTTCCCAAGCTAATGGGCTCCCGTAACCTACTGATGCCGTAGTTTTGACACGGGTTCATCCCTAATTGTCTAAGTCAAAATATTGTCTAAGTCAAAACTTAACAAGCAACGAGCTTTGATGCTGGCCGCTCAAAACTCTGTACACCGACCCCGAAACTAATTTTCGTATTGCAATATAGGGAGGAGTCCAATAACCCCAGTAGCCAACAGATTGTGCTGCCACTGCCGGAATATTGGCACGGCCGCCACTCTCTCGGCAAAGAGATCCTGCCATCCTTCCTCGGGAACCGCGCACACAGTTTCGTATCTCCGAGTCTTTCAAGGACTTCTGACAGAAAAGCCGTATCGCCACGTTTGGCATTTCGTGTGCCCAACGAATGCGGGGGGTGAAGCGGGGCAGACTTTTTATTGGGGTGCAGCTGCGGCGCGATCGGAGTAATTCCCTAAAAAATGTCGGCTGTAACATTTTCAAACGTCTCGAAATCAAAGGAAAAGAGACACGGAGAGCATAACTTGACCATAGGCGGCCCAAACCGATTCTCTCGTGAGGTCTATATGGCTGGTGCTGCGTCCACTCTAGTTAAGTTGATAACGTTCATCGCGCTTCTAATCTGCTCCACTGCTGGATTTGCGCAGGAACGGAGTGCCGCCTCCTCGGAATTGGCGAACAATTCCATCAGCGGCCAAGTGAAAGCAATTACCGGGCAGGGCCAAACCGACTTGGTTACGGGGGTTGAGGTAAGGCTGAGCAGCACCCGGCCTGATTCCACGTCCCGCTCTGCGGTCACGGATGATGATGGCCGGTTTCAGTTTCTGCAATTGCCCACGGGCGTTTACCGTCTGGAAGCCAGCCCCGAGGGCTTCCAGCCATTCGTCGCAACCATGACACTGGAAGGGGGACAAACCGCAGAGCAAGACGTTGTCTTACACATAAATTCCGCTGTTCAGGGTCTCGAAGTACACGGCGATGCGTCCGAAATCTCAACGGAAAACGCCGAGACGACCGCCGCTCTCAATGATGAGCTGCTCAATGCGCTGCCCTTGGCACAGCAAAAATTCACGGACGCTTTGTCTCTCGATCCCGGAGTGATTCGAACGAATGAAGGAAAGCTGAATTTTGATGGCCAAACCGAAAGCGAAGGCCTCCTGCTGGTCAACTCGACAGAGTACGTTGATCCGGTCACAGGAAGCTTTTCCATCTCGGTTCCCATCGATGTGATCCAGTCCATGGTTGTTCACGACCCTCCCGACACCGCCGAATACGGAGGTTTTTCTGGCGGCTTGACTCAGATCGAGACCAGACCTCCATCGGATACGTGGAATTACAGAGTGCATGACTTTATACCGGGATTCCGAGGCAAGAATGGCGTTCTCCGGGGAATCGCGGATTTTACTCCGCGAGTCGTCTTGGGCGGTCCGTTAATCAAGGGCAAGCTGGACTTCACCGAGGAGTTGACCTGGGAAGTACGAAACCAGCCGGTTCGTGGCCTGCCTTGGCCATACAACGAAACGAGGACCCGAGCTGCCACGTCATTTACGCAATTTCAGGCGATTCTATCGCCGCATCACGTCTTGGACGTAAACATCAACGCTTTCCCGCTGCGAAGACGCTTTGCCGATATCGACGCCCTCGTTCCGCAAACCGCATCCTCCAATTACAACCAAAACGGAGTTTCTGTTGGCATTTCCGATTCCTATCAATGGACCTCAGGCGCGCTGCTCAACACGGTTGTCCGCTACACGCGGTTCATCAGCGACGCGGAGGGCCAGGGCGTGGCGGATATGTTGATCACTCCCGAGGGTTGGGGCGGGAATTTCTTCAATTCGTGGTCAAGGACTGGTAACGAAATCGAGCTTCGGCCTTCATTTCTGTTCCCTGCCAAAACGTGGCACGGTCAGCACGAGTTGAAAATCGGAACGGATATCTCTCGCAGGAATTACACGGGAAGCAGCTTATCTCGTCCAATTGAACTCTTGAGACAAGATGGCTCGATTGCCGAACAAATAGCTTTTCAAGGTGTGGGAATATTGCACGGCGCAGCCACTGAAGCGGCCGAGTTTATCGAGGACGACTGGAGGCTCAACAGTCATCTGGCCGTAGACCTTGGCGGGCGGCTAGTGAGCCAATCAATCGGCCGCGGAGCGGCCTTTGGGCCGCATGTAGCCGTGGCATATTCGCCCTGGCAAAACCGAAAAACGGTGATTCGTGCTGGCTCGGGCGTCTTCTACGGTCACGTCCCCTTGCTTGCGGCGGACTTTAGCGACAACCCTGCGCGGCTGATCAGCTTCTTTGATCCAACGGGTGCGCTCATGGGCACACCGATATTGCTGCGGAATGCCTACTTACCTTCAGCGCCTGACGGCGCCGCTCAATTCGTTCAGAATAACCTGGGCACCAGCCCCCGCACCTTCAACGCACACCTCCAAGTTGAACAACAGCTGGGGCGCAATCTCATCGTGCGTCTCGGCTATCTGGAGAGTCAGACGCAACATCTCTTTACCATAAATCCGTTGATCGGCTCCTCCGCCGCCAATTCATTCTTGAGCCTCGCGAATAACGGCACTGCACACTATGAACAGGCGGAGGCCACCGTGCAAGCCCGGCCCGTCGAGCGCAGCGAGTTGAATGTCTCTTACGTTTGGAGCCGCGCTCGAGGCGACCTGAACACGCTCTCGGACGTTTTTGTGCCATTTCAACAACCGGTAATCCGGCCGAATGTTTCGGGCATTCTATCGTCAGACGTTCCCCACCGCGTTGTGATATGGGGAGTTGCCCCATTGCCTTGGAAACTAAGCTTCAGCCCGGTGGTCGATGTGCACAGTGGGCTGCCATTTTCTGAAGTCGACGTCCTTCAAAACTATCTGGGTGTGCCAAACGGCTTGCGGTTCCCGACCTACTTTTCGCTTGATGTCAGAGTCTACCGGGAGTTCTCGTTGCGCGTTCCTTTCCTGGGCCGCTCGGCAAATCGTAAGCTTCGGTTTGGGCTTTACTCGCTGGATGTGACCAATCATCAGAATCCACATGATGTTTATAACGAAGTCGTGTCTCCGTTCTTCGGCCGTTTTGCCGGTTTCGATCGACGGCTCGACGGATTTGTGATCGATTTCCTCAATTGAGTATTGGTCGCAGGACTAACCAAGAAGACACCAACGAGGAGCTTGGCGCCACTACCTGCCGACGGCGCTTCTTAGTTCCGTTCGTTGACTCTTCCAATACGAGACCACGATACTAGACGCCGAGTTATGGCCCGGAGTGCTGGATTGACTCGCGACCTACTGCTAAAGATTGAGTTGCTCAGCGATCCCAAGTGGCTCTATGTGGTGCGTGGAGCCGTCGAACGCCTGGCGGAGACTGTCGGCTTTGCGGCCGCGGAATGCCGGTCGGTTGTTCGGGCGGTGGACGAAGCTCTAACAAACGTCATGCGCCACTGCTATTGTGGCCGCATCGATCAACCCATTGAGCTATCCTTTCGCCTGCTAGGCCGCCACTCAAAAGCTGGTCGGAACAAAGGGCTCGAGATTTTGCTTTGCGACCGTGGACCGGCGGTGGATAAATCCAAGCTGCATCCGCGAACGTCAAGCGAATTGCGGCCGGGCGGATTGGGGCTGCAATTCATTCGCGAAGCGATGGATTCGGTTGGTTACAAACGGGTGGGCCATACCAATCGTTTGAGATTGGTAAAGTATTTACCGTCGGAAAAGCCTTGACGGCGGAGCTTGAGGAGCGAACGCAATGCAGATTTCCATACGGCGCGTGGATAACGCCACGATTGTCGACGTTTCGGGAGACATCGATCTCGCGAGCTCACCCGAGGTGCGAAAGGCCCTTTTGCACGAGGTCCGTGACAACCGCAAGCCTCGGGTGGTCATGAACCTGACTGCGGTTCGATACATTGACAGCTCGGGCGTCGCGTCTTTGGTGGAAGGTCTCAAAGCTTCTCGCGATATCGGCTCACGCTTCATCCTCGTTGGATTGAACGGCCCCGCCCGAGAGGTCCTTCAACTCTCGCGCCTGTTGAAGGTCTTCGAAATCTACGATACAGAACTGGAAGCACTGGCGGCGCGCGTCTGAAACATGGAGCTCGCTTCTCAAATCGGCGGTAGCGTAACGGACGGACTCGCGTACATCGGCTCTCTCGCGTCGCTCGGGGGGCGTGCGGCCCGCGACATTTTCATAGGGCCGTTTCATGGTAAGCCGGTGCGATTGGGACGCGCCGTGTCGCAAGCGATGGAGGTCGGCGTTCGGGCGCTCCCCATCCTTTCTCTGATTACGTTTTTCATCGGCTTGATTCTGGCGCTTCAGGGTGCTTATGAGCTGCGCCGATTCGGAGCGGTGAATTACATAGCTGCGACCGTCGCCATTTCCATGACGCGTGAGCTTGGACCTCTGATTACAGCGATTGTGGTCATCGGGCGTTCAGGTTCGTCCTTCGCCGCGGAAATTGGCACGATGAGGGTCACAGAGGAAATCGACGCGCTGGAAACCATGGCCATCAGTCCCGTGGACTTTCTGGTCGCGCCGAAACTCATCGCCATGATCGTGATGCTGCCTTGTCTCACCATCTGGGCCAACGCTATGGGAATACTGGGCGGATCGTTGTTCGGTGTCTGGCAAGCTGGCTTTACGTTTGTCCGGTACTTGCAAGTTTCTGTGGATGCGCTCATCCTGCGCGACATCACAACTGGACTGATTAAAAGCGTAATGTTTGGCGCCACAATTACCGCGGTGGGATGTTTGGAGGGCCTCTCTACGGGAGTAGGCGCGGAGCAGGTGGGCCGCTCGACCACAGCCGCCGTGGTGAAGTCGATTTTTCTGGTAGTCCTGGAAGATCTTGTATTCACGGCGCTGTTCTTCTTTGTCGGGACGCCGTAAAACGGGCTCCACCGAATGGAAAGAGACGATCCCCTATCCGTCAGCGCTGAACCTATGATCTCTGTTCGGGATCTCCACGTGAAATACGGGACCACCGAGATTCTTCACGGCGTCAGCTTCGACGTAAGACGCGGTGAGACGCTAGTGATCATGGGCGGTTCGGGCTCCGGAAAGAGTACTCTGGTCCGAACGCTGATCGGGCTCGAGAAGCCCAGTTCCGGGCACGTCTTGATCAAGGGCAAGGATGTCGCAGCCATCGATGAAGCCGAACTCGACGAGGTTCGCAAGAAGATTGGCATGTCATTCCAGGGAGGAGCGCTGTTCGGCTCGATGACTGTCGGAGAGAACGTCGGCCTGCCTCTTCGCGAGCACACGAAACTGGAAGACTCCACGATCGAAATTATGGTACGGCTTAAGCTGGAACAAGTGGGCTTGGAAGGCTTTGAATACTACATGCCCTCCCAACTCAGCGGCGGTATGAGAAAACGCGCAGCCGTCGCGCGCGCCCTGGCGATGGATCCGGAGATACTGTTCTTTGACGAACCCTCGGCTGGACTGGATCCCATTATTGCGGCGGGAATTGATCAGCTGATTTTGGAGTTGAAACGCGCATTTCACATGACCATCCTTGTCGTGACCCATGAGTTGGCGAGCGCCTTTCTGATCGCCGATCGCATCGTTTTGATCGACAGGGGCAGTATCCTGGCGATCGGGACTATTGCGGAAATGCAGTCGAGCGCCCAACCGCGAGTCCGCCAGTTTCTGGATCGCGTCCCGGAAATAGAGATGGCGAAAGAATCGGACTATCTCCGAGCGCTTACTGAGGAACGCAAGTTAGGACGGACTTAGCCGTCCGGGCAAGGAGTACGATGGAGTCCAAAACCGAACAGACCTGGGTGGGTCTCTTTGTACTCGCGTGTGCCGCGTTGTTGATTGGCACGATCTTTGCCATGAGCGGTGCTTTTGGGCGCAATACGAAAACGTATCACGCCTACTTTCCTTTCGCTGGCTGGATCGAGCCGGGTATGGCTGTTCGTTATTCGGGCGGCCCTAAAGTAGGACGGGTCGAAAAGGTCGGAAT